>Ga0207675_100004929_pt1 | contig 12863 bp, 12 predicted proteins | sample KBSSwiS42_FD_184305 | JGI IMG/M metagenome (GOLD analysis project Ga0207675, IMG submission 184305) | Switchgrass rhizosphere microbial communities from Kellogg Biological Station, Michigan, USA - KBS Switchgrass S4-2 (SPAdes) (version 2) | ecosystem: Host-associated > Plants > Roots >... | reverse complement strand
GCTGCTACCGCTCCCTTATCATCACTAGATATAATGCGGTTTTGAGTATCAACAAAAGCCTTATCTACCTGTATATCCACTGCCCTGATCTGTTTTAATAACTTGCGATCATGACAAGGGTTATTCAGTGTAAAGCTTTGACTAGTTTTACAGCGAGGAAGCTGAGCATACTTTCGCAATGGAGCTAAGACAAACCCATCATAATTACTACGAGCAATATCAAGTTGACCTTGAGTAATTTTAAAATTTTGAGCTGCTGAAATAGCAGAAGATAAATTCTGCATTTCCTTAGCGCAGCCACCTAAGGCTAGCGCTACTGCAAATACAATAAGTAAACGTTTCATTTTGCAATGACCATGCTAGAGGGAACAGCATCAGCTAAATCTTTATCTTTAACTTCGATAGGTTTAGCTAAAGGAGCAGCTTCAGTAGTGGCAATTAAAATATTAGCTGTAGCTGCTTTACTAATTTCTGTATTAGGGTCTTTCGCAGCAGCCGCTAATGCAGCAGATTGACTATCTACAGTAGCAGACTTCTTAGCCATTTTGGCTAACACAACACCAATAACAGGGAAAACTACAATTAAAATCTGATAGAAAGAAGTAGCACCACTAATAATTAAAACTACACCTTGATACATTTGATGAAGAGCGTCCATTATTCCCTGTTGCTGAGCAGCAGACATTAAACCAATGCCTGTCAATAATCCTAACGCCATACTTCCATAATTACGTCCTTCAGCATACCACTTGCCAATACTTTCTGTAGAAAATGCCATAATATTTAAATCCTTTGTTATCTAGATACTGCTTCAAAATGCATAGGATCAGTACGGCCTTTGTAATCACCGCCCCAGAGAAAACCTTGATTTTTAAATGCTGTTATTACAATAGAACTTAATGTACCCTTACCAGTATTGAAACCATTTGTGGAAGGTGACAAATCAATAGCGCAAGCCCAAGAATGGTTAGACCAATTATCGCTTTTTGAAATTTTCCTGATATTAAAGCATCCTGCGTAGTCTGAAGCTCCTGACTTGTCCACTTGTTTCTGGTCATGCCCACACTTCTCCCATATCTCAGAAAATGCAGCTTGGAAAGCCGCTGCGCACTTTTTATGTACTAAAACTCCATTGACAGGTTTCTTGTTAAAATACATTTTAAAAGGAGGATAGACGCGAACTAAATTAACACCAGCCCAAGACTTTTCTCTAAAATCACCGTAGAATGCTCGTTTACTAGCCGTATCATCATGAGGCCATTTTGTAGGCATAGTTAGCTAATCCCTTTATTGTCTACCGAAACAAGTAATCATTCCACTAGTAGGATCAAATACAGCAGGCACTTGATTGATGAATGCTATTCTAACGCTACCTGTAGCTCTACCACCTGTCTTTACTTGCCCCCAACCATTTGACGCAGCCGCTTCAGCAGTTATATGGCAAGTATAATTTGCAGTAGCAAAGGCCGTAGTAAAGTTTACAGTGAAATCACCAGTGCTATTTTTAGTGACACTGGTAACATTATATGAAGCACTTAAACTTCCAGCAGCATCAAATACAGCCCATGCTTTTGCTGCACTATCATGCTGCTGTTGTTGAGAAGGTGTTACTACAGCAGTAGTGCTAGTACCTGTTTGCTGATCACTCTTAGTAGCAGCAGTAGTGCAAGTTCCTGTAGAAGTAATAGCTACACCAAAACAAGTAACGCTAGTTACTCCAATAAAACCACTTGAAAATAAAATCCAAGTTACAGCATCAGTTCCTACTGTAACTACTGATGTTTGTAGAGTGAATGAAGAACCTAGATTAGTAGCACCATTACTAATAAATGTATAAGAGCCAGCTAGCATTTCAGCAGCTTGATCAAAATAAGTAACGCGAGTAAGCACCCAAGGCGCTGCACCACTGCCAGCAGTAGTTAGAGAATAAATACCGTTTTGAAATGCAGATGCTTGATTTTTAACTAATACTATTTCATTTAATGCAACTACATTACCATCAACAGTAAGAGTAGAATTTGCACCAGCCGTTAGCGTAGCGCCAACGCCAGACGCGCCATTAGCGTAAGTAGGAGTGTTTGGCAGAACAGCAGCAGTAGCATACTTACTTGGAGCTAAAATATGCAAACCAGTAGCAACGCTATCAACATAAGCTTTAGTAGCTAACTGAGTTGAAACAGATGGGCTAGGAAAACCAGTTAGTGTACCACCACCAGATGTATTAATAGAACCGAATGTGTTAGCAGCACTAAACGTATTAACTCCATCCAAGAAAGGAAGAGTATGGCCTGATGTACCAGTATTTTCAGTACAAGCTGTTCCAGCATTAGTTAAGTTTGCGCAAGCAGCAACACCTAAATTTGCATCAGGAAGAATTTTAACTATATAGTTTATAGTTTTAGACGGCTGAATTTGAGAGAAAGGAACAGCAGAATAGGATACAGTTAAAGTACCTCCTGCTCCTCCACCACCAGTAGTAGCCGCTGGATTAGCAGGAATAACAGAGCACTGACCAGCAGTAACTAATACAGGAGCAGTAATAGCACCAGCTACAACAGTAACGTTAAACTGAGGTTGAGTTGTGCAAGTACCACCAGACACAGTTAATAACTGAGTACCAGCAGTATAGCCAGCACCACCAGCAGCAACAGTAGCAGAAATAGCAATACCGCCAGTATTATTTGATGTAACTGATACGCTACCAGACAATGTATTATTATTAAATGACCAACCACCAGAAGTTGACGGAACATGCGTACCTGATCCTGACGGCGAGAAACTCAGATCAGCAGATGCGCCAACGGTGACAGTAGGAATAACACTTCCCGGCAAACCTACGCTGGTAGCCGCACCAATGGAAGTTATACCATTAGGCACATTTGATAATAAAATTGTACTAGATTGCGAGCCGCCCCTACCAGCTAACGAATTTGGGTCAGTGTAAAATGAAGTTGTTAAATTTACAGAATTAGAACCTCCCATGTTATTTCTACCGGGAAGTACAACACCACGAAGGTCAGGAGCATTAAAAGTAGTAAGACCGTTTCCATTTCCCCAAGGAAAAAAGACAGCACTAGTAGTAGTTGAAACACTAGCATTAGCACTGATAGTGACAGTGCTTGCTGTTTTAGATAAAATTGTAGCGCCAGCAGGAATACAAGCAGCTTCAACAGCAGCACCTACATTTAATTGAGTAGTGTCAGAAATAGTTGTTAAAGTAGCATTACCGCTAACACAAGTAATAGATTGCGTTAAAGTTATTGCAGCCATAAATGCAGCGTAAGTTGTACGGCTCAACTCCTGACCATAAGTATACGCATAATTATTAGGAGCTACAAAACCAGACCAAGGAAGCACTGTACCAACAGCTAGACCATCTCCCACCGTGGTTTGACCGCTACCACCAGCCCCAGCCGAATTGGTAACTTGGTCCCAAATAATATTTGAATTCCTATCTTTTACAATTTCACGATAGGCACCATTACCCAAAATCAAAGCTCTGCCAGCACTATCTAAAACAACTGGATTAGTATTAGCAATAGTAGCTGCGCTATCCTGCCACGTTGTTTTACGAGTAAACGTACCCGGAATATAAAAATCTACAGTTCCAGAAGTTAAGGGGTTGCCATTTTGATCAAAGAACGTAGTTTTGGCAGGAGGTAAAATCGCTGCGTTCTGCCCATAAGCAAAATGAACCTGCGCAATCATAAGCAGAGACACAACGAAAGTTTTAAAAATGGAATTCATACCTTTAATCCTGCTAGCTGTAGTAATTTTTAAATATCGCAATTATATCTGGATGCCCACACTACTTATCGTCATCGCATATTTTAAATGGTCTGTCTATGATCCCATTCGCGACCAAGCCAAGCTATGGCGCTACAATTCGAGACAAAGCACTAGCCCCTCGCGTGACCAAGCTAGGCTTAGGCCCCGGTATCTGAGCTTCAAGAGCCGCGATTAAAGCATCCCTGCTAGGTCCTTCAGTTGGTAAAGCATACTGCGCATAACGAGCATTATGTTCGCGAGCTAATTTCATCTTAACAGCATCCTTGACGGCTGCTCCAGCCTTAGCCGCTCCATAAGCAGCGGCTCCAATTCCCGGTACACCACTAGCTAAAATATTAGCCCCTTCCAAAACAGCCGTTGGAAGCATTGCGCCTGCAACATCGCTTTTTGTGGGCAAAGCAAACTGAGACTTAGAAGCAGAACGCATAGCCGTTTGGCTACCTTCAATAATCTTATTGTGGGTATTAGCTATAGTACGCTCCTCTTGAAGCGTTTTAATTAACTTCGCTGCTTCTTCTTTACCAAATAATGTAGCTAATTTCTCTTGATTAAAATCAGACCTAGAAAAACTTTCACCAGCTAAAGCTGGATTTCTAGCAGTACCAATTTCAGTAGCTATTCTAGCTCTTGCGCCTTCTCTGGCAGCTTGCTTTTCATGATCAGTTAAACCATCAAACCATTTCTTTGTAAATGACGGATCGTTTTCCATTTTCTTAGAACTAGAAAATACGCCTTCATAACCATCACGGAAACTATCAGCAATGTGCATTTCGTCGCGATAGCTACTAAGAGCAGGCTTGTATTTTCCACCAGAAGCAGCATCAATGTCTGCAACCAAATTGTTACGAACATTTAGCAAAGACTTACCCATTTCTTTATCAGCAGCGGTAGAACTACGCATTAAACTTTCTGCTGTACTACGCAAGCCAGATTGAAATTTATGTAAATCTGCTGCGTTAGTACGCATTTCTTTATCATTACCAAGCATAGCTTTAATTTGAGCAAGCTCCTTCTTAACAGCAGTTAAAGGCAATGTACTGTCACCGCTTATAACGCTGCTCACTCCCGGCTTTAAAACCTTATCAATCTCAGCCATAGTATTAGTAACATCTACAGGCTTAGCATCTTTAATAGCTGGTTGAATTTTTTCCTCTCCAACCTTCTTAGCTGCATTAGCTAATTCTTGTACTTTACCTGCTAAATCTGGTGAAACTCCAGCAGTAGTATCATAAGCTTCATTAACAGCGCTCTTACTTGACGCCATACGATTAGCAGAAGCTTTAGCTAAATAATCTATCTGCGGACCCTCATTAGCAAATAAGTGCTGAGTATCCTGCAATACGCGAGGGGATAAATCCGCAGGAGCTAAGCGAGGATTGGCTTTCATCGCCGCTACAACAGAAGGAAGATTTTCACGCCCAATATTTTCAACAAGCGTAGATAAAGCTTTATTCTTTGGTATAGCTTTAACTACAGCCCCCGCGCCCGGAACAACTGGCAAAGCCATTCCAGTAATTAAAGCAGCTTTATCACCAAAACCGGGACCTATTTTATTACCAACTTTACCCACAGTATCGTCAATAATTCCAGATAACGGGGCTCCTGCTACAGTCAACGCGCCTAGTGCAACTTTACCAGCACCTTTATATGGATGTCCCGACCCAATATCTTCAACACCACTGGAAACCATTTCCTTTCCAGATTTATGATGCTCATAAGCGCTTTCTGAAGTTAGAGCAGCAGGACGCTCTACAGGAAGGCTAGCTGCCCTACGCGCTTCATCACTAGCATATTGACTATCTGAAATAGGAGCACTTGGTTCACCAGCTACAACCTTCTTGATGGCTGTAGGACGAATGTCAGCAGGCTTTGCATCAGTGTTAAAATCAGACAATATAGCATCGATATCTAACTTGCTGGTAGGTGCAGCAGGTTTAGACTTTTCAAAACCAGATAAAATGCTATCAATATCTAAGCCAGCCATCAATCACCTTCATACAATTTAGCATCTCTAGCTAATTGCAGAGTTTCAAAAAATTTAGTAGCTCTCTTCTTAGCCGTCATGTCACCATTTTTATAATCAGATTGCATTTTATCAGTTAGCTTTTTACGCTCCTTATCGTCCATCAAATCTAAAGTTAAAGCTTTTTCATCTACAGACTGAGGAAAATTACCAGTATGTTTAATGTAATCATCAAACTTCTGACCTTTAAAAGCTTGAGGCTTTAAGATTTGAACACGGTCTAATGCTACAGCGTCTCTAGTCAGTGATTGTAATGCCTGAGTAAGCTGTACCTTTGGATTAGGGGAGCCTGCTTCTGCTAATGTTTGAGCAGCATCAGAACGCTGAGCAACAGGACTACCGCTCACATATTGAGCGAGCTTTTTGTTAATCTCCTGTCTAATGACTGTGGGATCATTTTCTTTAGTATCAATCAAACCCCAAGCTTTTAAAGCAGCCACACCTGTATTAAATTGCTCAGTACCCGGACCAGTAGCAATACCCGGCATTAGCTTTAATGCTTGAATAGCTGGCTTAACTGACTGTGCTCTAGTAGAAGCGTTAAGTTGATCCTGAGTGTAAGCTTTCTTACCTTCTTCAAATAAAGGAGCCGTACCAGTTGCAGCACCAGTTGGTACAGGAAATCTATTTTCAAATGTAGTCGGTTCTAGATCAGTCCTACGCACTGTAGGCCCGGTAGGACCGCTAACCCGTTCAACAGGCAACGAACGAGGCACGATAGGAGCCCCAGCGGAAGGCGCTGAGGGGCGTTGTGCTGGAAGCGGGGTAGGTACTGCCGCAGTGCCGGGAGCCAACTGAGCAGGCTGAGCGCCAAGCAACTGAGGCTGTCCAGAGGGGCCGACAACCTGAGTAGTTGGAGGAGCCTGCTGCTGCACAGGTAAGCCTACGGGGCGTTGCCCAAATCCCGGCTTAACACTAGTTACAGTTGGGGTTACAGTTTGGCCAGTTGCGCTTTGACCCGGCACACCCAAATGATAATTAAGCTGCTCCTGCAACGTTGCGGCTGCTGTAGCAAATTCATTAAAGAATGATTTTGCATCAGGAGCTTTTTGAAGCCTTTCCATATAAACGCCAAGCTGTTCTTTAGGTACTAACCCTTGGCGTACAGCATTCTCAGCTACAGCAGCATACTCCTCTTTAGTCGCATCAGGGCCTAAAGAAATCATAGCTCTTGTCATGTGCTGTAATGCAGTATTAGCATTCTGCATTTTACCAGCATCAATACTTTGCTTTTGCTGCTCTAACGCTCCAACCTTTGCAGCAGTATCTAAAGGAGATACAGGCAACGGTTGTTTATATGAGGAGGTATCAGCCTCTAAACCAGCCATTAAGCAACGCTCCCAAATGGGGTTGGCCCACTAGGACCACCTAAAGTTATTTGTCCTGAAGGTTTAGCGCCATACATTCCTTGATACATAGCATAGCCACCAATATTATTAGCTAAGCCAGCAATAGAAGTTCCAGTAGCATTAGCCGCTGCTGCCTGAGCATTAGCACCACCAGTTAAAGCAGTACCAGCATTATAAGCAGCCTTCTCACCTAGCACACCTGTACCAGTTGCAGCGCCAGCACCAGTATCTACCAATGCTTTTAAACGACTATAAGCATTAGTCTGATTAGTATTTTGCATCTGAAAATTATTTTGCCATTCCTGACTATTTAAACCTTTAGAAAATGCTGCTGCTCCTTTTAACGCAGCACCAGAGCTAGCCAATCCTCTAGCAGCAGCAGAGTTACCTACTTGTTTTAATCCTTGCTTTTCTAAGAATTTATAATAATCAGTATTTAAAAAATCATCAGGATTAACACTAATTGGAGTAGTAAGCTCAGAAAGCCTAGATGTTAAACGCTTACCAGCATCTTCACCAATAGCACGATAAGGAGATAAATCCTCCCTAGTTTGCTGATACTGCTGTTGCTGCATCTGAGCAACGCGAGCGGCGTTCTGCGATTGAGTATCAGCAGCTTTATTAGCCCCAAAGATTTGTGCTCCAGCACCAATGATGCTAGAGCCTATAACTGCTGCTCCAATCCATGCCATTATTCAAATCCTAATGCCAATTGGCTATGCCCACAAAACTCTAACCACTCTTGTTCGCTTTTAGCTGTAAATGTATGTTCTATGATATTTAAATCTACTTCATCAGTACCATGTATTGTAGTCCATACACAGTCAGTAAGTGCTCTGGCAACTCTCTTAGTACCGGGAGGAGACACTACAGTAAAAGGAGCCTCTACCTCTTGAATGATATCCCCAACTAATACCTGAATTCTCCCTTTAGACAAAATATTTAAATTTGTAAATTTGTGAATTTCTCCAGTTACGATAGTGCCAGCCGGTATATGTACTTCCCTAGCATAAACACCTTTAGAAAAGTGGTGTATAACCTTACACTCAACTTGATCCTGTAACTTCATCAGTGCTTCAAGAGCGTAAACTTTTCCTAAAGGCGTAAGCAATTCCATATTTAATCTCCTAAGAATTGAACCACAGCCGCACCAGTCCAAGAAACAGTATCGCCAATCCTAACTGGAATAATACGCTGGCCATTTAAGTTAATAGTGTCTGATCCTCTGGTTAAATTTATCGTTGCAGCACCAGTTAAAATAACCTTACCGTTAGCATTGGCAGTAAAAGGAGAAGGCTCAGTAACAGTATCTACAGCAGGGGCTTGTTGAACTAACTGTTGAAAAAAACTATTCCAAGGTGGTATTACTTTCCTATCCTTATCAACTAAAGGAGCCTGCATATTTGGTAAGGGAGAAGTCATTTTCTAGCGGGCTTTCTATCCACAAAACCACCATTCAAAGCTGTAACCAAATCTGCCGACCACTGAAGTTTAAAAACTCTATCTCTTGCTTGTCCTAATCTATTCCAAGAAGGAGAAGCTAAATAATTACCAGTCTTACCTAAACTTTGTTCAACTGGATTTCCGTAAGTTTTACCCTTGTCATCAGACCAACTAAGAGCCACCATAGGGTTAGCTTCTTGATCAATAATAGTTCCTACTTCCATGTCAGCCTGAAAACAAAGATATGTGACTTTAACGTTATTATCAGTACTGTGGGGAAATGTTCTAACTCTAATGATAGGGCTACCTTCATCAGTGTAGGCAGAAAGAGTTAACTGCAAGAGCTTTCCGTTCTGCCAATCCCCTACTAAAATAACGCCATAGGCAAACATACAACAATTAGCGCGTGGTCTAAGGAAGTTTCCATCAATATCAGACCAATTCCACTCACTCCATTGTTTAGTCTTAACTTCAAATAGCCAACCCTTATCAGCGGTAGGAAAAACTAAAGCATAAAAAGCATGGTCACCTAACTGAAAACAAAATCCAATAGCATCTGCTAAAGTAATATAACCTTTAAATTCTTCTACAATTCTAGGAGTAGATATCTCAGTTACATCATAACCCTGACCTTGAACAACAATTCCATTACCTTGCTTATCCTGCATAATGAAGAATGCAAGTACATCCATAGTTGCTATTGAGTATGGAGCAGCGCAACCATGATCAATATAAGCACCTTGCTGTTGCTGGAAATAAAAGTCTGCTGCTCCTGTACCAATCCAAACTTCAGTTGTACGATTTCCAATTAGCCAAAGCTCGCGGTGGACTACAGCTATGCCTACAATAGGATCGTTAAAACCAGATTTAGCAGCTATATCTAACGGATCAAATGCCCCTACTGTACTTAACAACGCAAAGTTGGCATTGGAAATTGAAATAAAGAATTGATTAGTAGCAGGAACATTAAAAATATAAAATGTATCTAGCAAAGCTACAAAGTCAGCACCATAGAAGTTAGGGTCAGTTATTTGAGAAAAAGCATTAGTGTTAATATCTATAACGTACCCATTTACTCCATCTACTAAAACAACAGTAAGGCCGTTATCTACCATGTAGACTTGGCTTAACCTATCAGCAATAATGCCAATCAATACAACAGTTTGATTATTTAAAACATAATAAACGTTAGGACCAACTACGTAGTAAGCTGTTCCAATACTAGTATTGTAGGCACAGCGAGCAGTTCTAGCAAAATTAGGGTCAACATATAAAACTGTACCGGGAGTAGGATAATACGTTACTTGGGCTGGAGCCTGAGGGTCCTGCTGATTGACTTCAGCAAATAAGTTGACGCATTCCTGACCAGAAGCAATTACGCTCCTGCCATCATATGCTGAGCTTATAAGTTCTACGCGGCGTTGCATCAGTAAGCATCAGCGTTAAATATGTAGAAACCATTAGAATTATTAAAGCGTAAACTAGATGGCATGACCAATTTGGATATCTGAAGGTTGGAATTTTTAATTCCATTCAATCCAGAGATGGCAAGCCTGTTAGTTTCAATATTAGGCGGATACTGATAATGAGCGATAATACGCCTAGTAAGATTATGATGTATTGGTTCTTCATAGTCCTCTGGCATATTAAATTCAGCATCTAAACTGCTGGTTACATTAGTAACTTTTAGAATAAAGCCAGTACCAGTACCACCAATCAAAGCATTATTTACTGTAAGCTTATCGTTTATTTTATATCCAGTACCACCACCATTTAAAACAGCACCAGTAATAATACTACCAGCTACAGTTATATCTACTGTAGCTCCACCACCAGTACCACTGATATTAGTTAAAGCTATCCCCGGATAAAATCCATTAGTGTAGGCTGCTCCTGCGGCCTCAATAGCAGTTCCTAAAATAACTACTTTAAATCCAACGGGGCCTTTAACTAATAGATGTAATTCATATTGCTCATTAGGAATTGGCCAGATAAACACATTACCATAAGGAAACGCGCCGTCATAAAAGTAGAACTGCGGCCATGAGTTTAAAGTTTTAAGCCCAATCCTGATGTAATCTTCGTAGCTCCAGATAGGAGTTAAGAAATAGCTAACTTGATCAGTACCGCCAGTCCGTTGTTTAAAATAAGCAGCTTGAATTTTATCAGGACGTAAAGAGTTATAATATTGACCGGGGCCAATTAAATTAGAAATAGCATTATTACCATTAGCAGAAACGTCAATTAAATTAGGAATTAACCAACGCTTCTTCTGCCAGAAATTAAGCATACGAGTTAGCAGCGTAAAGCAATCGTTAATATCCTCAGCTAGCGGGGTTTGGCCTACACCAATAACCCCCGCTTCTTTCATTGCTAAGGTAACAAACTCTCTAGCTGTAGCCATTTACCAAGCCTTAGTAGGAACACCACCAGTAGCAGCAGGAGCCTCTACAGCAGGAACAGAAGCAGGATTGCGTAAAGCCTTTTCCTCCTCCTCATTGTTAGCAATCTTGTCACCTACCCACATTGGGTATTTGGTATGACCAAATTCATTCAGAATATTAGGGTCTTTACCAAAGCCGGGATGGGGATTAGACACGTCATAAACAATAAATGATTTAGGACGGCTATCACCAATACGATCAACAAACGAAACTTCCAAGTCCTTAGGTTCGGGGAAGGCTGTTAGAGACATAGTTTTTTCCTATTGACAGTTTATAATCTAACGTTTATAGTTGCATCGTTAACAAATGGAGGAATACAAATGGCTCAGTATAAAGATAACGTAGCTGAAATCCGTAAGCTAATTGATGATGCTGGCGGAAAGCGTGAATATCTTATCAATTGGGAGTGGGCCTATTTCGATGATGAAGCTGTAGGACAGAAGATTTTCGATCAAGTCAAAGAATTGTGCGAGCATCGCGGATTTCATAAGGCCCAACCTTATAGTAACAACGCAAATCTAAGAAAAGCTGCTTTTAGGTTTAGGTAAAGATAAAAGGGGCTGGCTCATCACCAGCCCCTAATTATTTAAATCTTATCGGCGATCACACACAGCCATTCAGGACGGATGTATTTGAAGCCAAACAACACATCCAACCGCGTAGCTAACTGATCTGTCTGCGGCAGGTAATCAGTTAACATACGCATAGACACACCGTCAAAGCTGGTGCGCGCTGCTTCCTCAACTGCTTTCTTGGGCATAACCAAGTCAGCAGTAGCCATCGTGACGGCCTTCTGAGTGTAGGCAAGAGACTTGCGGTACACAGAGTTAGCCGGGGTCACCAGAACAACAGCAGCACCATTGAGCGGCAATGCATCGACAGTCTGATACTGCTGATCAGCACCACCAACCAGACCACCAATCGGACCAATTAACCCCGGATAAATCGGAATAACGGTAGCAGTAGTGGCAACGTCAGCAGTCACAACAAACTGACGTAAGGTCCCAAGAGTATCCTTGGTGACGCGGTTAACGGCGTTCACAGCAGCGATAGTAATAATATCGCCTTTCTTGAACGTTCCGGTAATAGCGTTAACAGTTAAGTTACCGCCACTGGTAGAGGTAGACTGGCCACCACCATTAACAGTACCACCAGCAGAGAAGGAACCAGTAGTATGCTTAACCACAGTCTGGTCGCGGAAGAAGCGGTCATAGCCTAAGCCAGACTTCATCATGCCGCTACGGAACTGAGCGGAAATCTCAGTAACCGGATTAAGTAAACCAGCCAGAGAACCAACAGTACGAGCATCTGACGTTGGGTCCTGCACACAACGGCGATCCATCATCGTTGCGCCCTGATCATCCAGAACAGCATTAGCCCCGGTAAATTGATCCATAGTCGGGGAAATAATGTTACCAGCACCATCAGTATTTGCCACAAGGTTACAAACACCACCCTCAGCACCACGCATAATGGTAGAAGCGACCTTACCGCAGAGAGCGTTAACCATCGGAGCCATAACAAGCTCGGAATAACGGTCAATGCTCATAGTGCGCTCAGCAGTGGTATAAGGAGTAGCAACATTCTTCTGACTGGAAACAGTCAGTGTAGTAAACTGTTGCGTATTGTCCTGCAACTGCATTGCCGGACCATCAGTAACAACGAAGTCGGAAGGCAGACGGATACGAAGCGTATCGCCAATCTTTGCACCGTCTACCGCAAACTGATCATCATATTGAGTATCCATGTTCATGATTAACAGGTTACTATTCTTGAACAGCATTACTGCTTCAGCAGTAATCATATCAATAGTGA
>Ga0207675_100004927_pt1 | contig 12863 bp, 7 predicted proteins | sample KBSSwiS42_FD_184305 | JGI IMG/M metagenome (GOLD analysis project Ga0207675, IMG submission 184305) | Switchgrass rhizosphere microbial communities from Kellogg Biological Station, Michigan, USA - KBS Switchgrass S4-2 (SPAdes) (version 2) | ecosystem: Host-associated > Plants > Roots >... | reverse complement strand
TACACCACCGCTTGTTGAAGCATGAACGAATTTATTGTTCTGAAGATAAACGCCAACATGTGAGATGCCGCCACGGGTATTAAAGAAGATCAGATCACCTTCTTTTAATTCAGTTCTCGAAATGCGATTTGTCAAACTATATTGTTCTCTTGCAGTGCGGGGAATGCTTAATCCGTATACTGTTGCAAAAAGAAACTGTGTGAATGCTGAACAATCAATACCTTTTTTAGTTGTACCGCCCAAATGGTAAGGAGTACCGTACCAATCGTCGATGAACTCAAACATTTTTTTATTCTTAACTTCCTCTGCCGGAGTATTTAATAAAACTGCATACCTGATCTGTAGAGGAGAAAGATCTTCAGTCTTTTCTTTTCTATAATAAGATTCTCTTTTCTTTTCAGGCTCTTTTTTTACTTGTGCAGTTTCGACCTTTGTTTTATTTGACTCAACAGGAACATCGATCTCATTCAAAAATTTTGTTTCCTTCTTAACAGTAGAAGTTGAATGAGTAGCAGACTCAGGTTGATTATTGCCTGTAAAAGCTGTTTTCAAACTGGAACAACTTGCCAGCAACACAAGGAGAAGTGAGTAAATTGATACCTGTTTTAGCATGAATTGGATCGAAAATGTTAAGTGAGCCGGGTTATACGCTAAGACCTTGCCACTACCAGTTAACAAAAATAAAAATCTTTTCCCATCTCTGTGGATATTATTTAAACGAAATTTGCTATGAAAAATTGCCATTAGCTTTTATTTGCAATCAATACTTAGTAAAAAGAACATAGATCGATTGATACCGATCATTAATTTATAAGATGAAATTTTCTCACTTACACGTACATACACAATTCTCTTTGCTTGATGGTGCGGCATCAATTCAAAAGTTGTATAAGAAAGCAATTGATGATAAGATGCCTGCATTGGCAATTTCAGATCATGGAAATATGTTTGGTGTGTTTGAATTTGTAGCCGAAGCTTACAAACATAAAAATGAAGATGGCAGTTTAAAAGTAAAACCAATTGTTGGCTGCGAGTTCTATATCACAACAGATCATTTAAGAAAAACTTTTTCAAAAGAAGATAAAGACCCACGTCATCATCAAATATTATTGGCAAAAAATGAACAGGGTTATAAAAATTTAGTGAAGCTTACGTCACTCGGTTTTATAGAAGGGATGTATAGTAAGTATCCACGAGTTGACAAAGATCTTATTATAAAATATCACGAAGGGTTGATCGCTACTACCTGTTGTCTTGGCGCATTGGTGCCACAGGCCATTTTAAGAAGATCAGAAGCAGATGCAGAAAAAGAATTCAAATGGTGGCTCGATCTTTTTGGCGATGATTATTATGTAGAGTTGCAAAGACATGGGATGAAAGAGCAGGATATGGTGAATGAAGTGCTGGTAAAATTTGCAAGGAAGTATAATGTAAAGGTCATCGCCAGTAACGATTCACATTATGTAGATCAAACCGATTTTACTGCACATGATATTTTACTTTGTATTAATACCGGCGAGAAATTAGCTACTCCAGCCCTGCGTGAATTTACCGATGATGATATATCGGTAAAGGATAAACGTTTTGCGTTTCCCAACGATCAATTTTATTTCAAGAAGACGGATGAGATGGCAAAAAACTTTTCTGATCTACCTGATGCCATCGATAATACAAACGAGATCGTTGATAAAGTTGAATTGCTGAATCTTAAGAAAGATATTTTACTTCCCAACTTCCCTATCCCGGATAAATTTAAAATCCATACAAAAGCAGAAAAGCTGAATAAAGGCGAGGTTGGTCCTGATGCTTTAAATCAATGGGAATATTTAAAGCATCTGACTTATGAGGGAGCTAAGCATCGTTACTCTGATCTGAATGATGAAATAAAAGAAAGGATCGAGTTTGAATTATTTACAATTAAAACAATGGGCTTTGCCGGCTACTTTTTAATTGTAAGTGATTTTATAAAAGCCGGAAGAGAGATCGGTGTTTTAGTTGGTCCGGGTCGTGGCTCAGCTGCGGGTAGTGTAGTTGCTTATTGTATTGGCATTACCAATATAGACCCAATAAAATACAATTTACTTTTTGAAAGATTCCTGAATCCAGATCGTAAGTCAATGCCGGATATCGATACTGACTTTGATGATATCGGTCGGCAAAAAGTTATTGATTATGTTATAAAAAAATATGGTAAGAACCAGGTAGCACAGATCATTACTTATGGTACAATGGCTGCAAAGATGAGTATCAAAGACGTGGCGAGAGTAATGGACCTTCCACTACCCGATTCAAATGCATTGGCAAAAATGGTTCCGGAAAGACCGGGGATTGAATTGAAAAGAGTTTTACATGCACCGCTTACTGCAAAGGATGGGGAAAAATCATTATCAGAAAAAGAAGGGTTGGGTCCAGATGAGATCGAAGTAATTAAAAAGCTTCGGGAAATATATAATGGCAATAGCATGCAAAGCGAAGTGTTGCATGAAGCAGAAATTTTGGAAGGTTCTGTTCGCAATACAGGTATTCATGCAGCGGGTATCATCATAGCACCTAAAGATCTTACTGAATTAATTCCCGTCGCTACTGCAAAAGATTCTGATCTCTGGGTAACACAAATTGAAGGAAATGTAATTGAAGAAGCCGGTGTTATCAAAATGGATTTTTTAGGATTAAAAACTCTTACCATCATCAGGGATGCACTTGTGCTGATAAAACAAAATCATGGAGTGGATATCGATATTGATGAAATCCCACTCAATGATGAAAAAACTTTTAAGCTTTATCAACACGGAGATACAATCGGAACATTCCAGTTTGAAAGTCCGGGCATGCAAAAGTATTTGCGTGAATTAAAGCCCGACCGATTCGATGATCTTATTGCAATGAACGCTTTGTATCGCCCCGGTCCTCTTGCATACATACCGAATTTCATTGAACGTAAGCATGGACGTGAAGCGATATCCTATGATCTTCCTGAAATGGAAGAATATTTGAAAGAGACTTATGGCATCACAGTTTACCAGGAACAGGTGATGTTGTTGGCACAAAAACTTGCTGACTTTAGTAAAGGTGACGCCGATGTGTTGCGCAAAGCAATGGGTAAAAAACAAAAATCTGTTCTTGATAAAATGAAAGGACAGTTTATTGAGAATGCGAAGAAGAAAGGTTTTGGTGAATATACTTTAGAAAAGATATGGACCGACTGGGAAGCATTTGCTCAGTATGCATTTAATAAATCTCACTCTACCTGTTATGCTTATGTTGCTTATCAAACTGCATATTTAAAGAGTCATTATCCAGCGGATTATATGTCTGCCGTGTTGAATCATGCGGGCAGTATTGAAAAGATCACATTCTTTATGGAAGAATGTAAACGGATGGGAATAAAAGTACTTGGGCCGGATATCAATGAATCGAAAAAAGGTTTTGCAGTAAACCAGAAAGGTGAAATTCGTTTTGGATTAGGGGGATTAAAAGGATGCGGGGAAGCAGCTGTTGAAAATATTATTGAGGAAAGAGAAAAGAATGGCTCATTTAAAAACATTTTTGATTTTATTAAACGAGTCAATCAACGTGCAGTAAATAAGAAAACATTAGAAAGCCTGGCTTATGCAGGCGGGTTTGATTGTTTTCCTGAACATCATCGTGCACAGTTCTTTCATACAATTCCGGAAGATCAAACAACAGGTTTGGAAAAGATCATTCGCTTTGGACAAGTTTATCAGCAAAATAATACCTCAAACACTAACACTTTATTCGGAGATCTTCCATTAGCAGTAGAAATTAGAACGCCTACTCTTCCGCAATGTGAACAATGGCCATTGATCGTTCAGTTGGATCATGAAAAAGAAGTAACAGGAATGTTCTTAAGTGGTCATCCGCTGGATCATTTCAAGTTTGAATTGAGGCATTATGGTATCACACCACTTGTTGAATTCAATGAATTCAAAGAAGCAGTGGCATTGCAACCAAATTCCGGAAGAATGTTCAGGATTATTGGGCTTGTTACATTAGCAGACCACAAGATCTCGAGAAAAGGAAATAAGTATGGTTCATTTACTATTGAAGACTATTCCGGAAAATCCGAATTGGTATTATGGGGGGATGATTATGTGAAGTTCACTCCTTTCTTACAACAGGGATCGTCACTATTTATAACAGGATTTTTTAAACAAAGATTTACTACATCTGAATTTGAATTCAAGATAAATGGTATTACGATGGTGGAAACAATTAAACGAAATCTTACAAAACAATTGACGATCGAAGTTCATCCGAAAGATGTTTCAAAAAATGTCGTAGAATTTTTTGAAGGGAATATCAAGAAATTTCCCGGTCGTTCTACACTTAGAGTCAATTTAACTGAGCCAAGAGAGAACCTAAAGATAAGTTTAGTTACAATGGATAGTGGCTTTGAAATGAATGATGAAATGGTGGATTTTTTAGAGGAAAACCCGGATCTGGATGTGCAAGTACTTACGCATTGAGTAAATTTTCTATTACCGTTAAAACAAATTTAAGACTGGCTATTTAGCACAAATTGATACAGGTCATGTCGTTTTCATGACAAGTTAGTCACATATTCACGTCATAACTTCGTGGTAATATTTTTGGTTGTATTTTTGTTCCCCTTCACTAATAAAATAAAAATAAAAGGAAATAATATGGCAAAAGAATTCACAGATGGCAACTTCCAAAATGAAGTGTTAAGCGCTGATAAATTAACGGTGGTAGATTTCTGGGCTGAGTGGTGCGGACCTTGTCGTGCAATTGGACCCGTTATCGAATCATTGGCAAAAGAATACGATGGTAAGATCAATGTAGGTAAAGTAAATGTGGATGTAAATCCCAATATCAGCATGAACTACGGAATCACATCTATTCCTGCTATTCTGTTCTTTAAGAATGGACAGGTTGTAGATAAATTAGTAGGTGCTCAGCCAAAAGGAAATTTTGTTAAAAAGATCGAATCTCATATCTAATAGAAATTCCAAATAATAAGAAATCCCAAATTCCATTGGAGTTTGGGATTTTGTTTTTAATGAAGAGGTATTTGTGTATCTGCTTCTGCGCTTAAAACTTCACGATTAGTTACAACATGTTTATGTTGAAAGAATATTGCAAATAGTATTGCAACAATCAATGCATACCCGGAAAAACTTAGCCATATGCCATGCCAATTACTCGTTCCATCTGGAAGTATAAAATATTTCCCGATCACCCAGCTGCTTATTATACTTCCTAACCAGGCTCCTATTCCATTTGTCATCATCATAAATAATCCTTGTGCACTTGCCCGGATGCTGTGATCAGTAGTTGTTTCTACAAACAAAGAACCTGAAATATTAAAAAAGTCAAATGCCATTCCATAAACGATACATGAGACAATGATCAATAACGTACCAACTGCAGTTGGATCTCCGTAAGCAAACAAACCAAAACGCAATACCCATGCAAGCATCGCAAATAACATCACGGATTTTATTCCAAATCGTCTTAAGAAAAAAGGGATAGTAAGGATAAATAAAGTCTCAGACATTTGAGAGATCGACAAAATAATAGTTGAGTATTTTACCACAAACGAATTTTTGTATTCGGCTACTCCTCCAAACCCCGAAAGAAATGAATCTCCATACATATTTGTCAATTGAAGCGCTGCGCCCAACATCAGAGAAAAAATAAAGAACAAGGCCATTTTATAATTTGCAAACAATTTGAAAGCCTTGAACCCTAATTGCTCAATTATGCTGGCGTTCTTTGATATTAATTTTGGTGGCGGACATTTGGGTAATGTAAAAGAATAAATACCTAAAGCGATCGCCGCAACTGCTGCGATCAAAAATTGAGTTGAGTTGTCTTTACTTCCTGAAAGATTTGTCGTCCACATAGCCGCAATAAAACCGATCGTACCAAAGACTCTTATTGGTGGAAAAACTTTTACGACATCATATTTATTATTTTTTAAGATCGTATAAGAGATCGCATTTGATAAAGAAATTGTTGGCATATAGCAGATCATTGCAGCAAAGATCACATAGTACAAAGTATCAGGATCATCAACTTTTGGAACATAAAATAAAATTGCTCCATAAAGAATGTGCAAAATGCCATAAAGTTTTTCCGCATTTAACCACCTGTCTGCAATAATTCCGGTCAATGCAGGCATAAAAAGAGAGGAAAGAGCAAGAGTGGAAAAGATCGCTCCGAATTTGTCAAAGCCCCATCCTTTGGCATTTAAACAATAAGTTCCTATTGTTAACAACCATGCACCCCAAACAAAAAACTGGAAAAAACTCATGACAGTAAGCCGTAATCGAATGTTCATTCTTTCTCTGTATTGGTAAATAATTGATGAAAGATAGGAAATTCAGATTTTGTTCAAACAAAACTGCTTTTTAAAAGCAACTTACCCGATTATTTTATCCGATTTCAAGAAGTAAAAGATCACCGTTATTTCCACTCATCAAATAGTTTTAACAGCTTGATTATTTGCAGGTATAGGGAAAAACAAATTTTTCTTTTTCGGCCATAATTCTGTAAACTTGTAGCAAGAATTTTGAGCGTACAGAAACTTTATTCTTAACCCAAAACAATACTGCTTTGAAAAAATTTACTTTTCTGGCATTTACGGCTTTTTTACTTCTAGGTTTTAGTTCCTCATTCGCACAACAAAGAACACAACCCATCAACCCTAACGGTGACCGTTTACATTGTGCCACCATGGAAGCTCTTGAAAGATATTTCCAGGAAAATCCTGCTGCAAGAGATCTTGCCGAGCAAAACAAAAATCGTTTTGCACCAGAGTCTGCAAATCGCACCAACAGAACCAATGTTGTTGTGACCATTCCAATCGTATTTCATATTGTTGGTAACTCAACAAGATTGACACAGGTTACAGATGCAGATGTATTATGGCAGTTGAATAAATTAAATGAAGATTTCAGAGGAGCAAATCCAGATAGCACAAATGCAACTGGATTTTATCCCGTAAGAGCATATAGAGATTATTGCCAGATACAGTTTTGTCTTGCTCAAAGAGATCCAAACAACAATCCTGCAAATGGTATTACAAGAACATTATCATCTCTTACAGGTGGTACGCTTTGCACAGGTAATAACTACAACATGCTTAAGCATACAGCACAAGGTGGTATTGATGCATGGGATCCTTCAAGATTTTTTAATGTTTGGGTAGGTGAAGTTGGTAACTGTTTGTTGGGTGTAGCTCAGTTTCCGGGAACTGGTACGCCAACTGAGGATGGAGTTGTTTTGGCATTTGAAGGTTTTGGAAATAATCCGGCTTATGTAGCTCCTGCATTTAACCTGGGACGTACTGCTCCTCACGAAATTGGTCACTGCTTCGGCCTTTATCATATTTGGGGTGATGAAAGTGGATGCACAAATTCAGATTTCAGACAATTACCTGGTTCGTGTCTTCTTCCTGCATCACTTGCAGGTACCACAACAGATCAGTCCGCCGGCGACACTCCAAACCAGGCTGGTGCAACTGGTGGTTGTCCATCAGGTGTGCAAACTGATGCATGTTCTGGTGCTTCTCCCGGTTTCAATTATCAAAATTACATGGACTATACTGATGATGCCTGTTATTCCATGTTTACTAAAAAACAGGTTGATAGAATGCAGTATGTGCTCGATAACTGCTTAGCATCACTAAAAACATCCAATGGATGTGTGCCTCCTGTATTAACTCCAAACAATGCAAGTATATCGGCAATTGTAACACCTCCTCTAAGCTTTGTTACTTGTGATCCAACAATACCATTAACAGTAACACTAAGAAATGCAGGTTCAAATACACTTACCAGTGCTATTGTTATTGTAACACGAAACGGAACACCAATAGAAACAAGAAACCTAACAGGACTTAATATTCCATCGTTAGGAACACAAAATATTGTTCTGAATCCTGTACCATTAGTTTTAGGGGCAAACTCAATTCAGATATGTACATCACAACCAAATGGTGTTGCTGATTCAGATCCAAGTAATGATTGCGCAACTGTAACCGGAAGCCGCGGTGCAGGTGGTGCATTACCTTTAGTTGAAGGATTTGAAGGAGCAACTTTCCCTCCTGCTGGTTGGATAAGAAACAATCCTGATGGTGGTATCACATGGCAAAGAACTACAACTGGTGTTGCACATTCAGGAATTGCAAAAGCATTTGTTGATCACTTCAACTATGCCGCAGCAGGTAATACAGATGATATAAGAACTCCACCATATGCAATTGGTACTGCAGACTCACTTTGGGTCAGCTTCTGGGGTGCATATCGCGGATTCCCAGGATTCCCATTTGATCAGTTCCAGGTTATGATATCATCAGATTGCGGTCAAACATTCCAGATAGTATACAATGCAAGAAATGATACGGCATTTGTTGCTCCTGATGGTGCTTCCCCAACTACTGCTGCAGGATATTTCCCTTCAGCACTCGATCAGTGGGTGAAAAAATCGATCAACCTTAGCAATTTTATACCATCAGGAAATATCCAGATACAATTCAGAGCTATTAACCAGTTTGGAAACAACATGCATCTTGACGATATCAATATTGACAAGAAAATTTTCCCGAATAATGATGCAGGTGTTATAGCAGTAAATAAACCTGATGCAAGAGTTTGTACAAACACACAAGCTCCTGTTGCAGTTATTAAGAATTATGGTAAGGTAACTCTTACAAGAGTTAAGATCAATTACCAGATCGATGGAACTGGTCCTGTAACAACTCTTGATTGGACAGGAAATCTTACCAGGAATCAAACTACAACTGTTACTTTGGCTAACGCTAATTTAGGTGCTATAGGTAATCACACAATTAACGTATATACTTCACTTCCAAATAACGTAGCAGATGAAGATCCAAGTAATGATGGATTAGTAAAAGCTTATAGTGTGAACCAGGTAATAGCATTACCAGGAACAGTGACTGAAGAATTTACTAATTCGACATTCCCGCCAACAAACTGGAGCATATTTAATCCTGATGCTGACATTACATGGACACGTAATGCTACTGTTGGTAAAAAGAATCCGGGATCTGCATTCTTTGATGATTGGGCAAATCCGACTTTTGACAGGATAGATGATCTGTTAATGCCAAATTATAGCTATTCAGGCATTGATTCCATCTTCCTTAAATTCGGTGTTGCGGCTGTTACTTATACAGTACCAGGCACAACCGGAGCTAGATTGGATACACTTACAGTTTTACTATCCAAAGATTGTGGAAACACATTTAGTACCATATACAAAAAATGGGGCGAAGACCTGCAAACAGTAAATGATCCAAACTTCCAGCAATCCACAAATCAAAGATTTATACCAAAAGCTAATGAATGGAGAACAGATTCGTTGAACCTTGGAAAATGGTTGGGAAGCAGCGAATCAATGTTCCAGATAGCTTACAGGTTCAGCGGAAACTTTGAGAACAGCTTATATCTTGATGATATTAACCTCAGAACACAAGTACTACCTGCTAAGTTGAAGAATCAGGGCTATCTTGTATTACCAAATCCATTCAGAAATACATTTGCTGTATGGCACTACCAGGTTCCAACAACGTTGAGATATATCAATGTCTACAACTCAGTTGGGCAGTTAGTGTACAGCAGGCAATTCCCGAATGGTGGTGAGAAATACTTCCTCATTGATCTTGGTGGAAGAGCCGCCGGCACTTACACTGTGAACCTTGGATATGAAGACAGCAACAGGAATGTAAATGTCCAGGTAGTTAAATACTGATAACGATCAGTTGAAATAACAGATAACCCTGACAGTAACGTCAGGGTTATTTTTTTATAGACTAAATTTGCAGGCAAATATTTTAAAATGCTTTCACAAGTTGCAGAACAAACTTTGAATAGTTTATCAAAAGAGTTAAGCGATATACAGGAAAAGGTTTATAGAGGAGAAAGAATAACAGATGCCGAAGGGTTATTGCTTTTTGAAAAAGGTTCTCTCCCATTTCTTGGATCACTGGCTAATTATATCAGGGAAAAGAAACATGGTGATATCACTTATTTCAACCGAAACTTTCATATAGAGCCAACCAATGTATGTGTATTCACCTGTAATTTTTGTAGCTATAGTCGTTTGTATGCAAAACGTGAAGAAGGTTGGGAACTTTCATCAGATCAGATGCTGCATATCGTTCAAAAGTATGATGGGCAACCTGTAACTGAAGTTCATATCGTCGGTGGAGTACACCCAAAAATGAATCTTGAATTCTTTGCTGATGTTTTAAGAAAAATAAAAGCACACAGGCCCTCATTACATATAAAAGGATTTACAGCTGTTGAGCTGGATTATATGTTTCGCAAAGCAAAAATGACAAATGAAGAAGGCCTTGCTTATTTGAAAGCGGCAGGTCTCGACTCATTACCCGGTGGTGGCGCCGAGATATTTGATGAAGAGATAAGAGAAAAGATATGCGCTGATAAAGTAGATTCTAAAGGTTGGTTGGCTATTCATGAGTCTGCTCATAAATTAGGTATGCATACCAATGCGACGATGTTGTATGGCCATATAGAAAATTATTCTCATCGCATCGATCACATGAGTAGATTAAGAAGTTTGCAGGACAAGACAGGTGGTTTCAATACATTTATTCCGCTTAAATTCCGCAATAAGGACAATGATATGAGCAATGTATCTGAAAGCAGCATTGTTGAAGACATGAAGATGTATGCTGTAGCCCGTATCTATATGGATAATTTCCCGCATTTGAAAGCATACTGGCCAATGTTGGGTCGTCAAAATGCACAGCTTAGTTTGTCATTTGGTGTAAATGATATTGACGGCACAATTGATGACACTACAAAAATTTACAGCATGGCTGGCGCTGAAGAACAAAATCCTTCAATGACGACTGAAGAATTAGTTGCTTTGATCAAACAAGTGAAACGCAGACCAGTTGAAAGAGGGACATTGTACAATGTGATCAAAGATTATTCTGAAAGTGATGTTAATGATATTGACAAGAGAACATCTCTTAATTAATTCAATATATATTTAATTACAATATTGCTTATGAAAGCAGTCTTTGTAATATTCGTATTTATCTTCATAGCCGCATCAAATCAATCATGCGTTGTAGTTAATGCTACAAAACATAAAGACAATGTTTGTTATCTACATAGAACCAAAATGAAAAAAACAATCGTCAAAACTCATTATGGTTTTGCTTCACTTCAAAACGATCCCCTCTCCCCAAATGCAAAAATGAAATATTCGATGGGTTGCGTTGTTCCATTATGGCCATCCGGAAGACTTGCAATAGTTTATCATTGTTCAAAATGTGATAGCATAAGTCATCATTAGATAACATATGTTTGTGTAACTCATTCCACAAATATTTTAAAATCGTTATAACAATAAGCGTAATTGTTTGTCCGCTGATTGTTCATAAAAATAAATTTTATCATTACGCAAGTTTTAAAATGAACAAATGACTACCGTTGCTCGTTAACAAGGCTTTAGGCACAATTATCGCTGGTAAAATCACTATGAAAAAGCAAACAAAGAGATCAAAACTGATCAAAGTGCTGAAGACAGTGAAAATGGACTCAATTATTCCTTTTAAAGAAAAGCCTTCTGATAAAGTTATTGAATCAAAAGAAAGAGCTTCTGAGCTTTTTTCAATGTTTACTGCAGATATAATTAAAGAAGATATGATGTTCGTTCGCTGATCACCAGTTGTCGAAGACAAGACCGTAGCTTTCCGTGTTCAATACTTCTTTCCAATTCTCAATTAGTTGTTTATAGGCCTCGCCTACAGGCATTATTTTGCGGTCAAGATCGTATAGTCCTAATTCGTTTACATTTCCTGCGTCATTTCTTAAAGCAGAATCCCAATCAACCTGGTGACATAAACTATACCATGTAAACCCGATGATGGGAATACCATCATGTTTTAACCGATGAACATTTGCCCATTGCTTTAACAACCATTCTTTACATGCCGGCATTTTGATATTTGTTTCCGTATGCATGATCGGCAATTTATATCTTTTGTAATACTGGTTAGTGATCACATAATAACCAAAGATCTCTCCTGCGGCTTGCGTATGTCCATTGGGAAAAACTAAATGTTCATTGGTTACATAGTAATCGTTTCCCATAATACAACGAGCCTTTACCTGGTTTTTGGTGAACCAATAATACTCATCACTCGTCATTCCATTTGCACGCAAGTATTCATACATAGTAACATTTAATGGATACCCGTAAGTAAGATCAAGTGAAAGAAATCTTTTTTGGTTCAGAAATCTCGCTAGTGGTACCGCCAAAGGATCCATTGCATGAAAATATTCTGAAGATTCACTTTGGATAAATGTAGCTTCAGGTTGTACCTCGAGTATCGCATGCATAGCCATCACATTTGCTTTGCATAAATGCTTTAATGCCGTTACAAATGTTTTATCTGATCTCAACCTTTCATTCCACCAGCCGTATTGAGCTGAAAACATTGCTGCAATAAAAATTTCATTAACGGGTGTATATAACTGCAGATCAGGAAATCTTTGTGCAAATGCTTTTGCATATTCGGCGAATAGTTGAGGAAAATCCGGATTCTGAAAATTCTCTATCCAATCAGGCACTCCAAAGTGACATAGATCCACTATTGGCGTAATATGTAATTGCTTTAGATAATTAAATGTTTCATCAGAAAAACTCCAATCATATTTTCCGGGGCTCAAATGAGTTTTATAATAAGGTGGACCATATCTTAAAAATTCGATCCCTAACTCTTTTACCAATTCGAAATCTGTTTTCCAATGATCATAATGAAATGCTTTTTCCATTTCATCTACTCTCTTCATTTTTCCATTGGGTAATTGTAT
>Ga0207675_100004926_pt1 | contig 12866 bp, 9 predicted proteins | sample KBSSwiS42_FD_184305 | JGI IMG/M metagenome (GOLD analysis project Ga0207675, IMG submission 184305) | Switchgrass rhizosphere microbial communities from Kellogg Biological Station, Michigan, USA - KBS Switchgrass S4-2 (SPAdes) (version 2) | ecosystem: Host-associated > Plants > Roots >... | reverse complement strand
CCTCGTGGATCGCGCGATGCGCAGCGTCGGCCTGTCGGGGCAGTCGGTGATACCGCTGCTGTCGAGCTTCGCGTGCGCGGTGCCGTCGATCATGGCGACGCGCGTGATCCCGAACCGGCGCGACCGCATCGCCACGATCCTGGCGGCGCCGTTCATGACCTGCTCGGCGCGTCTTCCCGTCTACGCGCTGCTGATCGGCGCCTTCGTGCCCGCGCAGCGCGTGGGCATCGTCAATCTGCAGGGACTAGTGCTGTTCGGTCTGTACACGATCGGCATCGTTGGCGGCGTCGCCACGGCGTTGTTACTGCGCAGCTCGGTGCTGCGCGGCGAGAACCCGACGTTCATCTTGGCGCTGCCGGAATTTCGGTTGCCGAACGTGCAAACGGTCGCCATGAAGCTGCTCGATCGCGTGCGGGTGTTCTTGAAGCGCGCAGGAACGATCATCTTTGCCGTCGCCGTCGTCGTTTGGGCCCTGACGTATTTCCCGCGTTCGCCCGAAGTCGAGCAGGCGCGTGCGGCGGCCGAGGCCGAAGCGAGGGCTACGCTGAGCGGCCCGGTGCTCGAGCAACGGCTCGCCGACGTCGGCAACCAGGCGGCCGCGGATCACATTGCGCAAAGCTGGCTCGGGCGGGCAGGTCATTGGGTAGAGCCCGCGTTCCGGCCGCTCGGCTGGGATTGGCGTGTGTCCGCGGCCGTCATCGCAGGATTCCCCGCGCGCGAGGTCGTCGTCGCCGTCCTGGGCACGATCTACGCGGTTGGCGAGGAGGCCGACGAACAAACGCTGGCCGGGCGCCTCACGGCGGCGCAACATCCCGACGGGACTCCCGTCTTCACGTTACCGATGGTCTTGGGCCTCCTGCTGTTCTATGCATGGTGCTTGCAGTGCGCTGCGACGCTCGCCGTGATTCGGCGGGAAACGAACAGCTGGCGCTGGCCGCTGTTCGCGTGGAGCTATATGACGGCGCTCGGCTACGGCGGCGCGTTGCTGCTGTACCAGCTCGGAACGGCATGAGGCGATTGCCGCCGTCGAAGCTCGATGCGTGGCGCGAGCTCTCGCGCGAGACTATCGCGGACGGCCGCATCTTCACGGTCGAGCGGTCGATGGCGGAGTCGCCCATCGACGGTAAGTCGCGCGCGTTCCATCGCATCCGCTCCGTGGACTGGGTGCAGCTGTTGCCGATCACGCGCGGCAACGAAGCCGTGCTCGTTCGACAATACCGTCACGGCCTGCAACGCATCACGCTCGAGATGCCGGGTGGGCTCGTCGACGCCGGAGAGGATCCTGGCACCGCCGCCTTGCGCGAGTGCCTCGAGGAGACCGGCTATCGCGCGCGCAGCGCGCAGCCGCTCGGTAACGTGAATCCGAACCCCGCGCTGTTCGCGCATCGCCTCTATAGCTTCTACGCGACCGACGCCGAGCCGGAGCGCGCCATTCAGAACACCGGCAGCGAGGTCACCGAGGTGGTGCTCGTGCCTGTCGGGGATCTCGAGGGTCTGTTGCTCGCCGGCGAGATCGAGCACGCGCTCGTGGCCGGCGCGCTGTGGCGCTACCTGCGATTGCACGGACACCGTTGATGGCAGCGGCGCTCGGCGGCGCGACTCGCGCGCCGCCGCCTTGGTACCTCATCTTCTTCTTCGGCGCGCTGACGGCGCTCGGGCCGCTCAGCATCGACGCGTACTTGCCGGGCATTCCTGCGATGGCGAGCGCGTTCGGCGTCTCGGTCGTCGCGCTGCAGAACACGCTGAACGTGTTCCTCATCGGCTACGCCATCGGTCAGTTCTTCGGCGGCGCGCTGTCGGATCAGATCGGCCGCAAGCTGGTGGGCTATTCGGGGCTCACGGTCTATCTGCTGACCTCGATCGCGATCGCGTTCGCGAGCAGCGTCGAGCAGATGCTGACCCTGCGGTTCTTCCAAGCCATCGGCGGCGGGTTCTCGACGGTCATCTGCATGGCGACCGTGCGCGACATTTATCCCGTCGAGCAGCTCGGCCGCCGCTTCGCGACGGTCACGATGGTGCTCCTGATCGCGCCGCTCGTGGCGCCCGCGCTCGGCGCCGCGGTGTTGCCGCTCGGATGGGAGATGATCTTCGTCATGAAGGCCGCCTACGCCGGCGTGCTGCTCGGGACCTATGTGTGGATCGTGCCCGAGACGCGCCCGGGTCGGCTCCGGAACCTTTCGCTGCGCTCAGTATTTCGGCAGTGTCTCGACGTCGTGCGGCGGCGCGTCGACTCTCGTCGGCTGCCGATTCGCTACGCAATGGCGATGGCCTTCTCCGCGTCGTGCATGATGATTTTTGTCACGAACTCTTCGTTCATTTATATGGAGTACTTCGGCGTGGGACCGGCGCTGTTCCCCGGGATCTTCGCACTCAGCGTCCTCGGGTTCATGTCGATGAACCTGTTCAGCATGTGGCATCTCAAGAGCGACAATGCGGGAACCTTCTTCCGCGTCGGCTTGACGGTCCAGGCGCTCGTCGTCGCCGTCCTGCTGGCCATCGTCGCGACGCACCACGCCGCGCTCGTCACCGTCGTGCCGTTCATCGTGCTGGCCGTATCGACGCTCGGACTGGTAGGCCCGGCCGGCTCGTCGCGCTACATGGGTTTTTTCGGCGAGCTCGCCGGAAGCGCGTCGTCGGTGTACACGACGATGATGTTCTTCCTGGGCGGCACGTTCGGGTGGCTGAGCGGCGTGCTCAATGACGGCACGCTGCTGCCCATCGCCGCCATGATGCTCATGGCTTCCCTGACGGCGAACGCGATCAGCTGGGGGTTGCCGGGACGGCTGGCGCCCGTCACCCGGTGACGGGGGCTACGCGGGCGACACGTTCTGCCTAACGCTCGAAGAGGACGTCGTAAGCCCCGATGCTGCCGCGGTCGACGACGAGATGCTGGTAGCCGAGCGTCATCTCGTTTCGCACGACGTCGGCGGGGCGCGTGCTCTTCACGTCGGCGCGATAGCGCTCGTACAAGTACTGGCTGAGCTCGATCGCCGTGATCGAGTCGTCGTGGTCGTTGTCGGCGAGGCCTTGCGCGATCGCCTCGTCGAGGAATAGCGACAGATAGCCGCCCGCGCGGAACTTGCTCGCGACGTTCGACGTGATGTCCTCCTCGGACGAGAAGATGCCCATGCGGCCGGGTGCCGAGACGATGTCCTTCGCGAACCCACCGCTGAAGCACGAGTCGAGCCAGAGCAGCACGGTTCCGTTGTGAATCTCGTCGAACAATGCCCGCAGGTCGTCATCGCGCATGGAGCCGTCGTACAGCGCGAGCGTTTCGTCCATGCCGTCGGGGTCGCTGGCCGTGGCCCCGTCGCGGCGCGGAACCTGGCCGCCGTGACCCGAGTAGAACATCACGAACGTGTCGTCGGGGCCCATTCGCCGCCCGATGGCGCGAATCGCGGAGCTCAAGTTTGCGATCGTCGCTTCGCTGTCGACGAAAGTGTAGGCGTCCTCGGCCCGCATGCCGCCGCCGCCGATCAGCGCATCGCGAATGCGCATGGCATCCTCGGCCGTGTATTCCAAGTCCGAGTTCGGCGGCGCGTAGTCGCTGATGCCGGCGAAGAGGCCGTAGACGCGGCCTTGCGAGCGCCGTTCGACGGGGACCGCGACCGTGCTCGTCGTCAGCGCGAGCCGATAGTTGCCGGTCTCGGCTGCAGCATACGAGGTCGCCTGCACGCGGTACCGGCCCGTCTCAGGTAGCGTCAGCTCGATCACGGAGCGATCCGTCGCGCCTTCGTAGTCGTCGTTTGCGATTTCCTCGCCTGACGGCGTGACGAGCCCGAGATAGGTGTCGAAGTCCGTCGAGCTGAGCTCGACGCGGACCGTGTCGCCTTCGGCGCCGTCGAATACGTAAGCGTCGTGGTACTCGCCCGCCTCGAACGTCGAATCGTCGCCGTCGAGCTCGCCGCGGACAGGTGCACCGACTGCCAACGTCGTGACGTCGCGCGTCGTCGGCGCCGTACGATCGCCGGAGGGATCGATCGTCAACGAGTACGGTCCGCTCTCGCCGCTCTCGTAGCTCGTCACGAGGACGCGATAGGTGCCGGCTTCCGCCAACTCCGTGTCGATGCGGCTGTGACCGACGCCGCCGTCGTCGGCGTCGTCGTTCTCGGTTTGCTCGCCGGCGGGATCCTTGAGGATCAGGTACGTGTCGAAGGCCGACGAGCGCAGGTCGATGGCCACGTGTTGTCCCGGCACGCCTTCGAACTCGTAGTCGTCCACGAACTCGCCGCTGCGGAGCTCCTCGTCGCCCGATTCGAGGCGGCCACTCTTGTCGATGCGCCCCGCGAGGCCCGTGTTGCTCCCGACGTCGATAGACAGCGTGTAGCCGCCGGCCTCTCCGTTCTCGTAGCTCGTGACCGTGACGCGGTACTCGCCGCGCTCCGCGAGATCGAGCGACAGCAGCGAGCGGCTCGCATCGCCTTCGAAATCGTCGTTGTCGAGCTGCTCGCCGCTCGGAGTGCGGATAAACACGTAAGGGTCGAAGTCGCCGGAGCGCAGGTCGACGACCGCACGCTGCCCTGGGTTGCCCGCAAACGTGTACTCGTCCGCGTACTCCCCGGATTGCAGGGTGTGGTCGCCTCTTTCGAGGCGCCCGTTGTGGATCCGAGCACCGGCCGAGCTGTCGCGCAGCGCGATGCGGCCGGCGCCGAACAGCTTGCGGCAGTCGGCCGCGTCGTGGCCGCGATCCTCGACGAGCAGCGTGTCGGCTGCGCCTGCACCCTCGAAGCGCGGGTCGTCGCATTCGCCGTCATTGGCCCAGCGGCTCGTGTTGTCGCCGAAGTCGGGTTCCGCGCGCAATGCAAACGGCACGATCGAGACGCAAACGGTAAGCGCGGCGCAGGCTATGCCGTGCCGAAACTTTGGTGTGGTCATGTGGAACGAGCCTCGCACCGTGGATACCCGGGTGAGCCATCTCGGCAACTGCTCCGGCAACAGCTCCTGCGTTGCCCTACCTCGGGCATCCAGGCCCTCGGCGGAGCCGGCAGGATCGTGCCACGGCACCGGTGTCGTCGCGACTGCACAGTTCACCTTTTTCCCGAGGAGGGCCGTGAACCTGCGCTCGGCGGCGGGTAAGATCGCCGACGATCCAACAGCCAAGCGCATCGATGACCACTAGCGATCCTGTCGTGTCGACCGAAACCGGCGGGCTCGGCAATCGCTTGAAATCCTGGGTCTCGACCATGCGGCTTTCGACTGACGCGCGCGTCCATTGGCCTGTCACGAAGAACATGCCGGCCGCATTCGCCGAGCTGTTTGCGAACGAAGCATCCGTGGACCCCGTGCCCTCGGGTACCCGTGTCTACGGCTCGTGGCGACTCGCCATCTTGCCGGAGGACGAGGCCTACTTGCCGGCCGGCTTCGCCACGGTCGGCGCCGGGGCGCATCCGATCGTGCGAGGGCTCGGCAAGGCGTGGTGGCAGCTCACCGGCGAGCGGACCGATCGCTATCGCTTCATGGTGTTCCCGAAGCAGCATTCGCGGCGCTCGACGCGCGCCGACGCGCGCCACATCGACCTCGAGTACGAGCGCATACCGCAGCATTTCCGAGCGCTCTATGGCGAGCTGTTCCGGCGCATCGCCGTTCGGCCCGAGCTCGTGTCGGCCGCGAACGACTGGGCCGCGGCGAATCTCGGCGGGGACGTGGTCGGCGTGCAAGTGCGAACCTGGCGGGACGATCCGCGGCGCCACCGCAAGTATCACGTGCCGTCGCTACGCCGGCTGACGCGCCTCATGGATGAAGCGGCGGGCGCGCGCTTTCTCGTCGTCAGCGACAGCGACGACGTCGCGCCGATGCTGGCCGATCGATACGGCGCCCGGCGCGTGCTTGGGTTTCCGCGCACGACGCCGCGCGCGGACAGCTGGCTCACGCCTCTCGGCATCAAGGAGGATCTCGTCGACATGCTGCTCTTGGCGCGCACGCAGCGCTTGTTCGCGAGCTACTTGAGCACGTTCAGCGAAGTCGCGTGGTGGCTTGGCGGAACGACAGCGCGTGTCAACGTCTTTTGAGCGTCAGCTCGCTCGGGCCTGTTTCGCCTTCGCGAGATACCAGTCGTACGTCTTGCGGATGCCGTCGCGAAGCCGAGTCCGCGGTTGCCAGCCGAGCGCCGTGATCTTGCCCACGTCGAGCAGCTTGCGGGGCGTGCCGTCGGGCTTGCTGCGGTCGAACGCGAGCGTCCCGCGGAACCCGACCACGTCGCCAATCAGCTGCGCCAGCTCTGCGATCGTGACGTCCTCGCCCCAGCCGACATTGATGATCTCGGGCGAGTCGTAGCGCTCCATGAGGAAGCAAAGCGCGTCGGCGAGATCGTCGACGAAGAGGAACTCGCGGCGCGGAGTCCCCGAGCCCCACACGGTGACGTCTTTCGACCCGGTCTCTTTCGCCGCATGGAACTTGCGCAGCAGGGCGGGGAGGACGTGCGAGGTCTGCAAGTCGAAGTTGTCGCCGGGACCATAGAGATTCGTCGGCATCACGGAGATCGCGTTGAAGCCGTGCTGCAGAGCGTAGGCTTGGCACATCTTGATGCCGGCGATCTTGGCGACCGCGTACCACTGGTTCGTCGGCTCGAGCGGGCCCGTGAGCAGCGACGACTCCTGCAGCGGTTGCGGCGCCAGCCGCGGGTAAATGCAGCTCGACCCCAAGAAGCAGAGCTTGCGCGTGCCCGCGCGGTAAGCCGCGTCGATGACGTTGGTTTGGATCTCGAGGTTGTCGCGGATGAAATCGGCCGGGTAGCTGTCGTTCGCGACGATGCCGCCGACTTTCGCGGCGGCCATGAACACGTAGTCGGGGCGCTCGGCGGCGAAGAAGCGATCGACAGCTGCGCGGTCGCGAAGATCGAGCGAGCTTCGGCTCGGGGCCAGGACGCGCCCGAAGCCTCGCTCGGGGAGCGCGCGGCAGATCGCCGAGCCCACGAGCCCGCGAGCTCCGGTCACGAATATGCTCGAGTCCTTGTTCATTCGTGATGCTTGTAGGCCGCAAAGCCCTCGCGCTCGACGAGCGCGTCGCGCTGCGCGAGCCGCCAGTCCCACTCGACCATTTCGCGGACGAGCTCCGTGAACGTCACCTCCGGGGCCCACCCGAGTTGCCGTCGGGCTTTTGACGCATCGCCGAGCAGCGTGTCCACCTCGGCGGGCCGCAAGTAACGCGGATCGACGCGGACGACGGCGCGGCCTGTCGCGGCGTCGATCGCGTGCTCGTCGAGCTTCGAGCCTTTCCAGCGAAGCTGCATGCCGAGTGCCTCGGCCGCGCGCTCGACGAACGTGCGCACGGAATGCTGCTCGCCGCTCGCGATGACGTAGTCTTCCGGCTTTTCTTGCTGCAGCATCAACCACTGCGCGCGCACGTAGTCGCGTGCGTGACCCCAGTCGCGCAATGCGTCGAGGTTGCCGAGGTACAAGCACTCGTCGAGTCCCGCCTTGATGCGCGCGAGGCCGCGCGTGATCTTGCGTGTCACGAACGTCTCGCCGCGGACGGGGCTCTCGTGATTGAAGAGGATGCCGTTGCACGCGAATAGCCCGTAGGCCTCGCGGTAATTGACCGTGATCCAGTAGGCGTAGACTTTCGCGGCGGCATACGGCGAGCGCGGATAGAACGGCGTGGTCTCGCGCTGCGGAGTCTCGACGACTTTGCCGAACATCTCCGAGCTCGAGGCCTGGTAGAACCGCGTTTTCTCGCCGAGGCCGCAAATCCTGATGGCCTCGAGCAACCGCAGCGTGCCGAGCGCGTCGGCGTTCGCCGTGTACTCGGCCGTCTCGAACGACACGGCAACGTGGCTCTGCGCGGCGAGGTTGTAGATCTCCTGCGGGCGAACCTCCTGTACGACGCGAGTGAGGTTGGTCGCGTCCGTCAGGTCGCCGTAGTGGAGGATCATTCTGCGATCCGCCTCGTGTGGATCGCGATAGAGATGGTCGATTCGGTCCGTGTTGAACGACGACGCGCGCCGCTTGATGCCGTGAACCTCGTACCCCTTCGCGAGCAGGAACTCGGCCAAATACGCGCCGTCTTGGCCCGTGATGCCCGTGATCAACGCCTTCTTGCCTTTTCCCTCAGTTTTCAACCGTCGCTCCCATGAACAAGCTGCGCAAGATGTGCTCTTGAATGAACCGACCGCCGCCGACGTCTTTCAAGTAGTAACGCGGAATACCGAATCCCTTCTTGCGACGGTCGAGTATGTGATCGGGCAGGATGCCGCGGTAGGCCTGCCGCAGCAAGCCTTTCGGCTCGCCGCGGTAGTAACGCAGGTCTTCGTGAAGCCCGAATGAAAACTCGATGACGCGGCGAGCCAGCAATGGCACGCGCGCCTCGAGCGATACGGCCATGCTCGTGCGATCGACCTTCGTCAGGACTAGGCCGGGCATGAACGTGTGGAAGTCGACGTATTGGAGCCGCGTGCGCAGCGGCAAGTCCTCGCGCCAGTGCTCGCGATAGTGCCACCAGTCGTCGTAGTCGCGCGGGATCCCGAGCTCGCTGGCATAGACGCGCTTCGCCGGCGTCGACATTCCGCCCATGAGCTTCGCCCAGAGATTGGGGCCGTCGCTGAATGCCGTCTCGAGCAACGTCATGAAGCGCGCGACGGCGTGGCGGCGCGGGAACGGCCGGCGTAGCGCATACGTCGCATATTCCATCGCGGCGGGCCAAGTCGGCCAGCCGGCATAGCGCGCGTAGCGGGGGTAGGTGCGATAGCCGCCGAAGACCTCGTCGCCTCCGTCGCCTGTCAGCACGACCGTCACGTGCTCGCGCGCCGCTGCGCAGACGAGATATGTCGGCATCGACGACTCGTCGGCGAACGGCTCGTCGAACCAAGCCTTGAGCCGCGGCAACAGCTCCTGCGCGTGCGCTTGCGACAGAATGCGCTCGTGATGATCCGTTCCGAAGCGCTGCGCGACCTCGCGCGCGAACGGCGTCTCCGATACCTCGTCGCTGTCGAAACCGATCGAGAACGTGGAGACGCGCGTTCCCGTCGCGGCGGCCGCTGCGACGACGACGCTCGAGTCCACGCCGCCCGAAAGGAAGAATCCGAGCGGCACGTCGGCGATCATTTGCTCCGCGACCGAAGCCGCGACGAGGGAGCGCAGCTCCTCGCAGGCGGTCTCGACTGGGGGCGCACGCGGCTCGTCGGGAACCGGCAAGCTCCAGAACCGGCGCGGCGCGGACAGCGCGCCGGTGTCCGCGGAGTAGACGATCTCATGTGCCGGGGGCAGCTTGAAGCAACGCTTGTATAGCGTCTTCGGCGCGGGCACGTAGCGATAGCCCAGGAAGTCATAGCACGCGCTGCCGTCGATCGTGAGCTCGCCGGGCCGCAACGCGGCCTCGAGCGCCTTCAGCTCGGAAGCGAACGCGAACCGGCTGCCGTCATAGTAGTAATAGAGTGGCTTGATTCCGGGGCGGTCGCGATAGAGCCTGAGCTTTCTCTCGCGAGCGTCCCAGATGACAATCGCGAACATGCCGTCGATCTGCTCGACGAAATCGGTGCCCCATTCGAGGTAGGAGCGCAGCGCGACTTCGGTGTCGGAGTCGGTCACGAACGTGTGCCCGCGCCGCACGAGCGAGCTGCGCAGCTCGCGGTAGCCGTAGATCTCGCCGTTGAAGACGATCCAGCTCGCGCCGTCGGGCGCGAGCATAGGCTGGTTGGCCGACGGGCGCAGATCGATGATCGACAAGCGACGGAAGCCGACCTTCACCGGACCGTCGAGCCGAAGCAGGGCGGCGTCAGGACCGCGATGCGCTATCGAATCGAGCGCGGCGGCATAGTTCCAATTCGGATCCGTTCCGCCGATGAACCCACACACGTCAATCCCGTCCGTGCCAAGCGCTGCGACTGGAAGCACTTTAGGCAGTTGCTCGTCGACCAGCAACAAAGCCGGCCGCAAATTGCTCCTGCATTTGCGGCACTCCCGCCATCCATGGCGGTCGCAGCAGCCGCTCGCGCACCACGACTATGCTACGCTGCCGCCCCTGAATCGCCGCGGTCCTTGCGCTGATGACCTCGAAGATCGTTCACGTGAACACGGCTCGCGGGTTTCGCGGCGGTGAGCGCCAAACCGAGCTGTTGATCAGCGGGCTTGCGTCACGCAACGTGCGGCAAGCGCTCGTCGCCCGGCGCGGCGGGGTATTGGCCGAGCGCGTCCACAGTCTGGGCGTCGAAGTGCGGCAAGTTGGAGGCGGCGTGTGGTCGGTCGCACGTGCCACACACGACGCGGCGCTCGTGCACGTGCACGAAGGGCGAAGCGTTTACGCTGCGTATCTGCGTTGGTTGTTGTCGCGCATCCCATACGTGATCACGCGCCGCGTCGACAATCCGATCGGCGACCATTACTTCGCGCACCAGGCGTACGCCCACGCCGCGTGTGTCGCGGCCGTCGCTCCGCAGGTGGCCAAGATCGTCAAGGCCTACGACGCGTCGGTCAACGTGCGCGTCATTCACAGCGCCAGCAGCAACCTACCCGTGGATCCGGCGGTCGCTGCTCGCATCCGCTCGGAATTTTCCGGCCGTCTGATCGTGGGACACGTCGGCGCGCTCGACAACAGCCAGAAGGGCCAGGAGTACATCATCGCGGCGGCGCGCGAGCTCGAGCGCTCGCATCCCGAGCTCGTGTTCATGCTCGTGGGCGGCGGCGAAGACGAGGCGATGCTCAAGTCCCTGGCCGCCGGCTGCAGCAACGTCGTCTTCAGGGGCTTCGTCGAGAATGTCGGCGACTACCTCGCGGCCTTCGATATGTTCGTTCTGCCGTCAAATCGCGAGGGGATAGGAAGTATCCTGCTCGACGCCATGGAGCGCGGCCTGCCGGTGATCGCGAGCTCCGTGGGCGGCGTGCCCGACATCGTGCATCACGGAAGCAACGGACTGCTGATCGAGCGGGGCAGCGTGGCTCAGCTTCGCGACGCTATCGTCGAGTTGAGCGCCGATCCCGCGCTGCGGCGGGCTCTGGGAGATCGCGGGCAGGCCTTCGCGAAAGACTTCACGCGCGAGCATATGTGGCGCAAATACTTGGAGCTGTACGAGTCGCTGCTCGGCAGCGTCGTCTGAGAATCGGATACGGACCATGAGCGCGCGCGATATCTATCCAGTGCTGATCACTCGCGATGCTGCCGCGACGATCGAGCGCACGCTCGAATCGCTGGCCGGGTTTCCGGAAGTCGTCGTCTACGACAACGGCTCGACGGACGCGACCATCGAGCGCTGTCGCCGCTTCGCCAACGTCAGAGTCGAGACCGGCGACTTCTTCGGGTATGGCAAGACCAAGAACCATGTGGTGAGCTTGGCTCGCGGCGACTGGGTGTTGTCGATCGACGCCGACGAGTACGTCGGCGAGGCCCTGCTGGCGGAGCTCGAGAAACTGAGGCTCGACGATCCGTCCGTGGCGTACGAGGTCGAGAGGCACAACTTGTTTCTCGGCAAGGACATTCGGCGAGCCGGCCTCGGCGGCAACTGGCTCGTCCGCTTGTTCAATCGGCGCCGCTGCCGGTTCAGTGACGTGCTCGTGCACGAAAAGGTCATCGTGCCGTCGGATTGCAGGACGGTGCGCTTGCCCGGCGCGCTCTGGCATCAGGCGTGCACGGATCTGAACCAGATTCTCGAGAAGATCAGCCGCTACTCGGAGCTCAATCGCCGCGACGGCGCGCCGACGCGGAGCATTTTCAACATCTGCGTGCGTAGCGCATGGGCCTTCTTCAAGAGCTACGTGCTCCGAGGCGGAATCCTCGAAGGCTGGCGCGGCATCGTGATCGCCAACGGTGACGCGCTCGGCACGTTTTTCAAGCACATCAAGCGTTACGCCGACAAGGCTACCGCCAGCGAGAACCGCGAGCTGCCACGATGACGGCGCGTCTCCGCGTGCTGTGCATCACGGAGCACAGTGACCGGCCGGAGGCCGAGACTTTCATCGGTCTCAAAGACGAGGGCGTCGACGTGCACGTGCTGTGCTCGCCGAAAGCGCGGCAATACCCGAGGCTCGTCGCCGCGGACGTGCCGGTGACGCCGCTCGAGATCGCAGGGCGCTTCGATCGGAAGGCGCTCGATAGTATCCGCGCCGAGCTGCGTCGGCACTCCTTCGACGTCGTCCATCTCTTCAACAATCGGACGGTGTTGCACGGCCTCATCGCCACCCGCGGTTACCCGGCCAAGATCGTCGTGTATCGCGGCATCGTCGGCAACGTGAGTGTGCTGAGCCCGTTCTCGTGGCTGCGCTATTTGAACCCGCGTGTAGATCGGATCGTGTGCGTCGCCGAAGCGATTCGCCGCTACTTCCTCGGCTTGCGTTTGCTCGGCTGGCGGCTGCCGGCCGAGAAGGTGGTGACGATCTACAAGGGCCACGATCTCGCCTGGTACCGCGACCCGCCCGTGAATCTCGCGGCACTCGGCGTTCCCGCAGACGCCTTTACCGTGTGCTGCGTCGCGAACTGGCGGCCGCGCAAGGGAGTCGAGGTTCTGATTCGGGCGTTCGCATCGCTGCCGGGCGAGGCGCACATTCACCTCGTTCTGGCCGGCGACATGAGCGGCGTCGAGAAGCTCATCGCGGCTCATCCCTATCGCGAGCGCATCCACGTGCTCGGCATGCGGCCAGACGCGCCGGCGCTCGCCGCCGCTTGCGACGTCGCCGTTCTTCCGTCGCTGAGACGCGAAGGATTGCCGAAAACGGTGATCGAGGCGATGGCCTACGCCGTTCCGACGATCGTCACGGACGTCGGCGGGAGCGCCGAGCTCGTGACGGACGGCGTCAACGGGCTCGTCGTCGCGCCCGGGAAGAGCGAGGCGCTCGCCGCGGCCATTCTGCGCTTGCAACGAGAGCCAAAGCTCGCGCAGGAGCTCGGGCGCCGCGGCCGCGAGCGAATCGAGCGGGAATTCTCGAATCGGGCGACCATCGTTC
>Ga0207675_100004925_pt1 | contig 12866 bp, 12 predicted proteins | sample KBSSwiS42_FD_184305 | JGI IMG/M metagenome (GOLD analysis project Ga0207675, IMG submission 184305) | Switchgrass rhizosphere microbial communities from Kellogg Biological Station, Michigan, USA - KBS Switchgrass S4-2 (SPAdes) (version 2) | ecosystem: Host-associated > Plants > Roots >... | reverse complement strand
CATGTTGGTCCTCGGCCTCGAGTCGTCGTGCGACGAGACGGCGGCGGCGCTGGTCGACAGCGGCGTGCGCGTGCGCGGCGATGCGGTGGCGTCGCAGGTGGCGGTGCATCGCGAGTGGGGCGGCGTGGTGCCCGAGATCGCGTCGCGCCAGCATGTGCGCGACATCTGCGGAGTGGTCGAGCGCGCGCTCGCGGACGCCGACAGCGACTGGCCCGACATCGATGCGATCGCGGTCACACAGGGGCCGGGGCTGGTCGGCTCGCTGCTGGTCGGGGTCTCGTTTGCGAAGGCCGCCGCCGCGGCGCTCGGCAAGCCGGTTGTCGGCGTGCAGCATCTGGCCGGACATATCGAATCGATCTTTCTCGATCACGGCGCCATTCCGAGCTATCGGACGTCTCTTTGGACGTGGTGGCAAAAAAGACGACAACAAGATGCACCGCCTCTCAGAGAAAGACGCGAAGAAGTTTGAGGCCGCGAAGTTTACGCGCGTGATCGACGCGCGAACTCCTCCGGCGCCCGCCAAGCCCGCCGTTGACTCTGAGGGCAACACCACCGCGGCGCTCGAGAGTGATGCCACGGCAGCCGAACTGAATAAGAAACTTGCCCTCGAACACCTCCAGCGCGGTCGCGAACTGTTCAGCCAAAACGATATCAATGGCGCGATCAACTCGCTCTCAATGGCCGTATCGCTCGATCACAAACTATGGGACGCGCACAACCTTCTCGGTATTGCTTATGAAATGAAAGGCATGCGCTCGAAAGCACTTGAGTCTTTAGAAACTGCTCTCAAGGCAGACAAAGATCAACCCGAACACCTCAACGACTTTGGCTACATTCTGATGCAAAACGGCGAATACTCCCGTGCCGTTAAGTACCTCAAGCGCGCAGTCAAAGCACAACCTGACAACCAACGTTTCCTCAACAATCTCGGTATGGCCCTCGTCCAGACCGGCAAACTGGACGATGCCTACAAAGCGTTTGAAAAGGCGATGGGTGAGTTTGATGGCCGCATGAATATCGCTGTTCGCTTGCTGCGGCTCGGTTACGACAAAGAAGCAATCAAACATCTCGAACGCTGCCGTGAGATGCAGCCAAACAGTCTCGACATTCTCCACCGTCTCTCTGTGCTTTACGCGCGCAATGGAAAAACAGCAGAAGCTGAGGAAGCGAACAAGGCGTTTTTATCACTCAGGGCCACGGCTGCGGCAAACGGCCAAAAGTAGTTAGCGCAAAACTAAAAACGGGAGCTACCTCAAATGGGACATCTGAGCATCTTGAGCAGGGCTGAAATTGAAAGCATGGGCCCGCCGACTCCTGAAGAGCTCGCGGAGACCGGTGTTCACGAAGCTTTTCTCTGCGACCTCGCTCTAAAACACGTGGCGATGTTGCCCGAGCCAACCACGAACTCCGTGGCTGATCGCCTCCACTTACCACGCGCTCTTACAGAAGAGCTGCTCTATCATCTCTATCGCGAAAAACTGATCGAGATGCGTTTACAGAGTGCGGTGGGCGCCACTCGTTATGCGATGCTGGACCACGGTTGGGAACGTGTCACGCGCCTGCACGCGCAGAGTGGCTATTTAGGACCAGCGCCTGTTTCGCTCGACGACTACGCGCACATGATGAGGCTCCAGGCTGTGCCCTCACGCGCCGCGACGATGGAGAACGTTCGCGCTGCTTTCAGCGATCTCGTTTTGCCCGACTCGCTCCTGCAAACCCTCGGCTGCGTCATCAATTCACGCTCCTCATTGTTCTTAACAGGACTTGCCGGCACCGGAAAAACTGCCGTGTCCGAACGAATGAATTCGGCGCTCTCCGGCACGATCTGGATTCCTCATGCGGTTGAAGTTGACGGACAGATCATCCGCATCTACGACGCACACAGCCATCGGGCTGTAAAACAACAGGACTCGCTTATCGAACACGATCGGCGTTGGATCGAGATCGAAGGTCCTTTGATCATTGTCGGCGGCGAATTGACGCTCGACAACACGGATCTTACCTGGTCCGAGTCTGCGAAGTTTTACGAAGCGCCGTTCCAGGTGAAGTCAAACGGCGGCACGCTTGTGATCGACGACTTCGGACGCCAACGCGTTGCGCCACAGGATCTGCTCAATCGTTGGATCCTGCCGCTTGAACGAAGAGTGGATTACCTCACGTTGCACAGCGGCAAGAAGATCGAAGTTCCTTTCGAGCAGCTCGTGGTCTTCTCAACCAATTTGGAGGAACGCGATCTCGTTGATGACGCCTTCCTCCGGCGCATGGGTTATCGCGCTCGCGTTGAGCCGCCAACTCCAGGAGCGTTTGTCGAAATCTTCAAACGGACTGCAACCAACCGCGGCATCGTCATAAATCAGGAGTGTCTCGATCACATCCTGCACAAGTACGTTGCGGAAGAGCGCGTCATGAAAGGGTGCGAGCCGCGCGATCTGCTCAACAAAGTCCGAGACATCTGCTTGTTTGAAGGACGTCCGACGCAGTTGACTGTCGAATTGGTAGATCTGGCGTGGGGCAATTACTTCGGTACGGCCCACCGGTTCGCGTCTGACAAACAGTTTGAGTTGGCGAGCACCGCTTAGAGTTATTGCAGATGACGAGTGCGGCTCGCATGACCGGGGTTTTCATTGTTTGCCTTCTGGCGTGGCAATCCACCGTAACTGTATTCGCCCAAACCGATCCTCCTGCACAAGCTTCGGCTCCGACTCGCTACCAGATCACGCTTACTGACGGTTACACGTTCGAGGTGGACGAAGTTTGGAAACAAGGGGAAGAGGTTTGGTTTCGAAAAGGCGGGATTTCAAAAGCGCTGCAAGCCGCGGCCGTAAAAAAATTCGGCCCCCTCGCCGTTAAACCCGCTCCCGCCAAATCCCCTTCAGCAGATGCTTCTGCCGCGGCCAAGCCGCCCGCGCCACCCGCGCCGCTCGCAATTTGGATTTACCTGAACGGCGGCGCGCGTCTCCGTGTTGAAGAGGTTAACGAAACGGCGGATGGCGCATGGTACCGGAGCGGCAATATATCGATGTTTTTGGACCGCGAGCGGATCGCCCGTATCGAACGCGAACAGCCCGAAACGGCCAATGCCGGTTGGCGGGAGGGCGACTGGACCTCGGGAAATGACCGTATTGATCATTTAATAAAGATTAACGCTGCCCAGTTTGGGGTCGACCCATATCTGGTCTTCTGCGTGATCGAGCAGGAATCGCAGTTCAAGCCCTATGCACGCAGCCCGAAAGGCGCTCAGGGATTGATGCAATTGATGCCCGGCACTGCGCGCCGTTTGGGCGTGCGCAAGCCGTACGATCCGGCAGAAAACATCATGGGCGGCACGCGTTATTTGAAGGAACTCATGACGATGTTCAACGGCCGGGTTGATTTGGTGCTCGCGAGCTATAATGCCGGGGAGGGGGCAGTCATGAAATACGGACGCAACGTTCCCCCGTACCGAGAAACTCGCGAGTATGTGAAAAAGATCGGCAAGCGTTACGGCATCGATGGGCGTAAGCCTCAGGAAGAGAGCGACGCACCGGTTCCGCAGCAGCGATAGTTAGTTCTTCGATGAAAGTAGGGGTGACAAGATGAAGTCATTAGCAGCACGTGTTCTCTTTTCCGTCTCCCTCGCCTTGATTCTCTCCCCGGCAGTCCTGGCCCAAACGAGCCAGGCACAGAAGACGCTTACGAACGCGGCCGTGGTCAAACTGGCCAAAGCAGGCTTCAAAGAGAAGACCATCATTTCCATTATCAACAGTCGTGTCCCGAATTTCGATCTTTCGCCTGATCGGATGATCGAACTGAAGCACAACGGAGTCACCGAAAAGATCATTATCGCGATGTTGGCCCGTCAGGAAGGAATGGAGCCTTTCGACGACGACTCGTGGGGTGATGATGCGTTCATCACCAAGGGCCTCGATCCGAAGAGCGGTAACAACAACGCAGGCACAAACTCCGGAACGGCTCCTCCTGACGGCGGCACAAATATCTTCGGCTCCAGCGGAGGCGTCAAGGGACGCTCTCAATCCAACGTAGGCAATGGTGGTGTCGACAGCGACATCGTGACCACCGGCAGCGCTACCGTCCGCATCATTAAACCGCCTTCAGAAGCAGGCGGAACCGGCGGATCAGTAAAACTCGAGAAGACCAAGAGCCTGACCAACGAGTCGATCGTCGAACTTGTCGAAGCAGGCTTTTCTGAAGGAACCATCATCAGGCGCATCGAGCAGTCGCCAGTGGAATTCGATCTGACCGCCGGCAAGTTGGAAGAACTGCGCAAACGGCGCGTGAGTGACAAAGTGGTGGCCGCGATGAAAGCAGCCATGGGCGAGGACAAGTAAGCACTCGGAGAAAATGAGTATGAAAGTACAACGTTTCTTCGCGTTGTTTATTTGTGCCGCGCTCGTATTTTCGATTGCTACGGCGCAACGTAGATCGCAGCAACCCAAACCGAAGCCCGCGGCGAAGTCCGCCACGCCACAAAAACCCAAATCAGAGCTCGAAAAAATGGGGCCACCGCCGCCGGTCCCCACTCTGAAGAAACAACCTGAACAGGAAGTGAGCCCGGGTGACGTAGTTTCCGTCGACACGACGGAAGTCATGTTTCCGGTGACCGTGCGTGATTCACAAGGACGGTTGATCAACGATCTGACGCGCAACGACTTCCGCGTCTATGAAGACAATCGTTTGCAACCACTGAGTGATCTGGCATTGCGGCAGGTTCCAGTCGACGTGGTGTTAATGGTTGACGCATCGTCGTCAGTAGCGCGCAATCTCGACGACTTTCGTCGCGCCGCTGAAGGCTTCGCCGGACGTTTGCAGGCAGACGACCGCATCGCCCTGATCAAGTTCGACGATCGTGTGGAACTCTTGCAGGACTGGACCAAGAGCCGTTTTCAGCTAAAGCGTGCCCTGAATCGTATCGAGCCAGGGATGTTCACGCGTTTCAATGATGCGTTGCTGCTTGCTTCACGTGAGCAGTTTGGAGCTATTACTAAATCACGCCGCGCCGTGATCGTTTTGTCAGACGGCATTGACAGTGGCCGCGGCATGTCAACGCTCGAAGCTGCGTTACAAGCGCTGATACAGGCGCAAGTCACCGTGTATGTAGTCAGCAATACCGAGATCTCGCGCTCCAACAAACGTGCGGAACTGGATCAGCTTCTCGGCACGACCGGTGGTGCTGCACAGTTCAACCAACTGCGAATTGATGACCTGCGTGAAGGTCTACGCGTGCTCGATCAAAGTGAACAGAACTTGGCCCAACTTGCCGCCGCAACTGGCGGGCGCCTGTACAAACCAACAACTTTCGATGCGCTTGAGTCGACCTATGCGGAAGTAGCAGACGAATTGAGACATCAGTACGCGCTCTACTTCACGCCACTGAACAAAACACGCGACGGAAGTTTTCGCCGTGTGCGCGTTGAGACTGCGAATCCGGCCTTCAAGCCACACACGCGTGTCGGCTACTTCGCACCTAGAACATAAAGCCCGTTTTGATCCGTGTCATCTTTCTGGAAACAACTTGCCCCTTCCCTGATGATTCTCCTTTGCGGGTTTGTCTGTGCCCAGGCCCAGGACGAAAAACCGTCGCTGATTCTGAAAGGCGATCGGCCGCTCGTCGTTGACGAAGTGACGGAGTCAAGCGACGGCTACTGGTACAAGCGCGGCAACGTCACGACTTTCATCGATCGAGAGCGTGTAGTCCGCGTTGAGTATCCGAAGCCACCCGCCGCTGCCGAGGCCCCCGAACCGCTTGAAGGAAAAGGCAAGTGGCAGCTCGCCGACGCTCAAAAGGTTCAGGACTTCTTTATTGCTAAGTTCAAAAAACCCTTGCCGCTGACGGCCTTCGGACAATCGGACCTGCATACGCGTTGGGGGCTGGACCATCGCAACGGTATGGATGTCGGCCTTCATCCCGACAGCGTCGAAGGTCGCGCACTAATCGAGTTTCTGCGCAATGAATCGATTCCCTTTCTGGCTTTTCGCGGCCCTGTTCCCGGCGTGGCCACGGGCCCTCACATCCACATTGGAAACAGATCACCGAGAGTTTCCGGCCGCTAGTTGATTCGATCGTTCCGCTATTCTGTGTGAGGTAATAACCGTGACGAAATTCATCGAAGTCGCCCACCCTGAAGGTGGCAAACTCTTGGTCCACGTCGATCACATTACAAGCGTTCACTATCGCCCGAGCGAAGGAGACGTCAAGGCGCGCCTCGGTCTCGATCTTGACGAGCGACAGAACGACGTCGTGATCTTCGGCAATGAGGCCGAGCAGACGTGGAACAAGTTGCGGCAGCTCATGGGAGAAACTTAGTTTGCGTTCTCTGGTAACGGATGCTGGATCAGAACCCGACAACGAAATCAGTCCCTTCCCGCGACTCACTTTCAGAACAGTGGATCGATCTGCGGTTGATCTCGGGAATGCGGGTGGTGCTCGGAACTTCAGCACTCCTCGTTTCTGTTCTCGGCGCCGTTGCGCCGCGACCCTGGGCCTTACCAACTCAGATCGCGCTGGTTCTGTACTCGTTGTACGGCCTGCTCATTTACCATCTGTCGGTGCGCCGTAATCCGATCGCCGCGCACAAGCTTATCCCGTGGCTCGATCTGCTGTGGTATCTGCCGCTCATCGCGTTCAGTGGTACAAACGGCACTTTTTACTACTTCTTTTTCTTCGCGATCGTGGTCGCCTCTTTCAGTTGGGGCCTCACGGATGGATTGCGGCTAACTCTAGCGTCAGCAGTGGCCTATACGATCATAGGTTTGATCATGAGGCGCGGCCGAACGCTTCACATGAACGAGCTCCTGATGGCGCCCATCGGATTGCTGACTTTCGGCTACATCATCGCGCGTTGGGGTGGTTATCACACGCAACTGAAGAACCGGCTGAAGCTCTTGAAAGATGTGACGATCTTCTCGAACCCGCGTTACGGCATCGATCGGACCATCAAAGCGATCCTGGAGAGTGTTCGAGCCTTCTACGATGCCGAGGCCTGTATGCTCGTTATTCCAGGCAAGCCTGCAGCCGAGAGTTACCAGATGTACCGCGCCACGCGCGGCATTGCCCCCAGTCGCTCGGCTCCGCCGCAGATCGGCAGCGACGCTGCCAGTCAGTTTCTTGCACCTTCACTCGACCACGCAGTCATCTACAAGCGCAATCGCACATCACAGACGCGGCTGTTCGATGTGAAGGCGCGAGTGTTCTCGGATACCGCGTGGGACGAGGCCGACAAACTCGCGGGGATGCTCGATGCCCAACGATATTTTTCCGTTCCGGTCTACTATCGGCATCAACCCGTCGGGCGTTTGTACATCATCGACGGTCCCGACCGGATCGATACTCCGGACATGGAGTTCATGTTGCAGTTGATGGACCACGTGACTCCGGTGATGGAAAACATTCGCCTCATCGACAACCTTGCTTCCGATGCCGCCGAACAGGAAAGACGTCGCATCGCGGCGGACATTCACGACAGCGTCATCCAACCTTATCTCGGGTTGCAATTCGGTTTGTCGGCACTGGACCAGAAGCTTGAATCGGGAAACACTTCGGTTCGCGGCGACATTCAGGAGTTACTCGAATTGACCAATCACGAACTCGCCGAGCTGCGGCGTTTCGTCTGGGGCTTGCGTGCCGGCGAAGAGCGGATGGACGTGTTGCTGCCGGCCATCGAACGTTATGCAGAAAGATTTTCAATCGTTACCGGCATTAAGGTTGACGTTGAGGCGCGCGGTAAAGTGACGGTCAACGATCGTCTGGCGGCAGAACTATTCCAGATCGTGGCTGAGGGCCTCAGTAATGTACGGCGTCACGCCTTTTGTCGCGATGCGCGGGTTGAGATATCGTGTAAGAACAGTTCGCTGTTGTTGCAGATTAAAAACAGCCGCCCACGTGCTAACCCGGAAACTGAAAAGGGTGACGGCAATGAGAGTGTGAAGCCTTTCCGGCCCCACTCAATCGCCGAACGAGCTGCATCGCTGGGCGGCGACACCCAGGTATTCATTGATGAAAAGGACTATACCGTTGTAAGCGTTGGCATACCTCTTTAGAGACCCTCATCATGACTGAACGTCCCCCAATCACAATCATGATCGTCGACGACCACGTCGTAATTCGCAGTGGACTCCGTATGTTGATTGAGCACGATCAACACATGCGGGTGATCGCTATGGCCGGCAACCAGGCAGAGGCCCTCGAGCGTGCTGGCACTGAGAAACCGGACGTGATCATTCTGGACCTGTTGCTCGGTGACGAGGATGCGCTCACCTTTTTGCCGGAGCTGTGCGAGGCGAGTCCAAAGTCTCGTGTGCTCGTGCTGACAGGCGTGCAGAATCCCGATTCACACCGGCTTGCAATTCGTCGCGGCGCCATGGGCATCGTGCTCAAAGAACATGCGGCGGACCAACTGCTCAAAGCGATTAAAAAGGTCTACGAGGGTGAAGTATGGATCGAACGCTCGATGATGGGCAGTATGATCCAGGAGATTACCAAGCCCGCGATCGTCAATCCTGAACTTGTGAAGATCGAGTCGTTGACTGAGCGCGAGCGAGAGGTCATCGCTCTGATCGGCGAAGGTCTGAAAAACAAGCAAGTCGGCGAGCGTTTATTCATCAGTGAGACGACCGTAACGCACCACCTCAGTTCGGTATTTTCTAAGTTAGAAGTCTCTGATCGTCTGGAATTGATCATCTACGCCTTCCGCCATGGCCTGGCCAAAATGCCTGACTGAAATGGTTGGGTCGCATATGGCAGGATAATGCCATATGGAGCTGCCAGCTTAATATCCTCAATTCCCGCCGGATAGATCGGCATGAAGCTCCGATGTAATCAAATCGCAACGACTTTATAATTCAAGTCGTCGATTAGCTAAGAGTGCGTGCGCCCCCCACAGCGTGGCCGTCATCCATTGAGAAGCGCTTCGGGCGATCGCTTATCTCCGCCGCAAAGGTTGGTCTCTCTCAGCATCCGCGCGGTAGGGCTCACCACTTCGAAAGGAACGCTTGCCGTCGCCCACACCACCTCATGCACAGCCCCGACAACCATTTCTCTATTTCTGAACTGAACTCCGGAAGCGAACTCCCACAACAGTGTCGGCCGAGCGCTTCCCTGCGGCATTCATCCCAAGCCCCTCCCGGTTTTCCGGTGGATTTGGGTCTTAACCACCGGCCGAACCGGTAGAAAGAAAAAGGAAAGCAATGATGAGACGCACGGTTTCTTCCCAAAAATCCTTCTCGCGACGCACTATTTCCGTCGCGGCCATGGTTTTTGGACTGGTCGTATTGAGTACGACAATGGCGTATATGGCCGCAGCTCCTCTACCAGGAGCTATTTTCACAACCGACGTAGGATGCACAGGCGTGGACCTGAATATCTACCAAAGCAAAGACGCTGTTTATGTTGATGGTGGACCTGCTCACCCTGGGGCAGCTGGACTTCCCGACGGAGAGTATTACGTACAAGTGACGACTCCGGACGGCACTGTTCTCGGCACTAGCATTGGCACTGGAGATGAGACGCCGGTTACCGTTCTAGGTGGCGAGTTCCAGAGTTGCTACCAGTTATCCGCGATTCTGATAACCACGGCAGATGTAGCTCCTTGTACCGCGGGACAACCTGGATACTGCACTACGGATAACCCTGGTGGCGAGTACAAAGTGTGGGTTAGCTCAGTTTCGACATTTGAGAACAACAGCAGCAAAACAGATAACTTTAAGGTGCAAGAAAACCCATTCCCGCCCCAAGGCTTGCTTAAAGTGCTTAAGTTCTACGACGGCAATGCGAACGGGATCTTTGACGCCACCGACACGGAAATCGTCGGATGGGAAACTCATGTGGGTTTGCAAACGACTTTCGACACTATCTTCGAAACGAAAGATACTCCTGTTAGCATTGTCGTGTTAGCACCGTCATGTTATACAGCTCAAGAAGGTGACATTGCCGACCCGAACCATAGCTGGGTTCATACGAACGCGTCGATTCAATCGAAGAGCGTTCCAGTTCCAGGTACTGCGGAAATCGATTTTGGCAATGTATGTCTAGGTGCTGGCGGCGGTTTGACCCTTGGGTTCTGGTCTAACAAGAACGGTCAAGCGCTTGTCAATACCAATACAGGCAACGTTTCAGTCTGTGGTGCTTCGCTTCCGGCGAGCGACTTGGCTTGGCTTGTAAGTCTGAACTTACGCGATGGGGCGGGAGCCAACTTTGACCCAACCACTTACACAGCATTCCGGACTTGGATACTTAGTGCGAACGCGACAAACATGGCTTATATGTTGTCAGCTCAATTGGCGGCGATGGAGCTGAATGTCCTGAATGGCAAGGTCAGTGGCAGCGCGATAGTCTACGCTCCGGGTACTGGCGGCAGCGACTTCAAGAGTGTATGCACTCTTATGGGTCTGGCAAACACTGAACTTGGGTTGCACGGCAGCGTTCTTTCGGGAAGCTCGTTTCGCGCGTATCAGGAGGCACTGAAGAACGCTCTGGATCGTGCAAACAACGACCAGAACTTCGTCCAGGGATCAGCTGGACAGTGCGGTGTGGTAGACGGCGCCATCGACTCGAACCTATCCTTTACCTATCCAGCAAACTTCAGCATACCAGCGTGTCCGTAACTGCCCGTTTAAGATCAGCTTGGACCGCTAAGAACAAGTGGGTGAGGAGGCAACTCCTCGCCCACGCTTTTTTGTAAATAGAGCCTGTCTATTTATAGACGGTAACTATTTGAGAAATACCTGAGTTACCGACGGCATCGTAGGCTCGGCATTGAAGATTATGCGCGCCCGTCGCAGCTTTTTTCGTCGTCCACTTCGTCGTAAAAGGAGATGAATTTGAGGCTGACACCAGAACGCCGTCTGCATAAAGCTCTACTCTAACAACATTCATGTTGTCAGATGCATTCACGTAAACGGGAAGGTTAACTGAGACCTTACTCCCGGTCGTGGGGGACGAAATGGTAATTGACGGAGGCGTAGTGTCGATGATTACATTTTTTACATTGACGGTGATCGATGCAGTCGAAACATTGCCTCGCAAGTCTGTTGCTCGAGCTGAAAACGCGTGAGAGCCGTTTGCAACGAGCCTTGAATCCCATTGAAATGCATAAGGACTTACCCCAGTGCTTCCAATGGCCGCTCCATCCACTGAAAGATCGACAGCAGTCACGCCCGTGTTGTCGCTAGCCGAAATTTGGACCATGAAAACCCCCGAGACATCCATACCATTGCTCGGATATACAAACCCAATGCTTGGCGGAATTGTATCGATTGCGCCACCACCTGCGGCCATACTCACGGCACGCGCGGCGTTTACTCTGCCTGTTCCGTAAATCGGGTCCCATCCGGCTGCGCCTAAATCGTCTGCCGACTGCTTGACGATATTCTGTACCCCATCCCCTGAGAGTTGAGGGTTGACCGTCATAACGAGCGCTGCAACACCTGCTACGATTGGTGCTGAATACGATGTTCCACCTGTGGAAACGTAACCGCCACCCATTTGGGTGCTAAAAGAATCACCCGGCGCAGCCACATCAATGTTTTTCCCGGTGTTGGAATATGAGTAGATGACATCAAGATGATCTGTTGCACTAACGGTCAAAATATATGGGTTATCCTGAGAATTACTAAAAGTGCTGTAGTTTCCCGCAGAAGAAGTAACCACGCCTCCTTTGCCTTGGAAGTACTGCGCGGCCGAAGTTACAGCAGAACTATCAGAAACTATATAACTGATGTTCGCCACACGGGCACCATGATCGGCGGCCCAAGTCAAACCGCTGGCTATGGAAGAATAAGTGGCATAGCCGCTCATATCCGACACGCGTATAGGCATTATCCGACACGACCAGCATACGGAAGCGACCCCGATGCCGTTATTACTTGCCGCCGCGGCAGTGCCAGCGACGGCAGTCCCGTGGCCTGATACATCCATCGTAGCGGAGTTGTTGTTGTAGGTATTCCAACCGGGAACGATCTTCCCAGCGAGATCCTCATGGTTTGCGTCAACCCCTGTATCCAGGATCGCAATGACGACATTACTGCTTCCTACGGTGGTGGACCACGCTGTGGGTGCTTGGATGCGGCGCAAGTGCCCCTCCCAGTTGGCGAACCATGGATCGTTCGGTAAAACGTCAGCTGGTCGAACAATTTGGTCTAACTCAGCAAACTCAACCTCTGGCCGCTGACTTATTGCTCTTGCGAAGCCTGCCTCGTCAGTCTCTATCGGAAGATCCAACACGAAAACATCAAGCGCCGGGAGTTCATCGGCATCACGCGCACCAAGCGCTGCGACGATCTGTCGCGCATGGTCCAAGCCGATGTTTGACTTAAACTTCACCAGCACTCTGCCAGGGACAAACGACTCTCCTTGACGAGTCACAGGCGTAATGTGCATCCGCCTGTCTTTTTGCGCGCTGACTTGCTGATTTGCGGACGTGACGGTTAGGAGTGCTATAGCAAAGACTAGTATTCCGATACTGACAACTGTTCTCTTCAAGGCTCGTTCTCCTTCTAAAGGTCGGGTCAAGCCCGTTTGCTCGGGTGCTGCGTCAAGGAGGCGAGGGCAAGGAAGCAATAGAGTGCGATAGTCACCTAACACGCGTCGAAGCCACTTCGGCACACAGCCCATAGGTCGCACGCAGGTTGTGGCGAACGGCAAGCTCGCTAAAGCGTTTGGTTTTTGGCGGGATAGTTTAGGAAGAGAAACAGCCAAGGCCGAGCGAACTTGCTGGACCTAAAGCGTGAATTCTCCTGCTTTCGGTAACCCAGCCAGGTCATGCAATACTCTTGACCCCTGTCGGCTTTGCGGCCCTCGTTCACACGAGGTGTGCCTTTATCGTTTCAGGTACTACGTCAAACAGCGGGCGTGATGCGTAGCGCTATCACTT
>Ga0207675_100004924_pt1 | contig 12869 bp, 11 predicted proteins | sample KBSSwiS42_FD_184305 | JGI IMG/M metagenome (GOLD analysis project Ga0207675, IMG submission 184305) | Switchgrass rhizosphere microbial communities from Kellogg Biological Station, Michigan, USA - KBS Switchgrass S4-2 (SPAdes) (version 2) | ecosystem: Host-associated > Plants > Roots >... | reverse complement strand
GCTGGCGGCGGCCTGGGTGCGCACCGTCCCCTGCGGCGACCTGGTGGCGGCGATCGACTCGGCCCTGACGTCGCTCGCCTCTCGGCATCGCGACCGGCCACGGCGCCATCTCAACCTCGAGGCCGTGGTGAGCACGTCATGGACCTTGCTCGACCGCGAGCAGCAGCGCGCGCTCGCGCCGCTCTGCGTGTTCGTCGGCGGCTTCACCCACGAGTCGGCGGCGGCGGTGGCCGACGCGCCCTTGCGCCTGCTCTCGGCCCTGGTCGGCAAGTCGCTGGTGCAGCGGCGCGCCGACGGCCGGCTCGGCCTGCACGAGCTGGTTCGCCAGTTCCTGCGCGACGTGCTCGGCCACGACGGCGACGAACTGCGCCAGGTGCAGCGCCGGCATGCGACCTTCTTCGCCGACCTGCTGGTCCGGCATCGCGCCGGGCTCGACGGTGCGCGCGGGCTGGACGCCCATGTCGCGCTGACCCACGACCTGGCGAACCTGAAGGCGGCTGCGCCGGGATGGGACCTGACGACGCAGGCGGACGAGGTCGCCGAGCCCTGGCTGCACGTTCTCGTCGGCCGGGGCCAGCAGCGCATGGCGCTCGAGTTCGCCGAGCGGGTGCTGGCGCTCGCCGAGCGCCTGCGGCCGGCGACGAAGGCGCGGGTCTGGGTGCAGCGCGGAGTGGCCCGGGTCGGGCTCGGCCAGGGCCGCGAGGCCGAAGACGATCTCGGCAACGCCGCCGCGCTGGCGAGCGAGCTCGGCCTGGTGGCGGTGCAGGCGAACGCGCTGGTCCACCTGACGCTGGTCGGCTTCCTTCGCGACGACGTACCCTTCATCGAGGCGCGCCTGACCGAGCTGGAGCCGCTGCTGGCGCAGGTCGACGAGCCGGCGCTGCACGTGCGGGCCCAGTTCTACCGGGCGATGCTGGCCGAGACCCGCGGCGACAACGTCGAGACCCAGGCCCGGTACCAGGAGGCGTTGAGCCTGGCGGAGCGACTCGGCGTCTCGCCGCCGATCCAGGCCACCCTGCAGACGGTCCTGGCGCGGTCCTGGATCCGCATGGGACGCTTCGAGGACGCCGGACGCGTGCTGACGCGCGCCCTGCCGGTGCACGAGGAAGTCGGCAACCAGCCCCGCCTGGCCCAGGCGGTCCTGGCGCAGGCCGAGGCCCTCCTGCACTCCGACGGCGGCGAGGTGGAGCGCGCCGCCGAGTTGGCGCGCCGTGCGCTGGCGATCCACGAGCAGTCGGGCCACCCGCCCGGCATCTCGGCGGCATCGCGCGTGCTCGGCCAGGCCCTGCGGGCGCTCGGCAGGCGCGACGAGGCCCGCCGGCTCCTTGCCTGCGCCGCCGACGTGGCTTCGCCCGCGCTGCGCGGCGAAGCGAAGGTCGACCTCGGCCTGCTCGATCTCGAGGCGGGCGCGCTCGGTCAGGCCAGGCGCTGCGCCGTCGAGTGCATCGACCTGGCGCTCGAGCACCGGCTGAAATCGCTGCGCTGGGACGCGGCCTTTCTGGCGAGCGCGGTCAGTCACGTCGTCGACGAGCCTGCGGGCGCATGGCCGCGATGGCTGGCTGCGCTCCTGGCCGAACCCGATCTTCCCTTCGCCTGCCGGCGCCGCGCCCAAGCGCTGGGAGACGGTGCAGGCGCAACGGCAAAGACGATCGCGGACAACGTCGACGCGCTCGACCACGATCTGCTCCGGCGGATGCGCGAGACGCTGCAGGGGCGCGCGCTCATCGAAGACCGGGATCTTCCAGGACATCGCCCCGGCACGCCCTCCACAGCGTGAGGTCGTAGGCGATCTTGATCGCGCCGCAGGCGACGAGCGGCGCGGAGATCCAGCCCGCGGCGAAGAGCAAGCCGCTGAGCGTCGGGCTGAGGGCGCCGGCGAGGCTGCGCGGCACCGCGGTGAAGCTCGCGGCGGCCGTTCGCTCGGCCGGCGTCACGACCGCCATGACGTAGGCGGTCCGCGTCGGCACGTCCATCTGCGACAGGGCGCTGCGGACCAGCAGCAGCCCGAGCGCCCAGGGCAGGCTGGGGGCGAGCGCTGCCAGCACCAGGCAGATGTTGGCCGGGATGTGCGTGAACACCATCGTGTTCAAAAGGCCGATGCGAGCGGCGACGAGCGGTGCCGCCATCTGCGAGATCGCGCTCAGCAATCCGGCGCAGAAGAAGAAGGTGCCGGCCTGCGACAGCGAGACGCCGAAGCGCTCGAGCAGCCACAACGCAAGCAGCGAGTTGACGACCAGCCCGCCGGCAAACGCATCGACGCTGAACAGCGCGGCGAGCCGCACCACGACCCGACGCGACGCGAGCAGCGGCGCATGCGCGGGCACCGCTCCGCTCTCGGCCTCCCCCGGTGTGCGCCGATAGAGCCACCACACGAGCAGGCCGGCCGCGCCGTAGACGAGGAACATGACCCGCAGCGCCGCGAGCCGGGACAAGCCCGCGCCCGACAAGGCGTCGGGCACGGCCGCGGCGAGGGCGCCGACCGATGCGCACAAGGCGCCCGCAAGGCTGTAGCGGGCAAAGAGCGAGGTTCTGGCGCGACCCCCGGCCGCGCCGGCGAGTCGGGCGTGCTCGAGCGGCAGGAAGACGCTGACGTCGCCCGAGCTCGGATTCAGCGTGCCGACGAAGGCGACCAGCAGCAGGGGCCAGAACGACGAGAAGGCGGCGAAGCCCAGCCCCGTGGCCGCCATCAGCAGGGCGGCAGCGCGCAGCAGGCCGGTCGACCGAAAGCGGTGGCCCCACGCGCCGACGGCGAGCGTGCAGAAGGCCGAGCCGAGCATCGTCGCCGTGGCGATGACGCCGACCTCGAGCGTTCCGAGCCCCAGGGCGAGGAGATAGGCCGGCAGCAAGACCGCCATGTAGCCGTCGACGAGGGCCCGCAGGGCGCGCCCCGCGAGCAGCGGCAACGCGCCGGGGTCGGCCCCCGGAGGCAGGGCGAGCCGCTCGAACGCCAGGCGGAGGGACGTCATAGTTGTTGTAGCTTACTCTACATTATCGTAGGATTCGCTACATGAGTTCTGCCGACCTCGCCCCATGGCTGCTCCTCGTCGTCTCGCTGCCGACGCCGAGTGCCACGGCGCGCATGCGGATCTGGCGCAGCATCAAGTCGCTCGGCTGCATGGCCCTGCGCGACGGCGCCTATCTCCTGCCCAGCGGCGCGGACCGGGAAGACACGCTCTTTCAGCTCGCCCAGGAGTGCATTCGTGAAGGCGGCAGCGCCTGGCTCATGACGGTTCAGCCGCGCGCCGCGGCCGAGGCTCAGGCCTACCGCCGGTTGTTCGAGCGCAGCGGCGACTACGCCGAGTTGCGCCAGGCCTGGAAGAGCGCGAACCGGACGCTGGGCTCGCTGAGCGCCTCGGAGCTCATGCGCCTGCAGCGCAGGCTGCAGCGCGAGTTCGACGCCGTCCGCGCCATCGACTTCTTTCCGGACGAGGTCACTGCCGAGGCCGACGCCGAGTGGCTGGACATGCGCCAGCGCATCGCCGGCCTGCTCTCCCCCGACGAGCCGCACGACAGCAAGGGGCGGATCCCGCGGCTGCAGGCCAGCGACTACCGGGGCCGCGTGTGGGCGACCCGGCGCAGGCTGTGGGTGGACCGGGTGGCCAGCGCCTGGCTGATCCGCCGCTTCATCGATCCTCAGGCGCGTTTCCAGTGGTTGGCCAAGCCGGCCGACTGTCCGAAGAAGGCCCTGGGCTTCGACTTCGACGGTGCGAGCTTCACCCACGTCGGCGATCGCGTCACCTTCGAAACCTTGATGGCGAGCTTCGGCCTCGACGAGGATCCAGCGCTCGCACGCCTTGCCGCACTGGTGCGCCAGCTCGACGTCGGCGGAGACGCGGTCGCGGAGGCTGCCGGATTCGAGGCGGTCATGGCCGGGGCGCGCGAGCGCCTGGCCGACGATGACGCGCTTCTCGCCGAGATGAGCGCCGTCCTGGACTCGCTGTATGCCCATTTCCAGCGCGATCCCGCCCGCTCCAGGGCCTGAAGCGCATCGCCACGCCATCCCTGCGAAGGAGATCCCGATGGACCTTGTCCCCCAACCCCTGGCCTTCAGCGCCGCCAGCCTGCAGGGTCTCTCCGAGCGGCTGATCGCGAGCCACCATCAGAACAACTACACCGGTGCGGTCAAGCGGCTGAACGCGATCCGCAAGCAGCTCGACGCGACCGACTGGCCGCAGGCGCCCGGCTTCGTCGTCAACGGCCTGAAGCGCGAAGAGCTGATCGCGACCAACTCGATGCTGCTCCACGAGCTGTACTTCGAATCGCTCGGCGGCGATGGCCGGACCATGGCTGCGGGGATGAAGCGGGCACTCGAATCGAGCTTCGCCAGCGTCGAGCGATGGCGCGCGGAGTTCGTCGCCATGGGCAAGGCTTTGGGCGGCGGCTCGGGCTGGGTCCTGCTGACCTTCATGCCGCGAGACGCCACGCTGGTGAACCAGTGGGCCGCCGACCACACCCACGCCGTGGCCGGTGGCGTGCCCCTCCTGGCGCTCGACATGTACGAGCACGCCTACCACCTCGACTTCGGCGCGGCCGCGGCTTCCTATGTCGACGCGTTCATGGGCAACGTCGACTGGGCTGCCGTGTTCGAGCGCTATCAACGCGCCCTCCGGGGCGCAGGGAGCAGAGCATGAAACGAATCCTCCTGGCTGCGGCGCTCGCGCCGACGGTGAACGTCATGGCTGCAACGGTCGACTTCAACGCCGACGCGGTCGGCCAGGCACCGGCCGGATGGACCTGCGGCGCCACCGGACGAGGCAGCCCGATGTGGACGGTCGAGGTCGATCCCGGTGCGCCGGGCAAGGGCCACGTCCTGAAGCAATCGGGCACGGCGTCGTTTCCCTGGTGCGTCAGGAACGACGCCACGATGACGGACGGCTGGGTCGAGGTCAGGTTCCGGCCGATCTCGGGTCGGGAAGACCGGGCCGGCGGCCTGGTGTGGCGCTGGAAGGATGGCGACAACTACTACGTGGCGCGGGCCAACGCGCTCGAGAACAACGTCTCGCTCTACTTCACCGAGGGCGGCAGCCGCAAGACCTTGAAGTACGTCGACGCGCCGGTGGCGGCCGGGGCGTGGCACACCTTGCGTGTCGAGTTCGCGGGAACACGCATCGGCGTGTCGCTCGACGGCAAGCGGTACATCGAGCTGGACGACGGCCACATCGCCGGGTCCGGCAAGGTCGGCGTATGGACCAAGGCCGACAGCGTCACGGCATTCGACGGCTTCTCGTTCGGCGCGGCCCGGCCGTGACGCGCGCGCGAGCGCCAGCCGGCGTCACGCCGCCGCCGCGGCCTCGCCCGCGAGCGCGCCGAGCTCGCGCGAGATCGCCGCGGCGATGCGCTGGTGCGCGACCCGCGCCTTCGCCACCGAGAGGGTGACGTCGCGCTGGCGCAGGTAGGGCTGCGTCAGGGTCGCGACCGCGTGGCCGCCGCGGTCGACGATCGGAAAGCACAGGTCGGTGATGCCGGGCAGCGTGTCGCTGACGTGCTCTTCGTAGCCCTGCTTGCCGATCAGCGCGATCCGCGCCGACAGCCGCGCCCGCGACGGCGGATGGGCATCGTTGCGCAGCATCTCTCCGATCATCTCGTCGCGCCGCTCGTCGCTCTGGAACGCGGTGAGGACGCGGGCCGAGACCCGGTCGGCACGGAACTCGAAATGGGCGCCGAGACGGACCGAGAAGCCCATCGACTCGGGGCTGTCGACCTGGGCGAGCACCAGGATCCGCTGCTCGTGCAGGACCACCAAGTGGTTCGACTGCCGGGTGGTGCGCGCGAGCTCGTGCATCAGCGGCAGCGCCACCGCGAGCAGGCGCTTCACCGGCGGCTGGCGATGCGCCAGCTCGAACAGCTTCAGAGTCAGGCTGTAGGTGCCGTCGGACGGGCTGCGGCCGAGGTAGCCGCGGCGGGCGAGCACCTCGACCATTCGGAACAGCTCGCTCGCCGAGCGGCCGAGCTGCGCCGCGATCTGGTTCTGGGTGAGGCCGGGCGAGCTGCCGGCCAGCAGCTCCAGGATGTCGAGGCCCTTCTCCAGCGCCGGCGCGCTGTAGGCGCTGCCGCCCTCCCCGTCCGCCGTGTGCCCAGGCTTTCGCACCCTCGCCATCCCCTCGACAACGCGCATTGACGCTGCCCGGGAAATGAGTTTACGCTTGAAGATCGTTTTCACCAATGAATCTTCGGACCCGACGATGCCCCACCGGCTCCTCGACGAAAGCGCCGTCGCCGCCTACCGCCGCGACGGCATCGTGTTCCCGATCCGCGTCGTCGACGAGGCCGAGGCGGCGCGCATGCTCGGCCGGCTCGAGGACATCGAGGCGGCGCACGGCGGCAAGCTGCCGGCGCGCATCAACCAGAAGCCGCACCTGCTCTTCCCCTGGCTGAACGCGCTGGTCCGCGACCCGCGCATCGTCGACGCGGTCGAGGACCTGCTCGGCCCCGACCTGCTCTGCTGGGGCTCGCAGTTCTTCGCCAAGAACGGCGGCGACCCGAGCTACGTCTCGTGGCACCAGGACGCCACCTACTGGGGCCTGTCGTCGCCCGACGTCGTCACCGCCTGGGTCGCATTCACGCCGAGCACGGTCGAGAGCGGCTGCATGCGGGTCGTGCCCGGCACCCAGCACGCCCAGGTGCCGCACAAGGACACCTTCGTCGAGGCCAACCTGCTCTCGCGCGGCCAGGAGATCGAGGTCGACGTCGACGAGAACGAGGCCGTCGACGTGATCCTCGCGCCCGGCGAGATGTCGCTGCACCACGTGCTGATCTGCCACGGCTCGGAGCCGAACCGGGCGAATCACCGGCGGGTCGGCTTCGCCATCCGCTACATCGCCGCCAGCGTCTACCAGACCTCGGGCGTGCGCGAGAGCGCCACCCTGGTCCGCGGCAAGGACGCCAGCAAGCACTTCGATCACGAGCTCCCGCCCGAGGCCGACCTCCACCCCGAGGCGGTGAAGCGCCACGCCGCGATCATCGAGAACCAGCTGAAGGTCCTCTACGCGGGCGCGGCCAGGCCGGGCAAGCGTGCCGAGGTCCTGCAGACCCAGAAATGAGCGTCGCGGCCGACGTCGCCGCCGCCTTCACCCACCGCCCAGGAGACACCATGAGACTGCCTTTGCTTGCCCTTTCGCTGGTCGCCGCGCTGGCGGCGGCACCCGCTGCCGCCCAGGACGTGATCCGCATCCGCCTCGCGCACTCGCTCTCGACCACCGAGCCGGCGCACCTCGCCGCCGAGTACTTCGCCAAGAACGTCGCCCAGCGCACCAACAACAAGGTGCAGATCCAGGTCTTCCCGAGCGAGCAGCTCGGCTCCGGCAAGGAGGTCAACGAGATGATCCGCCAGGGGGCGAACGTGATGAACATCACCGACCCCGGCTACCTCTCCGACTTCGTGCCCGACATCGGCGTGCTCAACGGCCCCTACCTGATCAAGGACCCGAACGACTACGCCAAGCTGCTCGCCTCCGACTGGTACAAGGGCGTCGAGAAGAAGCTCGAGGCCGCCGGCTTCAAGCTGGTGATGGCCAACGGCTTCTTCGGCCAGCGCCACCTGATTTCCGACAAGCCGGTGAAGAAACCCGAGGACATGGCCGGCATGACCGTGCGCGTACCGCCGAACACGATGTGGATCGAGACCTTCAAGGCGATGGGCGCGCGGCCGACCACGGTGCAGTGGTCCGAGGTCTACAACGCCCTGCAGCAGAACGTCGTCGCCGGCGCCGAGGCGCCGCTCGGGTCGCTCTGGGGCGCGAAGCTGCACGAGACGCGCAAGGTGATCTCCATGACCGGGCACTTCACCGCCTTCGTCATGTGGCCGATCAACGCGGCTTACTTCAACAAGCTGCCGGCCGACGTGCAGAAGGTCCTGCTCGAGGAGGGCAAGAAGGCGGGCGACGAGATGACCCGGCTCACCCTCGAGCTGCAGCAGGACTACGTCGCCAAGTTCAAGGCCGCGGGCGTGACCTTCGTCGACGTCGACACCGCCGCCTTCCAGAAGTCGACCAGCAGCGTCTACAGCGCCTTCCCGAAGTGGACGCCCGGCCTGCACGACACGGTCATGACCGCCCTGCGCAAGTAGACCCTCCGGCGTGCCCTCGATCCACGCCGCCCTCGGGCTGCCCAAGCCGACCTGGAAACGGGTCGGCGACCAGTTCGAGGAAATCGTCGCCTGCGTCGCGCTGGCGGTGATCGTCCTCTCGGTGAGCTGGGGCGTGATCACGCGCTACATCACCGAGCAGCCGGCCACCTGGGCGAGCGAGATCGCGACCCTGGCCTTCGCCTGGCTCGTGTTCTTCGGCGCCGCCGCCTGCTTCAAGTACAAGCTGCATCCCTCGATCGACATGCTGGTCGTGCGCCTGCCCCGGCCGCTCGCGGTCGGCGTGCGCTGGCTCAACCACGGGCTCGTGCTCGGCCTGTGCGCCTTCATGGCCTGGTTCGGCACCCGCTTCGCGATCGACGCCTGGTCGAACCCGAGCCCGGTGCTGCGCCTGCCGCTGACCTGGCTGTACGGGCCGGTCGCGCTCTGCTTCGCGCTGATGGGGCTGCGCTACCTGCAGGTGCAGCGGCGCGGCCTGTGGACCATCGACGCCGACCGGGAAACCAATGTGGGCTGACTGGATCCCCGGCATCCTGATGCTGGTGCTGTTCGCGCTCGAGACGCCGATCTCGTTCGCGATCGCCATCAGCGCGCTCTCGTTCTTCCTGATCGACGGCGCGGTGCCGCTCAACATCTTCGTGCAGAAGATGGTGAGCGCCACCGACTCCTATCCGCTGCTGGCGATTCCCTTCTTCGTGCTCGCCGGCGCGATCATGAACAAGGCCGGCATCACGATGCGCCTGCTCGCCCTGGCCGACGCGCTGGTCGGCCACATGACCGGAGCGCTGGCGCAGATGTGCACCGTGCTCGCCACCCTGCTCGGCGGCCTGACCGCCTCGTCCTCGGCCGACGCGGCGATGCTCGCCAAGGTGCTCGGGCCGGAGATGGTCAGGGCGAACTACAGCCCGGCGTTCGCCGCCGTCATCACCTCGTGCTCGGCGATCATCGCCTCGCTGATCCCGCCCTCGATCGGACTGATCATCTACGGCTACATCGCCGATGTCTCGGTCGGGCGCCTGTTCATCGGCGGCGTGGTGCCGGGGCTCTTGATCGCCCTCTCGCTGATGGTCGTGACCTGGTTCATCGCCAGGAAGCGCGGCTACCGGCCGCTGCGCACCGAGTTCGCCGGCATGCCTCGGGTGGCGCGCACCTTTCGCGACGCTCTCTGGGCGCTCTCGATTCCGGTGTTCATCATCGTCGGCATCCGCTACGGCATCTTCACGCCCACCGAGGCCGGCGCGATCACCGTGCTCTACACGATCCTGGTCGGCCGGTTCGCCTATCGCAGCCTCAGGATCGCCGACCTGCCGAAGGTGATGAAGGAGACCGCGCTCGACACCAGCTCGGTGATGCTGATGATCTGCGCGGCGTCGGCCTTCGGCTTCTATCTCGCCTGGGAACGGATCCCGCCGCAGATGGCGGCATGGCTGGTGTCGCTCACCAAGGACCCGGTCCAGCTGCTCCTCCTGATCAACGTCCTGCTGATCGTCCTCGGCACCGCCGTCGAAGGCACCTCGGCGCTGATCATCCTGACGCCGATCTTCGTGCCGATCCTGGTGAAGCTGCACGTCGACCCGGTGCACTTCGGCATCGTCCTGGTCACCAACCTGACGATCGCCGGCGTCACGCCGCCGGTGGGGCAGATGATGTTCATCAGCTCGCAGGTGATGCGCGTGCCGATGGAGGACTACACGGTCGAGGTGCTGCCCTTCCTCGCGGCGATGCTGGTGGTGCTGCTGCTCCTCACCCTGTTCCCGCAGCTCACGCTCTGGCTGCCGAACTACGTCTACGGGACGGCGGCCGGCTGACGCCCGGCGCCGTCTCCAATCCGGCAGCGCCGCGGGGCCGGATCGGCGCCCGAAGACGGGTCAACTCAGCGAGGCCATGCGCCGCAGCCGCGCCTCTTCGGCGCGCTGACGATCCACGCACTGGGCCCGGGTCCGGCCACCGGGATCGCGACAGGGGTTCACGACGCACAGCGCGCGGGTCAGCAGGCGCGCGCCGTCGCCACTGCAGACGCCCGGGACGTCGCGGGCGGCGGTCGCCGGCGGCGATTTTTCCGGGCGCGCCTTCGAGGAACGCGCCGGCTTGTCGGCGACCGCGACCGGCGCGGGCGCCGACATCGGCCGCACGCGGGCCGCCGAGGGCTCGACGGCCTCGCCCCGAGGCGCATCGGCGACCGCCGGCACGACCACGGTCGCAGGCACGGCGTCCGCCAGGCGCTCGGGGACGATCCGGCGCTCCGTCGCCACCGGGTCGACCGGCGGCGCGGTCGCCGCCGGCGCGGCCTCGGTCAGTGCCCACGGGGCCCAGCCCAGCGTGCCCAGAGCGGCGAACGCGATCAAGAGCGCTGCGCCCCAGTGCACGCCGCGATCGGCTCGCCCCGTCGCGAGCGGCACATCGTCGCCCGGCAACGCTTCGTGCTTCGGCGCCATGCCTGCCGGCGACCCGGGCGCCACCGCGGCGCCCGGGTCGCCGGCCTCGATCGGCACCCGCCGCGGCGGCGGCGGCGCGATCTCGCCGCGGAGCGCACGTCGAACCGTCTCGACGTCCCGCGGCCGATCGCCGGGCGCGAGGGCGAGGGTCCAGTCGATGGTGCCGAGCAGGCCGGGCGAGAGCGCCGATGGTGGCAACGACGATAGCGCCGGCAGCGTGTCGTGCACGGCGCGCGCCACCGAAGCGGTCGGGGCACGGCCGGTGACGACGAAATGCAGCGTCGCGCCGAGCGAGTACAGATCGGTCCACGGCCCCTGGCCGACAGTGCCTTCGTCGGCGTACTGCTCGAGCGGCGCGAACTGCGGCTTGAGATGGGCAGTGAACCATTGCGAGCCGCCGGCGACGGCGCGGCGCGCGCAACCGAAGTCGAGCAGCACCGGCCGGCCGTCGGGCAACACGAGGATGTTGTCCGGGGCGATGTCGCGGTGGTAGACGCCGTGCGCGTGCAGCAACTCGAGCGCGCCGAGCACCGGCTCGATCAGCCCCCTGAGCCAGTCTTCGCTCGGCGCCGCGCGCATTTCCAGGCGCACGTCCCTCAATGTGCGGCCCGGGTAGTACGGCATCGCCATGTAGGCGGTGGCGTTGCTGCGCCAGAAGCGATGCACCTTGACCAGCGCCGGATGGTCGAAGCTCGCGAGCAGCCGGGCTTCGCCGAGGAACGATTCGAGGCCCTTGGCGAACGTCTGGGCGAGGCCGTCGGTGCTGCCGCGCAGCACCACCGTGGCCCCTTCGCCGCGCCGCGCCAGCGCCGCTGGCATGTACTCCTTGATGGCGATGTCGCGCTGCAGCACGTGGTCGCGTGCCAGATAGACGATGCCGAAGCCGCCCGTGCCGAGGACGCGCAGGATCTCGAACTCCTCGAGAAGACACGTGCCCGAGCCGAGGGCGTCGCGAACCGAGACCTTCTCCGACCCCGACGTCAGCCGGGCTTCCGGAGTGGTGGTCGGCCAGCGGGAATCGGTATCGGACATGGCTTGGGCAAGTTCGTCAAAGCTTGGCAAAGCGCATGCCGATATTACGGCACGGTGGCGGGCTGAGGAGCTGCTACTTGCCCGCGGCCGAGGCCTTGGCCGCCTCCTGCGGCGCCTTGCGCTGCTCGGAGCCGCCGACGATCGCCAGGTGCCGCCGCAGCAGGATCGGCCCGACGGCAGCGAGGTAGGAGCGGGCGTCGGCGCCATCCTTTTCCAGGAACTCGTAGCCCGTGCGCTCGAGCTCGGCGGCGGCGATCCGGTTGGCTTGCCACTTGCGCTGGAAGTCGCCGCTGGTGGAGATCGTGATCATCAGGGCGGCCGCCACCGAGAGCAGGGCTGCCAGGTCCTTCTTCGCCCCCTCGCTGTGGACGAAGGTTTCGAGCTTGAGCACCAGCGCGGCCAGCGCGCTGAGCACCGCGGCGGCAAAGGTCAGGCCCCAGTAGACCCCGCTCCATCGCGCCGCGTTCGCCCGGGTCTCCAGGTAGTTGTCCCAGATGACCCGGGCGACGAGCGCCTGGTCCGGGTTCTTGCCTTCGACGATCGGACGCAGCGCCTCGCCGAGCGCTTCGCCACGCGGCCAGTTGTCCCGGTCCTGAAACAGCCACCAGCCGGCCGCGATCAGCACGCCGACGATCAGGAGGCCGACCAGCGCCCTGGCGGCCGACGAGGACGTCGCGGCGGGTTCGTTCATGGCGTTTCCACTTCCTCCGGCGCCAGCAGCTTGCCGAACGCGAATCGGCAGGCGAGCAACAGCACGCCGGCGGCGGCCACCAGCCCGGCATGCAGGGCCCAGAACTGCCGCCCCGGCATCGTCTCCAGGAAGCCCGCGAGCCAGCCGACCAAGGTGTTGCCGATGAACAGGTGCAGGTAATACACGCCGATCACCAGCCCCTGGAGCCCCTTCGGCGCGGCGCGCGAATACAGCGCCAGGCCCACCGGCAGGATGTTGGCGAAGCCGAGGTCGTTGACGATCGTGTAGCCCAGGGTCCAGCCGAGGCTCACCTTCTCGCCCGTGGTCTCCGCCAGGGTCGAGGCGATGACGATCAGGGCCGGACCGCCGGCGGCGAGGAGCGCGCCGAGCGCCATCTTGACGAGCTCGTCGGGCTCGCGCCGGCGCGTCGCCCACCAGCGCCAGAAGGCGATCGAGCCGACCATCGTCGCCGTGCTGACCGCCGCATCCACCGCCTGCAGCCAGGTCACCGGCACCTGCCAGCCGAAGAGCACGAAGTCCATGTGCTTCTGCGCCCACAGCGGAAAGGCGTTGTTGAACTGCTGGTTGCCGACGATCGAGAGCATCAGCACCGGGATCATGGCGACCA
>Ga0207675_100004921_pt1 | contig 12870 bp, 13 predicted proteins | sample KBSSwiS42_FD_184305 | JGI IMG/M metagenome (GOLD analysis project Ga0207675, IMG submission 184305) | Switchgrass rhizosphere microbial communities from Kellogg Biological Station, Michigan, USA - KBS Switchgrass S4-2 (SPAdes) (version 2) | ecosystem: Host-associated > Plants > Roots >... | reverse complement strand
GCTTCCGGCGCGCTCGCTTCGCAGTACTTAGGTAGGTACACGAGCCGGAGCCCGTCCGTGTGCTCGGTGCCGACGACATGGGAGGTTTCGACCACGGTCGTGATCGGGGTCGGCTCGCAGATATTCACCGAGTAATAGGGAAGCAGCGACCGCCTCATCTTGAGGAGCAGACAGACGACACCGAGGTAGCGATGCGGGTAGGCATCGAGCAGGCCGTGCAGGTCTGCCGGCAGGAGCCGGCGAAGCGCGGGCGGCTGCAAGGTGGCGATGGTGAGGTCGAACGGCTCGAGGGCTCCATCGACCACGACGCCTTCGACGCGGCCCGCCTCGTACCCGAGGCCCTCCACTCCGGCGCCCAAGCGGACGTCCACGCCGAGCTCCGCAGCGCGCGCGCCTGCGGCCTCGATCAGGCGCTCGTGCCCACCGATGACGTGACCCATCGTCTCGCCCGCTCCACGCTCCGTCCGAGTGCTCTTCATGCGGCGCGTCCGCGACCAGAGATACGTGGCCGGAAGCTCTTCGTGACGCCCGTCGAACCGTGAGTCCAGCAAGGGGCGCCAGATGCGCTCGACGACCTTGCGCCCGCAGTGCCGCCTGAGCCATTCGAGGAGGGGCACGTCCTCGAGCGGCTCGTAGTCGGAGCGAAGCTGACATTGCAGCACGAACCAGGCGAGTCGCATCCGTCCAAGCGGCGAAAGCGGTGGGAAGCGCAGGAAGTCGGGAATGCCGTTGAGCGGGTACATCTGACCGTCCACCCAGAAGCCGACGCCGACCGGACTGAAGCGAATCTGGTCCGAGATGCCCAGCTCGTCCGCCAGGGCAAGCATGCGAGTGTCGGACGGGACGACGACGTGGTAGAAGCGGTCGACCCGGTGCCCGCCGAAATCGAACCCGCCGGCGAGACCGCCGAGCGTAGGAGCGCGCTCGAGGAGAGTTACGTGCGCTCCGGCCTGCACAAGCCGGAGCGAGAGCACGGTCCCGAGGATCCCGCCCCCGACGATCCCGACTCGCGGCGAGCCGCTCAATCCTCACCCCCGAGCGGCGAGATCGGCGGAGGCTGGATGCGCCCGATCAGATGCGCGGCTGCCAGGCGTCCGTACGCCACAACGGTCGGCGTGAGGCTCATCTTCGACTGCCCACCGCGCTTGCGCCAGTCGTTCACAGTCGGCACCTCCGCGATCTTCGCCCCGGCGTTGTGCAGCTTGAGGAGGAGTTCGACGTTCGCCGCGAAGCCGGGCTCGCGCACGAGCAGGTAGCCGTACGTCTCCGCGGCTCGGCGAAGGGTGCCCGCTCGGTACACACGGTAAAGGGAGGAAAGCGTGTGGATGTCGCGGAGCCCGCCGAGATAGCGAAAGGTTTTCGAGACCGCCTTGGACGCCGCCAGCCGCCAGCCCGCAACGCCGATGATCATTCCTCCGGGCGCATACACCGAGGCGAGCACGATGTCGTAGCCATTCTCGAAGAGCTCGAGCATGCGGGGAAGGTCGTTCAGGTCGGAGGTGTTGTCGGCCTCGATCGTCACGATCGCGTCGTCGTCATGCGCCTCCCCCAGCGCCGCCCGCAGGCCGGTGTTGAGGGAAGTCCCCAGACCCTGGTTCTGCCGGTGGCGGACGACGGAGAGATGAAGACCGTCGCGGTGAGCGTCGATGTGATCGGCGGTGCCGTCGGTGGAGCCGTCGTCGACGAAGATCACGCGCGCGCCGAGCTTGTGCGCGCGAGGGCCGAGATCCTCGAGCAGGCGGCCGATGTTCTCGGCCTCGTTGAAGGCTGGAATGACGAACCTGACCATGGGCGACCGATTAACGGAGCGCGGCGCGCAGAACTGTCGTCACAACCATTAGGCCGCCCACACCTTCTCGCGCTGTGGTGGGAGCGGCATCCCGAGGAGCTCGACCGGGCGCGAATTGGCCGCCGAGTCGCGGACGGCGAGAGCGGCGATGAGGGCCCGGCAGCCGTCGTAGGCTGACACCGGCTCAGGCGTGTCCTTGAGGATGCACTCGGCGTAGGCCTCGAGCTCGGCTCGCAGCGGCTCCGTCTTTCTCAGCGCGAAGCGGATGGCGGCACTCTCCGCGTCGCCGCGAAGCCGCGCGAGGTCCTCCCACCCCGTGTGCGCTCCCTCCGCCTCCATGAGCCAGACGTCCTGGGTGAGGTAAGAGGCGTGCACCATGCCGTACTCGCCGATGACATTGAGCTCGCGGCGCTTCTCCGGGGTGAGCCAGTTCACATCGAGGAGCCCGAAAGGCCCGTCGTTCCCGAAGCGGAGCAGGCACGAGAGCATGTCCTCCTGCGTCGGATGGGCGAAGCGCGTCCCCTCCGCGTAGACACGCGTGATGTCTCGCTGGAGAACGAACTGCATGACGTCGAGATCGTGAGTAGCGAGGTCGATCGCGACACCCGCGTCTGCGATCCGGGCGGGAAGCGGCCCGACGCGCGTCGCGTGAGCGCGAAACACACGACCGAGCCGATCCTCCGAGATGAGCTCGGCCACCTTGCCGACAGCGGGGTTGAATCGCTCGACGTGGCCGACCATGAGCTTGACGCCCGCGGCCTGCGCGGCGGAGGCCATCCGAAGAGCCTGGTCGAGCGCCGCTGCAATCGGCTTCTCGACGAGGACGTGCTTGCCCGCCTCGATCGCGTCCAGTGCGATCTCCGCGTGAGCCTCTGTGGGCGCCGCGATCGTGACTGCGTCGATGTCGTCGCGGTCGAGCAGGTCGCGCCAGTCGGCATGCCACTCCATCCGCCGTCGGCGAATACAGGCCCGCGCAGCAGGCTCACTCGGATCGGCGATCGCGACCACGCGTGCACATTCGATCCGGTCCCAGGCGTCGACGTGCCAGGTGCCCATCCGCCCGGCACCGATGACTCCGACGTTCAACTCGACGCTCATGCCGCCTCCTCAAGCTTGTCCAGGACGTACTCGACTGTCAGTCCGGCGATGCGCTCTGCTGCATGGCCGTCTCCGAAGAAAGCGGGCCGCTCCGCCGGAATCTGGCGCCGCAGCGCCTCGGCGAACGCGTCGGCGTCTACGCCGACGAGAACGTTCCAGCCGGCCTCGACGGTCTCCATCCACTCGGTCTCCTCGCGGAGCGTGATGCAGGGGACGCCCCAGAGATACGCCTCCCGCTGCACCCCGCCGGAATCGGTCGCGATCGCCCGCGCGCCCCGCTCGAGCTCGAGCATGCGGCGGTAGGAGACCGGCTCGCTCACCCTGACCTGTGTTGGGAGGTCGAGCCGCCAGGAGCCGATGCAGAACGCCGTCCGCGGGTGTACCGGGAAAACCACCGGCCAGGGCGAACGGCCCAGACATTCGAGAACGGCGCCGAGGCGGTCCGGATCGCTCGTGTTGTAGTCGCGGTGCACGGTGGCGAGCACGTAGTCGCCCGATGCGGGCCGGATCTCATCCCTTAGCGACTCGAGCATGTCGCAGAGCGGGTCGCCGGTGACGTGAATGGTCCCTTTGACCCCCTCCGAGCGGAGCCTGGCCGCAGCCCGCTCGGTGGGCGGAAAGAGCAAGTCCGACAGGTGATCGGTCTCGACGCGGTTCCGCTCTTCCGGCATTTCCTCCCGGAACGAGCGGAGCCCCGCCTCGACGTGGACGAGCGTAACGCCGGCGGCTGCCGCTGCACGCGCGCCGGACAGCGTCCCGTTCGTGTCGCCGCGGACGACGACGGCGTTCGGCCGCTCGCTTTCGATCAGGGCCGAGAGCCGTTCCTCACCGATCGCCAGCTGCTCGGCATCGGGTCGCGAGCCGACCTCGAGGTTGTAGTCGGGATTCGGGAGCTGGGTCGAAACGATCTGGAGCTCTGACATGGAGAGGTCGTAGTGCTGGCCGGTGTGCACGAGCACCTCATCCGCGATCGGCGCCAGGGCCGCCGAGACCCGCGAGGCCTGGATGATCTCCGGTCGGGCCCCGATCACCGACAGAACCTTGGGACGACGACGCGATGCGCGCGTCGCGGCGCTCACGATGGAGCCTCGAGCGCCCGCCGTTCGGCTCCCGAGATACCGAGAATGCCGAGCCCGATTCCGCGCTCGGGATCAAGGATCACGCTAACGGCCTCATGCCTCGAGCGGACGCCGAGCTTGACGAAGGCTGCGGAGAGGTGGCACTTCACGGTGCTCTCCGCCACGAAGAGACGCGAAGCGATCTCCCGATTCGAGAGGCCCATCACGACCAGTCCGAGCGTCTGCTTCTCGCGCCTCGAGAGCGTCGGACGGTCGACGTCCCTTCGGCGCTCCGCGGGGACGGCGATCTGCCCAGCTTCGACCGCCCTGATCGTGGGCTCGAGGGCTCGCTCGAGATCGGATTCGAAGACGACGCCGTCGGCTCCCGACTCGACAAGCGCCCGAACAGCAGCGCGAGAGTCGTTCGACAGGACGACCACAGGCGACGTGTCACCCGATGAGCGCCGCACGCGCTGCAGGGCGTCGCGCAGCGCGGAGATGGAGCGAGTCCCACCGACGACGAGCACCCGCGGCATCCCGGCCGCCGCGTCGCCCGGCTCGGTCAGCACCGCGGAAACCTTCCGCTCGGTACGTGAAACCGCCCGCTTCAGCCGCTCGAGCCCAGCGGGGTCGGGGTCCAGGCTGAGAAGGGCGACCTCTGCCTCCGCCGTGGCGGCCAACGCCCCTTTCCCGCCAGCACGGGGCCGCCCCGCGAGGCGTTCCGAGTTTTCGATTAGCGCTTGCGCCATGCCCTTTGAGGAACGCGCAGCCAGGCCCTGCGCTCGCGCAGTCTGCGTAGGGGAAAAGTCGTAGTCATTCGGGACCGACCGCGAGTAGGCCGATCTCGTCCAGCTCGCCGCAGAGCTCGCGGAGTTGGGTCGTGACCTCGTCCAGCTCCCCCCACCCACCGGCCGAGAGCCGGCGAGCCGCTTCGTGGATCTCCCCCGTCTCGACGAGGGCAGCGAGCATCGCGCCGCCGACCTCGTCGAGACTGAAGTACTTCCCCGCCGACACATCCATCAGCACCGTCTCGGAGACGAAGCTCTGGACAACTGCGTGGTCCGCGAGCGCGACGGGCTCCGCCTGCAGCTGGTTGCTCATTCGATCCTGGTCAGCCGGCGATCGGCACGATGTGCCGAAGACGCGTGGCTGGGGGATCGACGGCGCTTGCCAGCCTCGCGCCGAGACGTGGAGGCTCGGCGCGAGGCGGCGGCTCGGCTCCCCGATTCTCGGCGTCTCGCGAATTTGCCAGCGAACCCCTCAAGGTCTCTCTGGCCCTGTTGTTCAGGTTGTTCACCGCCTGTTCGCTGCGCTCGAGTCGGCGCGCCACCTCGTGCGCCGAGAGGCCGACGACATGGCGTAGCAGGAGCGCCTGCTGTTGCGCCGGCGGGAGCGCGGCAAGCGCGTCCACGAGGACACCGGTGCCCAGCGAGCCGTCCTCGTGCACCGCAGCATCGTGTTCGCGGAGCTCCGTCGCGACTGTCATCCGGCGGCGGCGAAGCTCGTCATGAGCGGCATTTCGCGCCACGCGGAACAGCCACGCCTCGAACGGTGCGTCCCCCGGCACGTAGCGGTCGAGCCGGGTCAGGAGCTTCAAGAATGTGTTCTGGGTGACGTCCTGGGCCGCCTCTCGATCACCGAGCAGGCCGGACACGAACCGTTGCACAGCCGGCGCATACCGCGAGTAGAGGAAGCGAACTGCCTGTTCGTCTCCTGCTTTCGCGCGAAAGACGACCCGGCGGATTACCGCCTCGTCGTGCGCCGCTCCCTCTCTCCCGTTTCTCTCCCCCAACCCATCAACGACCCTACGCGGCGGAGAAATGGCTGGGTAGGCTAGAAAGTCGAACCCGTCAAGGGGAGAGGGACCTAACCCTTTTGGGGGGAGCGGGGAGAAGCAGGCGAGCCGGGTTGCCGGCGACAACGGTGTGTGGAGCGACGTCCTTGGTGACGACGGCGCCAGCCCCGACGAGCGCGCCCTCGCCGATCCGAACGCCGCACAGAATCGTCGCTCCGGAGCCCACGGCGGCGCCGCGCTCGACGACGGTGTGCTCGAGGAGCCATTCGGAATCATCGAGCAGCTCTCCGCTCGCGTTGCTGGCCCTCGGCCTCCTGTCGTTGATGAAGACGACGCCGTGTCCGACGAAGACTTCGTCCTGGATCTCGACCCCGTCGCAGATGAACGTGTGACTCTGGATCTTGCAGTTCGCGCCCACCGTTGCGCCGCGCTGGATCTCCACGAACGTGCCGACCCTCGAGTTGTCTCCGATCGAGCAACCGTAGAGGTTCGTGAACGAGTAGACGATTACGTTCTCGCCGAAATCGACGTCTCGTAGGAGTCGGAAAGGCGCCTCGTTGGCCGGCTGCTCAGACATCGCCGAAGAACCTGCGGATCGCCGCCACGACACGATCGAGCTCGCGCTCTGTGATTCCGGGGAAGATGGGGAGCGACAAGGCTTCCCGGGAAAGCGCCTCGGAGACTGGAAACGCGCCGGTGGAGAGTCCTGGCCGCGCGAACGCGGGGGTCAGGTGAACGGGGTCGGGGTAATGCCGGCCTGTGCTTATCCCTTCTGCCCGCAGAGCGTCGGCCAAGTCTGCCGGTCGAGCCGTACGGATCACGTAGAGGTGCCACACAGGGCTGCTTCCCGCGGGAACCGGCGGAAGGAGCAGGTCGCCAACCTCGCGGAGGGCATCCGAGTAGTAACGGGCGGCCACGGCCCGCTCGGCGTTCCAGCGGGCGAGATACGGAAGCTTGGCAAGCAGCGCCGCAGCCTGGACGGTGTCGAGCCGTGCGGTGTAGCCGACGCGCTCGTGGCGGTACTTCCCGCGCTGCCCGTGCTCACGCAGCGAGACGACGCGCGCGGTGAGCTCGGCGTCGTTCGTGACGAGAGCTCCGGCGTCTCCAATCGCGCCGAGGTTCTTGCCCGGATAGAAGCTGAAGGCTCCCCCAACACCCGTAACCCCTGAGCGCCTGCCGGCCCGCTCGGCCCCGTGTGCCTGACAGGCGTCTTCCAGGATTTCGATTCCGTGCCGGCGGGCGATTGCAGCGATCAGTTCCATTTCGGCCATCTGTCCGTACAGGTGAACGGGAAGCAGGAAGCGCGTCCGCGAGGAGATCACGCCCTCGATCGCTGTGATGTCCATGCAGTAATCGTCCTCAGAGACGTCGACGAAGACCGGCACGCCTCCGGCGTGAACCACGGCCTCCGCAGTGGCGACGAAGGTTGCCGCCGGAATGACGACCTCGTCGCCTGGATCGAGACCGGCAGCCACAAGGCCCAGGACTATTGCGTCGAGGCCGCTCGCAAGGCCCACGCAGTACTCGGCGCCGGCAAATGCGGCGAACTCACGCTCGAACGCCTCGACCTCGGGCCCGTTCGTGAACTGCCCGGACTCGAGGACCCGTGCAACGGCGGCGAGAAGCTCGTCGCGCAGATCGGCATGGATGCGATCGAGGTCGACGAAGGGGACTGCTTCGGCAGCGAGGGCTGAGGTCACGGTGTCGTTGTTATGCGAAGCGCCGTCTCGTGACTAACGACGCTTCCGACCGTGTTTTTTCGCCCCTGCGCGTCAGTTGTGCCGATTTGTCCGGTGAGCGGGATTCACCGCTTCGACGCGGCGCTTGATTCGTTGCGAAGACCCTCCTACCCTGTTTGCAATGCCGTCCATTCTGGATCTGGCCCGGTACGCGGACGTTTCGGCAGAGAACGTGTTGCGTGTTTTGAACGGTGAACCGGTCAGCGTCGAGGTTGCCGAGCGGGTCCGCGATGCAGTTGATGCGCTCGGGAAGCCCCGCTGGCCGGGGCTTCCCGACGACGAGGAGGACGCCGACGAGGTCGCGCTCGAGGTCATCGACAGCGAGGAGATGTTCGACGCGCGCCTACCCTTCGACGTCGGCGGCCTCGTATACGAGGCGGTTCGCGTCGAGGTTCGCCCGGTCAACGAGAACATCCAGGCGATGCACCTTCTCGTCGATCGACTCGTGTCGACGCTCGAGCGCATGGGCGGCAGCATCGAGCACGAACGGCAAGAGAGGCTCGAAGACGTGGCGCTCGTCACAGAGCTCGTGGTCAACGGGTGGCGAAGCGTCGACCGGAGGCTCGGCCGACTCGAGCGAATGCTTGAACGACAGCAGCGAAGCCAGCCAGGCGAAAAAGCCGTCCGACATGTGCACATCGATCCGGGCGCCTAACGATCGCGAGGGTGGGTAGGCCGCCCGCCGTTGCTCCACCGCTGAGAGCTGACGCAAACCTCCGAAATCGGCTCTCGCAAAGGAGCGGCCACCGCCCGACCAATCGGGGGTGGCCGCAGAATGCGCCGAGAGGCGCGTGAACATGATCCTGAACGCACAAGCGGATGGCATCCCTCGAACGAGGGAATGGACGGGCCTTCCCGCTTGGTCTCCGGGATTGCCCGCCCAAATCCCCGTCCGCTCGGGCAGCAGGACGGCCCGAGCTTCGATGACGGTTGCGGCCAACCGCCATCGCGGCGCGAGCGTACTCCTGTCGCAGGAGCTGCGCTACTGACCCCCCGGCTAGTTTCGTCGGTTGCCTGCGTCAGCAGAGAGCCGTGAGCGGCGGGGTGCCCCGGAGACGCTGCCTCGGCGAAGCCGGGCCCACGCGTAGATGCAGGTGAACTTCGCAGTGGGAGCGCACGGATTGCGCCGCGCACGAAGGTAGGCGTAGCGGGCTACGCCGCGTACCAGAATGGGCAAAGCTCCCAGGGTGCCGGCGCCGCCCCGTGCGCTCGCCGCCCCGCGGGCGCGGAACGCCTGGGCGAAGTACTCCTCCGTCAGGCGCTCGGGAGGAACAAGGTGCACCGCTGCGGCCGCCGGCTCGTACCAGGTCTCGAAGCCGGCCTCCGCGAAGCGACGTTGCAGCTCCTCCTCCTCGCCTCGATCCGACGGGTCGGCAGGCCGCACCCCCCGGTCGGCGTCGAAACCTCCGAGCGAGAGCGCCGGCTCAACGCGGATGCTCATGTTCCCTCCCCACGCGTAGCCGACCCGCGGCGACTGGTCGAGACGCCGCCGCTCGCCGCCCAGGTCGAGGACCGAGACGACGTACAGGAGATAGTCGGCGAGCCAGGCCGGCCTGGGAGCCTGCCACTCGGGAAGGAGGGGGCCGCCGATACATGCGACTTCCGGCGTCGATTCGCTCCAAGCAGTTCGCAGCGCGGCGAGCCAACCCGGCTGGACGCGGACGTCGTCGTCCACGAAACAGACGACGGAATGTCTCGCCTCGCGTAGCGCCGAGTTGCGCGCGACGGAGATCCCGCCCCCGGGCTCCGAGACGAGTCTCCCGGCTGGCACGTCCGCCAGGAAAGCCTCGGCGGCTGCGCCGGTCCCGTCCGTGGAGCCGTTGTCGACGACGAGCAGCTCATCCCCCGGCCCGAGCTCCGGGACAATCGCTTCCAGCGCGCCGAGCAGGCGCTCCTGCCGGTCCCGGGTGGGAACGGCGACGGTGAGGCCGTCCATCTACGCCGCGACGACGCCGGCGAGGGCCTTGCCGTCCAGCCCCTCCGGCTCGGGAACGCCGAGCAGTGCGAGCACCGTCGGCGCGATGTCGAGCACGTTCCCGCCCTCGAGGCGGGCCCCACGGGCGATTCCCGGGCCCATCGCCCAGAGCCGCGACTCCACGGTGTGGTCGCCCGAGCGCGGAGTGTTGGGGCCGTACTGGTGGAGCCTGAGGACTCCCGCCCGCGCAGACTGCGCGGCGTTGATTTGCCCGAGATCGGTGCGGAAGACGACCATGACGTCCGGGACGTCGGGATGATGGCCGGGCCCGAAGGCGTCCTGCGCCGTCACGACCCGCTCCACGATCGGCTTCCCGGTCTCGGGGTCTTCGAGCGCGTGCAGCTCGCGGCGAAGCTCCTCGACGAGGGCGTCCACGTCGTCCGGCTCGACGCCGCCGTACGGCTCCCTGCCCTTGAGGTTGAACCTGATGCCCCCGACCCGGTTGTTCGGGACGGCGATCGCCTTCGTATCGGTCGACTCGAGCGGCAGCGGGAGAGATCCGGCCCGCGCCTGCACTCGCCTGCGGACCGGCCCCGGGGTGAGCGCCCGGACGATGCCCTTGACCCTCGTCGGCGTCCGTGAGCGCACCTGGGCCGTCGTTCCGCTACCGGAGCCGAAGCCGATGCGCACGAGGAACTCCGGCAGCAGCTGGTAGCCGCCGACGGCGGTGCCCATCCCGTGGCTCGCGACGACGAGGACCGTCGTGTCCGGGCCGGCCCCGTCGAGGAGGATCTCGATCCCCTTCCCGACCTCGAGGTAGACGGTCTTGACCGCCTCTTGGAGCTCCCCCGGTGCGGCGGGGTCGTACCCGGGCTGGTCGGGGTCGAAGAAGTGCCAGAACTGGTGACCCACACAATGTGTCTCACCGAAACCGCCGACGAAGAGATCCCACTCCTCCCGGTTGAAGAGATCGACGAGGAGCTCTGCCTTTCGCTTCGCGCCGATCACCAGACCGCCTAGCAGCTCTGCGAAGCCCTCCTGCTTGTACCCGTGCGAATCGCACTGCGCAACGGGGTGCTCACCCCAGCGGGCCAGGATCTCCTCGAGGAGCTCGGGCGGGTCGCTGGCGGTGCCGAAGTTGCGGTCGTGCAGGCCCCACTCGGTCATCATCGCCCCGTTCAGGCCTGGGTGGATCACGGTCTGGGGCTGGTCGACAACGGCGACTCGCAGGCCAGCGTCCGAGACATACGCCCAGTAGTGCGGGAAGACGGCCGCCTCCTCGGGCTCGATCTTGCGGAGCGCCGTCTCGCCACTTCGGAGCTGGCGCGGGTGGTAGTACTGCGCGGTTCTCCCGGCGGAGACGCCCGTCGTCAACTCCGGCCAGATCGCGCCCGGAAGCGTCTCGAGCGAGTTGCCCAGCCGCCCGACGGCTCCTTGCTCGGTGAGTCGTGCGAATGCAGGCAGCTCGCCGGAGGCCGCCCACTTCTCGAGGAGGGTGGCCTCGGCTGCATCGAGCCCGATGACGAGTACCTTGGCTGACACGGTTTCGCTCTAGAAGACCGGGGTCTCACGCCAGACGCCCCACGTCTCACGTAGAGCATCACACATCTCGCCCATCGTCACGTAAGCGCGGGAGGCGTCGACGATCGCCGGCATGAGGTTGGTGTCGGCCTCGGCCGCGTCCTGCTTGAGCCGCGCGAGCGCGGATTCGGCGGTGGCGGAGTCGCGGCGAGCGCGCAGGGCCTGTACGCGGTCGATCTGCTTCTGCTCGAGCGCCGCGTCGATCTTCAGGATCTCGATCTCGCGCTCGCTCGGATCCTCGAACCGGTTGACGCCGACGATTACTCGGTCGCCGGCCTCGACCTCGCTCTGGAAGCGGAAGGAGGCATCGGCGATCTCGCGCTGGAAGAAGTTCTCCTTGATCGCCTCGACGACGCCGCCGAGATCCCTGATGCGAGCGAAGTAGTCGTAGGCCTCCTGCTCGAGCCGGTTGGTCAGGTCCTCGAGGTAGTAGGACCCGCCGAGCGGGTCGATGGTGCTCGCCACGCCGGTCTCGTGGGCGATCACCTGCTGCGTGCGGAGCGCCAGCTTCACCGCGTGCTCGGTTGGCAGCGCGAGGGCCTCGTCGAAGGAGTTCGTGTGCAGCGACTGGCACCCGCCGAGGACCGCGGCGAGGGCCTCGAGCGCCGTCCGCACGATGTTCACCTCCGGTTGCTGAGCGGTGAGGGAGACACCAGCGGTCTGAGCGTGGAAGCGCATGAGCCACGAGCGAGGGTTCTTGGCCCCGTAGCGCTCGCGCAACTCTTTCGCCCAGATGCGGCGCGCGGCACGGTACTTCGCGACCTCCTCGAAGAAGTCGATGTGCGCGTTGAAGAAGAAGGAGAGCCGCGGCGCGAAGTCGTCCACGTCGAGCCCGCGCTCGATGCCCGCCTCCACGTAGGCGAAGCCGTCGGCCAGGGTGAAGGCGAGCTCCTGGGCGGCCGTCGAGCCGGCCTCGCGGATGTGGTAGCCCGAGATCGAGACCGGGTGCCAGAGCGGGACGTGCCGCGCGCAGTACTCGATCATGTCCACGCAGAGCCGCATCGAGGGCTCGGGCGGGAAGATCCACTCCTTCTGGGCGATGTACTCCTTGAGGATGTCCGTCTGGATCGTCCCGCGCAAACGGTCCTGGGGAACGCCCTGCTGCTCGGCGACGCAGATGTAGAAGGCGAGGAGCATCGCCGCCGGCGCGTTGATCGTCATCGAGGTCGAGACCTCGCCGAGCGGTATCCCCGCGAAGAGCTGCTCCATGTCCTCGAGCGAGTCGATCGCGACTCCCTCGCGCCCGACCTCGCCGAGCGACCTCGGGTGGTCGGAGTCGTAGCCCATCAGGGTCGGCATGTCGAAGGCCGTCGACAGGCCCGTCTGCCCGTGGTCGCGCAGGTAGCGGAAACGCGCGTTCGTCTCCTCGGCGGTGCCGAAGCCGGCGAACTGGCGCATCGTCCAGAGCCTGCCGCGGTACATGGAGGGATAGACGCCGCGCGTGTACGGGAACGCGCCCGGGTACCCCAGGTCGCGGTCGTAGTCGATCTCGACGTTCGAAGGCGTGTAGAGCGGCTCGTTCTCGAGTCCCGACATCGTCGTGAAAAGCGCCTCACGCTCGGGGCTCTGCTCGTAGCGGGCACGCCGCCACTCGTCGGTGGCGTGGGCGCGCCTCCGTTCCTCCGCTGTGGCCATGCGGACTCATTCTACGCGGCCTCCGCACCCACCTTTCGGAAGCGGAGGCCGCGGTTGCTTCGGCTAGTCGAGCATGACCGAGACGTCGCCGTGCGCGCTGTGCCGTGCCGAGTCCACACGGAACACCGGATGAGCCGCCGTGCACGGCACCGCGGCGAACGACTCGTTCACCGTGGGCGGCACGCTGACGGTCAACCCGAGCCAGTATCCGGGTGTCTACAGCGGTACGCTGACAGTCGACGTCGCTTACAACTAAGCCG
>Ga0207675_100004918_pt1 | contig 12873 bp, 14 predicted proteins | sample KBSSwiS42_FD_184305 | JGI IMG/M metagenome (GOLD analysis project Ga0207675, IMG submission 184305) | Switchgrass rhizosphere microbial communities from Kellogg Biological Station, Michigan, USA - KBS Switchgrass S4-2 (SPAdes) (version 2) | ecosystem: Host-associated > Plants > Roots >... | reverse complement strand
GCCTGCTTGCTGCTCGTGCTGCTCCTGGCCACGAACGCGGAGGCCGCGCAGCGCTTGAGCGACGGACGCTCGGGGCCGGATCCCGAGCTGCGCAAGATCCTAGTGGCCGCGATCGCCGACGCCGACAGCTTCGGCGACCGATTCGACGCCGAGGTCTGGCTCACCGACATGTCGCGCCGCCTGACGCGTCAGGTGCCTGACGCCGAGGAGCGGCTCTACATCTTGAAGACCGTGCACCAGCAGGCGAAGCTCGCCGGCGTCGAGCCCGAGCTCGTGCTCGCCGTCATCGACGTCGAAAGCGACTTCGATCGCTTCGCGATCTCGTCCGCCACGGCGCTCGGCCTCATGCAAGTCATGCCGTTCTGGGTGCCGGAGCTCGGCTACAAGGACAAGAACGAGCTCTTCGACATCGACATCAACATCCTGCTCGGCTGCCGCATCCTCGCGTACTACCTCGAGATGGAGCACCACGATCTCGTGAAAGGGCTGGCTCGATACAACGGCAGCGTCGGCAGGCGCGCCTACTCCGACCGCGTGATCGAGCGCCTGCGAACGAAATGGTTCAGGCACTGAGTCTATGAACGCTCATCTCGCGACGGCGAAGCCGCTCGGCACGCTGCTCGTCCACTCTTCGACCTGAACCGAGTCGACGCGCGCGGCCGGCGGGCCGTTCCATAGCCAACGCGTGAGCGCGGCGATCGCCGCGGGCGCGCCGGCGGCGACGACTTCGACGCGGCCGTCGGCGAGATTCTTGACCCAGCCGTCGAGCTCGAGGCGCGCGGCCTCCTCTGCAGTCGCAGCGCGGTAGTAGACCCCTTGCACGCGCCCCGCAACGAGGCAGCGCACCGCCTGTCGCGAGCTCGCGCTCAATTGTCGTTCGCGTTGCGCTCTTGGGTCGTGCGCAGCGCGAGCGCGGCCCGGTTCTTCGCTCGCACGGCATTCATACGCGCGGGACCGTAAGCCTGCTCCTGAATTTGTCTCTCTGCCTCGGCAAGGAAGCGGCGCGCGTCGGCGAGCGTATCCGCCGCGACTCTCTCGGCGTTCGCCTCCTCGGCAGCGGCGATCGCCTGCCGTGCGTCGCTCATCTCCTGGACGGGCGGCGAGGTCACGCAACCCGCGAGCAGAAAGACGACTGTCGTCGCTAATACACGGATCATCTTGTAGTTCTTATATTGGAATGAACCGACGGCGCGGGACACGGTAAGCTCGGCCTCTGGCAGCCTCGAGGCGCCACCACGGTTCTCGTCGTAACGCCCAACCCTTACACTGGCGTGTGATGAAGGCCAAAATCTACCACAATCCGCGTTGCAGCAAGTCGCGGGCGACGCTCGCACTCTTGCGAGCGCGCGGCGTCGACGTCGAGATCATCGACTACATCGAGACCCCCCCGTCGAAAGACACACTACGTGCGCTCTTGCGCAAGCTCGGCGGGCCGGCGCTCGGGATGGTCCGCACCGAGGAGCAGGAGTTTCGGCCGCACGCACAGCGAGCGCTGACCGACGAGGAAGTCATCGACTTGCTCGCGCGCGAGCCGCGTTTGCTGCAGCGGCCGATCGTCGAGCTCGGCGCGGCGGCGCGCATCGGCCGTCCGCCCGAACGCGTGCTCGAGCTCGTCGAGTGAAGCAAGCGACGGTGCTCGTTCTGTATTACTCGCGCGGCGGTCGCACCGCTGCTCTCGCGCGCCAAGCCGCGCGCGGCGTCGAAAGCGCCGGCGCCGTTGCGCGATTGCGCACCGTGCCGCCGGTTACGGCGGCCACCCCGGGCGACCTGCCGCCGGTGCCGGCCGACGGCCCGCCTTATGCCGAGCTCTCCGACCTCGCGGACGCCGACGGCTTGCTGCTCGGCAGCCCGACGCGCTTCGGCAACATGGCGGCTCCGCTCAAGCACTTTCTCGACACGACGAGCGAGCTCTGGTTGTCCGGGCGGCTCGAGGACAAGCCGGCCGGCGTGTTCACGTCGAGCCAATCGGCGCACGGGGGGCAAGAGAGCACGCTGCTGAGCATGCAATTGCCGCTCTTGCATCACGGCATGCTGATCGTCGGCGTGCCGTATACCGAGCCCGCGCTCTTCGAGACGCGCACCGGCGGCTCACCGTACGGCGCGACGCATGTGGCCGCGTCATGGAACACCTCTCTCTCGGCCGAAGAGTCCACCGTCGCGCGCGCGCTCGGGGCGCGCGTCGCACGCATCGCCCACGCGCTAGCGCAATCGCGCTAGACGCGCGCGCTCATTCGGCGCCGGGCTCCGAACGAGCCATGAGCTCGCGGATGAACGGGATCGTCAAACGGCGCTGCGCCGTCAGCGAAGCGCGGTCGAGCCGTGCGAGCCAGGTCGTCAGCACTCCCATGTCGCGCGCGACACGTGTCAGTAGAAAATCTGCGGCCGCGGCGTCGAGCGTGAGACCGCGCGCAGCTGCGTGGATTCGCAGAGCCGCGGCTCGCTCGGCATCGTCGAGCGGCGCCAGGCGGTAAGTAACGGCACCCGCGCCGCGTGACGCGAGGTCGGCGAGGCGAAATCCGCATTGCGCAGCCGGGGCCGTCGCCGCCAACACCAGCCCGCCGCTGCGCCCCAAGAACGCGTTCAGGATCACGAACAGCGCCTGCTCCCACTTGAGATCGCCGGCGACCGCGTGGAGATCGTCGACGGCGAGCACGTCGACGTGCTCCAGGTCGCTCAAGATCTCGGGCGAGACCGCAGGAAGAGCGACGTACATGGCCCGCCTTCCAGAGGCCGTCGCCTCGCGGCATGCGGCCTGCAGGAGGTGCGTCTTGCCGGCGCCCTCCGCGCCCCAAAGCCAGACCGTATCGCTGCCACCGTGCACGACGCTGCGGACGTGCTCCACCGCCGTAGCATTGCTGCCCGCGACGAACGTCTCGAAGCTCGCGTGATCCTTGAGCGCCAATGCGAGCGGCAGCTGGGCCAACCGAGATCTCCGGTCAAGGCGCGCCGTGCGCCACGCGCCAAGCGCGCGAGCCCCAGCGCAGAATGTAGGTGAGCCCGCTGACGATGCTGGTGAATACGACCGTCGCGCCGAGCACCATCAACGAGACGGGCGGCGGCCAGGCGAATGCGGCGCCGGTCAACGTGAAGAACAGCATCGCGAGCTGACACGCCGTGTTGAGCTTGCTGATGGCGGCCGGCTCGCCCTGAACGGGCGCGATGAGCCATTGATAGCAGACGGCGCCGAAGACGATCACCACGTCGCGCGCGACGACGACTGCCGTGAGCTCCAGAGGCACGAGTCCGACGTACGTCAACGACGCGAACGCTGCGACGAGCAGCAGCTTGTCCGCCGCCGGATCGAGCAAGCCCCCGATGCGGGTTTGCCAGTCGAACCGCTTCGCGAGAAAGCCGTCGAGCCCGTCGGACAGCCCGGCGACGACGAGTACCACCAACGCTGCGGCGAAACGGCCCTCGACGATCCACAGCACGAGCGGCGCAACCAGCAACATTCGCGCGACGCAAATGGCGTTCGGGATGAACTTCAGCTTCATGGCGGCGAGCCGCCGGGCGCCACCTCGAAAGCCAGCCCGCCGAACGAGCTCGAGGCGGCGGCCGGCCGCAGCACACCTCCGAGCGCGAGCACGCGCTCGAGCACGCGGGCGTCGCCGCGAGCCGCGACGCGCAGCCGCAGCGTGCCGTTGTCCAGCGACTCGACGTCGACGCTCTCGAGGACGCTTTGCCGTTCCAAGTAGCTGACAACGCGGCCATAGTCGGCCGGCGTCAGCACGTTGCTGACGGTCAGCAACGTGAGGCTCGCGCCGCCGACCGTCGCGAGATCGGCGGCGTAGCGGTCCGCGGCTGCGTCGATACCGTCGCGGACGCCGGCGAGCGGCTGCGCCTCACGCTCGACGCCGTGCACGAACAGCCACTCGACCTCGGTGCCGAACGTCCCGGGCCGCGCTTTGCCGATCAGCACCGCATCCCCGCGATAACGCACCGAGGCCGCGACGATCCTGTCCTCGAAGCCCCCCCAGACGTCCGTGCAGGTGACGGCATTCAAGTCCTGGAGGTCGAGCAACGGCCACGCAATCGGCAACCCACGCTCGTCGGCCGCGGCGACGATCTCCTCGCGCACGGTCGCGAGCATGCGTGCCATGCCGGGCGTCGTCGGCGTGCCGCAGTCGGTCGGCTCACCGGCGCCGAGCAGCGCGCGGCCGCCGGCGCCGTCGTCGACGGCGACCCAGAGCAACGTCAACGGACGCTCCGGTCCCCAGACGGGCTTGCCGAGCTCCGTGAGAACGCGCTCGACCTGGCCGCGGCTGAACCCGACGCGCAAGCGACCCTGGCGGTCGTCGCCGAACGAGCTCATGTAGCCGCCGGGCTGCGCGAGCAACGGCTGCAACCCGGGGTCGATCGGCGCGCTGCGGCTGCCCGTGACCCTGATCAGCAGGCGCGCCATCGCGGCTTGCATCGCCGCCTCGCGTTGGTCCGCGGCCGCGGGGTCCGGTGCGACGGTGACCTCGTACAGGTTCGCGAGCGTAGCGGCCCCGCCCGGCTGAACCCAAGCGGCCGCAAAAGCAAACGCGGCGGCAAACAAGCGGCGCAACGATGAACTTCCCATGCGGTGTGCCCATGACGACGAACTGTCCCTTATTATAGCCGCCCACCCTTAGCGCCTCGCCGAGAGCTTTGTCGTGACACGCCCCGCCACGCGCGTCGCCGTGCTGATCTCCGGCGAAGGAAGCAACCTGCAAGCGTTGATCGACGCCGCGCAGGCCGGGCAGCTCGGCGCGCGAATCGTGACCGTCGTCAGCAACCGCGGCGCCGCCCGCGGCCTCGAGCGTGCTCGCGCGGCCGGCATCGAAGCGCTGCACCTGCCCGCCGCGCGCGGCCAAGAGCGCGCCGAGTACGATGCGGCGCTGGCCGCGCTGCTTGCCCCGCGCGCGCCCGAGCTCATCGTGCTCGCGGGCTTCATGAGGATCCTCGGCCCCGAGCTCGTCGCGCTCTACGCGGGCCGCATGCTGAATCTGCATCCGTCGCTGCTCCCGAAGGATCCCGGGCTCGAAACGCATCGGCGCGTGCTCGAGGCCGGCGACCTCCGGCACGGCGCCACGGTGCACTTCGTCACGACGGAGCTCGATGGCGGCCCCGCGATCATCCAGTATCGGCTCCCGGTGCGCGCAGGCGACACGGTCGATTCGCTGGCGCAGCGCGTCCACGTCGGCGAGCACATCATTCTTCCCCGCGCCGTGTCTTGGTTCGCGGCCGGTCGCTTGAGGCTCACGGGCGGCTCGGTCATGCTTGATGGGCGGGCGCTCGACGCGCCCGTCTCGGTCGACGAGGAGGGTGCGTTCAAGTGACACGCTGGTGGTTGATCCCGGCCGCCCTAGTCGTGGTGGCGGCGGACGAGGCCCGCGCGGATGATCCTACCGTCGCGACTTACACGGCCACGTATATGGTCGAATACAAGGGCAAGCAAGCAGGCGTGTCCGAGTGGAGCGTGCGCGACGTCGGCGACGGCCGCTACGAGTTCCAGGCGCGTATCACGCCGAAAGGAATGCTGAAGCTGGTACGGCCGAAGCCCACGATCGAGCGCAGTCAGTTCCGCGTCGAAGGCACCCACTTTCGTCCGCTCGAATACTGGTTCGAAGACGGCAGCCGCTCGGGCGAGGACAATTGGCACGTCGTGTTCGACTGGGAGCGCCACATCGCGACCGTCAGCACCTCCGAGGCGCGGCGCGAGCTGACCGTGCCGGACAGTGCGATCGATATCGGCACGTTGAAAGCGGCCGTCATGCGCGACCTCACCGCGAAGGGCGCGCCGGGACCCTACGAGGTCGCCGACCAGGACGCAGTATTTACCTACGAGTACAGCGACAGCGGCCCTGCGACGCTGCAGACCGGCGTCGGCTCCCTCGAGACGCAGCTGTTCGTCCAGCACCGTGCCGGCTCGTCCCGCTCCACCTGGTTGTGGGCCGCGCCGAAATTGGGTTTCTTGCCGGTCCGCATCGAGCAGCGCCGCAATGACGAGGTCCAAACCTCGTTCCTGCTCCAGAAAGTCGACGGCCTCGCAGCGAGCCCGTAAGTAACGGGCGATAAGGTCAGGTCCGCGGCAACGTGACGCCGCGCTGACCTTGGTACTTGCCGCCGCGATCGGCGTAGCTCGTCTCGCAGACCTCGTCCGACTCGAAGAAGATCATCTGCGCGACGCCCTCGTTCGCGTAGATCTTCGCGGGCAGCGTAGTCGTGTTCGAGAACTCGAGCGTCACGTGCCCTTCCCACTCCGGCTCCAAAGGCGTTACGTTCACGATTATCCCGCAGCGCGCATACGTGCTTTTTCCGAGGCAAATCGTCAGCACGTTGCGCGGAATCCGAAAGTACTCGACCGTCCGCGCGAGCGCGAACGAGTTGGGCGGGATGATGCAGACGTCGCCCGCCATGTCGACGAAGCTCGACTCGACGAACTTCTTCGGATCCACGACCGCCGAGTTGATGTTCGTGAAGACTTTGAACTCCGGCGCGCAGCGGACGTCGTAGCCGTAGCTCGACGTGCCGAAAGAGATGACGCGATTACCGCCGACCTGCCGCACCTGGTTAGCCTCGAACGGCTCGATCATCTTGCGCTCGGCCGCCATGCGGCGAATCCAGCGATCGGACTTCACGCTCATCAATTGTCCTCGACGGTGATACTCGGAAAGAGACGGCTGTAGTCCTTCGCGCGCGCCGCGAGCTCGCCGGCTGCGCGCAGCGCCGCCTCCGTGAACGCGCGAGCGAGCGGGCCCTTCGGATCCGCCGCGACCGTGGGCTTGCCCTGATCGGTCTCCTCGCGGATGCGGCGGTCGAGCGGCAGCGAGCCGAGCAGCGGCACACCGTATTCCTCGGCCAGGTTGCGCCCGCCATGCTCGCCGAAGATGTGCTCTTCGTGACCGCAGCGGCTACAAATGTGCAGGCTCATGTTCTCGACGACACCGAGCACGGGCACATGCACCTTCTGGAACATCTCGAGCCCTTTGCGGGCGTCCGCCAGCGCGATGTCCTGCGGCGTCGTAACGATGACGGCCCCGCTGACGGGCACGCGCTGCGCGAGCGTGAGCTGGATGTCGCCCGTGCCGGGCGGCATGTCGACGATGAGGTAATCGAGATCGCCCCAGCGGGTCTGCGTCAGCAGCTGATTCAGCGCCGACGTCACCATCGGCCCGCGCCACGCCATCGGTTGCTGCTCGTCGACGAGGAAACCGATCGACATGGCCTCCAGGCCGTGGGCGACGAGCGGCTCGAGCAGCTTTCCGTCGCGCGTCTCGGGCCGCCGGCCGACGAGACCGAGCATGCGCGGCTGGCTCGGACCGTAGATGTCGGCGTCGAGCAACCCGACCTTCGCACCCTCGGCCTTCAGCGCGAGCGCGAAATTCACGGCCACGGTCGACTTGCCGACGCCTCCCTTGCCCGAAGCGACCGCGATCAGATTGTGAACGCCGGGCAAAGGCTTGAGGCCATGCTGGACGGCGTGCGCGACGATCGAGCTTTCGATCGTGATCTCGAGCGGCGCCCCCTCGAGTGCGGCGGCGCAATGCAGCCGCAACGCGTCCGCGAGCGCCTCGCCGCTTGCGGCCAGCGGAAACCCGGCTCGAATCGTGACGTGCGACCCGGTACCCCGGCGCTCGAGCTCGTAGGCAACGCCGGGCCCGCCGAGGGGCCGGCCGGTCTCACGAACGACGAAGCTGTCGAGGGCTTCCTGCAGGCTCGAGCGAGGAGAATTCGACATGACAAGCGACTTGGATGTGGGCCGCGATTGTAACCTAATGCCGCCGGCGAACCGGCCGCGAGAAACGACTGTAAAGAGCACCGCAAACCTGTGATACGCGTTACATTTTGGCCAAAACCGTGTGGCATAATTGCGGGCGCTGGGAACACCATTATGTTCACCGCCGGCTTGGGACTAGAGCCGGTCGGCGGATTTGTCGGAGCATTTTTCGGATCACTTAGGCGCCTTCCGCGAGGCCGATGAATTTCATAACCGCCCTACAGGCCGACCGGCTCATCGCGCAGATTCGTGAGGAATCAGACCCGTCGTCGGCCACCGGCAAGCAGCTGTTCGCCAAGCTCGCAAAGCTCGGCACGGCCGCCATTCCGAAGATCCTCGAAGCACTGGCCTCGTCCGACAAGCGCCAGACCACCGAGTACGTCGAGATCTTGGGCAGCCTCATCAGCGACAAGACCTTGCAGCTGGTGACTCGCGGCCTCGCCGACTCCGAGCCCCGGACCGTTTCGGCGACGGCCTGGGCGCTGGCGAGCAACAAACGCTTCAACATCAACCGGCTCGTCGACCTGCTCGGCGAGGACGAGTATTCGAAGGCCGGGATCGTCGAGGTGCTGCAAGCGCACAAGGAGCGCCTCAACGTCCGGCAGCTGCTCGGCCAGATTTACCACCTGCAGCCGAGCGAGAAGGCCGCCGTCTTCAAGCTGATCGACGAGATCACGACCGAGGAGATGGTCCCCGACCTGCTGGCGCGAATCGACGGCAAGGACCCGCTCGTCAAGACGCACCTGATCAATGTCCTCGCTCGGTTCGACCGGCCCGACGTCAACAAGGCGCTGCGAGAGGCGCTGCGCGACAGCAACAAGCTCGTTCGTGCCGCGGCGCTCCAGGGAATCGCCCGTTCGAAGACGGCCGTCGACGTCGGGTTGGTCTCGAGCCTGCTGCTCGATCCCGATCTCGACGTCATGAATAAAGCCGTCGACGTGATCATCCAGTTGAACCACCCGGAAACGGCGAAATACCTCATCGACGCCCTGAAAGCCGAGAACGAGTTCAGTCGGCGGTCGGCCGTCGAGATCTTGAACGCGATCGGCACGACGCACAGCGTCAAGTACCTGCTCGAGGCCGTATCGGACGAGGACTGGTGGGTGCGGTCGCGCGCGTCCGACGCCTTGGCGCGCATCGGCGGGCCACGCGTCGTGGACGCCGTGCTCGAGCTCATCAAGGACAAGGACGAGAACATCCGCCGCGCGGCCATCGAGATTCTCAATACGTGCCGCGACAAACGCGCCGTCGACAAGCTCATCGAAGCGACGCGCGACAAGGACTGGTGGGTCAGCGAGCGCGCCGCCGACGCGCTGGCCGAGATCGGCGACGCGAAAGCGCTGCCGGCCGTGCTCGACATGATCGCCAAGAACAATCGCTCGCTGCCCGTGGCCCTCTCCGCCGTCGGCCGGCTCGGCAGCGCCAAGATCCTCGACAAGGTGCTGCCGTTCCTGCAACGCTCCGAGAAGGAAGTGCGCGTCGCCGCGATCGGTGCAGTCGCTCAGCTCGCGGGCGAGCAGCAAGCCGACGCCGTGCGCCCGCACCTGCAGCAAGCCGCACAAAGCGGCGAAGAGACCGTGCAGCGCGCGGTCACAAAAGCGCTGCAGAAGCTCGAAGGTCGCACGTCGCCGAGCGGCCGATACAAGGAAGGCGGGACCGGGACGATGGGCAGCAGCACCATCGTGACGCCGACCCCGCCGTCGCTGCAGGGGCCGCAGACGCGAACGCAAACGCGCTCCGCGCCCCCGCCGCCTACGCCTGCGATGACGGGCACGGCTCGCACGCTGCTCGTCGACACGCCCGGAGACGCGGTTGCGGAGCCGCCGCCCCCCGAGGCGCCGTCGTTCGACCTCAACGCCCTTCAGCAAGGCGACATGATCGAGGGCCGATACAAATACATTCAGAAGATCGGCAAGGGCGCCTTCGGCACCGTCGTCCTCGTCGAGGATACGGTCGTCGAGGAACGTCTGATCCTGAAGTTCTTGAATGCCAACGTCTCCTCGGACGAGGAGATGCTGAAGCGCTTCGTTCACGAGCTGCGTTACTCACGGCGCATCACGCACAAGAACGTCATCCGCATTTACGATTTCTTGTACGTCGGCGGCAGCTACGCGATATCGATGGAATACTTTCCGTCGCACACGCTCGGCACGGAAATCGCCAACGAGAAGCCGATGTCGCCGAAGAAGGCTTTGAATTACGGCACGGACATCTGCATCGGTATGAGCGTCGCCCACCAGCAGGGCATCATTCACCGCGATTTGAAGCCGGCGAATATCCTCATCAACGACACGGGGCTGCTGAAGATCGTGGACTTCGGCGTCGCGGCTGCCGCCAAGAGCGGCGACACGCAGCTCACGAAGACGGGCTACGTGATCGGCTCGCCGAAATACATGGCGCCCGAGCAGATCCTCGGCAAGAAGGTCGACGAGCGCGCCGACATCTACAGTCTCGGCGTCATCATGTACGAGATGCTGTCAGGCAATCCGCCGTACAGCCGCGGCGATCACATGTCGGTCATGTATCAGCACGTGCAAGGCAAGGCGCCGCCGCTCAACGAAGCCAATCCGAACGTGCCCCGCGACATCGCCGACGTCATCACGAAGACGATGCAGGTCGACAAGCTGAAACGCTACGCGTCGATGGAAGAGCTGCGCGTCGCCCTCGAGGCGGCCGCAGGAGCGCTCAGGTAAACGCGCATGGCACGTATCGATGCGTTCCTGAAATTGGGTCTCGCGCAAGGATGCTCGGACATCCATCTCGCGGTCGGCGTGCCGCCGATGCTGCGCCTGCATGGCGACCTCATGCCGATCAAGTTCCGCGACCTCGGCGACACGGAGCTCGAAGGCTACGTCGACGAGATCTTGAGCGAATCCCAGCGCGGAAGATTTCGCCAAAAGCAGGACATCGACTTCTCGTACGTGAGCAGCGACGGCGGGCGCTTCCGCGTCAACGTGTTCCACAAAGCGACGGGCGTCGGCGCCACGTTCCGGAACATCCCGAGCGTCGTCCCGAGCCTCGACAGCCTCAATCTGCCGCCGATCCTCCACAAGTTCTGCGACTTGCACCAGGGCATGGTCCTCGTCACCGGCTCGACGGGCACGGGCAAGTCGACGACGCTCGCCGCGATGATCGATCACATCAACACGACGAGCAACTCGAACATCATCAGTCTCGAGGACCCGATCGAGTTCGTGCACAGCAGCAAGCGCAGCCAGATCATCCAGCGCGAGCTCGGCACTCATATCCCGAGCTTCGCAGAAGGCGTGCGCGCGAGCCTGCGCGAGGACCCGGACGTGATCCTCGTCGGCGAGCTGCGCGACGGCGAAACGATCAGCATGGCGATGACGGCGGCCGAAACGGGGCACCTCGTGCTCGGCACGCTGCACACCACGAGCGCCGTGAAATCGATCGACCGCATCATCGACGCGCTGCCGGGGGACCAACGCGAGCAGACGAAGAGCTTCCTCGCGAACAGCTTGCACGCCGTCGTGACGCAGAACCTGATCAAGACGCCCGACGGCCGCGGCCGGCGCGCCATCGTCGAGATCATGGTCATGAATCGCGCGATCGCGAAGCTGATCCAGACGGAGCAGACGCACCAGATTCCGGCGCAGCTGCAGACGGGCAAAGAGCAAGGCATGCAGATGATGGACCAAGCCCTGCTCGCCGCCCTCACGGCGAAGCTCGTCGACCCCGACGACGCCTATCGCTATGCGGTCGACCGAAAGAAGTTCGAGCGCTTCGTGACCGACACGACGGTGTTGCCGAGCGGCACGAGCACGACGCCCGCGCCCGCGGCGGGTCAGGCTACTAACAAGGCCTCGAGCTCGGCCACGAGCACGGGCACGGACTCGGATTGAGCAGGAGCCGGCGATGCCGCAATCGCTGATCAACGATTTTCTGAAAAGCATGTACATGCGCAAGGGCTCGGACCTGCACGTGGTCGCCGGCGACCCGCCGCGCATGCGCGTCCATGGCGACCTCATCACGCTCGACAATCAGCGCCTCGACCCCGAGGAGCTCAAAGCGGAGCTGCTCGGTATCATGTCCGAGCAATCGATCGAGCAACTCAACAAGCACGACTCGGCTGACTTCGCGCACTCGATCCCGGAGGTCGCCCGCTTCCGCGTCAACGTGTTCCGGCACCTGAACGGCATCGGCGCCGTGTTTCGGGGCATCCCTTCGAAAGCGCTGACGCTCGAAGAGCTCAAGATGCCGAAGTCGATCCTCGAGCTCTCGACGGCGACGCGCGGCTTGATCCTCGTGACGGGCAAGACGGGCTCCGGCAAGTCGACGACGTTGGCCGCCGTCATCGACGCGATCAACGCCCGCGAAAAGGGCCACATTCTCACGATCGAGGACCCGATCGAGTTCGTGCATCAACGCAAGCTTTGCCTGATCAGCCAACGCGAGGTCGGCGTGCACAGCCCGACGTTCGCGAACGCACTGCACTCGGCGTTGCGCGAGGATCCCGACGCGATCCTCGTCGGCGAGCTTCGTGACCTCGAGACCATGAGCATCGCGATGACTGCCGCCGAGATGGGCGTGCTCGTCATGGGTACTCTGCACACGAATGGTGCTGCAGCGACGATCGACCGGGCCGTCAATATTTTTCCGGCCGACAAGCAGGACCACGTCCGCAACATGCTGTCGACCTCGCTGCGCGGGATCGTCTCGCAGCAACTTTGCAAGAAGAAGGACGGCACGGGACGCTGCGTCGCGCTCGAGATCCTCATCAATACGTCGGCCGCGGCCAACCTGATTCGCCAGGGCAAGCTCGAGCAGCTCGAGAACGTCATGCAGTCGAGCGGACGCGAAGGCATGGTCACGATGGACAGCTCGCTGAAGAAGCTCTACGACGACGGCTTGATCACGGGCCAAGAGGCGTATCTGAACGCCATCGACAAGGCGAAGTTCGAGCAGATCAAAGACAACTGACGCTTTGCTCTACCGCGAGCATCCCTGCCCGCGGCATAATGTCCGCGCGGCAGCAAGGGACGCTGTCGATCCACGTTGCGGAGCCCCCAGTCTTGACCGCCAAGCGCACCATCCTCGTTACGAGCGCCCTGCCGTACGCGAACAGCTCGCTGCATTTGGGGCACGTCGTCGAGTACGTTCAGACGGAC
>Ga0207675_100004914_pt1 | contig 12878 bp, 7 predicted proteins | sample KBSSwiS42_FD_184305 | JGI IMG/M metagenome (GOLD analysis project Ga0207675, IMG submission 184305) | Switchgrass rhizosphere microbial communities from Kellogg Biological Station, Michigan, USA - KBS Switchgrass S4-2 (SPAdes) (version 2) | ecosystem: Host-associated > Plants > Roots >... | reverse complement strand
CGAGCGAATTCCCCGGCTCCCCCGGCGACCTGCGCTGCTGCTAACGGCGCCGTTTACAATGCTGGCTACCGCAATTCCGACCAGGCCAGCGATCCGTACGACAACAACACGGGCCAGGCAGACCAGATCGAGGTGACGAACGAGGCCTACGGCGTAGCGCTGACCGTTGGCTACGAGGTCTCGGACGCTCTCAATTTCAAGTTGCTGGCGAGCGACCGCCACTCGCAATATGAAAGTGGACTCGACGACGACGCCTTCTTCGACGACTTCCTCTCGTTCCCCGAGGTCGGCGAAGCCGATCAGCAGTCGGTGGAATTGCAGGTCACGGGCACGAGTGGTGCGCTCGATTACGTGCTCGGCCTCTTCTATTACGAAGAGGAAGGGCATAACTTCCAGAACGATACGCAATTCAACTGCGGCACGAAGGCTGCCCCGTGCACGAGCCCCCCCGGAGGCGACTTCTTCCTTCACCAGAAGTACGACAGCCAGGCGATCTACGGCAATGTCGGCTTCCACCTTACGGATGCCTTCCGGATCGCGGCCGGCGTCCGGCAGACGGAGGATGACAAATCAGCCGACACGGAGCCGGTGGTAGGGGTAATCGGGGCGTCCAATAGCAACGATGGGTCGGAGACCACCTGGGACGTCTCGGCCTCGTACAAATTCGCAGACCGGATGACGCTCTATGGGTCCGTGCAGAGTGGCTACCAGGCCGGCCAGTACCCGGCGCGTCCGTTCTGCCTGTTCGGCAATCCGAATTGTTTTGTGGCCACGGACAACGTCACGGCAGTCAACTACGAGGTGGGCTTGAAGGGAGAGTTCCTGGATAACCTGCAGCTGAGCATCGCAGTGTTCAATACCGAATACTCGGACCTGCCATACCAGGTAAGCTCGACGACGGGGGCCGGTTTCAATACGCAAAGCATCGTCGTGGACCAGACCTCGCGCGGCGCCGAGTTGGAAGGTACCTGGGCTGCGACCGACAACTTCCGCATTCACGCGACCGTGGGTTACATCGACGCTGACGTCGACGATCCAAATCCAAATGCAGTTGCTCCGCTGACACCCGAACTGACCGCATCCCTGAGTCCCGAGCTGACGATTCCGGTTGGCGGCGGAGACGTGACGGCTCGCGTTGACTGGTCATTCCGGGACGAAATGTTCGGCGAGCCCAGCAGTGACCCGGCCAGGTTCACGCTGATCGAAAGCCGCGACCTGTTCAATTTCGACATCAGTTACCGGCCCAGCGACGGCGACTGGACCGTCGCCGCGTACGGTCGCAATGTCACGGACGAACGCTATGACAATGCAAGGCTCAACACGGGCGACTACGTGCTGGTCATGCTGAGCAATGATGCAAGCGAGTTCGGACTCCGTTTCTCCAAGGAGTTCTGATCCGGGGTTTGACGCCGAATGACCGCGGCCAGGGAAGCCAGGAGTTCCGCGATCAGCGACATCGATCTTGCACGGGCTGCGTTTGAGCGCGCGGTCTCGTTCCTGCGCGCAGGCGATGGCGTCATGGCCGAGCGGCTCTGCCGCGACGCACTGGCCGATTTCCCCGGCGAGCCCAACCTGCTTTCGCTGCTCGGCGCGGCCCTGAACGCCCAAGGTCGTGGAAGGGAAGCCGAGCCGCTGCTGCGCCGCGCCCTCGAAGAGGAGCCGGGCTACGCCAAGGGCCACGAGGAGCTCGGCCGCAGCCTGCTGCAGCTCGGTCGGGTGGAAGAGGCCATCGACCGGTTGCGCAGAGCGCTCGAGCTCGATCCGAAGCTGCAGTCTGCGCAGCTGGCGCTGGTCCAAGCGCTGACGGACTCCGGTCGCGCCGAGCAGGCAGATGAGCTCATGCAGGCGTTCCTGCGCGCCGATCCTACGCGCGAGCTGATCGCGCAGGCGGCCGGACATCACCGCGCAGGGCGCCTCGAAGAGGCCGAGGCGATTTACCGCGAGATCCTGCGACGCGACCCACGCCATCTCGAAGCATTGCGGCTGCTGGCACTGGTCGCGATGAGTGCGGAGCATCATGGCCAGGCCGAAAAGCTGCTGCAGCGGGCGGTCGAGATTGCGCCGGATTTTCTCGCTGCTTGGATCGATCTGAGCCGCGCTCAGCTCGAGCGCCTGGACCTGGAGGGGGCGCTGGCCAGTATCGAGCGCGCCTTCAACCTCAACCCGCGTTCGGCCAGCGTGCACGTCAATCTTGCGAACGTGCAGGCGCGCTCGGGCCGTCATGACCAGGCCATTGAAACATATCGCCGGACGATCGAGCTCAATCCCGATATGCCCGCCGGCTATCTGGGGTTGGGAAATGCGCTGAAGACCGTGGGACGGCAGGCGGAGGCGATCGAGGCGTACCGGTGCGCTACCGCGCTGCGTCCGGAGGTAAGCGAGGCCTGGTGGAGTCTTTCCAACCTCAAGACGTTCCGCTTCGAAGACCAGGAAATCGAGACTATGGAGCGGCAGCTCGAGCTGCCTGCGATATCGGACGAGGCACGCGTACAGTTCTGCTTCGCGCTGGCCAAGGCGCACGAAGATTCCGGCGACTATGGGGGCGCGTTTGAGCTGTACGAGCGCGGCAACCGCATGCGGCGTGCAATGGAGAACTACGATCCCGTCCAGACGGAAGTGCTCAACGAGCGCATCGTGGACGTGTTCGACGCCGAATTTCTGGCGCGGCACGCGGGGCGCGGTCACCCGGACCCCGCGCCGATCTTCGTCGTCGGCTTGCCGCGTTCCGGCTCGACGCTGATCGAGCAGATCCTCGCGAGTCACTCCCTGGTCGACGCGACGCACGAATTGCCCGAGGTCGGCCGGCTTATCCTGCAGATCAACCGCGATCGACGCGATCGGATCACATACCCTGAAGCCGTGCGCGAGTTCGGTGACGAAACCTGGGCTGCGCTCGGCCGCTCCTACATCGAGCGGACCCGTCAGTATCGTGGCAATGCTCCTCATTTCATCGACAAGAACCCGAACAACTTTGCAAGCATCGGGCTGCTGAGCCTGGTGCTGCCGAATGCGAAGTTCGTCAATACGCGGCGCCACCCGCTCGACACCTGCCTGTCGTGCTACAAGCAGCTGTTCGCCAAGGGCCAGCCATTTACCTATGACCTGGTCGAGCTCGGCGAGTATTACGTGCAGTACGACCGCCTGATGGCGCACTGGCATGCCGTGCTGCCCGGCCGCGTGCTCGACCTGCAGTACGAATCCGTCGTGGCCGACCAGGACGGGCAGACGCGGCGACTGCTCGAGTTCTGCGGGCTGCCCTGGGAGGACGCCTGTCTGCGCTATTACGAGACGCAGCGCGCGATCCGTACGGCCAGTTCCGAACAGGTACGGCGTCCCATCTACACCAGCTCCATCGGCGCGTGGCGACATTACGCACGCGAGCTCGAGGGACTGATCGAAATCCTGGATCCGGTTCTGTCGTCCCTGCCGCCAGGCGAGCGACCTTAGGCGGGTGACCCCACACGCGGGGCGCGGCCGAAGCCGGCGCCGCTCCCGCATGCCGGGTGGCTGCAATCCGGGAGTTCGTCTATCCTCCGGACGGTCCGCCGCTCCCGAAGGGGTCAGCATGAGCTCGCAGACCAACGGCAAAGTGTCGGTGAACGCTGTCGCACGCGCGGTCTCGGCGGTCCTTGCCGGCGCCGGCTACGCCCCCTCGCTCATCGCGCAGACCCAGACGGCCGGCCTCGAGGAGATCATCGTCACCGCGCGCAAGCGCGAGGAATCCCTGCTCAGCATCCCGCAGGAGATACAGGCGATCGGGCAGCAGCAGATCGAGCAGGCCAACCTGAACACGCTCGACGATATCGCGCGCTTCGTCCCGAGCCTGAGCTTCAACGCGGTTACGCCGGGCCGTGGCACGATCTACTTCCGCGGCGTCGCCGACGACTCCTCCTCCTTCATTGCCGATGCCTCTGCCGCGATCTACCTCGATGAGCAGCCCCTCACCCAGAGCGCGCTGCAGCCGGAAATACGACTCGTCGACATAGAACGCATCGAGGCCCTGCCCGGGCCGCAGGGCACGCTGTACGGCGCAAGTTCGCAGTCCGGTACGTTGCGCTACATCACGAACAAGCCCGATCCGGCCGGGTTCGAGTCCAACGTCAGTCTCGAAGGCACCTCCGTCGAGGATGGAGATGTCGGCTACGACCTGAGTGCGGTACTGAACGTGCCGCTGAGCGAAAACATGGCCATCCGGCTGGTCGGCTTCACGGCCCACGAAGCCGGCTTCATCGACAACGTCTTCGGAACGAGCCTCGGCGGGACATTCGACAACGCCGATGTCGTCGACGATGACATCAACGGCATCGACTATTCCGGTGGCCGTGCGGCGTTTCGCTGGCTGCCGAACGACGAGTGGACCGTCGACGTCGGCGTCGTCTATCAGAAGATGAAGGCCAACGCCTATTCGGAAGACAACGTACAGCGCTCGGGCCGGGAACTGGCAGTCGTGCGCTTCTTCGATGAGAGTCGGGACGATGAATGGGTGCAGACGTCGCTCACCTTGCAGGGTGATCTCGGCTGGGGTCAGTTCACGTCGGCCACCAGCTACTTCACTCGTTCAATTGAGTACCATCAGGACAACACCGATTACACGTTTTACCTGAGCAATTGCTGCGACCCGGCTTATTACGCCAAGTACGCCAGGTACGAGCTCGGCTCGGACCCGCATGGCCTCGGCTGGAGCGACAGTCCAGACGCGCGGCGCGTCGCACAGGAATTTCGTCTGCAGGGCGAGACGGGCAGAATGACCTGGCTGGCAGGGCTGTTCTACGAGCGCGTTCACGACGGCTTCAACTTCTTCACCCGCATCGAGGACTATGAGGATTCGCCCGGGTTCGACTACTGGGCGACGTACTACGATGTGCAGCCGGGCACGACGGACAACTCGTTCTACCATTCGAAAAACGATCAGATCACGGAGCAATACGCCGCGTTTGGCGAACTGGGATTCTCCCTGACCGACCGCTGGACCTTCACGGCGGGGCTCCGCTGGTTCGATCACACACGTACGCGCGAGTACTTCATCCAGCAGCCGAACGGTCACTTCACGGCCGAGCTTGCCAAGGCGGAGAATTCAACCAGCGACATCACCAAGAAGCTGAGCCTGCAATATCAGATCGGAGACAGCGCCATGGTGTACGCGCTGTACTCGGACGGTTTCCGTGCCGGCGGTCGCAATGTCGTGCGTCCTGGCACGGTGCTGCCGGCCGACTATGACCCGGATTTTCTCGACAACTACGAGCTCGGTCTCAAAAGCCGCTGGCTCGGCGGCCAAATCGCCTTCAACCTCACCGCATTCAGGATGGAATGGGACGACTACCAGGTCGAGGTCACCGACCCGGGTCCGCTGTTCGTAGTTGTGGTCACGAACGTCGGCGATGCGGAGATCGACGGCGTCAGCGCCGAGTTCAGCGCGCGGCTTTGGGAGTCGCTCGAACTGGGCTTCAACGCGCAGTTCCTCAACGCGGAGACGACGTCGGGCAACGATCTCGTCGGCACCGAGGAGGGCGCGCGCTTGCCTTTCTCGGCGGAGGAAAAGGGCGCGGTCTGGCTCGAGTACACGTTCCCATGGGAGCTTGCCGGCGGCCGTTTCTACGGACGCTACCAGTGGACCTACAACGGCGATGTGCTGAACGGAATCGATACGGTGGATAGCGACCCGACCGTCCAGCCGTCGTACAAGATCTCCGACCTGAAATTCGGGCTGGAGGCCGACGATTGGGAGGTCTACGCCTACATAGACAACCTCGGCAACGAGCGCGCGATACTATTCGATCAAGATAGTGCGCCGCCCGGGACGATCACGATCAACACTCCGCGAACGTGGGGCATCGGCTTCACCAAGACCTGGGGCGGTGACTGAGCGAAGCTGGCGGAGAGCTCAGGAGTTCCAACCACGCCAACGCTGGCGGGGTCGTGTGCGCCATCACCAGCATATCGCTCTGATCAGGCCGACCGCGCTCGAGAATCGGCTGCGTGCGTTGCCGGTGAAGTACTGACTGTCAGACACGGGGCGAGCGCGCAAAATCAGGAGACAGAGTTGAATAGATTCGAGCACGCGGTTCATGACTGCATGAAGCCCACCGCAAAGCTGCTGGAAACGACGACGAAGCCGCTGCATCGCGCGATCCTGCTGAACTTCTGGCGGCACGTGCACCTCGAAGGCGCGGGCGAGTACGACAGGATCCTCGCGCCCGACATGATCGTGGATCGCCCGGTGTATCGCGTGACGTGGGGTGCGAACCCCGCCGTCATCGAAGGAAAGGACGGCGTGCACTCGTTCTACAACAGCGTCGGGGAAGCGGTGCTGTGGCACTCCGACGATCGCCTGGCTGTTGCGGACTGGGGAGTCTGCGATGAGATCACCTTTCACCAGCTGGCCATGGGATCGGACCTCAGGCTCATCGGTTATGACGTCGAGCGAGCGGATCGTCTGTACCACGTGTACAGCCGCCAGGCCTTCATCTGGCCGTACGACGAGCGCGCCCGACTGGCCGGCGAGCACCTCTACGAGGACAAGACCAGCCTGCGCATCGAGGAGGTCGATCGAACGGAAGCCATCACGCCGGCGCGGGTGCGCGAGATTCACCGTCAGCAACTGGCCAAGCTCGAAGCGGAGCGCGGGCCCGACTTCTGGGTGCTGGGTGAATAAGCAGGTGGCTCACTGCGGCACGCCGATCGCGACCGGCCTCACCGGCGACCCCGCGTGGCCTTGCTCACGCAGCGGCAGGATCATCGTGCACGAAGTCCAAACCCTGTCCGCCGCGATCGCGGTCAGATTGGCGTTCTGTATCTGGTGTATGCCGTTGACGGCGAGATTGGTGTGGTGAATGACGAAGGGCAGCCCTTGATCCATACCTTGCGGCGGCATCGCCTTCTGCGCGAGCTGCCCCTCCGCCACGGCGTCCGTGAACGGATTGTCGAGTGCGATCAGGACGACTTTCTGTTCGGCGAGGTAGGCAGCAGCATCGGCGGCGAGCCCGGGACCTTTGCTGTAGTAGCTCTTCTCGGTATCTGGATCCGACCAGCCATCGCCCCAGCCCGTGTAGATGTAGACGACGTCGCCCGGCAGGATGCCGCGCGCTTCCAGTCCTTGAGCCTTGAGCATGCCGGTGATATCCGCAGCCCTCACCAGCTCGCCAGGCTTAAGCGCCGCGCCTCTGCCGAGATACGTCTTCGCATCGAGCAGCACGGCGGACGTGATGATCGGCGGCGCCTTTTCGATACCGAGCTTGAGTAGCGGCGAATTGGGCTCAGGCTTGACGTCCGCCTGCTTGTAGCCGGCGTAGTACTTCGCGGTGTTGACCGGCGCTTCGCCTTTGCCGTCCCATATCTCATCGTAGTAAGCGAAGTGGCCGAGCGCGTCCATCTGCGTGCCTTGCGCTCCAGGCTCGCCGCCGGTCACCCGCTCGCCGTTGAATACGTGCCTGGTGCCTGGCAATGAGACCGACGGTGTAGCCTCGAATGTGAGCGGCCGGCCGAACGGCGACATCGGCATCGTGTTGGAGCGTACGTGCGAGAGCTCGTAAGACTTCGCCCCCGGTTGCGCGAGGTAGTACGCGCATCTCATCCACGTGCCGTTGCCGATCGTATTCGCCATGCCGCGCTCGTCGTTCTGCGGCCACGGCCCGGTGGGCACGAGCGACTTTGAGTGCTCCGTCACCTGGGCTTCGGTCAACTGCGCCGGCGCCTCGGGCGGCTTCGCACAGCCCGCCGCCCCTAGTGTCATCGAGAGTACAACGGCCGAAGCCACCCGCGTGTTGTTCATTGTGGTGCTCCTCGTTGAGTCGCTGGAATGTGGCGGCGGAACGCGACGACGCTGATGAAGGTGAGCGTGAGCACGCCGGCGATGAAGAAAAAGAAATGCCGGGGCCGCATGCCCATTGCGAAAAACGCGGCTCCGGCGAACGAGCTGACGATCCCGCCGAAACGCGCGACGGCCAGGCTCCAGCCGACGCCAGTTGAGCGGCAGAAGGTCGGGTACGCGTGCGCCGCCACCGAAAACATGACGATCTGCAATGCATTGATGCAGCCGCCGGCAGCCGCCATCGCGAACATGAGCGCCGTGATGCTGCCGCTCGCTGCATCGAGCGTGAATACGCCGTTGGTGGCGATCGCAATGACGCTGACGATCGCCGAGACACCCACCACACCAAGGACGCGCCTGGAACCGAAACGGCCGGTCAGCCCGCTTGCGGCGAGCGCACCGAATACGCCGCCGAGATTGAAGAAAAGCGAACCCGTGACGGCGACGCGGAAATCAAGACTGGCCGAGGCCAGCACCGTCGGCAGCCAGTTGAAGAAGAAGTAGACTGAGAAGACGTTGGTGAAGAAGATCAGCCACAACGTCAAAGTGTCGCGGCGGTAGTCTGACCCAAAGATCGCAGCGACCGCCGACTTCCCGGAATCCGCCGCGCCGCCCCCGACGAATTGCGAAGTTGGAACATACTGTTCCGCGTGGGCCAGGCGATTGAGCAGATCGGCCAGCTCCTTGTAGCGCATGGGCCGCGCGGAAAGATAACGCGGCGATTCGGGTAGCGCCCACCAAGTCACTGCCGCAAGCAGCGCGGGTATTGACCCGCCGACCACGAACAACGCCTGCCAGCCGAGCTCCGGAATCATCGATCGCGCCAGCGCCGCGCCCAGCATGCCGCCGAGCGGTACTCCAACAAGCGCCGCGGAGGTCGCAACCTGGCGCCATGCCTTCGGTGCGAACTCAAACATCAACGCCGTGGAATTGGGCAATGCGCCGCCCAGCCCGATGCCCGTGACGAAACGCAAGGCGGCGAGCTCCATCGGGCCCGGGGCGAACGCCGAAGCGAGCGACCCGGCCGCCATTAGCACACAACTGAAGACCAGCGCGGTCTTGCGTCCATAACGATCGCCGAGCACACCGATCCCTGCCGCACCGACCGCCATCCCGAGCAACGCCGCAGCCAGCACCGGCCCGAGCGAGCTGCGCTCGATCCCCCAGGCCTCGGTGAGCGCGGGCGCGGCGAACGCGATCGCCTGGATGTCGAAGCCATCCATGACGAGCGTGAGGAAAGTCAATGCGAGCACAACCAACTGCAGCGACCCGAAGCGCGCTTTGTCCAACACGGAGCTCACGTCGACCCGGTCATCAGCGCGTGGCGGGACGCTGCCCTGCTTTACGTCTGCCTGTCGAGGGTCTACGTGAGTGACGTCAATAGCCATATCGCAGCCATGTCGTCGGTCATGTCGAGTGTCAGTTCGGAAAGCATCCGTAGGACGAATCGATCCGACGATGCTAGCATCGCCTGTAGCGCCGCAGCCGTGCTTTCGCAGAGTACCCACCCCCCACCACGCTGATGCAACCGATCGTGGCTCAGCTCAAGCCTTGTCTGGTCACGCCAAAGGCGGGGCGCGTCTACTACTGGTGTCGCTGCGGCCGCTCCGCCAATCAGCCGTTCTGCGATGGTTCGCACAAGGGGACGGGCTTCGAGCCGATGCAGTACGTCACGCTGGCCGACGGCGAAGAAGTCCTGCTCTGCGGTTGCAAACAGACACGGACGCCGCCGTTTTGCGACGGCACGCACACCAACCTGCCGGGCGGCTCGCCACTCGACGATCCGTACAGTGAGCAGAATCGAGCCGTACCCACGGTCGAAGCACGGTCCGATGGGCGCCGGATACTGAATGGCGGGTGCTATGTCCTTTCGCCCGCAGCGGCGAACATGCAAATCCGGGGCGCCTTGCAGTACTGCGCTGTAATTTCGGGCGATTCGGGGGCGCTGTACCAGGCGCAGTTCTATCTCCGCCTGACCGCGGCCCGCTCGCCCGTCGTGGCATGTGGCGAGCGCCATGCAATCCTGTTCGTGAAGGCCGGGCGCGGGTCGGTGATCATCTCCGGCCGGCAGTTCAGTATCGCACCGACCGATGGCGTCTACATCCGCCCGACCGAAGCGTTTCAACTGGTAGCGGATTCCGGGAGCACGCTCGAAGTGTTCGCCTCCGCCTGCCCGCTCGGCGACCTCGAGTGGCTGGAATCCATGCCGATGAATTTCGACGCGGTCTTTCCGGTGCGCATCGCCTCGGTAGACCCGGCGCAGCGGAAAGCGATGGGGCCACGATACTTTCAGACCCTGGTCGACCGGCGTATCGGCTCCGATCTCATCACGCAGTTCATCGGGCACATTCCGCAATCCAAGCCAGCGCCTCATCGGCACCTGTACGAAGAGGCGCTGATTGTCCTCAACGGGGCCGGATACATGTGGACCGAGGACGGCAAGGCCGATGTGCGTGCCGGCGACGTGATCTTCCTGCCGCGCAAGCAGCCGCACTCTCTTCAGGCTACTGCGGCCGACGGCATGGACGTGGTCGGCGTGATCTATCCGGGCGACAATCCCAGCATCAATTACTAGCATGGATATCACCGGGATGTTCCGGGATCCCATCGGCGATTGATCGTGGAGGCCGACAAAGTCCTCGGGCGCGAACAGGGGCTGACGCGCAGCCTCACGTCGCGGCAGCTGACGATGATCGGCATCGGCGGCGCGATCGGCACGGGCCTGTTCATGGGCAGCGGCATCGCCATCGCGTACGCCGGGCCAGGCGTCCTGGTGAGCTACGTCATTGCTGGCTTCATCGCGCTTGCGGTGATGTACAGCCTGTCCGAGATGGCGGTCGCCCATCCGACGGCCGGATCCTTCGGCACCTACGCGGAGATCTACCTCAATCCCTGGGCCGGGTTCCTGGTGCGCTACTCGTACTGGGCCTGCCAGGTGGTAGCGATTGGCGGTGAAGCGATCGCCATCGGTGCGTACATGACTTTCTGGCTTCCCGCGTTGCCGGTATGGATGTCGGCGCTGGTCGCCGGGATCCTGATCTTCGCCATCAACAGCCGGTCGGTCGCCAACTTCGGAACGGTGGAGTACTGGCTGTCGACGATCAAGGTCAGCGCCATCTGCGCGTTCATCCTCTTCGGCCTCGCCAATATCTTCGGCGTCGGCGCCCCCGCAACCGGGGTGACGAACTATTTCGCCGATGGCGGTCCGTTTCCGCACGGCTTTGGCGGCGTGTGGATGGCGGTCATCATGGGGGTGTTCTCCTTCACCGGCATTGAGATCATCGCTGTGACAGCGGGCGAGGCCGAGAAGCCCGATCAGTCGGTGCCGCGGGCCATGAAGACCATGCTGCTGCGCCTCGCCCTGTTCTACTTCCTGGCGCTCAGCGTGATTCTCGCCGTCGTGCCCTGGACCCTTTCTGGCGCGACAATCGTTACCGAAAGCCCCTTCGTCAAGGTCTTCAGTAACTTCGGACTCGGCTACGCGGCGACAGTGATGAATTTCGTGATCCTGAGCGCGGCGCTCTCGAGCATGAACACCAACCTGTACCTGTGCACCCGCATGATCTTTTCACTGTCCCGCTCGGGCCACGCCCCGGCGGCGCTCGGGAAGGTCAATGCGCGTGGCACGCCCCTGCGCGCCGCGGTCCTGTCGACCTGCGGCGTGCTGATCGCCGCAATGACGGCATATGCGAGCCGCAAGGCATACAACTATCTGTTCGGTATTGCTCTATTCGGCGCGATCCTGACATGGCTCATCATTCTCGCGACCCATTTGCAGTTTCGCCGCAAGTACTCTGCCGGGAAGCTTGCGCAGCTGAGCGCGCGCGCGCCATTTTCGCCCTATCTGCAGTGGCTCGCCTTGCTGCTCCTGGTCGCGATTCTGATCACGATGGGGCTCGACACCGAATTCTGGAACATCGCGATCATCGTGGGTGTGCCTTGGGTCGTCATCGTGAGTCTCGCGTATTTTGTGACACGCCGACGCCTGCTCGCCGCGCCGGCCGCCGTCTAGCCCCAACGCCAGACCGGACGGGTTAGTTGCTTCGGCGAGCGCGCGCTTGGCGCTTACACCAGTAGTTCGTGCTGTGTACGCAGCGCGCGAAACAGTTGCTCGACGTCTGTCCAATCATTGTAGAAGTGAGGAGCAATCCGAACGTTTCCGTCCCGGCAGGACGTGACGATGTCCCGCGCCAGCAGCTCGGACACGAGCCGCTGTTCGTCATGGGTGCGGATCGCGATCATCGCACCGTGGCGTGCGGGATCGAGCGGTGTCGCAAGGTGATAGCCCGCACTGTGTGCCTCGGACTTGATGGCCGCGCTGAGCTCGCCAACCCGGGCCTCGATCGCGCCGAGCCCGATCTGATGCACTATCTCGAGCCCCGCCGCTGCGGCGTACGTATTGATCACCGGCGGTGTGCCCGCCTCGAATTTCCGCGCTGTCGGAGATGGGCGGTACCCGGTCACATCCATCGCGAAGATGTCGCGCTGCGCAAACCATCCGGTAACCGTCGGAACGAGCGATTCGAGGAGAGCGCCGCGCACGAACAGATACGCGATGCCCGCCGTGCCCAGCAAATACTTGTACGTCCCCCCGACGACAAAGTCGGCGCCGAGCGCACTCGGCAGCAGACGGCTCGTACCTGTCGATTGGAAGTCGTCGACAAGCAGATAGGCACCGCGCTGGTGAACGAGGTGGGCAAGTGCTGATACGTCGAGCCTGCTCCCGTTGCGGTAACAGACGTGTGATGTCGCAACGAGAAGTGTCTGGTCGTCGATCGCTCCCTCGAACCGGGCAAGATCGATCACGCCGTCCGGCGCCGGCAAGCGAAGCACCTGGGCCCCGCGCGACTCCTGCGCGTACCAGATCTGCGCGTTCGTCGGGAATTCCAGGTCGGTGATGATCACCTTCCTGCGTCGCCCGTCAAACCGCAGCGCGCTCGCGAGCGCATTGAGCCCAGCGGACGCCGAACTGGTGAGCGCGACCTCATCGGCGTCGACGCCGAGCAGGCGGGCGAGTGAGCGGCGCAACGCTTCGTTATGGTCGACCCAATCCGGCCAATCGACGCCCTTC
>Ga0207675_100004905_pt1 | contig 12889 bp, 13 predicted proteins | sample KBSSwiS42_FD_184305 | JGI IMG/M metagenome (GOLD analysis project Ga0207675, IMG submission 184305) | Switchgrass rhizosphere microbial communities from Kellogg Biological Station, Michigan, USA - KBS Switchgrass S4-2 (SPAdes) (version 2) | ecosystem: Host-associated > Plants > Roots >... | reverse complement strand
CGAAGCCATCAAGCAATACTCGGCGCGTGAAATCATGGGCAGGCATTTCAGCGTGTTCTATACGCCGGCCGACATCGACCGCGACTGGCCGAATCAGGAATTGAAGCGCGCGATGATGGAAGGCCGCTTCGAGGATGAAGGATGGCGCGTCAAGAAGGACGGCTCCCGCTTTTGGGCTAACGTCGTGATCACCGCGCTGCGCGACGACCGCGGCGTGCTGCAGGCGTATTCCAAGATCACGCGCGACCTGACCCAGCGTAGAAAACATGAAGAGCACCTGCGCCAGAGCGAGGAACGGTTTCGGCTGCTGGTCGAAGGCGTGCAGGACTATGCGATCTACATGCTCGACACCTCGGGCACAATAACCAGCTGGAACGCGGGCGCCCGCCGCATCAAAGGCTACGACTCAACGGAAGTGATCGGCAAGCATTTTTCGCGCTTTTACACGCCCGACGACATCGAAGCGGGCAAGCCGTGGACCGAGCTGGCGATCGCGCGCGAGCAGGGCCGCGCCGAGGACGAAGGCTGGCGCGTGCGCAAAGACGGCTCCAAATTCTGGGCGCGGGTGGTCGTGACGCCCATGCTCGATCCCGAGGGCACACTGTGCGGCTTTGCGAAAATCACGCAGGATCTGACCCTGCGGCGCCATTCGGAGGCGCTGGAACTCACGGCCGCGAACGTCAACGACTTCATCGCGGTGCTCGCACACGAGCTGCGAAATCCGCTGGCTCCGATCCGCAGCGCTGTGCAGCTGCAGCGCATCAGCGATCCCGCCGACCCCGGCTACGACAAGATGCGCGAGATCATCGAACGGCAAAGCGGCCAGCTGTCGCGCATCGTGGACGATCTGCTGGACATCAGCCGGATCACGCGCGGCACGCTCTCCATCGACAAGCACCCCCGGGACCTGGGGTCGATCGTCAATCGGGGCATAGAAACCGCGCGTCCGAACATCGAAGCGGCCAGGCACACGCTAGAGGTGAATCTGCCCGTGGTGCCGATCAGGGTGAACTGCGACGAATTGAGGCTGACCCAGGCGCTGACCAATATTCTGAACAACGCAGCGCGCTATACCGACCCCGGCGGCCGGATCACGGTCACGGTATCGAGTGCCGAAAGCGAAGGGATGCCGCTGGGCAGGATTTCGGTGCGCGACACCGGCAAAGGCATCGACCCGATGTTGCTGCCCTCGATTTTCGGCATGTTCGTCCAGGGCAAGGACCCGCTGCAGCGGCCGGCCGCGGGCCTGGGGGTGGGGCTTGCGTTGACGCGCTCCCTGGTCGAGCTTCACCACGGCACGGTAGAAGCGAGGAGCGAGGGCGTCGGCAAAGGCTCCGAATTCATCATTACCTTGCCGTTGGTCGCACCGGAGTTGATCACCGATGCATCGGCAAATAAATCGCCGGCGAAGTTGCCCGCCTTGACGGAGGTCGACCGCACCCCGGCCAGGCGCCGTATCCTGATCGTCGACGACAACGTCGATGCGGCTGTCGCGCTGGCGTCGCTGCTCAAGAAATACGGGCACGACGTGCTCGAGGTCCACGATGGGACCGAGGCAATTAAGGCGTTCGAAGGATTCCGCCCCGAGATCGTCCTGCTCGATATCGGCATGCCCGGCATGAACGGGCTCGAAGTGGCGCGCCGGCTGCGCCAGCGCAACCGGTCGCCGCGCGTGCTGATTATCGCCATCACCGGCTGGGGCAAGACCGAAGACGAGGCGGTGTCGCGCGAAGCGGGCTTCGATCTGCACCTGGTGAAGCCCGTTGAGGAGGCGGAATTGCTCAAGGCCGTGGGCAGCCATTCCCTGCTGCTGCACTAAAGGCGCCGGCACCGCCGCAGCGGCGCACCCTTTAGGCGTCTAACGCATCAGCCGCCGGTTTCGAGCCAGCGCTTCAACTCGCGCGCCGCCTGCGTGCCTTTGGCCGCTTCCGCCGCTTCAAAATCGCCCGCCTTGTGCTGCGGGTAAACGAAGATCTTGAGCTCGGGCAGGCCCAGCGCTTTCGCCTGCGCGCGCGCGGCTTTCTCGAAAAAGTCGTTCACGAACACGACCGTCGGGTGTCCCGCCTTGGTCAGGAAAATTCCGTCGCGCACGGCGCCGGAGGTGCAGGACCCTCAGGCCCCGACGCCGACCAGCGCGAAATCGGTTTCCTCGATCAGCCGCAGCGCATCGGCGCGCGGCGCCGGCGCCCACGTATTCGTTTTGTACACGCGGGTCATGCTCGCGGGATTCAGCGTTCTGCCGATTTCTTCTTCCAGCGCCTGCCAGAATGCGAGCGCCGATACGTGCTGGTTGAAAATGCAGCCCACGCGCTTGCCGTTCAGCGTTTCTAGAATGCGCTGCGGTTTCTGCGCGACGACTTCGACTTCACCCACCGGGTCGAACAATTCGATCGTCATACGTCTCTCCTAAATCTACCAAATCAACCCCAAGCCACAGAGGGCACAGAGAACACAGAAGAAAACAAATTAGAAACTTATATTTGACCTATGCTTTTTTTGCTTTTCTCTGTGAACTCTGTGAACTCTGTGTCCTCTGTGGCTAAAGGTTTGGATCTGGGAATTCGACTTTTTTGCTCTGCGTATATCCACCCAGCGCGCCCCAACCCGCGCACAGCGCGCAGAAACCCGCCCCCGAACCCCAGCCGCCGCTGACGACGATCGTTAGATTGCCGGGCTCGCGCACCCACGGCACGCGCGCCTCGTCGTCGTGCTCGTCGGCCACCTTGCTCCAGTGCATCGGATGCGTCGGCGAAATCGAGCGCCGCGACTTCACTTCGCGCACCGGGCGCGTCGCGCGCTGCATCACGCCTTCCTTCACCTGCTGCTTGCTAAGTCCCGCGTCGCCCAAAGCCTTTGCGGTCATGGGCCCGAGGACATACACCATGTCGCCGCCGGTAATGTTGTTGCTGCCGAGCGTGACGATCGAATCGGCGAGCAGGTACAGCACATCTTCGATCGGGCTGTAACCGGAACCCGTGGCAACCGACATCGGCGCCGTCACGCCCGTCACCGTGACCACCGTGTCGCCCGGCCCGAAGCCGCGCTCAACGTGCAGCGCCTCCCACGGATTCGCGTCCTGGTCTTCGGCCATGCAAAAGCTGAAATAGCCGGGGTGACCGATAGTGGTCTTGCAGGGCTCGCCGGGGAAACCGCCGCCGATGTTCCACAGCACAAGGCGCAGCGCGCGTCCGATCGTCGCCGAAGCACGGCAGCCATGGCCGAGGGAACCTTCCTTGACGTTGAACCCGAACTTTTTGACTGCCGGGCCGCTGACGACAATCAGCGGCGCGCACGCGTGCGTCGTCGTCTGCACGCCATTGAGATTGAACCCTTCCTCGAGCACCGCCTCGACTGCGGCGATCACGATCGGCACGTACTCGGGCTTGCAGCCCGCCATCACGCAGTTGATCGCGATTTTTTCGATGGTCGCAACCCCGTTGCGCGGCGGCACCACGCCGACGACTTCTCCGGGATCGCGCTTGAGATGCTTGAGAATGCGCTCGATCGCGCCGCGCGTCGGCGGCACGACCGGCAGGCCGTCGGTCCATTTTTTCTCGAAACAGGTTTCGACCGCCGCTTCGAGGTCGGCGGTTTCGATAATGCGTGACGACAATTCCATGATCAAGCCGTTTCCTTGTAAAAGCTCAGTCCGCTTTGGCCGCCGCCGGCGTCCAGCCCGGCGGCTTGAATATCATGCCCCAGCGATCGCTCCAGGATCTTGCCGACCACAGCTCGCGCGCGAGCGCGATGAAATCGCCGTAGACGATTTTCAGCGGATTGTTGGTCGTTATCGGATGCACTAGCCCGTACTTGAGCGGCACGGCTGCGTCTTCCTCTTTGTAGGTGCCGAACAGCCGGTCGAAAATAATCAGGATGCCGCCGAAGTTCATGTCGAGGTATTCCGGGTTGCTCGCATGATGCACGCGGTGGGCCGACGGCGTGTTGAACACCCAGTCCAGCGGACCGAGTTTCGGGATCAGCGTCGAATGCAGCCAGAACTGATAGAGCAGGCTTGCCGCCAGCAACCCGAATACGGCGGCCGGATGAAACCCGATCACCACGAGCGGCAGGAAGAAGATCCACGTCGCGGAAAGTACCGGCGTCCAGGCGAGCCGGTAGGCGGACGCAAGCGTCAACTCCTGCGGCGAGTGGTGCACGCTGTGCGTGGACCACATGAAGCGCACGCGATGCGCGCAGCGGTGATACCAGTAGTAAGCGAACTCCTCGAGGATGAAGAGCAGCGGCCATGCCCACCATGCATCCATCGGCACGGTCGCCACGCGATAGTTCCACGCGAGACCGCCCAGGAGCGTAATGATCACCACGTGGTTGACGAAGCCGGCGCCGTTGTGGCCGATCGCGATAATCAGCGAGAGTCCGCTTTCCTTCCATGGATACGACTTGCCTTTGGCGCGTTTGTAGAAAAATGCCTCGATGGCTATGGCAAGTGCCAGTATCGGCAGGATCCACAGCGTTGACGCCGGTCCGTGAAATAGCTCCATACGGTTCCTCCCATAGGAATGCAGCGAGCCAAATTTAGCACAGTTGGCCAGGCGACCGTTCGTGCTCCGTCAGAGCTTGAACACCCGCTGCGCGTTCGCGCCGCGCACGTTATCGCGCACCGCCGGCGCCAGTTTTTCGATGCGCGCGAGCGTGCCCGCCATGTCGGAAATGTTATGCGGGAAATCGGTGCCGAACAGCACGTGCTCGTCGCCGAACGTCTCCAGACTGTCGCGCAATGCATTGCTCGAATAAACGACCGAATCCGCGTAAATCCGCTTCAGGTACGAGCTCGGTGCGTTCTTGATCCTGGTGCGGCACGCCGCCACGACTTCATGGCAGCGGTCGAGCCGTCCTGCGAGAAACGGCAGCGCGCCGCCGCCGTGCGCGGTGATGAGCTTGATGTTCGGATAACGGTCGAAGAAGCCGTCGTAGATCATGCGCGATACGGCGAGCGTCGTATCGAACGTAAAACCGACCGACGCGCTCAATTGAAACACCTGCATGTCCATCTCGCCACAGCCGCACGGCACTGTCGGATGCACGAACACGGGCAATTCGCGGCGATCGATCTCTTTCCACACCGGCGCGAACAGCTCGTCGGTCAGCGACGCGCCGCCGACATTGGCAAGCACGACGACGCCGACCGCACCCTTGTTGGTCGCGCGCTCGAGCTCGGCCAACGCGTGATCGGGATATTGCATCGGCAGCGACGCCATCCACTTGATGCGCGTCGGATACTTGCCGCTCGCCTCGGCAAAGCTGTCGTTGATCGCGCGCGCGGCGCTCGCACTCGCCTTCGCGTGACCCCAATAGACGTTCGGGCCGGTCAGCGACAGGATCGCCATGCCCACACCCGCCTTGTCCATGGCGGCAAGTCGCGCCGGATAGTCGAACATCGTCGGCTGCGGCGTCATGAACGCGACGCCGTCGTAATGTATGACTTCCGCGCCGCCGACAACTTTTTGTATCGTGAAGCGCGAGCCGCAGTTCGCCTTGAAAAGGTCCAGCCATTCCTGGCACAACATATGCGAATGAACGTCGATGGCGATCTGCAATAAAAACTCCTGTCTATAGTTCTTGAAAAGTTCCTTCCCCTTGAAGGGGGGAAGAGATTTGCGCAGTTGCGCTGAAACTGCGTTACTGCGGTTGAACGCCCGTGGCGCGAATGATCCTGCCGAACCGGTTGAGCTCCGACTTGATGTACTCACCGAACTCTGTCGAGCTGCCTGCGATCACTTCCGCGCCGTCAAACGTGATGCGTTCGCGCACGTCGGGCTGCTGCAGCGCCTTGCGCAGTTCCGACTGCAGCCTGGCGACGATTTCGGGCGGCGTCTTCGCCGGCACCACCACGCCCTGCCACGGATAGAACACGCAGTTCTTGAAACCGAGCTCCACCGCGGTCGGTATGTCGGGCTGGTTCGCGAGGCGCTTTTCACCCGTTTGCACGAGCGCGCGCAGCTTGCCCGATTTCACGTAGGCGGCGGTGCCGTTGTCGAACATCATCGTGACGTTGCCGGCGAGTAAATCGATCATGCCCGGCGCGCCGCCCTTATACGGGACCGGAATCGCTTTGATGCCGGTCGCCTCGGCAAACAGCAGCATCGCCATATCGGCCGGGCTGCCCACGCCTTGCGTCGCATAGGAAAGTTGATCGGGCTTGGCTTTGGCCAGCGCAATCAGCTCTCGCGCGTTCTTCACCGGCAGCGCCGGATGCACGACGAGGACCATCGGGATCCGCGCAACGAGCATCACCGGCGTGAAATCCTTGAGCGGATCGTACGGCAGCGTCTTGTACAGATGCGGATTGATCGCGAGCGTCGTGCTGGTCGCGAGCAGCATCGAATAGCCATCGGCTGGCGACTTCGCGACGTTCTCCGCGCCTATCAGCGTCGCCGCCCCGCCGCGATTCTCGACGACTATCGTCTGTCCCATGCTCTCGGTAAGCTTGGCGCCGAGCACGCGGCCGATCATGTCGGTGTTGCCGCCCGGCGCATACGGGATCACGAAGCGGATGGGGCGTTGCGGGTAGGTTTGTGCGCTCGCCCCAGCAGCCAGGAGCAGGCACGCGAATGCGAGCGCGATCCGCGTTAAGAGATTTTTTCGGGGCATGCGAAAGTGTAGCAGGCCTTGCGTTGCGCCGCGGCATTCAACCGGATGGAGGGTCACTCCACTTTTATCCCGGCTGCTTTGATCACTCTCCCCCACCTCTCGCTCTCGTCTTTAATCTGCGCCGCGAGGTCCGCCGGACTCCCGCCTTTCGTTTCGGCGCCTGCATTCGCGAGATTCGCCTGGATGTCGGGCATGCGCAGTATGCTGCCGACGGCGCCGTTCAGCTTCGCGACGATGTCGGCAGGCGTTTTTGCGGGCGCGAGAATGCCGTACCACGGGCCTGCGATATAGCCGGGTATGGTCTCGGCCACGGTCGGCAGATCGGGCAGGATGGGAAATCGCTTGAGCGTCGTAACAGCCAACGCGCGCAGGCGGCCGGATTTGATGTGCGGCAGCAGCGCGATCGATTCACCGAAACTTAATGTCACTTCACCCGCCACCAACGCAGTCGTCGCGGGACCGGTGCCCTTGTAAGGCACATGGATCATCTTCGTGCCGGCGCCCAGATCGAACAGCGCACCGGCAAGGTGGCCGGTGCCGCCGTTGCCGGACGATGAATACGTCAACTGCCCCGGTTTCGATTTCGCGAGCTTGATGAATTCAGGGACCGTCTTTGCCGGAATCGACGGATGAACGACCATCAGCGCGGGCACGGCGGCGATCCAGACGACGGGTGCCAAATCTTTCTGCGGGTCGTACGGCATGGTCTTCAATAAATGCGGCGACACCACCAGCGGCGACGGCGACGACATCAATAGTGTGTAACCGTCGGGCATCGACTTCGCGACGACGTCGGCACCGATACGCCGTCGAAGGGCGGAGCAGGGGACCCCTCTGGGGATGCGACCCCGGAGACGTGCGCCGCGGACGCGATTCGACGGCGCGTCTTCCGACTCGCGGACGTTCACATCCCGCGAGCGGGAACCCTGTTCACTGCTCGCGTCCGGCCGTCGCCCCCCGCCCGGTTGTCGACCTGCACGGTCTGGCCCCATTTTTCGGTCAATTGCCGGGCGACGATACGCGCGAGCAAGCCGGCGCCGCCGCCGGGCGGGAAAGTCACTATCATGCGGACGGTGCGCGCGGGATACTCTTGTGCGCATAGCGGCGCCGCCGCGAGCGCAACGAATCCAGCCAGCAAAATATTTCTCATTCGTGCCTGCCGGTAATTAACGAACTTGAATAATACTGTTTATACTTCCCGCACAAAAAAGTTTTGGAGATTACGCATGGCCACGGGGAAAAACGATTGCGTCACGCTCGCCGCCGGTGGCGATGTTTGCACCGGGCACGAACCGCCGGAGAGCGCGTTCACGCACGTGCTGGGCGCGCTGCGTGAGGCGGATATAAGGTTTGCGCAGGCCGAGCGCCTGTACACGACGCGCGGCCGTTACCAGTTTCAGAGCCTCGCGGAGAAAATGGAAATCCGCAAAGACCCGGCGACCGCGTCGGCCTTCAAGAGCGTGCCGTTCGACGTCCTGTCGATCGCGTCCAACCATATCGGAGATTTCGGCCCCGAAGCGGCGGAGGACACCTGGCAGGCGTTTCAGGATATCGGCATCCCGACGATAGGCGGCGGGCGCAATATCGCGGAAGCGCGCGCGCCTGTGATCATTGAGAAATACGGGCTCCGCATCGCTTTTCTCGGGTACTGCTCGGTACTGCTGCCCCAATACTGGGCGACGGAAGATCGCGCGGGCTGCGCGCCGATGCGCGCGAGCACGTTTTACGAGCCGTACGAATTCCAGCCGGGCTCGCCGGCGCGCATCGTCACCGTGCCGCACGAAGAAGACCTGCGGCTCCTGCTCGAGGACGTGCGCAAGGCGAAACAATCCGCGGACGTGGTGGTGCTGTCGATGCATTGGGGCTTGCATTACATACCGAAGCCGCACGATTACCAGACCATCGTCGCGCATGCGGCGATCGATGCCGGCGTGTCGGTGATCCTCGGCCATCATCCGCACCAGCAGCAGGCGATCGAGGTGCACAAAGGCGCGGTGATTTTTTACAGCCTCGGCAATTTCGCGATGTACCGGCGCAAGGGTGGCCACGCGTACTGCATGCCGAACGGTGAATACACGCACGGCGAGGTCTATAACGTGGAGCCGGATCCCGGCCATCTTTACGACTACAAGCGGCACGGCGACGAAAGCGGCATCGCGTACCTCGAGCTCGATCGCAATGGCGTGCGGCGCGCGACGTATCTACCCGTGTTGCTGAACAAAATCGGCCAGCCGGAAGTTGTGCGCCCCGCCGACGCGCAATTCGCAGCGACGCGCGAATACCTGGGATGGGCAGCGCGGGGGCTGCCCGGCGGCGTTACGGAACTCCCGGTGAAAGACGGCCGCTACGTGATTTATGAGCGGTCCTGATTAATCAGGCCGGCGGCAGGAAAATAACGAGGTCGCCCGGCTGTTGCTGGAGCTCCACGCCGGTGATTCGGCGCGGCCCTTTGATCAGCACGTTGTAGTGGTTCGGGCAATGGCTTTCGTCGAAGCCAGCGATAGTGCCGATGGCCTTGCCGCCGATGTTGACGCTGTCGCCTTCGGCTAAGATGCCCCCGCCCGCCTCGAACTCGACGAAGCCGATGTAGTGCACGCCGTTGACGGTGCCGCCCGGGGCGGCGGACTGCTCGTCGGTCAGGATCAGCTCGTGGATGTCATGGCGGCGCACGACCCGCGTATGCGCCTTGATTAGCGCGAGCTCGCGGCCGTCGTTGCGATTGTCGAGCACGCCGACGAAGCGGGCTTCGAGCGGCCGGCGTATGGGTTCGCCGCGCGTGCCGCTGCCGCGAGATCTATTGGCGGGCGCGTTCATGACCGGCGATTATGGCAGAAAATGCCGCCGCTCGAGCGAAGGTGGCACGCGACCGTTCGCCTGTATATCCGCTTCGCGTGTATATTTGCGTGACAATTTCGAACGTAACGACTGCGGCAGCGGAGACGATATGCGAACCACATCTGGGATTAAGGTCATCGCGGCGCTCGCGTTCGCAGTGCTGGCGGGAGCAATCGGTTGCGCGCATCAGTCCGCGACGATCGGGCTGCCGCAATACAAAGTCGATGCCGCGTGGCCGAAGCCGCTCAAAGACAACTGGATCTGGGGGCAGGTCTCGAGCGTGACGGTCGACAGTCACGATCACGTGTGGGTGCTGCATCGGCCCAACACGATGCTCGACGACGACAAGGGCGCCCAGCAGAAGCCGCCGACCAACCGCTGCTGCGTGGCGGCGCCCGCGGTGATGGAATTCGACCAGGACGGCAATTACGTGCAGGGCTGGGGCGGGCCGGGTCAGGGCTATGACTGGCCGAAGAACGAGCATGGCATACACGTGGACTGGCAGGGCAACGTGTGGATTTCGGGCAACGACCCGGCGGACAATCACATCCTGAAATTCACGCGCGACGGCAAATTCATCCTGCAGATCGGCAAGCCCGGCAAATCCGAGGGCAGCAATAGCCAGACGCAGCTCGGGCGGCCCGCGGCCATCGAGTCGGATGCCTCGCACAACGAAATCTTCGTCGGCGATGGCTACGGCAACCGGCGCGTGATCGTGTTTAACGCGACGACCGGCGCGTATAAACGGCACTGGGGCGCGTACGGCGCGGTGCCGAGCGATGACAAGGTCGCGGCATACAAGCCCGGCGCCGAGCCGTCGAAGCAGTTCGGCAATCCGCATTGCGTGCGACGCACGCGCGATGGCCTCTTGTACGTGTGCGACCGGCCGAACAACCGCATCCAGGTGTTCCTCTCCGACGGCACATACGTGCGCGAATTTTTCATCGACCCGCCGACCCTGAGCGGTCCGGTCGCCGACGTCGTGACCTCGCGGGACGCGGGCGAGCGCTTCTTATTCGCCGCCGACGGCTCGAATTCCGAAATCTATATCCTGCGGCGCGAAGACGGCGTCAAGCTCGGCAGCTTCGGCCGCCCGGGGCGCATGGCTGGCGAATTCCGCTCGCTACACAACATGGCAATCGATTCCAACGGCAACATTTACACTGCCGAAGCCGGCTTCGGGCGGCGGGTGCAGAAGTTCAGGCTGGAGTGAACTCCCGGGGCACGGTGGAATAAACGCCCCGCCCGGGTGTTTGCCGTCATGCAGGAACTTGCCTGCGGGAAATAACCAAAAAAGGGAAAACTATGCGTCATTCAGGAATTGCGCTCGCCGCTGTCGCGGCAATGCTCCTGGCAGCATGCATGAACCTGCCTTACGCACCGGTCAAGTACAGCCGTGGGCTGATGACCGGCCCGAACGGCATGACGCTCTACACGTTCGACAAGGATGCCATCGGCTCGGGCAAAAGCGTCTGCAACGGCCAGTGCGCGACGAACTGGCCGCCCTTCATGGCTGCCGCGACCGACCAGCCTGGCGGCGACTGGTCGATCGTCACGCGCGACGATGGCAGCAAACAGTGGGCGTGGAGTGGTCAGCCACTGTATTACTGGGCCAAGGATCAAAAGCCGGGCGATATGACCGGCGACGGGTTCAACAAGGTGTGGCACGCCGTGAGACCGCCGCCACCGAACATGACCGGCAACATGAATTGCTGAAGTAAGCGTATTGAACAGGAGCTCACCATGAACGATGTTAATTACACGCGTGCGGGCATTGCTGTCGCACTATCGCTGCTGTTGGCCGCCTGCGCGGGCTTGCCCTATGCGCCCGTCAAGTACTCGAACGGCCTGATGACCGGCGCCAACGGCATGACGCTTTACACGTTTGACAAGGATGCCATCGGCTCGGGCAAGAGCGTCTGCAACGGCCAGTGCGCGACGAACTGGCCGCCCTTTATGGCGGCGTCAACCGACCGGTCCGGCGGCGACTGGACTATCGTCACGCGTGACGATGGCAGTAAACAGTGGGCATGGAGCGGTCAGCCGCTGTATTACTGGGCTAAGGACCAGAAGCCGGGCGACGTGACCGGCGACGGGTTCAACAAGGTCTGGCACGCCGTTAGACCCCCGCCGCCGGATTACAGCTCCGGCAGCATGAATGGCCCGTGAGCCGCCGCTACTGAAATAATTTCTCGACCTTCAGCAAGGCGAGCACCCCCATCGCGGCGAAAATCGCGGCCGCGATGGAATGCACGATTTTCAGCGGAATCTTCGCGGCGAACCGGTTGCCGACGAGCACTGCGGGCACGTCGGCGATCAGCATGCCGAGCGTAGTGCCTATCACCACCAACAGGGGCGCGCCGTAATGCGCAGCCAGCGCAACCGTCGCCAGTTGCGTCTTGTCGCCCATTTCGGCGAGGAAAAAAGTGATCAGCGTCGCGCCGAAGACGCCGAGGCGTTGCGCGGCCCGCGTTTCCTCGTCTTCGATCTTGTCGGGTATCAGCGTCCACACCGCCATGCCGATAAACGACAGCCCGAGCACCCAGCGCAAGATTTCAGGGCTCACGACCGACGTGATCCACGCGCCGAGCGCGCCGGCAAGGCCATGATTGACGAGCGTGGCGACTAATATGCCGGCGACGATAGGCAACGGCCTCTTGAAACGCGCCGCGAGTATGAACGCGAGCAGTTGCGTCTTGTCGCCGATTTCAGCGAGGGCGACGACGCCGGTCGAGATGAACAGGGCTTCCATTGACAGTTCCCGGGGCCGGACAGACGTTGACCGCGCATCTCCCCGGCCGATCCGAAGGCTGCGCAGTCAAAGGTCTTGCCAGGTGAGAACCGCCTGCACCATGGCCGGATGGCCAAGTATGTTGATGCAGGCACTTCGCGCCGAGGCGCAAAGTCGACTACTCCCCAATGACGCGCCGATTATATCATTCGAGCGGCGCGTCCCAATCGTTCACTTGGGTGCGTAAGGCCCAACCTCGGGTTTCGCCTGCGTATTCGCAAGATTTCCGAGTTCCGCCCGTGCGCCGCGCTGGATTTGCACGGTCTCGCTTTGGGCCTGGAAGCATGTGAAATCCGGGCGGTCTTTCCACGCGAACGGCCCGCAGAGTTTTTTGCCGGCCTTGATCGCGGCGTCATGCACGATGTTGATCGCGCGTTCGTAATCCGGATCGCCCTGTTTGTAGCCCGAGAAGTTGCTGAGGTCGCCGCTGGCCGCGAACACCGCATGCACGCCGGGTACCTTCGCGATCTCGTCTGCATTCTTGAGACCTTCGAGAGTCTCTATCATGAGAATCAGCACGAGGTTGTCGTTGATGGTATTGCGATAGCCGCCCGGTACGTTGCCCCACATGTCCGCACCGAACGCATTGCCGCCGCCGAGACTGCGCCGCCCAAGCGGCGGAAAGTACGCCCACTTCACCGCCTCGCGCGC
>Ga0207675_100004904_pt1 | contig 12892 bp, 10 predicted proteins | sample KBSSwiS42_FD_184305 | JGI IMG/M metagenome (GOLD analysis project Ga0207675, IMG submission 184305) | Switchgrass rhizosphere microbial communities from Kellogg Biological Station, Michigan, USA - KBS Switchgrass S4-2 (SPAdes) (version 2) | ecosystem: Host-associated > Plants > Roots >... | reverse complement strand
CTATGAACGTCAGGCCGATGGAGTGGGACAGTATTTTCCGGACTCGTTGTTCGCAGAAATCGATTCGTTGGTGCTTTACGCCGGGGCTCACGCCGTAGTTCGCGGCTATCATCGTATGATCGCACGGCGGTTTCCCTTTGCCATTTACTACAAGGTCGAACGTCGAACTGTGCGTGTTCGACGTGTATTGGATTGTCGCCGCAGTCCAGCATGGACCCGAGGTCAGCTGAAGTCGTGACGGGTCAACGTCAGCGGCTGTAGCGCAGCAGCCCGCTCACGAATCTCTCCAGCTGCGTCAGCGTGCTGCATTCATCCACCTGGTGGCAGTACGCGGAGAAGTGCCGCATTTCCGAGTCGCCGGTGTTCCAGATCGCGCGGGGTTCCGGGTTGAGCCAGACCAGGCGCTGGCAGCGATCGTAGAGCTGCTTCATGAGGTCCAGGCGCGAGCTGCCGAAATTGTTGCGGCCGTCGCCGAGAATGATGATGGTGGTCTTCTTGTCGATCTCGTCGAGGCATAGGCTCGAGAAGTCGGCGAGCGCCCGGCCATAGTCGGTGGCGCCGTTGCCGTACTGGCGTAGCGCCAGGGCCATGGCTTCGTCCATGGGATATTGCTGGAACAGGCCGGACACTTCGTCCAGTTCCGAGGAGAACACGAACGAACGGACCTTCGGCAACACCTCATCGAGGCTGTACAGGAACATCAGCATGAAGGCGGCGTAGTTCGCGACCGAGCCGCTGACGTCGCAGATCGCGAAGACACGAGGGCGAGCCACGCGCGTGGATTTCCACTTCAGGTCGAAGATGGCGTCGTCGTACTTCATGTTGTGTCGCAGGGTGCGCGGCAGATGCAGCTGGCCCCGATGAAACACTTTGCGACGGCGTGAGTAGGCAGCAACCAGGCGACGCGCCATTCGCCGCACCACGTCCTGCACCAACCGGTGATGACGTCCATCGATGGAAGCGAGTCGAACGTTCTTCAGCAGGTCTTCACGCAAGCGACGTCCGGTGACATCGGCATACAGCAGGAACTGCTGTTCGACGTAGCCGCGCACCATCTCCCGCAGCCAGTCGCGGCGACGATTCAATTCGGCGCCGAGCTGACGATTGCCTGCTGCGGGGCTTTGCGCCAGCGCGGCGATCTCTTGCTGTAGCGGTGTGTTGCCCATGGCTTCGAGAATCCGCTGCGTGTACACGCCTTTCTGGGTGAACACCTTGATCCGCTGCACGCCGACCTGCTCGCCGGCCGCATGGATCTCGATATTGATCTCCATGGTGTTGCCACGCATGAGCAGTTGACCGAGCAGTGAGCTGACGGCAGCGGCCGCGACGTCAGGCGGCGCCGCTGCACCGCTCTCATCATCCGCAGTGGCCCCTTCTGCTGCTTTCGATTGCGATGAGTGTGAGGATCCAGGCGCATCCGCTTCGGCAGCGCCTTGTCCCGATGCATTGCCCTCGCTTGCCGTATCCTCGCTCGACTGGCCGGTGGCCTCGCCATCCTGCGATGCCTCACTCTCCGGCGTCAGCGCTCTCAAGGGCCGGCGGGCGAAGAACCGGTCGAAGCACGCGTCGAACGTCATCTTCTCATCGAACGTCTTGGGCAGCACGAGCGACAGCGCCTGCTTGAGGGTCGCACGATTCTCGTAACCGATCAGCTGCACCGCGTTGAACGCGTCCAGCGTTTCCGACGTCGACACACGCACATCGGCATTGCGCAGTGCCCGGATGAAGTCGGTTAGAACGACGTCCATCGACAGTCCTCAGTCATTACTCGTCCGTCGTCACGCCTCGTCCACCCATCATGGCTCGCGTACCAATGCCGCCAGTTGCGGCTGGACGTTCTCGATATCTTCCTGGTACTTCAGGATGACATTCATCGTGTCGCGGACCAGGCCCGGTTCCAGCCGCTCGGCATGCAGCAGCAGCAGCGTCCGGGCCCAGTCGATGGTCTCGCTGATGGAGGGCACCTTCTTCAGGTCCATGTCGCGCAACTTGTGAATGAACGCGACCAGCTGTTCCCGCAACTGATCCGGGATCTCCGGCACACGTGCCTGCACGATCCGCTGTTCGAGCTTGACGTCGGGAAAGGGAATGTACAGGTGCAGGCAACGGCGCTTGAGCGCGTCGGAGATCTCGCGCGTGTTGTTGCTGGTGAGAAATACCAGCGGCGGCTCGTGTTTCGCCTTGACCGTGCCGATCTCGGGGATCGAGACCTGGTAGTCCGACAGCAGTTCCAGCAGCAGCGACTCGAACTCGTGGTCCGACTTGTCGATCTCATCGATCAACAGCACGCAGCCATTCTCGGCCTGCAATGCCTTCAGCAGCGGCCGCGCTTCCAGAAACTCTTCCGAGAAAAAGATATCGCCGAACTCGTGCAGCCGTCGCACCGACTCCGCGAATCCCTTCGCTCCCTGCAGCACCTCATCGAGCGTCCGCTTCAGCACCTGGGTATAGAGCAGCTGCTTGCCATACTTCCATTCGTACAGCGCCTTCGCCTCATCGAGTCCCTCATAACACTGCAGCCGGATCAACGGCAGGTCGAACATCGCGGCGGTGGTCTTCGCCAGTTCGGTCTTGCCCACTCCCGGCGGTCCTTCGATCAGGACCGGCTTGCGCAGATGGAACGCGAGGTACACCGCCGTCGCGATCTGCTCGCTGCAGATGTAGTGATGCGATTCGAGATGCTCGCCGATCGAGGCGATCGAACTCGCGATCTGTTGGATATCGGTCATGGTTTGCGCAAAGCGTCGAGACTCGCGATCAGTGTCGTCGTCTGGTAACAGTTAGCGAGGTGTCGAGTATAAAGCATCGCCTCTCCGTGTAAGAGTTACGTTCTTCGATGAATCGCAGGTCAATGTTTCGTCACTCATTGCGCTTCTAAATGCAACGCGCCAACGGTGGTGCAGGCATCAAGGCATACAACTCGAAGTTAGCTCCGGTGACGCCGGCTCGCGCCGACACGTGTTTGACGTGTATTTTTAGGCTTTTTTTGCTTAAGGAATAGCTCCTCCAATGACGTGTGCACTCGTCCACATCATTTTGCGTATACAGCGACGGGGTGAGCTGTGTTTTGATTGATCGCGTGCTCGCGGCTGCAGTGATTCAGATCAGCTACGACTGTGGAAAACGCGAACACATTCGATCGCGACAAATGCGATCGCACGGCGATGCTGGCAATGAAGACAAATTCGTCGATGCTCTCCGTTCGCTCTAGATCGCGAGCAATGCTCTCGTGAAATTTTCTTTCGCATCGTCGTGGGGCGATGGATCGTGTCGCTCGATCGATCGTGGAGCATCTTGTTTAGTCTTGATGTGCTGACGTTGAACAATTGAAATTGAGAATGCCGTTGCGTGCTGGAAATATAGATGTTTCGGGAGGTCACGTGGATTGCCGCAATTCGGCGACCACTGGCACGCTACTTGCTTACTCATTATAGCCATCTGGCTACGTCAGAGATGCAGGAAGAGGCTCGGTCCACGATAGAGTAGTTCCTGAGTTTCGCAGCGAACAGGAAGCAGTAGAGAGTAGTGCGTATGCTGATTTGCAAGGCAGCGATCTTTTTTGCAGGCCTCGTAGTTGTAACGTCAGCCGACGCTGAAGTACTGACCGCGGCGAGAACGGACTCGAATTTGACTCTCACGGCTTCAGAGCCGAACGATTTTTCGGCACCTCCGGTCTATCGACCAGAGTCCTATGGAGCGGGGATGAAATCGATGCAGCCCAGCCTAGTGCTTGCAGCTGTATCTGGCAGAGTTCCGGACCATCTATTGAGTCCAGAACGGCGGACTGTAGTCTCAAGCTTGAGAGCCGAACACTCGTTCGGAGACGTCGTTCTCACAATGCTGGTAGGAGTCGGTCTGATCACTTATCAGCTATGCCGGAAGCACCGACTGCTGCGTCCACACCCTTTCAGCGTCTGAATCGGATCACGCTCGGCAATGGACCGTCTCAACCCTGACCGCATTGAGACGGGATGAGTTTCACGACGCGTAAGGCCATGACGATCAGGCTCACCTGCGCATGAGCAGTACCGAGTTCCCGACACGACATCCGGCGACCCTCAACGCGCAGCGACTGCGTGACCGTGCAGGCGATGTTAGTGCGAGCGAGCCATTCATTGTCTTTGCACTCAAAGCCCTGCTCTACCCAGTCATCCCGGTCCTGACGCTGATCGCTTGTCTGGCATACACGGGTGAAACGTCGTACGGGCCCTATCTCGTTGTCGCGGTGTTGGCATTTCTCGGCGTAGCGGATCTGCTGGATATCGTGCCGATTCGCATCACGCCGTTCAGCGCCATGGCATTGCGCTCGCTAATCGACATCGCGCTGCGATGGTTCATGTTGATGGTCTTTCTTTATGTTCTGCTCACGCTCTCCAGGCTCGATGCAAGCTTCAACGGCTCTGTGCTCCTTGCGTGGGCGATTGTCACGCCATTCGCCTTGTGGATTGGTGAGCTGGTCGCTCAGAGGTACTTGCACAGCAGCGCTTTGCTTTCGGGCAATGTCAGGAAGGCTGTCATTGTCGGTGCGACCAGTGTGGGCATGCAGCTCGAACAGAACCTGCGTAACAAGCCGGTGAATCGGATTAGTGTGTCCGGATACTTCGAGGATAGAAGCGAATCACGCATTCCTCCCGGCTCCCGCGGGCACATTCTTGGTCGCTTGAACGACGTCAGCGAATATGTGCGCCGACACGGAATCGATACGGTGTACATCACTCTTCCCATGATTCCGCAGCCGCGGATCGTTGAACTGCTGAACTATCTCCGTGACTCCACGGCATCGGTCTATTTCGTTCCCGATTTCAACGCTTTTGAGCTTGTACAGCCGCGCTTTGACCTGCTCGATGGGATACCGGTCATTGCTGTGTGCGAGTCGCCATACTACGGAGTTCGCGCTGTTGCAAAACGTCTGAGCGACATCGTCATCTCACTGGGAGCGCTGGTATTGGTATCGCCCATCCTGTTGCTAACCGCGTTGCTGGTCCGGCTCGAATCGCCGGGCCATGCGATTTATCGCCAGAGACGCTATGGGTTGGATGGGCGTGAGTTTGTCGTCTACAAGTTTCGCTCGCTCCGGGTAGTCGAAGACGGGGAGAAGAGCTACACGCAAGTAGGTCGGGACGATGATCGAGTCACGAAGGTCGGGCGTTTCATTCGCAAGACGTCAATCGATGAGTTGCCACAACTAATGAACGTCCTATTGGGCGACATGAGCATCGTCGGTCCGCGACCGCACGCAATCGCAGTCAACGAGCAGTATCGTCGGCAAATTCCCGGCTACATGGTCAGGCACAAGGTCAAACCCGGCATCACCGGATGGGCGCAGGTGAACGGTTATCGGGGCGGCGACGATCTCGAGTCGATGACCATGCGTATCACGTTCGATTTGCAGTATCTGCGCCACTGGTCGCTCGGTCTGGATCTCATCATCATGCTCAAGACGGTCATCATGATCTGGAAGGACCGGCACGCTTACTGATCGAATGTCGTGCGAGCTTGCTCGTACAGCTTCACATGAGTGGCAGCGACCTGATCGATTCCAAATCGCTCTTCGACAGTTGCGCGTGCAGCAGCGCCGAGCGCACGACGTGCTTCCGGAGGCAGTGCAACCGCCGCTTCGAGCGCACTGGCAAACGCATCGAGGCTGCCCGGGGCGAATAGTACGCCAGACTGGTTGTGCTCGACGATATCCGCTACCCCGCTTACCTTAGAAACGAGCGGCATCAGTGCGAAGCTCATCGCTTCGAGAAGTGCATTGGACATGCCTTCGGAAACAGATGTCGATACGAAGATGTCCGCAGACTGCAATTGCCGGGCAACATCCGTAACGGAACCGGTAAAGAATACCCGATTGCCGATTCCATAGTTCTCCACTAAGGCTTCGAGATCGCGCCGGCAATCGCCGTCGCCGACGATTGTCAGCGTGGCCCGGATTTCCGCTCGAAGTCGAGCGAAGCCATGAATCATCATATCGATCGATTTTTCCCGGTCGAGCCGGCCAAGATAAATGCAGCGCGCCACGTCACCCTGATGGACGCCATCCTGCAGCCGCGGCAACTCTACTCCGTTAGGGATCTCGTGAATGCGCGACTCATCTATCTGCCATCGTCGAAGGTCTTGTACGATTTCGCGGCTGTTCGCGATATAGCTGGTCGTGTAACGAACGAGCATTGTCGCGTACCAGCGACCGAACCATCGTTTTCGGCTCACAAGGTCAAGGTCGAAGTGTTCAATGCCACCTCTCCCTAGCTTTATTAGAGTCGGCTTTCTGAGCAAGGCGCCGGCAAGTACTGCGGGCACGGCATGTAGACGGCCATGGATCACATGAATGACATCGTAGTCCTTACGGTTCAGCGTGAGCCAGCAGAACAATTTCATTGTCCATATGATCAGAGAGCCGATATGGCGGCCACCGAGATTCGGAGGCTGTCGGACACGAAAACGCCGCAGCGAAATCGAAGCATCACGTTCGCGCTTAGGCGTCTGAGCGAAGAGGCGTGGCGCAAGCAGAGTGACGCGTACACCCAACCGACTCAATGCCAATCCAAGCTTCCGGCTTTGCTGCTCTGCTCCTCCAAAGGATTCCGGAAGATATGTTGGCAGGATCAGCACGACACTGGGTGACGCGCGCTCCCTTGCTGTGCCATCTGCGACCTCCGCCTGATTCAGATCGGAGAGTTGGTCCGCCCTATTGCCGGTCGCACTGAATCCCGGTGCACTGGTTGCGGAAGAAGCGAGGATGGACGGCATCGATCACCACGCAACAAGAAATTTAGCCTCTAGGATACTTTGGCCGAACGTCTGACCTGCGCCACCCGAGGGCAAATCCCGATCCTCGTGAGTGAAGTCGCAATTGATGCGCAGGTGTCGGTTCAGAAACCACTGCGCGGACAGCTGCGATACCTCGATCGTATCGACCGTACTGATCCCGGAGTATTCGCGTCTGGAATACGAATAGCTCGCGCTCAGGATGACATTGCGGCGCACTTCGTAGTCGAGCTTGAGATCGCCACTCGTAGCCAAGTAACTTGCTGAACGCTCCAGATCGGCTGCGCCGGAGCTGCGTTGTCCGCTCAATGTTGCGGTCATGATCTGCGTGATGTAGAACTCCAGGCGAGTGTCGAGCGCGAGTGAGCGTGTGTCCTTTTGCCTGGGATCTGCGTTGTCCACATCCAGGACACCGATCGCGACGTGACCACGCATCAGATTCGATAGCCAGATCGCGGTCCCTCCATATACCGCATTGGTCGCTGCATCCCGATTGATAGTTTCCGGCGATTCGACTTCCGATCGATACTGTTGTTTCTGGTGAGTCGCCCGGACAAAAACGCCAGTGGAGGGACCGATGGCGAAGTCGCTTCTTAAATCCAGGCCCCACACGCGCCGGTCTCTGAAGTCCTGATCCACCCTCGTCCCATCCGTGAGATTCACGTCCGCGTAATCAAATGACTCAAGGTTTGCCCGTAACGCGAGTCGCCCGTGGGGAAGTTCGCGAGTCACGTCGAGTTGGGCGTGCCTCGTATCGAATCGCAGCGGCTCGGCCGCGTTGACGGGGAAGGTCGGATCCCCTCGCAATTCATGGTTACGACCGAGGGAGGTACTCAGACTCGATTGGACATCGCCCCCGAAGCCGTGGCCGATCGAGCCGCCGCTTTGCCATTCCGTATAGTCCTCACGCGAATTGTCGGCATGCAATCGCGAGGACAGCCCTCCGAATACCGACCATGGAATTCGCCCTTCCGAGCCCATCGAAACCTCTCCACCGGGACGGGTAATGAGATCGCTGACCTTCCCGGTCGGGGTCGCGAACAGATTGTCGTTGTAGGCTTCGCCGAATGTAAGTCGTGGGCTCACCCGGATCCCGCCAAGATGTATGCCGGCAGGTTCATATTCGGGGCGCGGACGATCGCGAACGCTGATTGACTTCTCCGGCACGATCGATTGCCCAATGCTTGGGAAAGACAGGCACAGGCACAACAATGCCGCACCACCTCGTGTTGTGAACTCGACCAAGCTAAGTGTCCGAAAGAAATGGATCAACGCAGGTCCCATCAAAAGAGTCGTTCCGGTATTCGGACGGTGTCGCCCGGAAGAACGGCGGTCGACGGGGTAAGTTCATAGAGTCGTTCGATCTGTTCGCCGCCGCGCTGTATGTAGACGCGCCGTGTGTTGGCTCGATAGGTGTAGCCGCGCGCGGCAGCAACGGCGTTGCGGACTGTTAAGCTTGCGGTATAGGGATAGGCGCCCGGCTGAGAGACCTCTCCGAGGATATAGTACGGCCGGAACTGGATTACTTGCACAGCAACGCTTGGCTTCACCAGGTAGCCACCCTGGGTGAGCGCGGTAGTAATTGCCAATTCGAGTTCACGCAAAGTGTGGCCACCAGCTTTGATCGGGCCCAGCAATGGTATGGCGATGACGCCTGCTCCATCGATGGCAAACTCCCCCGAAAGATTGTTCTGGTTGAACACCGTGACCCGTACTTGGTCACCTGCCCCCAATTTGTACTGAGCGGCAAGGGTCTCGGCCGACACATCGGGTGCGCGGTAGAGAGTTTCGGTGGAGCATCCCACCAGGGTGAATATCAACAGGATGATAGCCAGGCGAGAGGGCACTCGGTCCTCCATGGGTTGCGGTCAGATCGTTCATCGCAGTCTAGCAGCGTGCATAGCACCGGGAATTGCCTGCGCACAACGCCTACGCGGATGCTGGGATAAGTCGTTGATAGATGCCCGAGACGGTTGTGCACATCACATCGACGTTCCATGTCGACACGTCGGTCTGACGTGCGCGCGCCTGCATGTGGGCCAGTCGCTCGGAATCAGAGAGGAGGTCGGCCATAGCTTCTGCCGTGTGGCTCAGGTCCTCTGCCGGCGTAATCAGCCCATTCACGCCGTCCTCTACGAGCTCTTCTACGCCCGGCAGCGCCGTAGTTACCACCGGCGTTCCACCCGCCAATGATTGCACGATGACTCGTGGCAGACCCTCGCGCAACGAGGTGAGGACGACCAGATCGGCAAGAGCGATCAGGCGCTCAGGGAACGCGTTGTAGCCAAGCAGGCGCACATTGTTCTGCAGGCCCAGTCTTCCGATGGCGTCTTCAATGGCGCCTCGCATAGGTCCTTCGCCTGCCAGCAAGACCTTTACATTCGGCACACGCTGAATGATCCAATGCATGCATTCGAGAAAAGGGATGTGTCGTTTCCGCTGCTCCAGCGCGGCCAGCATCAGAACGACGGGCGGTTTGTTTTCCTGAGCGTTCAGGCCGCAGAGATCGCGCCAATCTGGCGGAGGAGACGCCTGCTGAAAGCGTTCGATGTCGAAGCCGGAATGCGCAACGAAATGTTGTTCCGGGCGCCCCACAGCATGCTGCAGGTAAAGTTTGCGAGTACCCTCACTGACGTTGATGAAGGCGTCGGTCGAACCCGCCAGCGCACGTTCTGCCGTAACATACACCATCCTTTGTACGAGACCCACTGAAGCGAAGGGCACGATGTGTACGCCGTGAACGATGACTGGGACGCGGGCGAGCCGGGCGGCAAGACGGCCGATGATACCCGCTTTGCTCTGATGGGTATGAACCACAACAGGGCGGAGTTGACGGAACGCTGCCCTCATCGCGCGCACAGCTTGAAAGTCTCGTCGCGGATTGATCGAATGCACCAGCTGGGGAATCTCGATCAGCTGTATAGCGGACTTGCAGCGGGCAGCCTGGGAGCGGTTCCACTCATTGCCGTGAATGAGCACTACCTGATGACCGGCTTTTGCCTGCGCGATGCAAGTCTCAATCGTGTTTTCTTCCGCGCCGGCCCGCAGTAGGCGGGTAATCACGTGGGCGATTATCAAGACTGCAGGTCCTCAACGTTTACTGCGTGAGATGCGATCATGCCCAGTTTGTGCCGCAGCGTTATCGCACTAATTGTTCCTGGTCCGTTCATTGCATCTTCCATGCCTGTGCGAGGGCATCGACAATCATTGTTTGCAGTGCCAATACCAGTGCCTGGGGCGTGCGCCTGAGATTGTGCACAATGCGTCAAGAGATGAGGGAGCATGACTACCGAAGCGGTGACATTAGTGCCGGAACGGCCGGTTGCGGTCATCATCACGTGCTACAACGAAGGCGCCTACATCGGCGCCGCCGTGCAATCCGTACTCGATCAATCCCGCGCTGATCTGATCGACTGTATCGTGATCGCCGATGATGGCTCCGGGCCCGATACGATCGCGGTCCTGAAGACTATCGAGTGTCGGGACCCGAGGATCAGGGTGATTTATGGCGCAGGGAGAGCCGGAATTTCGGCACAACGCAATCTTGCAATACGCAGTACCCACGCTCCGATCCTGGCAATTCTCGATGGCGACGACCTGTGGAGGCGGGACAAGCTCAAGCGACAGCTGCCGGCGCTCTCCGACCCGACCATCGGACTCGTGTACGCAGGTTATTTCACCTTCACCGCTGAGATCCGCAACGCCCATCGCGCGGTAGTTCGTGACATTACGTCTGAGCCCGATCTTCCGCGAGCATTCTTTCTGAACGATCCTCCGATCATTCCGTCGGCAGCATTGATCCGACGTAGCGCGTTCGAAGCCTGTGGTGGCTATGATTCGTCCATCCCCGTATTCGAAGACAGTGATCTGCACTTTCGTCTTGCGCGAGTGTGTCGCTTTGCGTTCGTTGACGCCCCCCTTCTGTACAAGCGCAACCATGCAGGGAGCATAACAGGCGGGCGGCGAAAAGATCTCATGGCTTATCACGCGCTGGTCGCCTTGAAAGCCGCTGCTGACGATGCGCGTATTCTGGCGCTGGTGCCGCGCCGACTAGCTGAGCGGGCGAGAAAATTGGGCAATCACTATTTCCTGATGGATGACCCTGCCAGGGCAAGGCCATTGCTGCGATTCGCTACGCAGCTCGATCCTCGCAATCTGCGCGCGTGGGGCTCGCTGATTGTTGCCGTCTGTTTTCCTCGCGCCGTGCACTTAGTTATGGCATCCAGATGGCGAGCGCGCCGCGCAGCGCTCGGAGTCACTGATAGCGTACGAAAACTTTCCGATGCCCCAAAGTAATGATGCTCGATTCGTCCCGCGATTCGAGGTATGTATTCATCGCGATGCGGCGGTAATGGTTGGACGAGCAGCATATGGACTCTAACTCATCGCCGGCAATCCTGTACGTCGTCAATTCTTTCGATGGTGGAGGTGCAGAGACAGGATTGGTGACGATGGTTCGGGGCGGCATGTTTTCAGGGTGCCGCCTCACGGTCGCTTCATTGGTTCGCGGCAGTGGCGGAATTGAAACGCAGCTTTCTGAGGCCGGGCAGGAGCCCGTGATATTGGTGAATCGATCCAGAATGCGCGCCTCGGATCTCCTCACTATCTTCCGGGGCTTGCGTGCGCTCATTCGGCGCGTGCGGCCCGCCGTCATTATCGCATCGCTGCCGCAGGCAAACTTGCTTGCTCGCCTGGCTACACTGTTCCGGAAAGATATTCTATTCATCTCCTTCGAGCACAATTCGCATCTCGCGAAGCGCGCCTATGAGATTGCTTATCGCCTGACGTCGCCCCGCGTCGACTGGGTGTTCGCGGATTCATCTGCAACGCTTGAGGTAGCCCTGCGGCGCCTGTATCGAAAATGTCCGCCCCGGAAATCGATCGTTCCGCTCGTGGCGTTTTCAGCCAGGGCGCCGAGCGAACGAGGATCCAGGACAGACACTTTCCATGTCATCAACGCTGCACGATTTACAGCCGTCAAGAATCAATCAGCGCTCATTGAGGCCATGGCAATGGTCTCAGGCGATGCCACTCTCACCTTGTACGGCAACGGTCCGATGCGCGAAGAGTGTATGGCGCTGGCGACCCGCCTCGGCATCTGCGATCGAGTCAGCTTTCCGGGATTCGTTCCAGACTGGGCACAGCGCCCAGCGGATCTGTTCGTCTTGGCAAGCAGACATGAGGGCCTTTGTATTGTTGTGCTCGAAGCAATGCGAGCCGGTATTCCGGTCGCCGCACAGTTGATTGGCGGATTGCGAGACTACGCTGACGCAGAATCGATCCGTGTGCTGGAAGCAGCGGATGCTGATGCAATCGCGGCGGCGATCAGCGAAGCGACCGAGAATCGGGCGTTGGACTACGCAAAAGCAAGTAGGGCGGAGCGGATGGTGGAGAATCGCTTCGGTATAGATGCGGTGCGAGCTCTCTATCGCGAGGTTAACCGTTCCCTAATCGAGGCGGCGCGGTCGCGCCACGGCGTTCAGCAGGATAGCGGCATCGCATCGGCATGATCACAGCGGCAAGCGACATAAATCCGCATGCCTACGGCTCTACGATGCCGGCCACTGCGCGACCGGTCGAACCGATTTCCCTGGGACGCGACGTGCTGTTTGCGGCAACGTCGGTCTCGCTTTTATGCGGGGTTCGGATTCCAATCGGTCACATTCCGCTATTTACAGCGTTCGCCGCGCTGGTCCTGCTAGTGAGCTTCTGGAGTATCTGGAAGTCCCCCTTTGTCAGGGTCATGCTGGTGCCGCCGCTGCTGATTTTTCTACTGATTCACCTGGGATTTGCCTTCCGGATATCGAGCAGCAATGGGCAGATTTTTGTCCTGCAGGCAATTGTAATCGGAGCGTTCGTGGTTGCTTTTACGAATCGTTATGCGCAAGTTGGAATGGCGCGATACCTTCGGCTGACCGGTATCGGCATGACAGGATTGTTAGTGTTCGTGCTCTCGTATCACTTTGCCAGACACAGATATACGTCGTTCAAGCTACTGGCGGATCCGAAAGCTGTCTTCGACCTGTTACCTTTGATGCTGCTGGTGCTACGAAGATCCCGCGCACCGTCGGCCGGGCTGCTGTTTTCGATACTGTTTCCACTGTTCGTCGTGGTCACGCTGCTA
>Ga0207675_100004903_pt1 | contig 12898 bp, 10 predicted proteins | sample KBSSwiS42_FD_184305 | JGI IMG/M metagenome (GOLD analysis project Ga0207675, IMG submission 184305) | Switchgrass rhizosphere microbial communities from Kellogg Biological Station, Michigan, USA - KBS Switchgrass S4-2 (SPAdes) (version 2) | ecosystem: Host-associated > Plants > Roots >... | reverse complement strand
GTAGCGGCCATCGAACTTGTGCCACAGGTCGTTGACGCCGATCAGGATGCTCACCAGGTTCGGCTCGAGGTCGATGCAGTCGGTCTGCCAGCGCGCCAGCAGATCGGGCACGCGGTTGCCGCTGATACCCCGGTTCCACAGCATCAGTCCGAGGCGGGGCTGATCCGCGAGCAGCCGCGCCGCGGCCAGATAGGCGTAGCCGCGACCCAGCGCCGCGGCGTCATTCACCTCGCGCCGCGTGCGGTCGCGCCCTGCGTCCGTGATCGAGTCGCCCTGAAACAAGATACGATGACCGGCGGCGAACATGGCAGCAGAGCTAGCACGGAGCGCGCCTGGCGCGCGATAGCCCCGGCACGGTTTTGCCGCGCGCGATGTCGGCTCCGCAGCTAGTCAGAGTCGCCCGCTGGCGCCCGCGGTCAGAGCCCCGCTCGTCAGCTCACCAGCTCGAACACGCTCGTGCCGTCGTGGATCGCCTCGATGGCCCGAGCGAACAGGGCGGCGACCGACAGCTGCTCGATCTTGCCGTGCACGAGCGACGCGCTTGCTGCCGCGCCGCTCGCCAACGGCGCTGTGGCTGCCAGCGGCAGCGAATCGGTGACGAGCACGGACTCGATCGGCGAAGCCGCGATGCGCTCCAGAGCCGAGCCGCAGAAGACGCCATGCACGGCGACTGCCTTCACGGCGCGCGCGCCCCGCTCCAGGCAAAACGCGGCAGCCTCCAGCAGCGTTCCGCCGCTCGCAATCTCGTCGTCGATGATCAGCGCCGTCTTGCCCGCCACGTCGCCCACCAGCTGCCGGGCCACGGGCTTGGCGTTGTCGGCGTAGCGGCGCTTGTCGATGATCGCCACGGGCAGGTCGAGGCGGCCGGCATAGCGCTCGATGTCCTTCGCTTCGCCGATGTCCGAGGCGACCACCACATGCCCCTCGAGCGAGGTCTGCGAGAGACGCTGGCAGATCAGAGGCGCAGCGATCAGCTGGTCCACTGGAATCCTGAAGAACCCCTGGATCTGGGGGGCGTGCAGATCCATGGTCAGCACTCGGTCGGCGCCCGCCGTCTCGATCAGATCCGCCATCAAGCGGGCAGTGATGGAGACGCGTGGTCGATCTTTCTTGTCGGAGCGCGAGTAGGGGAAATACGGCACCACCGCCGTGATGCGACCGGCGGAGGCATGCTTGAGCGCGTCGATGGTGATCAGCATCTCCAGGATGCCGTCGGAGACGGGCGGGCAAGAGGGCTGAATGAAGAAAACGTCCGCCTCGCGCACGTTCTCTTCGATCTGCACCAGCATGTTCTGGTTCGAGAACCGCACCAACTTGGACTGCCCGAGCGGCAGACCCAGGTGGTCGCAGACGCGGCGCGAAAAGGCCGAGTGGGCCGAACCCGAGAAGACTTTGACGTTTGCGTGCATCTGCCGTCGCTTAAAACGAGCGACCCGCGCACCGCAAGGCCCTCGTGGCGCGGCGCGTCGGTCCGCGGCGCAACGCGCCCAGGGGTGCGGCGCGCCGCGCGGGACGGCACGGGGCAGGGCGGGCGGGTGCGACGTGACCGCCCCGTGACGGAAGCAGCCGGCTTCGCCAGCTAGAAATTGCCGTATGCACCGTACGTTGAGCCCGGCCCAGACGCGCGTGGGCTGGTCCGCCTCCGTCCCTTTCTTGCTGATTCACCTGGCGCCGCTGGCCCTGTTCTGGACAGGGGCGCGTGCCATCGACTGGGCAGTGTGCGCGGGGCTGTACTTCGTTCGGATGTTTTTCATCACGGGCGCCTACCACCGTTATTTCGCGCATCGCTCCTACAAGATGGGTCGGGTGATGCAGTTCCTGATGGCGCTGGGTGGGACCATGGCCGTGCAGAAGGGCGTGCTGTGGTGGGCCGCGCATCACCGCAAGCATCACAAGCTGTCCGATCAGGCCGGGGACGTGCATTCCCCGAAGGACGGGCTCGGCTGGTCGCACGTGGGCTGGATCTTGAGCCACCAGCACGACGAGACCGACTGGAAATGGATCCGGGACTTCGCCAGGTATCCGGAGCTGGTCTGGCTGAACAAATACTTCCTCGTGCCCCCCGTCGTGCTCGGCACTGCGCTCTGGTGCCTCGGAGGCTGGAGCATGCTCTGGTGCGGCTTCTTCCTGTCGACGGCGCTCTTGTATCACGGCACCTTCACCATCAACTCGCTGGCGCATGTCTGGGGTCGCCGCCGCTACGTCACCCGCGACACGAGCCGCAACAATTTCGCTCTGGCCCTGCTCACGCTGGGCGAGGGCTGGCACAACAACCACCACTATTATATGTCGTCGGCCAACCAGGGCTTCTTCTGGTGGGAGATCGACATCAGCTACTACGTGCTGCGCATGCTGAGCTGGGTCGGGTTGACCTGGGATCTGCGCAAGCCTCCTCAGCACGTGCTGGACGGCAACCGAGTGCGCGACCACGAGGACATCGGCATGCGCCCCGCAGCGCAGGAGTCCACCGAGTCCAGCGGTCTGCCCGCGCTCGAGCCGGCGGAGTAGCGCCGGCTAGGCCTTCGTCTCGAAGGCTTCGCGCTTGGCCTCGAGCTGTTGCCAGCGGTCCATGAGCTTCGAGACGCGCTGTCGAGCGCTGGCGAGCTCGGTGCCCAGCTGTGCGGCTCGGGCGCCGTCGCGGCGGTAGAGCTCGGGGTCGCTCAGCTCGCGCTCGAGCCGCGTCACCTCGCCCTCGGCCTTCAGGATCGTGCTCTCGATTTCGGCCAGCTCGCGGATTTCTTTGTAACTGAGCTTGGCAGCCTTCGGCCGAGCCCCAGCGGCTTGCGCGCTCGCCGCTGCCTGCGCAGGCGCGGCCGCCGCCAGCCGTGCGCGCTCCAGGCGCAGGCGCGAATAGGTGCTGTAGTCGCCCACGTAGTGCCCCACACGACCCTCGCCCTCGAAGGCCAGGATGGATGTCGCCACGCGGTCCAGAAAGTAGCGATCGTGGCTCACGACCAGGACCGAACCCGGGAACTCGCACAGCATCTGTTCGAGCGCGCCCATCGTCATGATGTCGAGGTCGTTGGTGGGCTCGTCGAGCAAGAGCAGGTTTACCGGAGAGAGCAAGAGCTTGGCGAGCGCCACGCGGGCGCGCTCGCCGCCCGAGAGCACGCCCACCTTCTTGCGGATCTCTTCGCCCTTGAACAGAAAGCGCTCGAGGTAGTTGTAGATGGTGATCTCGCGCCCGCCCAGCGTCAGCTGCGTGCGCTTGCCGGCGACGTTTTCCGCCACCGTCGCCGCGTCGTCGAGCTCGCTGCGGGTCTGCGCGAAGTAGCCGATGCGCGTATTTTTGCCCAGCCGCGCCTGGCCCCGCGTCGGCGCGAGCTGCTGGGTGATCACCTGCAACAGGCTGGTCTTGCCCACGCCGTTCGGTCCCAGCACACCGAGGCGCTGCCCTGGGGTCACGATCAGATCGAGATCGCGGATCAGCGTGCGTTCGCCGCGCACCACGCTCACGCCGGAGAACTCCAGCACCTCCGAGCCCTGGCGTCCGGAGGCGACCTCGAAGCTCAGGCCCTGATTCCCCTTGGGGCCGGGCCCCACCTTCGCCTCTTCTGCGCGCGAAACGCGCGCTTTCTGCTTGGTGCCGCGCGCCTTGGGCTGACGGCGCAGCCACTCCAGCTCGGTGCGCAGGAAGTTTTGCCGGTTGCTCTCGGTGCGCGCCTCGACCGCTTCGCGATCGGCCTTGGCGGTCAAGTACGCCTCCCAGCCGCCCTGGTAGCTCTGCACGGTGCCCGCGTGCATCTCCCAGGTGCGATTCACCACGCGATCCAGAAAGTAGCGATCGTGCGTGATCACGAGCAACGCACCCTTGAAGCTATCCTGCAGGTACGCCTCGAGCCAGTCGATGCTGTCGGTGTCCAGATGGTTGGTGGGCTCGTCCAGGATCAGCACGTCGGGCTCGGACACCAGGAGCGCCGCGAGCGCCACGCGTCGGCGCTCGCCACCGCTGAGTGTGCCCACCAGCGCCTGGACGTTGGTCACGTGCAGCTGCTGCAAGATGGCATTGGCGCGGTGCTCCTGGTCCCAGCCGCCCATGTGTTCGATCTCCGTGGAGAGCTCGGCTTGCCGGTCGAGCAACTGCTGGTGCTCCGCGGCGGGCAGGGCGGCCCCAGAGGCCCCCAACCGCTGGCTCAGCTCGTCGTACTCGTGGCGTACGGTCTGCCATTGCTCGAGCCCCCGCGACGCGGCTTGCAGAGCGGTGAGGGACTCGTCCAGCAGCGGCACCTGGGGCAGGTAGCCGATGCGACTGCCGCGGCGCTGCATCACGTCCCCGACGTCCGGAGTCTCGATCTTACCGATCACGCGCGCCAGCGTGGTCTTGCCGGAGCCATTGTTGCCGACCAGACCGATGCGCTCTCCGCTCGCCAGCGTGACGGAGATGCCGGCGAGCACGCGGTGGGATCCGTAGCTTTTCTCGACGTCGTGGGCGCTCAGCAGGCTCATGGGGTCCGTGACTTAGCAGCCCTGCTGGCGGGTAGCCTCGGGAAATTCGCGTTTTCTCGCCTTGACCAGGCAGGGGCCGTCAATCATATTCGCCAGTGCCCATTCCGGGAGCGAGGAGAATCTGACCATGAATGCTGTCAAAGCCAGTGTAGTTCGTGTCGATCGCCGCTCCCCCATCAGCTCCCGCTGATGCGTTGAAGGCCTGACTTCAGCCGGAAGAACCCGGCCTGAAGCACCCCGGCTCGAGCCTGCCTCTGGCAAGCGCTCGCCGACGAGCCGCACAGCGGCCCACCGCAACCTCTGCGGTTCGGCGCTGTGGCTGCTTGGCCGCAGTTTACCCACTCCGGTCGCAATCAGCGACCCAAGGACACCTACCGTGCCTATCCACGCTCTGGGCTGGGGAGACGCTCTCCAGCAACAGTTCCAGCTCCTCGCCGAATCTCATCCTACTTCCGCTCTCCAGCCGGCTCGCGTCGTCGCCGAGCACCGCGGCGCCTATGAGTTGATTGCCGCCAGCGGCCCCTGCTGGGCCGAGACCACGGGGCGGCTGCGCCACCAGGCGCAGGATCGCCTGTCTTTGCCCGCCGTCGGCGACTGGGTCGCCATCGACGGCAACGCTCGGCTCGTGGCCGTGTTACCGCGCAAGAGCGCCTTCGTGCGCAAAGTGGCGGCCGCGCGCAGCGAGCCGCAGGTAGTGGCGGCCAACATCGATCACGTGTTCATCGTCACGTCCGCCAACTCGGACTTCAACCCGCGTCGCATCGAGCGCTACGTCTCGGCGATCTGGGAGAGCGGCGCCTCGCCACTGCTGGTCATCAACAAGACCGACCTGTGCGCGGACGTCGAGCTCTTGCTGTCATCCCTCGGCAACGCCGCCGTGGGCTTGCCCGTCGCGCGCGTGAGTGCGCTCGAGCGCCGCGGTGGCGAGCAACTGCTCGGCCACCTGGGGCCGCAGATCACGGTAGCTCTGGTCGGATCGTCGGGCGTCGGCAAGTCGACCATCGCCAACTGGCTGCTGGGCGCGGAGGCACTGGAGACGAGCGCCATCGATGCCGTCGAGCGCGGCCGCCACACCACCACCCGTCGCGAGCTGCTGGCGCTGCCCGGCGGGGGCGCGCTGATCGACACGCCGGGCATGCGCGAGCTGACCCTCTGGTCCGACGCGGACGATCTGGCCGGCTCTTTCGCGGACATCGAGGCCTTGGCCCAGCGTTGCCGCTTCCTCGACTGCCAGCACCAGGGGCAGCCCGGCTGCGCCATCGGCGAGGCGCTGCAGAGCGGAGAGCTGCAAGAGGCCCGGCTCCAGAACTTCTGGAAGCTCCAGCGCGAGCTGCTCTACCAGGAGCAGCGCAAGCAGCACGTGGCAGAGAGAGGGCAAAAGCAAAAGCAGATCGCCCGCGCGACCAAGCAGCGGCGCAAGGTCCCGCTGGGGGCCAAGCTCCGCTAGTTCTCTCGACTCTTCGTCAGCGGATTCTGGTTGCCTGGATAGGCCGGTCTTCGCGCGTGCCCGACTCTCCTCGGGCGCCTTCCAGCACCAGGCCGCGCTCCACAGCCTCCGCCAGGATGACGGCAGCGGGGGCTTCCAGGTAGTTACAGCAATTCAAGGCATGGGCCACGCTCGGGTGCGGCGTGACCCGGCCGCGTAGACCCGTCATCAAGAAAATGCCCGCTGCGGCCGCGCGCTGGGTGGCGGCGGCGAAGCCCTTACCTTCGAGGACCAGGTGAATGCACGAGCAAAGCCCGAGCAATTCATCGAGCACGCGGCTGAGCTCGAGGCGTGTCTCCTTGTCGGGTCCTCTTTCCCCGGCGGGCACGATCCCGACATACACCAGCGATCCCGACAACTGCTGCTTCGCCTGCCGCACGAGCCGCACGGCTCGTGCGGCATCGGCCAGTTCGGTCTTCTGCCAGCGCAGGATGAAGACGTTTTTTACCAGACCCGAAATGAACGGCATGCAGAACCCCCCCCGAGCTCGCGCCAGCTGGAACGCGTGTAGGCACGGCTGTAGGGCGCCCGCGCGATAGTGAAGGATCCGGGTAAATCGCCGCGCAGCGCGGGGCCTGCCTGGCCGGGCGTCGCCCGGCACGAGGCTCGCGTCGCGTTGCAGGCAAAAGGCGCCTACACTCGCTCCAAATCAAAAAAGGAGCCAACATGCCACATTTCTTCCGTTGCCTTCCCCGCTGGTGCTGCATCACGGTCGCCTGTGTTGCCCCGATTCTACTGGTGAGCGCTGCGCCGGCGCGCGACGGGGGCGCCAAGGAGCGGCGCGATTGCCCCTCGGGCCTCGGCCATCGCACGGCCCAAGAGGCCATTGTCGAGCACTTAGCGCTGCTGCGAGCCGGCGATCTGGAAGCAGCGCTTTGTGACTATGCCGAGGACGCGGTCGTCATCCTGCCGGGCCAGGTGGCCTCGGGTATCGACGAAATCCGGATCGGTCTCTCCGGGTTTGCTCAGCTCTTCGGCGATGCCGTGCCGGAGGTCGACTCGTTGACCACGGTAGACGCGGTCGTCCTGTTGACCTTTCACGTGTCGGGGCCCGACCTGTCGATCCCCAATGGCTCCGACACGTACGTCGTGAAGAGGGGCCTCATCCGCTACCAGACCGTGCACGACGTGCTCGTGCCGACAGTGCAGTAGCCTGCGCATGCCCAGCCAGCGCCTGCAAAGCAGCGAGCCTCCCGCTCGCTGGGGCCAGGCGCTGCCGCCGGGCGCCAGCGCTGCAGCACTCGCCGCTTGACGTCGGCCGCCCGCGGCGCGTCCGCGGTGGCAAAAGGACCGGTCTTCGACGCGCCTCGAGTTCCGCGCTGACGGCATGGCACTTGCTCACGAGTGTCGCACCTCCACCATGTCGCCCACCGTCCCCGTGCACGCACCATCCATTTCCGAGCTCGCGGCGAGTCGAGAGCTGCCCGCCCTCGAGCGCACGTTGAGCAGCGAGCTCGTCGCTCTGTTCCGCGACCTGGGCGTGCGCTACGCCTTCGGCCTCACCGGTGGGGCGAACACGCTGTTCGTCGACACGCTGGGGAAGAGCGCGATTCGCGTCGTGCAATGCCGACATGAAGGCGGAGCTGGGTTTGCGGCCGCCGAAGCCTACTTCGCCTGCGGCGCGCCGAGCCTGGTATTTGCCACGACCGGCCCGGGCATCTTGAACGTGCTCAACGGCATCATGGCCGCGCGCTGGGAGGGCGCCAAGATCATCCTGATTTCTGGCATCACCTCGGCGGAACATCGCGGGCGCTGGAGCGCGCAAGAGACCAGCGCATTTACTCTGCCCGTCGCCGACTTGTTCGCCCCCGGTCCACTCTTTCACTATGCAACGGTGATCGACACTCCGCGTCAGCTGCGCGCCATCGCCAACCGCCTGAGCCTTGGCTTGCAACGGCCGCAGGGCTTCGTGGCCCACGTCGCGCTGCCCATTTCGGGGCAGCTCGCCAGCGTCTCCGTGCCCGCGCGTGCACCTTCGTTACGCGTGCTTTCGACCGGCTGCTCCGAGGCTGCAGCCATTGAATGCGCGGAGCTCTTGCAAAAGAAACCCTTCGTCATCTGGACGGGCTTCGGAGCGCGCAGCGCGGCGCTGCCGATCCTACAATTGGCGGAGCGCACCGGAGCGCACGTGATGAGCACACCGCGCGGCAAGGGTGTGTTCCCGGAAAATCACGCCCTTTACCTCGGCGTCACCGGCATGGGAGGCCACGATCGCGTCCAGGAACAGCTGGCCAAGCTCTGTCCCCAGCGAGCTCTGGTGCTCGGATCGCGGCTCGGCGAAGGCTCGTCGTTCTGGACGCCAGAGCTCGTCCCGCCGGGCGGTTTCATCCATGTGGACATCGACCCGGATGTGCCGGGTGCCGCCTATCCGGCCGCTTCGACCCTCGCCGTCAGCTGCGAGATTGCCCCCTTCGTACAGGCCCTGCTGCGACACATTCCCCCGCGCACGGATAGCGCTCGCCCGTGCGCGAGCGTTCCGTCGCCCTCGCTCGAGCAGGCACGAGGCGGCCTGGCGGCGACCAAGGGCGTGCGAGCCAGCGCGCTGATGCACGCGATCCAGCGTGTCGTGGTGGACGGCAGCGACGCCATCGTCATGGCCGAGTCGGGAAATGCCTTTGCCTGGGCAAGCCAGGAGCTGCGTTTCGTAGCTCCGTACCGCTACCGCGTGAGCACGGGCTACGGCTCGATGGGGCACTTTTCGGCCGGCGTCGTGGGCGCGGCACTGGGGCGCGCGGGCAAGGCGGTCGCGATTGTGGGTGACGGATCCATGCTGATGAACAGTGAGGTGAGCACCGCAGCGCAGCATGCCTTGCCCGCCGTGTGGATCGTGCTCAACGATGGGCGCTTCTCGATGGTGGAACAAGGCATGCGCATGCTGGGCTGCACACCCGTCGATGCAACGTTCCCACAGGTGGACTTTGCGGCTGTCGCCCGCGCCATGGGCGCGGACGGCATGCGCGTGAGCTCCGAAGCAGAGCTGGATGCGGCGCTCGAGTGTGCCATGCGGGCCAAGGGCCCCTTCATCCTGGACGTGATCATGAGCGACATCGAGGCATCACCACTGGTGCGCAGAGCGAAGAGCTTGATGCGGCAAAACCTGGCTGCTGCCGGGCCATGAGCGGCATGCAAAGGAAATGGACATGAGCAAACACGCGGGCATTCGAGCACTGGCGATTCACTTTCCTCGCGGTCTCCGCACCAACCAGTTCTGGAGGAACCATCATCCCGAGATCCTGGAGGCCGTGGAGACGCGCAAGAAGGACCGCATGTGGGCGGCACCCGAAAAGCAGAGCGGGCCCTCGGCGGGCGATGACTTCGACGCGGAGATGGCGCAGTATCTGGCCGATCCGTTTCGAGGCACGGTGGAGCGGCGCGTGCTGACGCCGGGCGAGAGCTCGCTCACGCTCGAGCATGCGGCTGCCAAGAAAGCGCTGGCCGCTGCCGAGCTCGAGCCCTCGGACGTCGACCTGATGATCGTGTCCTCGTTTCTTCCGGACACCTTCGGCTGCATGAACGCTGCGTACCTCGCGCGCGACCTCGGCCTCACGGGGCAAGCGTTCAACCTCGAATCAGCCTGTTCGAGCTCGATGGCCGGGCTGCAGACCGCGTGCGGACTGGTTCAAGCCGGCCAGTTCAAGACCGTGCTGGTTGTGGCATCGTGCGCGTATTCGCGGGACACCGATACGCGCAACACGATTTCCTGGACGGTGGGAGACGGCGCAGGCGCCTTCCTGGTCGCCGAGGTGGAGCCCGGTTATGGTCGATTGGGCGGCAAATCCGTGCATACCGGCGCGACGTGCGGAGCTCTCTGGTTCGAGAACTATGCACGCGACGATGGAAGCCTGTGGTTCCGGCTGGTGGGCGACCCGAACGCCGGCAAGCTCCTGCGCGACACCTCCGTCGGCTATCTGCTCACCTGCTGCAACGGTGCGCTCGCCGATGCCGGGCTCCGCCTCGGTGACATCGACCACTTCGTCTTCAATACCCCCGTGGCCTGGTATTCGAAGTTCTGCGCGCGCTCGCTGGGCATCCCCGAGAGCAAGCCCGTGATCAACATGTACCCCAAGTACGGCAACATGGGGCCCAGTCTCTTGCCGGCCAATCTTTGGCACGCGGCCAAGGAGTTTGGCTTCAAGAGGGGCGACCGCATTCTCATGTACACCGTGGGCAGCATCTCTTCGGCGGGAGCCATGGTGCTACGCTGGGGGGATGTGGCGCTGGGCTCGGCGCCCGAGCCGCCCGTTGTCTCGTGCGACTAGTGTCTACTTCCCCTTGCGCTGGCCGCGATCGGAGCAACAGCGGAAGCCCGTCGAGTAGTCGTGATAGGTGAAGGCGTGAGCGCGGGTGCGGTACTCACAACCCTGGCCATTCTGAAGCGTATCCATGAAGTAGCCCCCGAGGAACGTCCCTGCAGGGTCGGCTACCCATTCGTGGAGATTGCCGACCATGTCGACGACGCCATACTCGTTGGTGCAGCGAGGGAACGCGCCACTCGGTGCCACCGTATCCGGCAACTCGTCCAGACGAGAGTCGTTCATGAAGGCCGGTGTCCACATCTTCGCCGCGTTCGTGCCGCGCGGTTGAGTCTCTCGAAATAGGCGCTGCACGGGGTGCCCCGTGGGCTGACCGAAGCGATCATTGCACACCCCCGCCTGGCGGGTGTTCCCGTACGGATAGCGCGTGTCCTTCGGCCCTCGGCAGGCGGTCACCCACTCCTCGGGCGAGCACAGGCGTTTGCCTGCGCGCTGGCAGGCGGTCGCGGCCTGCGCGCCGCTGATGTACCCCTGAGGTTTGACGCCCCGCTGCGAGACCGCGACGATCCGGGCTTCGCTGCCGTCCACGGGGCGATTGCTGGGCCAAGGGCTGAGTGTGGTGCCGTCCGGACTCCGTTGCACGAGAGAGGCTTCATAACGATCGATACAGAACGCAGCGCGTGCAGCGGCGATCTCGACCATCTCCGCTGAGCACGGCGGCAAACGCTCGGCTGCGGGAGGGGGCAGCGGCGCAGGGGGGGCGGGTGACGCGCACCTCGTCCCCTCCAGCAGCATCACGGTTGCCAGCGCTGCACAGGTCAGCAGCTGACGGCGAGTTTCGCGAACGCTCACCGGGAGCTCTCGGGGACGTCAGGCGTGTCCGGCTGAACGGCGCTGCGTTGCTGGCTCGCGCCCGCCACGTCGCTTGCTGTTTCTCGAGCCCTGTTCTTGCAGCAGCGAAAGCCGAGGTGATAGTTGCTGTGGCTGTTGCGAGACATGACCTGCGAGGGGTGCCAATCCGGGGCTCTCCAGTGACAGTCGTCTTCGTGAGCTTCGTAGTTCGAGAAGATGAACCAGCTGCCCTTCATCTCGGTCTGACCGGAGCCACCGTTGCGCGTCAACTGCGAAGGCGTCAGAGGCAAGCTCATGTGCTCGGCCGCGTTGCCGTGCAGGTCGTAGACCCCAAACGGGCTCACGCAGTCGGGGAATGCGCCGCTCGGAAAGGTGTTCGAACCGCAGGCGGCAAACCCTGCACCGGGGCAGCCCGGCGTCTTGTAGCTGCTCGTGGCACACAACACATGATACTTCTCGGGACCATATGCCCAAACCCGAGAACGGAGCGCATTGTGCAAGCGCCGCATCGTTTGGCGGTCGTTGCCCCAGGCGTATTCTCGGTCGGCGGAGCGTAGCGATCCGGCACAGGCGCCCTCCCATTCGTGGGCGTCGCACAGGCGTTTGTCCACGGCTTGGCAGAGCTCGGCCGCTTCCCGCGCACTGACATGCACCACCGGGAATTCGCAGGGGATGTTCGGAAACTCGAACTGATCGATGCAAACCTCGGCGGCGTCAGGACCTGCACTCGCAACCTGCTGATCGTAGAGCGCGGCCATGAACGGCGCGCCGCAGCCGGCATCGCCTGGGCGCAAGGGTCGTTCAGCCAGCGCCGCTCGACACTCGGCACGGCCGACGGGGTGAACGCTGAGGCGCGGATTGCCTTGACCCAGGATGGGGGAGCCCTCGAATACCTGACGTACGCGCGCGAGTTGCTCGCTCGACAGACCGAGCTCGCTCTCCAGCCGAGCGAACAGCTGCTGGCGTTGCTCCTCCAGCGTTTCGACCGCGGCCGTCGCCTCGGTCGGGCTCGGGATGACGATCCCGAACGCGCTCTCGGCGTGCAGCGTCGTGGTCGATTGGCTGTTCGCGCTCTGCACCACTCCGAGCCAGGCGCAGAGCGTGGCACCGGAAAGGATGCTGGCGCGCCGGCTCGGTAGCGCGGCTCGACAGCGTCGAATGCTGGCTGCTAGCGCTGCGGACGATGCGGGCCCTGTCACACTCCAGTTGAGCGGCACGCTTCGCACCAACCAAGAGGAACCATTGTGAAACGTGTCAGGTGATCGTCTGCACGCAGAGCCGGCACGCGTACCGAACGTCACCCGAGGACGTCGCGAGAGAAGGGCTAGCTATCCCACATCTGTACCGGATGGGGCGGGCGCGCGCCGCTCGGCGGAGAGCTCCCTGCCTGGAGGCGCGGTTCGCGAGTCTTCATTCCCGCGCTTGGCCGGCGGAGGGCGCCTGCATTGCAGCCAGAGCTGGACCGTCCGTTCAAGGGAGTGCGATCCGCAGTCTGCATGACGCAGGGCTCGATCGCTCGGGAATCGACCTTGAAGCTTGGACGTGGGCTGCGGCTGATGGTGCGCGGCTTGACCCTTGCCGGTGCGCTCAACGCCGCACTGGTGCTGGCGGTACACCATGTGCCGCAAGTGGGACCGATCGTGGCCAATTCGCTGCGCGCGGTCATCGGCATCGGGGCCGTGGCGCGACTCGAAGAGCTGCTGGCGTCTGCAGAGGACAACGTCATGCGGCTACGCTGGCGGGGCGAGCCCTCGCGCTCGCTCGAGGCAATCTCGCCGAGCACCACCCCCGTCGAGGCACCCGCAGCGGAGACCGTGTCGCCCTCGCGACCGGTGGCGATGCTTGCCGTGGCACCGGTCTT
>Ga0207675_100004902_pt1 | contig 12899 bp, 7 predicted proteins | sample KBSSwiS42_FD_184305 | JGI IMG/M metagenome (GOLD analysis project Ga0207675, IMG submission 184305) | Switchgrass rhizosphere microbial communities from Kellogg Biological Station, Michigan, USA - KBS Switchgrass S4-2 (SPAdes) (version 2) | ecosystem: Host-associated > Plants > Roots >... | reverse complement strand
TGGTGATGCGGCCGTCCTTGCCCGAGGCGGGAATCTTCGCCGGATCGAGCTGCTTCTCTTCGACCATGCGGCGCACCGAGGGCGCGAGCTTGTCGCTGACACCGGCCGGCGCCGCGGCAACTGCCGGCTTCGCGGCCGGTGCGGCCTTCGCGGCAGGCGCGGCGGCAGCGGCGGCAGCGGGAGCGGCCGTGGCGGCAGCACCTTCTTCCAACACCGCGAGCACCTGGCCACTGGTCACCGACGTCCCCGCGACGATCCGAAGTTCCTTGAGTACGCCATTCACGGGCGCCGGAACCTCCAGCACTACCTTGTCGGTTTCGAGATCGGCCAGATTCTCATCGCGGCTCACGGCCTGCCCGGCCTGCTTGTGCCAGGTGACCAGCGTGGCGTCGGCGACCGACTCGGGTAGTTGGGGAACCTTGATTTCAATGGCCATGTGCTTCTTCCGTTATCGCGATGTCGCGGCCGCCGGCGGCACCGGGTGAGTCCCGGTCAGCGTCAGTCGCTTGGTTTCGCGCGCTCCATCTTCTTTGTGGGTGGCCGAGAGCGCAGCTTCGATGAGTCCGCGTTGCTCGAGCTCGTGAATCTTGGTGATGCCGGTGGCCGGTGCCGCGGCCGGCGGACGGCCGGCGTACAGCAGCTCGCGCTTGCCGACCAGCGTCTGCAGGCGATGCCGGATCTGGTACCAGGCGCCCTGGTTCTGCGGCTCTTCCTGGCACCACACCACCTCGCGTGCATTCGGATACCGCGCCATCACGGCTTCCATCTCCGCGACCGGGAATGGATAGAGCTGCTCGACGCGCACCAGGGCGACCTCATTGTTATTGGTCGCGCGCCGCGCCTTGAGCAGGTCGAAGTACACCTTGCCCGACGACAGCACCAGGCGCTTCACGTTCGCGGCGTTGAGTTTGTCGATATCGTCGATGACCGTGGCGAATTCGCCGTGGGCGAGATCCTCCAGCGACGACACCGCCATCTCGTGGCGCAGCAGTGACTTCGGCGTCATGACGATCAGCGGTTTACGCAGGCTGCGCAGGATCTGCCGGCGCACCATGTGGAACATCTGCGCCGGTGTCGACGGCACACACACCGCCATGTTGTTCTCGGCGCACAGCTGCAGGAAACGCTCGAGGCGCGCCGAGGAATGTTCGGGGCCCTGGCCTTCGTAGCCGTGCGGCAGGAACATCGCGAGACCGCACAGGCGACCCCACTTCGACTCCCCCGAGCTGATGAACTGGTCGATGATGACCTGCGCGCCGTTCACGAAGTCGCCGAACTGCGCTTCCCAGATCACCAGTGACGACGGATCCGTGGTCGAGTAACCGTATTCGAATCCGAGCACGGCCTCTTCCGAGAGCACCGAGTCGGTCACCTGGAACGCCGGCTGGCGCTCCGCCAGGTGCTGCAACGGCACGTAACACTCGCCCGTGGTCTGCTCGTGCAGCACCGCGTGGCGATGGAAGAAGGTGCCGCGGCCGGAATCCTGGCCGGTGATGCGGATGGAATTGCCTTCCTCGAGGATGCTGGCGTAGGCCAGCGTCTCGGCTGCGCCCCAGTCGAGCGGCAATTCACCGCGGAACATCCTGGCGCGATTCGCCATCACCTGCGCGACGCGCGGATGCAGCGTGAATCCTTCGGGGAACTTCACGGCGCGTTCGCCGAGGGCCTTGAGGCGCGCGAGGTCGCCGCCGCCCCGGACGCGTTCGCTCCAGTCGCTGCCGGCGTACTTGCTCCAGTCGACGGTGTACTTGTTGCCGATCATGCCGAGCGAGGCGCGTGCCTGCGGCTTGCCGGCGTCGAGACCCTGGCGGAACTGCTCGACGATGCCCGCGGCGTCTTCCTTCGTGAGCACGCCCTGCGCGGCGAGTTTGTCGGTGTACAGCTGGCGCGTGGTCGGATGCTTGCGGATCACCTGGTACATCATCGGCTGGGTCGCCGCCGGTTCGTCGGCCTCATTGTGGCCGTGGCGGCGATAACAGACCAGGTCGATGACCACGTCCTTGCGGAACTTCTGCCGGTAGGCGAGCGCGAGGCGCGTGACGAACACCACCGCTTCCGGGTCGTCGCCGTTGACGTGGAAGATCGGCGTCTCGAGCATCTTGGCGACGTCCGAGCAATACATCGTCGAGCGCACGTCGTCGGGACGGGAGGTCGTGAACCCGACCTGGTTGTTCACGATGATGTGCACCGTGCCGCCGGTGAAGAATGCGCGCGCCTGCGAGAGCTGCAGCGTCTCCATCACCACGCCCTGGCCCGCGAAGGCCGAGTCGCCGTGGATGAGAATGGGCAACACGCGTTCGCCGAGTTTGTCGCCGCGTCGTTCCTGGCGCGCGCGCACCGAACCTTCCACCACCGGGTTCACCACCTCGAGGTGCGAGGGATTGAACGCCAGCGCCACGTGCACGTTGCCACCGGGCGTGCGCAGATCGGCCGAGAAACCCTTGTGGTACTTCACGTCGCCCGAGCCCTGCAGGTGCGCGGTGTCGTATTTGCCTTCGAATTCGTTGAACAGCACCGACGGCGACTTGCCGAGCACGTTCACCAGCACGTTGAGGCGGCCGCGATGCGCCATGCCGATGACGGCCTCTTCGATGCCCTTCAGTCCGCCCTGCTGGATCAGGTCGTCGAGCAGCGGGATCAGCGAGTCGCCGCCTTCGAGAGAGAATCGCTTCTGGCCAACGTACTTGGTATGCAGGTATCGCTCGAGGCCTTCCGCCGCCGAGAGCTGCCAGAGAATGTTCTTCTGTTCTTCGGTGCTGATCGTTCCCCTGAGGCGGCCGAGCAGGTATTGATCCTGCAGCCACAGGCGCTCTTCGGTGTTCGAGACGTGCGCGAACTCCGCGCCGATCGTGCTGCAGTAGGCGAACTCGAGCTGCGCGATGATCTCGCGCAGCTTGAGGCGCGGCGCCAGCTCCGTGGGGCGCGAGCCAGTCAGGAATTCCGTATCGAGGTCCGCCTCGGACAGTCCGAAGTAACTCAGCTCCATGACCCGCGGGCGCGGCCGCTTCTCCATGTCGAGCGGATCGAGACGCGCGATCAGATGGCCGCGGTTGGCATAGATCTGCACCAGGCGCGACACGGCGCCCTGCTTGGCCGCCGAATCACTGGTAAGAGGAGTCCCGCCGGCCGCGAGTCGCGGTTTGCCGGCGCGCTGAACGATGGCCGCCTGCACCGTGGAATGGATCTGCTCGCCGGCATGGCCGTCGCGCAACTTCTGGAAGTAGTCGCGCCACCGGGGGTCCACGCTCTGCGGGTCGGCGAGGAACTGTTCGTACAGAGCTTCAACGTAAGGAGCGTTGCCGCCAGAGAGCGGCGTCGAGGCCAGCAACTCGCGAAGGCTGGGAGCCATACGGGGAAAAAATCCTTGTGGACTCAAGGTCCTGGAGCGACAAAGGGGCGGTATGTTAGCCGAACCGGCGGACCGCCGGAAGGCGACTGGGGTCTAATCTTGGGGAATGTTACGTAAAAGGAAGAGTTCGTAACCCACCAGGACCGCATACATCCCCAGGACCACGTAGAGGATGGCCCCCACCGCCCGGCCGAAGATCTTCAGCCGCGCGAGCACGATCAAAAGCATGACGCTCAGGGCCGTCAGGCCCACCTTCCAGGCGGCGAATGCATGCCCGGAGCCATGCACCAGCATGGCCATGAAGGGATTGACCTCTTCGGCCCCGCGCGCGATCAGCGTCAGGGTCAGCAGCGCGTCGGCACTACAAAGGAGCAGGATGAGGATGCCGACGGCGAGCCACTGCGGATGAAACCAATCCGTCACGACCGGGTGACGTTCGCCGTGGCGGCGCGGCTCGATGCGGCGGCGTGCGAAATTTCCCCGCCACAGCGCGCCGATCACGGAACGGCGCCGTTCGACTCGCAAGCGTCGTTCGTGCATCGGGGCTGACATCTATGCACTGCATTCTATGAGTGCGTCGCCATACTGGAATGCCGTCAAGCCCAAATTGAGTGTGAGCCAAGTCCCAAACTCACCGTGTTGGCCGGGCTCAAAACAACCAGCGCACCTCGGCGTAAATCGAGCGGCGAATCTCGCGCGCCGTGGGAACGGCGTACTCGTGGTGGCGGTCGTCGAGTAGATTGAGACCATTGATCGACACATCCATCGCGTCCGTGGCCTGCCAGGCGACCCGCGCGCCCAATTCGGTGTACGACGGGCTCTCCGGCGAGGGCAGCTTCGCGACATAACGCAGCATCGCGTCGACACTCCACTTGCCGAAGTCCATCGACGACTTGAGCGTGCCGCGCCAGGTGGGATCGTTGCCGGCCTGTTCGACGCCGAGCAACTGCGAGGCACCGTCGCTGAATTCCAGTCGCTTGTGAACCGAGCGGTATCCCGGCGACAGCCGCCACCAACGCGCGACTTGCCAGTTGCCCCACACCTCGAATCCGTAGGTACTGCCTTCCATGAGATTTCCCCAGCGCAGCGGCAGGAAGCCGCCGGGCGCCGGCTCGATGGTTCGAAGATCGTCGTATTGGTTGTAGAACGCGCTCACCGACCACGAGATCGACGCGTGCGGCTGGCTGCGATAACCGAGCTCGAAGGCGTCGACCGTCTCGGGCTCGAAGCCGGGATCACCCACGAGGAACGGGTTCACGCCGTCGGCGCGTTCGATCACGTCGGCGTCCAGCGGCGTCGGCGAGCGGATGGCGCGTGCCGCAGACGCCCAGACGAGTGAATGTTCGGCCGGCGACCAGGCGAGCCGTACATCCGGCAGCGTCGCCCATCCCGAGTAGGAGTTCTCTTCGAATTTCAGGCCGAGCGTCAGCTTGAGCTCGTCGCTCAGCGTGATGGTGTCCTGCCCGAACACGTTTGTGAGTTGCAGCGTGCGGTGCTCGGGGTCGAAGGCCAGCGTCGGAGTGCTGTCGATGTCGTAGTCGCTGTAGCGCCGTCCGAAACCCCACACCACGCGGTGCCGGCCGCCCAGCTGAAGCGACTGCTGGAAATCGACGTCGTACGTCGAGAGCGTAAACCCAACGCCACTCGGCGGCTGACCGCGATCGGTGCTGTCGATGAAGACCTGCAGGCGGGTATCCGCGCGCTCGCCGTCGTGCTCCCAGCGGCCTAACAAGTTGTGCTGCGTGAAACCGATGTCGCCGAACGCGCCCACGTTCTCGGTGGCGTCCTGGTAGTCACCCTGGATGGTGAAGCGATCACGGTCGGTTCCAGCGCCGAGGTCCACGCGAAACCCCGCCTGCACCTTGTGCCAACGATCGCCACCGCTCGCCCCGCTTTCGAGCTCGCTCGGACCGCGATCGAAGGCCTTCAGGTACACGCGGTACGCATCGCGCGGGTCGTCTCCCCTGCCAAACGAATCGCCGTAGCGCGCGGTGAGGGCATTCTCCTGGTCTCCGCCGCTGGCACGCAGCAACCCACCCTCGGTGTCGTGCGCGTTGCGCGTGATGATGTTGATCACGCCATTCATGGCGTTGGCGCCCCACAGCGTCGCGCCGGGTCCGCTGATCACCTCGATGCGATCGATGTCGTCCATGACGACGTCCTGCGCGTCGTACGCAACTCCGGAAAAAAGCGGGTTGTAGACGCTGCGCCCATCGATGAGGATCAGGATCTTGTTCGAGAAGTTCTGGAACTCGAGATGGCTGCCGAAACCGCGCGCGCCGATCTGGTATTCCTGCGCGTTGATCTGCTCGACCTGCAGGTTCGGCGCCAGGCGCAGCGCTTCGGGAATCGAGAGCACGCCCGAGCGGCGGATCTCCTCGCTCGTGATCACGTAGATCGATGCGGGGGCGCTGCTCAAACTCTGCGTGGACCTGGAGACCGAGGTCACCTGCACGTGCGCCAGCTCCTCGAGCGACATGCGGCTGAGCTGCGTCAGGGGATCCGAAGCATCGGCGAGCAGCTGGGCATTGGAAGGAGCTGCCAGCAACACGCCCGCACCCACGCACCAGAACGGACTCAATCGGGTCACTTGTTTTCTCCCACGGGATGAGGCCTGCGTTCGACGCGCGCGGCCACCGACAACAACGCTGCGTCCACCTTGAGGCGCGCGCGATCCGACGCCGCGAGCGAGACCTCGAAGCGCACATTGCGGTCCGAATCACGGAAATTGATGACGGCGCCGGCCCCCAACCCATCCTCGTCGTCGGTGACCAGCAGGACGGGCCGTTTGACGGCCTCGGCCAACAGCGAGCGGCTGCGCGGCAGGACGCCGGGACCTATATAGAGTATGTGGACGCCGTCGAGATCGGACACGCGCGACACGCGCCGCAACTGCGCGGCGTGGCCCCGCACCGCCATGCGCGGCAGCAGCGCTTCGAGTTGTGTGGCCACTTCCTCGCTCCCCGCGACGCCGATCACGAACGGCGCCTGCGGCACCTCCGGCGGCCACTCGACATAGGAAGCGAAGCGATACAGGAAGGCCGCCTTCACCGATTCGACCGGAAATACGTCTGCAACCACGTACGATGCGACGCCGGCGAGCGCCAGCGCGATCAGCAGGCGGCGCATGTAGGAATAGGCCGATTGCAGATCACCGGATATCCGATATGTAGAGAGGATGAGCGTGCATGATCCCGAACGTGACTGACCCGGCGGCCGGCCGGGCGATGCGATTGTGGCGCGTTTTGGCGTCCATCCGCCATGCGCGGCACAGTCTCTCCGGCAAGCTCATCCTTGTAATGCTTACAACCACGGCGATCGCGCTCGCCGTCGCCGGTGCGGCGTTGTTGTTCACCGACGTGCGCGCCAGCCGTGATTCCTGGGCGGCGGATCTCAGTACCGAAGGGGCCATCCTGTCCCTCGCCGTTCAACCCGCGCTCTCTTTCAACGACTTCGAAGCTGCGCAGCGTAACCTGAGCGCATTGCAGGCGCGCGCCTCGATTCGCAGCGCCGCGTTGTACTCCGCGGACGGGACTTTGTTTGCCCAGTACGTGCGCGAGGGTGAGCCGGTCCCGGCCGCGCGCGTCCCACGCCTCGAGCCCGGTGTCCACATCGACGGCGGGCGCGTCGAGCTGATCCGCCCGGTGGTCCAGGCGGGCGAAGTGCTGGGCACCATCCAGCTGCGTGCGCAGCACGACGTGCGCGGCCGCGTGCGCGCCTATCTTTCGGTGCTCGGCGCCGTGATGGTCATCGCGTTCGTCGCGGCGCTCCTCGCAGCGGGCTGGTTGCAGAGAGGCGTGAGCCGGCCCATGGAATCCATGGCAGAAGTCGCGCGCCAGATCGTGGAAAAGCGCGACTATTCCTTCCGTGCGACGCGTACCACCGAGGATGAAATCGGCGTGGTGGTCGACGCCTTCAACAAGATGCTCGACGAAGTGCAGGCGCGCTCGCGGGCGCTCGAGGACAGTGAAAAGCTGTATCGCGCCATCGGCGAGTCGATGAACTATGGCGTGTGGGTGGCGGATGCCGAAGGACGGTGCATCTATGCGAGCGATTCCTTCCTCCGGCTGATCGGCCTGACCATGGAGCAGGCGGCGAACGACGGCTGGGGCCAGGCGCTGCATCCGGACGACGTGCAGGCCACCCTGGATGCGTGGCGCGAATGCGCACGCAACGGCAGCATGTGGTATCGCGAGCATCGCATGCTGGGGGTGGATGGCAGATACCACGCCATCCTCGCGCAGGGCATGCCGATCCACGATGAAACCGGCCGGATCCAGCGCTGGGCCGGCATCAATCTCGACATTTCCCGGCTGAAAAACACCGAGCGCGCGCTGCGCGAGGCCGACCGCCGCAAGGACGAATTCCTCGCGACGCTTGCACATGAGCTGCGCAACCCGCTGGCGCCGATCCGCAACGCGGTACGCATCCTCGATTCGGACGCCGCCGACGAACGACAACGCAAGTGGGGCCGGGAAGTGATCTCCCGGCAGGTTCAGCGCATGTCACTGCTGCTCGACGACCTGCTCGACGTCTCGCGCATCACGCGCGGCCAGCTCGAACTCAAGAGAGACTATGTCGATCTCGGCTCAGTGGTGAACGTGGCGGTGGAAACCGCCCGCCCCCTGCTCGATTCCAAGCATCACCGGCTGACGATCAATCTCCCGGCGGGGAATCTCAGGCTCGAAGCGGATCCGCTGCGGCTTTCGCAAATCATTGGCAACCTGCTGACCAACGCCGCCAAGTACACCGATCCGGACGGGCTCATCGAGCTCGACGCGCGGCTCGAGAACGATGAGCTTCGCATCTCCATCCGTGACAATGGCATCGGCCTCGCCGAGGACGTGATGCCGACCTTGTTCACGATGTTCTCGCAGGTGGACTCGGCCATCGACCGCGCCGAGGGCGGGCTCGGTATCGGCCTGGCGCTGGTCAAAGGCCTGGTCGCATTACATGGTGGACGCGTGGATGTTCGCAGTGAAGGACTTGGGCATGGCAGCGAATTCATCGTGCACCTGCCGCGAAAAATTCTCGCGCCCGCGGAATCGCCGCTGGTCGATCCGGATTCCGGTGCCGCGAATGCCAGCGTGGTTCGCCGCGGACGCGTGCTCGTGGTCGACGACAATCGCGATGCCGCCGAATCGCTCGCCATCGTGCTGCGCTTCATGGGTTATGAAGTGTCGGTGGCATTCGCGGGCGTCGAGGCGCTCGAAAGCGCCGCCCGGCAGCGACCGCATGCCGCCATCATCGACATCGGCATGCCGGGCATGAGCGGACATGAAGTTGCCCGGCACATGCGGCTTGAAGCCTGGGGTCGCAACGCGGTGCTGATCGCCCTCACCGGCTGGGGCCAGGACGCCGACAAGCAGGCGGCACGCGCCGCCGGCTTCGACGATCACCTCACCAAGCCCGTGGATCCGGACAATGTCGAAGCGGTGCTCGCCCGACTCCTCGGAGAACAACAACAGCGCTCCAGGCCCGGAATCGCCGATACCATTTCGACTAATCCAGCTCGCTCGACGTGATTTGCCGCTGCCCTTCTTCGGCGACCAATCTCAGCAGCGCCGCCGGTTCGAGCGGCTTGGTCAGGTAACCGTCGAATCCCGAGCGCAACGCAGAGTGCCGGTCTTCTTCGCGTCCATAACCGGTGAGCGCGAACAGCCGTGGACGCGGGTGCAGATTCGCGAACCGCGCGCGAATGGCGTGCGCCACCATGAAGCCATCCATGCGCGGCAGTCCGATATCGAGCAGCACGAGGTCGGCCCTGAAGTCTTCGAGCTTCGACAGCGCGGTCGCGCCGTCATTGGCCACCTTCACTTCGTGACCGCTCATGTTCAGCAGCTCACGCAATGATTCGGCCGCATCGCGATTGTCATCGACCACGAGGACGCGCCGCCGGAACGCGGGCTTCATCGGCTGCACGCCATCGCGCGAACTCGCCAGGGGCGGCGCTGCCGCACGTGGCAGCTCGATCCGGAACTCGCTTCCCTTGCCGAGTCCTTCGCTCTTCACTTCGACCCGACCACCATGTTGTTCGACCAGGTGCCGGACAATGGTGAGCCCGATACCGAGTCCGCCGTGGCTGCGATCGAGCGAGCGATCCCCCTGCAGGAAAACCTCGAACACCTGCGGCAGCATCTGCGGATCGATGCCCACGCCTTCGTCGCGCACGACCAGCGCCGCACGATCCGCCGAGCCTTCGAGGGCCATCTCGATCCGCGCGCGATCCGGGGAGTACTTGCTGGCGTTGGTCAGCAGGTTGGTGATCACCTGGCTCAAGCGCACGTGGTCGGCGTTGACGAACAGCTCGGTGTCGAGCCTGGACACCGACACCGTCTGGTGGCGGGACTCGAGCAGCGGCCGGACGGTTTCCAGTGCCGTGTCGACCACGCTTGCGAGGCTCAACGGCTCGCGGTCGAGCACCACCCGGCCGCGCATGATGCGCGCCACGTCGAGCAGGTCATCGACCAGGCGCGTGAGTTGTGTCGCCTGGCGCTCGAGCATCTCGCCCGAACGTCGCACGGTCATCGCGTCGGGATGGCCCCTGGCGAGAATGTGCGCCACGTTGCGGATAGGCGTGAGCGGATTGCGCAGTTCGTGCGCGAGGATTGCCAGGAACTCATCCTTGCGGCGGTCGGTTTCTCGCAGTGCGCGCTCCGCGCGCTTGCGCGCCGAGACGTCTTCGACCAGCGCGAAGCAGCCGCAAACAATGCCTTCTGCATCGGTGTCCGGAATGTAGTGGGCCGCCACCTCGCGCGTGCCGGACTGATAGGGAATCTCGGCTTCATAGAAGACGCGCTCGCCCTTGAAGGCGCGGTCGAGACGCGGCTGCAGCAATGCCCAGGCTTCCGGACCCAGGACCTCGCGCATGTGCTTGCCGACGAGCTCTTCGCGGGTGCGACCGAACCAGGTCTGGTACATGCGGTTCGCGAATCGAAAGGTCCGGTCGGGAGCGATGTACGAAATGAGCGCCGGCATGGCATCGGCGATCAGCCGCAGTTGTGAGGCGCTCTCGACCGCACGGCTGGCGCTCTCCGCGGCTGATCGCAGCGCAACGAGTTGCGCCCGAGCCGAGGCCTGCAGCTCGTGCATCACCAGCGTCGACAGCGTCGCAATGAGCAGAAAGAAGAGTACGTGCGCGATCCATTGCAGTGGCGGCGCGTCGTGCGGCCAGGTCGTGAACCAGATGGTGGCGGCGATCGGGGTCAGGAAACTCGCCAGCAAGCCCGGCCCACGGCCGCCAAGATGCGCACTAACAAACACCGCCAGCACGAAGGGCAGCAACGGCGCCTGTGTGCCCAACAACGGTGCCAGCCCGGCCCGGATACTGATGGTGCCGGCGACGATCGCAATGGCGGCGAGATACCGCAGCGGCCAGAGCTCAGCGGGAATCAGCGGGCCGATGTATGCCGGTGGTCGCGGATCAAAATCGCGCGTCAATGACACCGATGCACTTGCGTGTGCCATGCCGAGGAAACTCCTTGGCGGCACTGTACAAGTGCGAATGCAAGGGCGTCGCCAACGCGGGATGTAGGAATCCTCCGGCAGTAATCGGCTGGCCGACGACGTAACGGAATCCCACACGCATCACGCCCCTCACAACATGGTGGCGCCTGGCGCCCAGCGGCGAGACTGCATTCCTCGTCAAGTCAGGGAGGCGACGGTGCAAGCAACGGAGGCTGGACTCCGGTTTCGTCCGCAGGTGTTCGATGACCCGCTGCCCTGCGCAACCATCGACCTATCCATCGTCGTTCCGACTTTCAACGAGTCGAACAACATCCGCGAGCTGATTGCTCGCCTGGAACGCACGCTGGCCGACATCCGTTGGGAACTCGTGTTCGTCGACGACAACTCGGCGGACGGCACGTCGCGCCTGGTTCGCGAGATCGCGCGCCGCGATTCACGCGTGCGCTGCCTGCAGCGCATCGGACGTCGTGGATTGTCGTCGGCCTGCATCGAAGGCATGTTCGCGACCTCGGCACCCACGATCGCGGTCATGGACGCGGACCTGCAGCACGACGAAGGCATCCTGCCCTCGCTTTTCGAAGAGATTCAGAAAAATGGCGCCGACGTGGCCATTGGCACGCGTTACACCGCCGGCGGCAGCGTCGGCGAGTGGGATGAGCGTCGCGCCGCGTTCAGCCGGATCGCGACGCGCGTCGGCAACCGTGTGCTGAAGCAGCGGGTATCCGATCCCATGAGCGGCTTCTTCATGCTGCGGCGTGAAGTGCTCGAGAATTGCGTGTCCAGACTATCGGCCGTGGGATTCAAGATCCTGCTGGACATCCTGGCATCGACCCAGGCACCGCTCAGGATCGCCGAAGTGCCCTACACCTTCCGCGATCGCTTCGCCGGCGAGAGCAAGCTCGACGGGATGGTGGTGTGGGAATACGGCATGTTGCTGGCCGACAAGACCATCGGGCGTTACGTCCCGGTGCGCTTCGTGATGTTCGCCCTCATCGGCGGATTGGGTGTGTTCGTACACCTGGCCGTTCTCACGCTGCTGCACAATGTGCTGTCGCTGGGATTCACGCTGGCACAGTCCATCGCAACCGGCACGGCGATGGTTTTCAACTTCGCGATCAACAATGTGCTCACTTATCGTGACCGCCGGCTGCGCGGCTGGGCGTGGTCGAAGGGCCTGCTGAGCTTCGTGGCAGCCTGCAGCATCGGCGCGCTGGCCAATGTCGGCATCGCCACCTATCTGTTCGTCAACAAGACCCAATGGATTCTGGCGGCGCTCGCCGGTGTCATGGTCGGCGCGGTATGGAACTACGCAGTAACCCAGCTCTACACCTGGAACAAGAAGTCCTGACGCCGTCGAGAGATCACGCGGACGGCGTCTCGCATCGCCTCGAGCTCGTCAGCGTTGCGCTGGTGATGCTCGCCGGCGTGCTCGCACGCTGCTGGCAAATCGGCTGGAACTTCGACATGGACGAAGTGTTTTCGATCCGGCTCGCCACCGCGCCGTTCGGCGAGATGATCGACGGAGCGATGCGCGACACGCCGCATCCGCCGCTGCACATCGTGCTGCTGTATTTCTGGTCCAGGTTGTTTGGTGCCTCCGAGGTGGCGGCACGCGCGCTGAGCGTTGCCTGCTCGGCGGTTTTCCTGCTGGTCGGCTGGCAGCTGCTGCGGCGATGGCTGACGCACCGGGCAGCCCTGGGTGCGCTCGCGATACTCGCGTTCAGCCCGTTGCTCGTGCTCTACGGCCAGCAGGCGCGCCCCTACGCGCTGATCGCGATGCTGGCCAGCATCAACCTGCTCGCCTTCCTGCGTTTCCTCGATGCACCTGAAGCGCGCCGCGGCGGACTGACCTGGGCGATCACCTCGGCGCTGCTGCTTTATGCGCAGTACATGGGCGCGCTGTTCATCGGCGTCTGCGCTATCTATGGATTCATCTTGTTTCCGCGCAAGCGACTGGCCATCCTCGGCTTCGGCGCGCTGGCCGGCGCGGCGCTCACCGCGTGGGCACTGCCCGCGATGTGGACCGCCCTCAGCAGCCTGAAAGACCCGGTGCCGCAAATCAACTGGATCGAGGCGCCCACGC
>Ga0207675_100004899_pt1 | contig 12902 bp, 10 predicted proteins | sample KBSSwiS42_FD_184305 | JGI IMG/M metagenome (GOLD analysis project Ga0207675, IMG submission 184305) | Switchgrass rhizosphere microbial communities from Kellogg Biological Station, Michigan, USA - KBS Switchgrass S4-2 (SPAdes) (version 2) | ecosystem: Host-associated > Plants > Roots >... | reverse complement strand
GTCGTCAAGCGTGGGCATTGAGCGCCGCTGCTCCTCTCAGCCACCGCACGTAGTTCTCGACCCGCGGGATGAGCTCCGTCGTGGCGCTCGCCTCGCCGACCACCGAGACGAGCGCGCTGCCGACCACCGCGGCGTCCGCATAGGCGCACACTTCGGCGACATGCTCCGGCCGCGAAATTCCGAACCCCAGCGCGATCGGCATCGTCGTATGCGCGCGAATCCGCCGGACCATCGCTTCGGCCCCCGAGGCCACCTCGGTGCGGGCGCCGGTCACGCCCAGGCGTGAAATGCCGTAGAGAAAGCCGCTGCCCAGCTCGGCCGCCTTCTGAATCCGCGCATCGGTGGTCGTGGGGCTCAGGAGGAAGATCGTGTCGATCCCGGACGACGCGAGCGTTTCGCGGAATTCTTCTGCCTCTTCTATCGGCAGGTCGAGCGCCAGGACGCCGTCCACGCCGGCCTCGGCCGCCTGGCGCGCAAAGCGACCGATCCCCAGCCGGAGCAGCGGGTTGGCGTAGCTGAAGACGACGATCGGCGCCGCGACGTGCGGACGCACCCCGGCAATCATCGCGAGCGCCGTCCGCAGGCTGCCCCCCGCCGCGAGCCCGCGCTCCGTCGCGCGCTGGATGACCGGACCATCGGCCAGCGGATCCGAGAACGGCACGCCCACCTCGATCACGTCGGCGCCCGCGCGATCGAGCGCCCTCAGGATCTCCGCCGATCGCGGCAGGTCCGGGTCGCCGGCCGTGGTGAAGGTCACCAGGCCGGGCCGCCCTTCCGTGCGGATCCGCGCGAACGTGCCGGCGAGTCGGCTCACGAGGCCACTCCACGCATCGCCAGTCGCTTCTCCACCGTTTGCACGTCCTTGTCGCCCCGCCCGGAGAGGTTCACGAGCACGGTCGCGTCGGGGCCCAGCTCGCGGGCGACGCGCTGCGCGTGCGCGATCGCGTGCGCCGACTCGAGCGCCGGGAGGATGCCCTCGAGCCGCGCCAGCGTTTCAAACGCCTCCAGCGCCTCGTCGTCGCTGGCGGACGCGTATTCGGCGCGGCCCAGCGCGCGCAGCCACGCATGCTCCGGGCCGACCGCCGCGTAGTCCAGCCCGGCCGAAATCGAATGCGTCAACTCGATGTTCCCGTCCTCGTCCTGCAGCACGAAGGTGCGCGTCCCCTGCAGCACGCCGGCGCTGCCGCCGGCAAACCGCGCGGCGTGCAGGCCGGGGGCGATCGCCTTCCCGCCGGCTTCCACGCCGATGAGCCGCACGTCACGATCCTCGATGAACGCGTCGAACAGGCCCATGGCGTTGCTGCCGCCGCCGACGCAGGCGACGATGGCGGTCGGCAGGGCGCCGGCGAGCTCGAGGAACTGCGCGCGCGCCTCGCGCCCGATCACCGACTGGAATTCGCGGACCATCAGCGGATAGGGATGCGGACCGAGCACGGAGCCCAGGAGGTAATAGGTGTCCGAGACGTTGGTGACCCAGTCGCGCATCGCCTCGTTGATGGCGTCCTTCAGGGTGCGTGCGCCGGCATCGACGCGGCAGACCTCGGCGCCGAGCAGGCGCATCCTGAAGACGTTGAGCGCCTGGCGATCCATGTCTTCGGCGCCCATGTAGACGTGGCACTCCAGCCCGAGGAGCGCGCAGGCGGTTGCGCTCGCCACGCCGTGCTGGCCGGCGCCGGTCTCGGCGACGATGCGCCGTTTGCCCATGCGAGCCGCGAGCAGCGCCTGGCCGATCGCGTTGTTGATCTTGTGCGCGCCGGTGTGCGTCAGATCTTCGCGCTTCAGGAAAATGCGAGCGCCGCCGGCCGACTCCGACAGGCGCCGCGCTTCCGAAATGGGCGTCGGCCGGCCGACGTAGTGCTTGAGCAGGCGATCGACTTCGGCGGCGAAGCTCGCGTCGTCGCGCGCCGCAAAGTACGCGCGCTCGAGCTCCTCCACCGGCTCGACGAGCGTCTCGGGCACGTAGCGCCCGCCGAACTCGCCGAAGTATCCGCGACTGTCAGGGTCTCGCCGGGCTGCCATGCAGTGCCTCGAACAGCGCCCGCAGGCGCTGGTGATCCTTGACGCCGGGCGCGCGTTCCACGCCCGACGAGACGTCAATGCCGAACGGCCGCACCCGCGCGACCGCGTCCGCCACGTTCTCCGCCGTCAGGCCGCCGGCCAGGAGAACCCTCCGCTCTGCCGCCACCGCCGCGGCCGCGCTCCAGTCGATGGTGCGGCCGGTGCCGCCGCGGGCGACCGGGTCGTGCACGTCGAGCAGCAAGGTCATCCCCGCCGGCCATGCGACGACACGCTCGCGGTGCCCGGGGCCGACCGGCACGGCTTTGATGACCGGCGTCGATATCGCCGCCGCGTACCCCGGTGTCTCGTCGCCGTGCAGTTGCACGGCGCCGAGGCGGACGAGGCTCGCGACGCCGACCACGTGCTCGAGCGGCTGGTTCACGAACACGCCGACAGCAGTGACAAACGGCGGCAGCCGCGAGCGGATCGCGCGCGCGCGGTAGGGATCGATGAAGCGCGGGCTGCCGGGCCAGAACACGAACCCGATCGCCCCGGCGCCAGCGTCCACGGCCGCCTGCGCATCCTCCGCCCGCGTGATCCCGCAGATCTTTACCAGCATCGAGCTAATTCCGACGTGTACTCAACACAGAGGACACAAAGGACACAAAGGAATGGTTTTCTCACTTATGTACTCTCAGCGCTTTTTCCTTCGTGTCCTTTGTGCCCTTTGTGTTGATGCAACCCTCGAGCAACACCTTCAAAGCGTCGCCTGGCTCCGCGGCGGTCATGAAGCGCTCCCCGATCAGGAAGGCCTTGTATCCGAGCTGGCGCAGCCGCAGCAGATCGTCCGACGTCTTCAGCCCGCTTTCGCTGATCGCGACGATCTCGGGCGGCATGCGGGCGATCAGCTCGTCCGAGGCGTGGACGTCGACTTCCAGCGTGCGCAGGTTGCGGTTGTTGACGCCGATGATCCGCGCGCCGGCGTCGATCGCGATGGCCAGCTCGGTCGCGTCGTGGACCTCGACGAGCGCATCGAGCCCGTAGCGCCGCGCGTGGTCGTGCAGAACCTTCAACTCGACCGGCCGCAGCGCCGCGGCGATCAACAGCACCGCGTCGGCGCCCGCGGCCTTCGCCTCGAGGAGCTGGTACTCGGAGACGATGAAGTCCTTCCGCAGCAGCGGGATCTCGACCGCGCTGCGCACCGCAACGAGGTGCTCGAGCGACCCGTCGAAGAAGGTGGGCTCGGTGAGGACCGAGATGGCCGCGGCGCCAGCGCTCTCGTAGCCTGAGGCAATCGCCGCCGGGTCGTAGTCGTGCCGCAGCACCCCACGGGACGGCGACCGCCGCTTGCACTCGGCGATCACGTTGAGGCGGTCGGTGCGGCCCAGCGCCATCTGAAAGCGCCCGGCCCTGGACGCCGCCGCGCCCGCACGCTCGGCCAGCGCCGCCAGCGGCTCGTGCTGCTGCCGCACCTCGACCACCCGGCGCGTGGCCGCGACGATGGTCTCCAGGAGATCGGCGCCCTTGCGGATCTCGGATTGCGGATTGCGGCCTTCGGATTCGGTCACGCGGTGGCTCCCGCACGGAACTCTTCTGCCGTGGAGATCGACACCAGCCGTTCGAGCGTCTGCTTCGCATCGCCGCGATCGATCGCGCGCGACGCCATCAGGATCCCCTCGTTGACCGACGAGGCCGCGCCGGCGACGAACAGCGACGCGCCGGCATTGAGCAGCACGACGTCGCGCTGCGGCCCACGCCCGCCGCCGAGGATGCCTTCGATGATCCGCGCGTTCTCGTGGGCGTCGCCGCCCTGCAGCGAGCCCGCCGGCGCCTTCGGCAGCCCGACGTCGGAGGGGTGCAGGTAGAACGTGTTGACCGAACCGTCGCGGCACTCCGAGATCTTCGTGTAGCCGGTGGTCGTCAGCTCGTCGATCCCGTCGGCGCCGTGGACCACCCAGGCGCGCTTGGTGCCGAGCAGCATCAGCGCGCGGGCCATCAGCTCGGTGAATTCCGGGCGCGGAACGCCGACCAGCTGGCGCGATGCGCCCGCCGGGTTCGTCAGCGGCCCGAGCAGATTGAAGGCCGTGCGCACGCCGAGCTCGCGCCGCACCGCGGCCGCGTGGCGCATCGACGGATGGAACGTGGGCGCGAAGAAGAACCCGATGCCGGCCTCCGACAGGCAGCGTTCGACCACGGCCGGCGCTGCGGCGATGCGGATGCCGAGCGCTTCGTAGACGTCGGCGCCGCCCGCCTTGCTGGACGCCGAGCGGTTGCCGTGCTTGGCCACCCGCACCCCGGCGGCGGCGACGACGAGCGCCGCGCACGACGAGATGTTGAAGGTCCCCGCCCGATCGCCCCCCGTCCCGCACGTATCGAAGACATCGTCGTAGCGCTTGGAGACCTGCACGGCGTGCGCGCGCATGGCGCGGGCGAAGCCGACGATCTCCGCCGGCCGCTCCCCCTTCATCGCCAGGCCGATCAGCAGGCCGGAGATGTGGGCCGGCACCGCGCGCCCCTCCATCACTTCAGTCATCGCCGCGGCCGCTTCCTCCGCGGTCAGGTCCTCGTGGCGCGTGAGTTTTTCGATGAGGTGTGGAAACATGCTTACTGCCGATCCTCGAGAAAGTTCCGGAGCATCTGTAATCCCTCGCCGGTCAGAATCGACTCGGGATGAAACTGAACGCCCTGGACCGGCCACTCGCGGTGGCGCAGCCCCATGATCTGGTGGTCTTCCTGCGTCCGCGCCGTCACCTCGAGCTCGGCCGGCAGGCCTTCCTCCGCCACGACCAGCGAATGGTATCGCGACGCCACGAACGGCCCGGCGATCCCGGTGAAGAGGCCGCGCCCATCGTGATCGATCGTCGACGTCTTGCCGTGCATCGGCACGCGCGCCCTCACGACCGTTCCGCCATAGACCGCGCCGATCGCCTGGTGCCCGAGGCAGACGCCGAGGACAGGCGTGGTCTGCCCCAACAGTCGGATCACACTCATCGTCACGCCCGCGTGCTCCGGGCGTCCCGGCCCCGGCGAGATGACGATCCGGTCCGCCTTCGCACCGACCACGTCCTCGAGCGTCACCATGTCGTTGCGCATCACCTGGACTTCGGCCCCCAGCTCGCCCAGATACTGGACGAGGTTGTAGGTGAACGAATCGTAGTTGTCGATCACGAGAACCATAGAAAACCGCGCAAGGTCAGAAGGCAGAAAGGCTGGAAGGCCGAAAGGGCCAAGGCTGCCAAGGCCTCAAGGCCGGAAGGTCCAAGGCTTCCCGCCTTCCCGCCTTCCCGCCTTCCCACCTTCCCACCTTCCCACCTTTCCGCCTTCCCGCCTTACGCCAGCGCTCACAGGCCCGCTTGCGCCAGCTCGAGGGCCCTCAGCAGCGCTCGCGCCTTATCTTTTGTCTCGTCGTATTCCGACGCCGGATTCGAATCCATGACGATGCCGGCGCCGGCCTGCACGTAGGCCGTCCCTTTCGACATGATCACCGTCCGGATCGCGATGCAGAAGTCGAGGTTGCCGGCGAAATCGAGATAGCCGACGGCGCCGGCGTAGAGGCCGCGCCCCGACGGCTCGAGCTCCTTGATGATCTGCATGGCGCGCACTTTCGGCGCCCCCGACACCGTGCCGGCCGGGAAGCACGATACGAGCGCGTCGAGCCGATCGCGGTTGTCGGCGAGCTTGCCTTCGACGATCGAGGTCAGGTGCATGACGTGCGAAAAGCGCTCGAGCCCCATGAACTGCGGGACGCGCACCGACCCGTACTCGCACACCCGGCCGACGTCGTTGCGCCCGAGGTCCACCAGCATGACGTGCTCGGCGCGCTCCTTCTCGTTGCGCTTCAGCTCCTCGGCCAGCCGCATGTCCTCTTCGTCGTTGCGTCCGCGCGGCCGCGTGCCCGCAATCGGATGCGTCTCGACGCGCGAACCCTCGACGCGCACGAGCATCTCGGGCGACGACCCGACCACCGACACGCCGCTCATGCGGATGAAATACATGTACGGCGACGGGTTGACGTGGCGCAGGGCGCGGTAGACGGTGAACGGGTCGGCGGCCACCTCGGCCTCGAAGCGCTGGGACAGCACGACCTGGTAGATGTCGCCGGCGGCGATGTGCTCCTTGGCCGCCCGGACCTGCTCTTCGAAGCGTTCGCGCGTGAGGTTCGAGGTGAAGACCAGCGGGTCGGAGACCTCGGGGCGCTTGTGCGAGAGGTTGCGCTCGAGCTCGCGCTCGAGGAACTGGATCTTGGCGCACGCGAACTGGTACAGCGACTCGAGATCCTCGTCCGGCGTGATGCGCGCGTTGGCGATGATGAGGATCCGGTGCTGGACGTGGTCGAACGCGAGGACCGTGTCGAACAGCATGAAACCGGCCTCGTCCGCGCCGTCGCTCGACGCGCCGAGGTCGCCGAGCACCGGCTCGAACCACGACGCCGCGCCGTAGCCGAGATAGCCGACCGCCCCGCCCGTGAACCGCGGCAGCTCCGGCACGAACGGCGACCGGAAGTCGGCCATCAGGCGCCGCAGCGTCTCGATGAACGGCCGCTCGCTCGCGGTCGTCACGCCGCCGCCGTCCATGGTCGTCTTGCCGTCGCGCGAGCGCAGGATGAGGAACGGATCCTTGCCCAGGAACGAGTAGCGCCCGACGTGCTCGCCGCCCTCGACGCTTTCGAGGAGGAACGCGTAGTCGGCGTGCTCCGCGATCTTCAGGAACGCCGACACCGGCGTCAGGAGATCGGCGACGATCTCCTTGCACACGGGGACGAAGGTGCCGCGCCGCGCGAGCTCCTTGAATTCGTCAAACGAGGTGATTTTCATCGCGCGCAAACTCCGCCAGCCGCCTGAGCGCGGCCTCTCTCATCACACCGCCCCGGGGCGCCGTGCCGGTCCACCACTGAAACTGCTCGCGCGCCTGCGCGACGAGCATGTCGAGGCCGCCGATGGTCTGACAGCCCATGGCCGCCGCCTCCCGCAGGAGGCGCGTGGCCGGCGGGTTGTAGATCAGATCGTAGACATAGCGTCCGGTGAGCTGCGCCTGCGCGATCGGCGTCTCGTCGACCCGAGGGTACAAGCCGATCGGCGTGCAATTGATCAGCAGATCCCAGCTCCCCGGCTCGGGCGGCCACGGCCCCAGCTCGACCGGCGTGAGCACCGCGACTTCCTCCGCCTGCGTCCGGTTGCGCGCGTGCAGGCGGATCGAGCAGCCGGTCGAGGACAGCGCCACGGCCACGGCGCGCGCGGCGCCGCCTGCCCCGAGCAGCGAGACCCGCAGCCCGTCGAGCGGCACGCATTCCTGCAGCGGCTCCAGAAACCCGATCGCGTCGGTGTTGCCGCCAACCCACCGCCCGCCGTCGACGCGCACCGTGTTGATCGCGCCGATGCGGCGCGCCACCGAATAGACCTCGTCGACGTATTCGATCAATGAGACCTTGAGCGGAATCGTGACGCTCGCGCCGCTGATGCGCATCGCCCGCGCGAAGCGGTGGAAATCGTCGGCGCTGACCGCAGGGAACGGAAGATAGACCGCGTCGAGGCGCGCCGCGCGAAAAGCGGCGTTGTGCATCGCGGGCGAGACCGAGTGCGCCACCGACCCGCCGGCGATGCCGTAGACCGCCGTCGACTCCGACAGCGTCCGGAAGTGGTAGTCGTGCAGCAGCGCGTCCACGCCCAGCTGACCGATGCCGCTCAACAATCCGGCATACGTCCACATCGAGCCGAACCGGGCGGCGAGGACGCGTGTGGCGAGACCGTAGTCGCCCATCGCAATCAGGACGAGCCGGCTGTCGGGGCCGCTCCGCTCGCCGAGCTCGAGCAGCGGGATGCAGTCGCTGAGGCTGGTCGCGACCGCGGCGACCTTGACCACCTCGGCGCCGGTCGATCGCATCGCATGCACGCGGGCGCTGAGGTCCATCGGAACGCTGTGGAAATCGTGGGAGGACAGCACGATGCGCCGGCCGCCCGTGCTCGCCACGAGGTCGTCGAAGTGCGCGCGCCATTCGACGTCCACGTACTCGGCGCCGAGCGCGAGTGCTTCGGCCAGGATCCCCTTCCGCTCCTCTTCGGACCCCTTGAAGCCGCCGCCTTCCCACGCGGCCCGGCAGGTCAGGATGACCGGGCGGCGCCGTCCCTCGAGCGCGCCGGCGACGCTCGGGTCGCTGACCAGGTCGAGCCGCAGCTCCACCAGGTCCGCGTCGGTGACCGCGTCACGCTGCTGGCGCAGTTCGGCCATCGTGGCGGCGGCAACGGTGACGCAGAGTTGTGGTCTCATCACAATAAAAAAGCCTCGTCAGCTGGTGGGCTGAAGAGGCTTTGGAAACTCGTTCGCGCGGTGGCGGCTAGGCCAGGGCGGATGCCTCTTCAGTCGAGCCCCAATACCACCACGCCGAGGCGTGCAGATCTGCACGCCGGCTGCGGTCGAGGGACACGGTAAAGCTGCAGGGCATCAGAGCCGTGACGATAGCAAACCCCGGCGATTCGTGTCAACACGATCGCCCATTTCTCCTTGACCAGCAAGCACTTCTCCCGTAAATTGGATCATACCCATGTCAATCCGACGCCTTGTCTTTTCCCTCTTTGCGGTCCTGCTCGGCGTGTCCGCTCTGCCGTCTGGAGCTACCAGCCAGATGGGGGTCAACGAGATTCGTCCGGGGATGGTCGGCATCAGCCGGACCGTCTTCGACGGCACCCATGTCGAGGAGTTCAAGGCGCACATCATCGGCGTGCTCGAAAATGTGATCGGGACGCACCGCAACCTGATTCTCGCCAAGCTCGAAGGCGGGCCGCTTGCGAACACCGGCGTCATCGCCGGCATGAGCGGCAGCCCGGTCTATATCGATGGCCGCCTCATCGGCGCCGTGTCATACGCGCTCGGCAGCTTTTCCAAGGAACCGATTGCGGGCATCACCCCGATTGCGGAGATGACCGACTCGACCACGTTCAACGACGTGCGGCCGCCGGGCTCGCGGGTCAACGTCGAGTACCCGTTCACGCAGGAAAGCCTCACGGCCGCGTTCAGGAAAGCGCTGAACTGGAACCGGCCGTTCGCCGAGCGTCCGAACGACGCGCAGTTGACGGGGATCAGCGCGGTGGCCGGCCTCGGCGGCAGCCAGCTCGGCACGCTGCTGCGGCCCATCGCCACACCGCTCGTCATGTCCGGGTTCGAACCCGAGCTCGCCGAAGTGTTCGGCAGCGCGTTCCGCGAACAAGGCTTCATCCCGACCGGCGGCAGCGCCGCCGGACCGCGCGCGGGCGAGGCGCCGTACGAAGGGCCGCTGAAGCCGGGCGACGCCGTCGGGGTGATGCTGGTCGGCGGCGATCTGCAGATGGGCGGCACCGGCACGGTGACGCACATCGACGGCGATCGCGTCTACGCCTTCGGGCACCCGATGTACAACCTCGGGCCGATCGAATTCCCGATGACGCGCGCCTACGTCTACACCGTCCTGCCCAGCCTCTTCTCGTCGATGAAGCTCTCGACTACCGGTGAAACCATCGGCACGGTGGTCCAGGACCGCGCGACGGCGATCGCGGGCCGGCTGGGCAAAGGCCCGCGCATGATTCCGGTCACCATCTCGCTCGAATCCGGCCGCGGCCCGAAGCAGACGTTCAACTTCCGCGTCGTCAACGACCAGCTGTTCGGACCGCTGATGACCTACGCGAGCATCCTGAACACGCTCGGGTCCTATGAGCGGCAGTACGGAGCGGCGACCTTCAGCGTCCGCGGATCCGCGACGATTACCAAGCACGACCCGGTCTCGTTCAACAACCTCTTCTCCGGCGATCAGGCCTCGATGAACGCCGCCGCCTACATCGTCGGGCCGATCACGGCGCTGATGGGCAACGACTACGAGAAGGTGGACCTCGAAGGCGTCAACGTGACGTTCGGCAGCACCGAAGAGCCGAAGACCGCGATGCTCGAGCGCGTGTGGCTCGACGATCCGCGTCCCCGCGCCGGGCGGACCGTACCGCTGAAGGTGCTGTTCCGCACCTACCGGGGTGAAGAGGTCGTGCGCACGCTCCCGATCGAGATCCCGGCCAACGCCAGCGGCACCTTGTCGCTGCTCGTGTCGGACGGCGCCCGCCTCGGCCAGAGCGAGCTTCGCGAGCTGCGATCGCCGCAGCCGCGCAGCGTCGACCAGATGATCAGGGCGCTGAACAAGGGGCGCCGCAACAACACGCTCTACGTGAAGCTCCTCGGCTCGGAGGCCGGCGCGGTCGTCAACGGCGAGTTGCTGTCGTCGCTGCCGCCGTCGGTGCTCGGCGTGCTCGAAGGCGATCGCAACAGCGGCAACTTCAACCCGCTGCACAGCGCGACGATGGCCGAGTGGGAGCTGCCCACGGAGCACGCGGTCGCCGGTTCTCGGACGCTGACGATTACCGTCTCCCAGAACTGAACTTCCCCGGCTGTTCTGCCAATCGATATGCTGACTACACGGCTGCGAATCCTGGCGGCAACCTCGATTCTCGCCCTCACGCTGCTGCCTCTCCACGCGTCGACGCCGAAATTCTTTCAGGCGGCGACGCAGACCGACTTCCTCAAGGGCGACGTCGAGAACCTGTCGATCGACAGCAACGGCCAGCTCACGCTGGGACCGATGACCGAGCTCGTCTACGAGACGTCGGCGCCGTTTCTCTGGGCGATGGTGCCCGGACCCGACGGCTCGTTGTTCGTCGGCACGGGCAACGAGGGCAAGGTCTATCGCATCGATGCGCAGGGCAAGGGATCGCTGTTCTTCGACAGCACCGAGCTCGAAGCGCACGCCCTCGCGCCGGCGCCCGACGGCGGGCTCTACGTGGGCACGTCGCCGGACGGCCGCATCTACAAGGTCGACCGCCACGGCGCCTCGACGACGTTCTTCGACGGAGATGCCAAGTACATCTGGGCGCTCGCCGTCGACGGCAAGGGCAACCTCTTCGCCGGCACCGGCGACAAGGGCGTCATCTACAAGATCACGCCTGACGGCAAGGGCACGACCTTCTACAAGACGAACGCGACGCACGCGACGGCGCTCGCCGTCGACAAGAGCGGCAACCTGCTCGTCGGCACCGGCACGCCCGGGAAGGTGCTGCGGATCGACCCGGAGGGCAAGGCGTTCGTCCTGCTCGATTCGCCGTTCCAGGAGATCCGCGCGCTGCGCTTCGACGACAAGGGCACGCTCTACGTCGCGGCGCTCAGCGGACGTCCGAGCGGCGGCGGGGCGCCGATCATCTCCTCCGATACGCTCGACCGGCCGTCGGCCGATCCGAACCGCGCACCGGTGCCGTCGGTCTCGGCCGAGATCACCTCGATGTCGATCGTCGAGGTCGGCGGCGGACCGGGATCGAGCGGGTTACCGCGCGAGGATCGCCGGTCGCTGAAAGGCGCGGTCTATCGCATCTCGCCGGACGGCGTGTGGGACCAGCTGTGGGAATCGCGCGACGACTCGCCCTACGACCTGACCTTCGATCAGAACGGCGCGCTGATTGTCGGCACCGGCAACAAGGGCAAGCTCTATCGGCTCGAGGGCGAGCCGCTGCGGCCGACCCTGCTGGCGCGCGCGGCCGCGCAGCAGGTGACGGCGTTCCACAGGGACGCGGGCGGCAGGCTGTACTACGCGACGGCCAATCCCGGCAAGCTGTTCCGGCTCTCGCCCGAACGGGCGCCGCGCGGCACCTACGAATCCGAGTCGCGCGACGCCGAGATGGTGTCGACGTGGGGCGCCATCAGCTGGCGAGGCACGACCTCCACCGGGGCGAACGGGAACCGCATCGAGGTGTTCACGCGGACCGGCAACACCGAGACGCCCGACGACACCTGGAGCGCCTGGTCGGCGGCGTATACCAACGCGGAAGGCTCCTCCATCACCAGCCCGAAGGCGCGCTACCTGCAGTGGCGCGCGGTCCTGACCGGCAAAGGCGAGGGCCCGGTGCTCACGTCGGTGACCGCGGCGTACCTTCAGCGGAATCTTCGACCGCAGGTGCGGACCATCACGGTGCACCCCCCGGGCATCGTGTTCCAGAAGCCGTTCTCGACCGGCGACCCGGAGCTCGCGGGCTTCGACGATCAGTCGACGCCGGAGCGCAAGCTCGCGGCCGCGGCCGGCCAGCAGCCAGGCTCTTCCTCGGCGCTGGGCCGCCGCACGTATCAGAAGGGGCTGCAGACGCTCGTCTGGAAGGCGGACGACGAGAACGACGACGACCTGGTCTACGACGTCCTGTTCCGGCGCGAAGGCGAGACGTCGTGGAAGACGCTGCGGAAGGCGACGAGCGACGCGATCCTGGTCTGGGACACGACGACCATTCCCAACGGCACGTACTTCGTGAAGATCCTCGCCTCGGACGCGCCGTCGAACCCGATGGGGACCGCCCTGGCGGGCGAGCTCGACAGCTCGGCGTTCGAGGTCGACAACAGCGCGCCGTCGATCATCGTGAGCAGCGTCCGCGTCGATCGCGGACGGACGATCATCACGTTCGACGTCAAGGACGATCACTCGCCGATCCAGCGGGTCGAGTTCTCGCAGGACGGCCAGCGCTGGCGCGGCGTGTTTCCGGTCGACGGCATCGCCGATTCACGCGACGAGCACTACGACCTGGCGGTCGAGGGCGAGCTCGGCGATCGCGGGCTGACGCTGCGGGCGGGCGATTCGATGAACAACAGCACGACCACCCAGGTCGATGCCCCGCGTCGGCGCTAATCCGTCCGTACTGCCGGGACCACGAAGACTCGAAACCTCGTTGACGTACGTAGGGCACGGCTTCAGCCGTGCCACGCGGCACCGCTAAAGCGGTGCCCTACGTAAGTCAGGTTTTGCTTCCGTAGCGCGAAGGCGTGAGCGGAGCGGCGGGTTAAGCGCGAATCAGGGGGGCGTGGTCGTTCAGCGCCGCGGCGCGCTTCTTCGGCGGGAGCTGGACGTCGAGCGCCGGCTGCTG
>Ga0207675_100004897_pt1 | contig 12906 bp, 7 predicted proteins | sample KBSSwiS42_FD_184305 | JGI IMG/M metagenome (GOLD analysis project Ga0207675, IMG submission 184305) | Switchgrass rhizosphere microbial communities from Kellogg Biological Station, Michigan, USA - KBS Switchgrass S4-2 (SPAdes) (version 2) | ecosystem: Host-associated > Plants > Roots >... | reverse complement strand
GATCTCGTCGATCTTGGGTCGGCCCAGCGCGTAGCCATCAAACGCCTCAACCACCAGGTGGCTGCCCGGGGCCCATTCCTTGAGTCGGAACGGGCCATTGCCGACGAAGGCGTGGCTCCATTGCACCCGCCGCGCCGGCACGAGCCAGTAGAGCAGCACCAGCGTGACCGCCGTCAGCGTGAAGGGCACGAGGTCGAGGAGGAGGTCGGCCACGAGCTCGAGCTTCAGCGCCATCACGGAATGGCGCACGGCCATGTAGGTTGCCGAGAGGCTCGCGCCGACGAGGAGCGGTCCGAGCGAAAGCACCGCCCAGTACATGAAGATGTTCTGCGCGATGGAGCGGCGGCGCTGCACGCGGAAGATGCGGTTCAGCGCGTTGTCGATCGTGAGCATCAGCATGACCGACGTGACGACGAAGCCGCCGAGGCCGATCGCGGTCAGGCGGCCGACGTTGCGCGTAAAGGAATTGATCTGCTCCATCACGGTGTCGATGGCCGGCGTGTCGGGCAGTACGTTCTCGAGGATGAAGAGCTGGAGCGCCGTAGTCCATTCGTCGAATACCGGGAACGCGGTCGACACGGCGAGCGCCACGGTGAGGAGCGGGACCATCGCCAGCAGCGTGGTGTAGGTGAGGCTGCCCGCCGTCTGCGTGACTCGCTCCGTGGGATCGTCGGGCGGTGGCGCCGACATTTCCTCGCTCGTCCGCTCCGATTCGGGTGCAGCAATGGGCACTCCTTCTGTCGGGCGCTGCAACAAGCGCTCGAGGGCGACCTCACGCGTGCGCCAGCAGGCAACCGAGCGATCTTCTCCCGCTGACGCCGATCCAACGAGCGCCCCCTGCGCGGCAAGGCTCTCGAGCGGCGGCGGCGCACCCAGATTGCAACGGCCGCGTAGAGCGTAGTTGCAGCGCGGATGGAAGGAGCAGCCGGCGGGCATGTCGCTCAGCGCGGGCACCGAGCCGCGAATGCTCGGCAGCCGCTTGCCGATGGGCGTCAGGCTGGGCAACGACTCGAGCAGGCCGATCGTGTAGGGGTGGCGCGGCCTCTTCAGGATGGAGCGCACCGAGCCGCTCTCCACGACGCGCCCCAGGTACATCACCACCACGTCGTCGGCCATCTGCGCCACCACGCCCAGATCGTGCGTGATGAGCAGGATGGCGAGATTCAGCTTCTTCTGCAGCTCCTTGAGCAGCACCAGCACCTGCGCCTGGATCGTGACGTCGAGGGCGGTGGTCGGCTCGTCGGCGATGATCAGCTCGGGGTTGCCGACCAGGGCCATGGCGATGACAGCCCGCTGGCGCATGCCGCCCGAGAGCTCGTGGGCATACTGGCGCAGACACAGCTCGGGATCCTTGATGCCGACGCGCTCGAGCATCTCGATGGCCAGCTGGGTCGCGCCCTGCTTGCTGATCTTCTGGTGGCTGCGGATGGCCTCGAGCAGCTGGTTGCCGATAGTGTGCACGGGGCTGAGCGCCGCGGTGGCTTCCTGGAAGATCAACGCGGCGCGACCGCCGCGCAGCTGGTACAGCGCCGCCGAGTTGTCGCGCTCCTCCAACACCTCGAGCGGCGGCTCCCCATCGCCGCGGTGCAGACGAATCGAGCCGCCGACGATGCGACCGGGCGGGTTGATCAGGCGCAGCACCGATTGCGCCGTCACGCTCTTGCCGCAGCCGGACTCACCGACCAACGCCAGCGTGCGGCCGCGGGCGAGCTGGAAGCTGACGCCGTCGACGGCGCGCAGCGTGCCCTCCTCGGTATGAAAGTACGTGCGCAGGTCGCTCACCTCGAGCAGCGGAGCGGCTTCGGTCGTCATCGGGGTCACGGGCGACGTCAGCTCAGCCGTAGGGGTCGGCGGCGTCTCGCACGCCGTCTCCCAGGAAGTTGAAGCTCAACACGGTGGCGACGATGAACAGCACCGGCGTGAGCAGCCATGGGTAGTAGCGCACGGCCTTCACGTCCATGCAGTCTTGCAGCATCACGCCCCAGCTGACGATCGGCGGGCGCAGACCCAGCCCGAGGAAGCTGAGCGCCGTTTCTCCCAGGATGACGCCGGGCACGCTCAGGGTGAGCGCCACGATGATGTGGCTGGTGAAGCCGGGCAACAGGTGCCGGAACAGGATGCGTGCGTGGCTCGCCCCCATCAGCCGCGCCGCCACGGCGTACTCTTCCTCGCGCAAGGCGAGGATCTTGCCGCGCACCACCCGCGCCAGGCCCGTCCAGTTGAGCAAGCTGAGCAAGAGCGTGATGGCGAAGTACACCGAGAGCGCCGACCAATCCCCGGGCAGCATGGCGCTGAGCGCGATCCAGAGCGGCAGCTGAGGGAAGGCTTGCACGACCTCGATGCCGCGCTGGATGACGTTGTCGGTGCGACCGCCCACGTAGCCGCTGAGCCCACCCAGGCACAGCCCGAGCACGAAGGTGAAGAACACTCCGATCAGGCCGACCGAGAGCGAGATGCGGGCACCGTAGATGGTGCGACTCAAGATGTCGCGGCCGTAGCGATCAGCACCCAGCAGAAAGAACGAGGACGGCGCCGGAGCGGCGCCCTCGAGCGCGCTGATCTCACGCGGCTCCACGCTGATCAGCCGGCGCTCGAGCGGGATGATGCCCCAGAGCTTGTACGCTTCCCCGGGCGCGCAGAAGCGCAACTTCAGCCGCTCGCTCGGCAGCTCCACGTACTGCTTGCGGAAGGTGATGGGGTCGACGTAGCGCTGCAGCGCGTAGGTGTGCAGGCCGTGCTGCAGGTCGAAGTGCAACGACTGCGGCGGCGCGTAGGGATAGTCGAGGTGGCGCGCGTAGGGGGCGTAGGGCGCGATCGGTTCTGAAAAAACCGCCAGCGCGTACAGCACGAACAGCGCGAACACGGAGGCGACCGCCAGGCGATGTTTGCTGAAGCGCAGCCCGATCAGCTGCCACTGCGAGAGCGTGCCGGCCGGTGTCGTGCCGCGCACGTGCTGCGGCAGCGCGGAGGGAACCCCCGCCTCCTCCAGCGCGGGTGCGTCGCGCGGCAGTGAATCCAGCATGGCCTACGCCACGCCCCTCTCGTAGCGGATGCGCGGATCGAGCCAGAGCAAGAGCACGTCCGCCACCAGCGTCCCGAACACCGAGAGCAAGCTGAGCACCATCAGCATCGAGCCGGCCAGGTACGTATCCTCGTTCACCAGGGCTTCGATCTGCAGCGGACCCACGATCGGCAAGCTGAGCACGATGCCGACGATGGCGCCACCCGAGACCAGCTGCGGAAACAGCTGCCCGATGCCGGAGACGAACGGATTGAGCGCCACGCGCACCGGATACTTGAACAAGAGCCGCAGCGGCCGCACGCCGCGGGCCCGCGCCGTGGTGACGTACGGCTTCTTCAGCTCGTCGAGCAGGTTGGCTCGCATCACGCGCGCCAGACCCGCCGTGCCGGACACGCCCATCACCACCACCGGGATCCAGACGTGCTCGAGCAGATCGATGATCTTGCCCGTCGTCCAGCCCGTCTGAGACGCGTACTCGGGCGAAAATAGGCCCGAGGTGCCGGCCAGCACCATCAGCACCAGCGCCAAGAGGAAGGGCGGCACGCTCATGCCGAGAAAGCCGATGAACGTGAACAGGTAGTCTCCGAGCGAGTACTGGCGCACCGCTGAATAGATGCCGATGGGGATGGCCACGATCCACGTGAACAGGATCGTGCAGAGCGAGATCACCACTGTGAGCGTGATACGATCACCGACCAGATCGTTGACGGGGCGGCCCGTTTCCATCGAACGGCCCATGAAGCCCTGCAGCAGGCCGAGATCCTCAGGGCTGCGCGTGACGAACCAGTGCGCGCCCATCCAGCGCAGGTAACGCTCCCAGACCGGGTCGTCGAGGTGAAAGCGATGGCGCAGCTCCTCGATCTGCGACAGCGCATTGCCGTCGCCTGTTTCCGCGAGCGCCACCAGGCGCGTGCTCACGTAGTCGCCCGGCGGCAGCTCGATGGCGGCAAACACCACGACCGAGATGATGGCCAAGGTGGGTACCAGGATGATCAGGCGGCGGGCCACGAACGGGTGCCGGATCGACATCAGCAGCAGAAACAGCGCCACGATACCCGCCAGGCTAAAGCGGACGATCCGACCCACCTGATCGTTCGCGGCCGAGGGGCCCCGCGGAGCCGGCGTGTCTGCGCCGGGCCGCGGCAGCGGCACGATCTGCTCGACGGCAGCACGGGTGGCGGCGTCCGCGGCGCGCGACGGGTGCTCGAAGAAGTACGTCTCGATTCCGGCGTTGCCCGGCGTGAAGGTGGCGGCGCTATACAGCGCGTTCTTCGGCACGTTGCGCAGGTCGTCGTTCACCACCACGAGGAAGGGCGTGGGCTCTGCGATATTGATCGACCAGAGGTTGTCGGCGGCAATGTCCGTCGCCTCGCGGAAGCGCGCTACGCGCTCGTCCAGCGTACCGAGCTGCTTCGCCTCCACCAGCGCGCGGTAGGCACTCGACATCGGGTGGTCTGGCGGCGGGCCATAGGCGTTCTTCACGGCCAGCGCCTGCGGCAAACCGAAATAGCCGCCGCGCGCGAACCAGCGACCCCAGACCGTCGCGTACAGGGCCTCCGGGTCCGGTGGAGCGAAGGCGCGCGATCCCAGGAGCGGGAAGTAGTCGCTCTCGCTGACCCAGATCACCAGATCGAAGTCGGAAGAGTCGCGCTTCAGCTGGAACAGCGTGCGCGATTGCTCCTTCACGATCACGCGCAGCCCCACCTGGCGCCAGTCGTCCACCACGAACTCCGCCGGCCCGATGCCGGGGAAGGCCGTGAACGTCAGGTAGAAGGTCATGCTGCTGCCGTCTTCGAACGTGCGCAGGCCGTCGACGTCGCGCTGGCGCAGACCGAGCTCGTCGAGCAGCGCGTTGGCGCGCGCCGGATCGTGCTCGATGAAGGCTTCGGCGAGCTTCTGGTTGTGGAACGGCGATTCCGGGCCCGGCTCCACCTGCGACGCCCGCACCGTGTTGTCGAAGCGTGAGCGGATGATGGCGCCGCGATCGATGGCCAGCGAGAGCGCCTGCCGGAAGCGCTTGTCCGAGAGCAGCTTGGCCTTCTTGGCCAGCGCCGGCTGCGCGGGATCGACATAGCGGTTCAAGTTCGGGTCGATGACCCACGTGGTGCGCGAGGCCGGATACCAGTGCAGCAGCCGGTAGTGGGCTTCCTGCTGGCGGCTCATCAGCTCCGTGTAGTTTTCGTAGCTGACGTGCCGCCCCTGCATCGTCACCTCGCCGTTGCTGAACGTGAGCGGCAGCATCTGCGACGTCTTCAGATCGAACTGGAGCTGGTCGATGTACGGCAGCTGGTTGCCCTGGGGGTCGACGGCAAAATAGTAGGGGTTGCGCGTGTAGACGAACGGCGCACTCTCCGACGAAGAGCGCGCGATCCAGGGCCAGAGCCGCGGGCACTCCGGGTTGTCGTAGCGCAGCAGACGCTGCCACAAGGAGAGTGGACTCGAGATCTGGAGCGCCGCCATCTCCTGGGCGAGAAACTTCTGGTCGGGCGCCTCGGGCAGATACTTTTCGAAGTAGTGCTTCGCGACCCTCGTCATCTCCCAACTGCTGGCCGCCATCACCTCCAGGAAATTGCCGAAAGGCTCGTCGAAGCTGATGCTGAAGGTCAGATCGTCGAGTTTCTCCAGCCGCGTCTGCCCCTTGCCCGCGCTCAGCCAGGGGGGCGGCGTGCCGTCGCGCAGTTTCATGTTGGTCTGGTCCCAGCCCCGCTTCCACCAGAACACGATGTCGTCGGCGCCGAAGGGCACACCGTCCGACCAGCGCACGCCGGGCCGCAGATGGACCACGTATTGTCTGCGATCCGGGCTCTCGTCTACGCGCAGAGCGAGATGCGGCACGATCGGGTAGCCGAGCGGCGACCAGCGGAACAGGCTCGCGTAGCCCATCCGGAACTCGACCATGAACACGTCGAACGCCGAGGTGGCCGCGCGCAGCCAGGTGCCGCCGTACTTGCCGACGGAGCTGCCAGCGGGGGCCGCTCCGGCGGCGCCGTCGAGCACCAGCGGCTGCGGACCCACGCGGTCAGCGACCGGGGGTAGCTTCCCTTCCTGGACCAGCTGCGCGAGGATCGGCGACTCGCCCTTCGGCCACCACGGCGCCTCGAAACCGAGCGCGGGGTCGACCGGCTTCTCGTAGCGGGGCAGCGTCTCGGGCTTGCTCGCAGCAAAGCTCACGTCGCGCGACCGCTGCGCCGCGGCCACCTCCGTCGCTGAAGGCGGCAGCGGAGCCACGCTCAGGTCCGGGCGCAGCGCTGCGCCGAGCCCCACGAGCGAGAGCGCGAACAGCACGCAGGCGAGCGGCACGCCCAGCAAGAACGAGCGCAGCGAGAGCCCCCGCGGCGGCGAGCGCCGGCCCCCGCCGACCGCGGGCGGCGACGAGGACGAGCCGGTCAGGTATTCAACTCCTTGCGGTAGCACTCGCGCCGTTCGTTGATCGAACGCACCATCATCTCGCAGGCTGCCATGGTCTCGAGGTTGTGGCGCACGCTCACACCGGGCTCGATACCGCGCTGAATGTAGGCGTGAAAGTCGCGCAGCAGATCTGTTTCACCCTGCGCCTCGTCGAGGTACACGGGCTGGATGGGGCGCGAGCCGAACTGCTCGAGCGGACGCTCGTTGAAGGTCAGGCCCGCCTCATCCGAGTACACGAGCGCGCCGCGCTCGCCGTGGATCTCGATCTGCAAGCTGGCACGCGCGGCGTCGTGGGTGTGGATGTAGTGCCCGCGCACCTTGCTCTCGAACACGATGTGCGCGCTCGTGTTGTTGTCGTGCGTGTAGGCCGACCAGGACGCTCTCCAGCTCTGCGCCGTCATCGAGGCGATAGGCCCGAACCAGAACGAGAGGTTGTCGAAGTGGTGGCACGACATGTCCCAGACGCACGCGAACGGATAGGTGAGCGTGCGCGGCAACGGGCGCACGCGCTGCTGCGCGTAGCTGACCAGGTGCACCCGGCCCACGTGCGCGGGATGGCTCGGCTCGCTCAGCGCGCGACGGATGGTGCGCTCCAGCCGGTTGTAGCGATAGTTCTGCGCCACGCACACCTTGCCGCCGCGATCGGACGTGATCTGCGTGAGCGCCCGCGCGCTCGCCCAATCCGGGCCCATGCCCTTCTCGACCAGCACGGGGATACCCGCCTCGACCGCCTGACTGGCGTACGGGACGTGGAAGATGGTGGGGGCGCAGATGATGATGCAGTCGATGTCCGGCCCACTGCGCGCCAGCGCCTCGGTGTAGTGCTCGTAGCAGACCGAGCTCGGTAGGCCGGTGCGCGCGCGCGCCTCTTCTAGCGCTGATTCGCGCACATCGCACAGGGCCGCCGGGACGAAGCCGGCATCGGGTGTACATTTCTCGAGGGGCCACACTCCGCGGTTGCCCACGCCCACGTGCAATACCCGAAGCGGTCCAGACCGCTGACGCGCTTTCATTTCGAACTCCGTGCCTCGCTCGTACTCTCTCTCACCACGAGCTCCACACCGTACTGCACATCTGCCGTACGTTCGAGATCGGGATTCGCGATGCACTCCAGGAGCGCACGGCAACCGCTCGCGCCCATGCGGTGTGCTGGCTGCAGCACGGTGGTGAGACCCGGGAAGTACAAGCCGCCTTCCGGGATACCGTCAAAGCCGACCACGGACACCTCGTCGGGAATCTTCACGCCCTGTTGCAGCACCGTGCGCATGAAGCCGAGCGCCATGGCGTCATTGCCCATCACCACCGCGCTCGGGCGCGCGCGCGGAGACAGCGCCAGGAACGAGTGCCCGTACTCCACGCCCGACTCGTGCCCGTAGTTGGGGCCGAACCAGACGCGCTTTTCGGGCAGATCGATCTCGCGCTCCGCCAGGGCCTGGCTCAAGCCGCGATGCCGGTCGCGGGTATCGATGGATTCGCGCGGCCCGCCCGCAAAGGCGAGGCGGCGGTGACCGAGATCCATCAGGTGCTCGGCGACGATGCGCCCTGCCTCCAGGTTGTTGCAGCGCACGATCGAGCTCGCCGGCGCCTTGATGTCGGGGCCGATCAACACCACCGGCAGACCCGCGGCCGACGCGGCGGCGAACAGCCCGTGCTCGCGCCGCGTGTAGCGGATGAACATCAACCCGTCCACGCGCCGCTCGGTGATCCATGCCGCGACGCGGCTCGAGTCGTAGCGACCGTTGAGCATCAAGCTCGCGAGCAGCACGCTCTGGCGACTGTCGGCGAGCTGCTCCTCGACACCGGCCAGGATTTGCGAGAACCAGGTGGTCTGGCTCGTGTAAGACACGACGCCGATGCACCCCGATCGACCGGTGACCAGACTCTGCGCCGTGATCGACGGCGCGTAGCCGAGCTCCCGGATCGCCAGCTGCACGCGGCCCTTGGCGGCGGCGCTGGCGTAGCCGCCGTTGAGCACGCGCGAGACCGTGCTCACCGCGACCTGCGCTCGCTCCGCCACCACTCGGATGGTGGGCTTGTCCTTGGCCAGCGCCGCCACGCGCCGACGCCCTCGCGCGGGCGGGGGGTCCATCTCCTCGACGGGCTCGGCGTCGTCGGGATCAGGCTCGAGTGGCGCTGACACGGGGCCGGACGCTAACACGCGCGGACCTAGCCAGGGATGCTCTCGAGTGGTTTTTGCTCGCACCGAACGCCGACAGGCCCCCGGGTCGGGCGGTAATCCCCTTTCCCCGGCGATCCGTATGCTCGACAGGTGGAAGCCAGGCCGCGGGAGGCAGGGACCCCGCCGCGCTCGAACACCATGCCTTCAGACAGGAATCCCTCGCCACCGCGCCGCATGGTCGCGACGGTCATCGCGATCCTCGGCGTGGACCTGCTCAGCCTGGTGTTGCTCAACCTGTGGCCGCGTCACTCCGCGGCGCTGAATTTGGCCATGGATCTGGGCCTGTTCTTTCTGCCGCTGCCGGTGCTGTACGGGCTCTTGTATCGCCCGCTCGCGCGCGAGCTCGCCGAGCGCGTCAGGACCCAGCGCGAGCTCGAGCAGCAGGGCTGGCAAGACGCGCTCACGCTCCTGCCGAACCGGGTCTGGCTGCAGAAACACCTGACCGAGGCCGTCGAGGATGCGCGACGAAACGGCATTTCGCTGGCGCTGATCGTGCTCGACCTGCGCCGCTTCCAGGTAGTGAACGGCACGCTCGGACACGCCACCGGTGATCGCTTGCTCGAGCAGGTCGCGGCGCGCATCGCCAGTGAGCTCCGGGGAGCCGACGCGGCGGCGCGCCTGGGCGCCGACGTGTTCGGCATCCTGCGGCATGGCGTGGATCCCAAGACCGCGAGCCAGACAGCGGAGCGGCTCTACCAGCTGATGGAGACGCCCTTTTTCATCGACCAGACACCGATCGAGCTCGAGGCATTGTGCGGCGTTGCGACGTTTCCGGCTCTGGCCGAGGACGGCGTGCAGCTCCTGCAGCGGGCGGAGCTGGCGCTGAACCAAGCCAAGGCCGAGGGCGAACGTTTCGCGATCTATCGCACCGAGAAGGACACCGACTCACGCCGGCGCCTGTTGATGTTCGGCATGCTGCGCTCGGCGCTGCAGCGCAACGAGCTGATTCTGCACTACCAGCCCAAGCTCGATCTCCGCAACGGGGCAGTCGTGGGGGCCGAGGCGCTGGTGCGCTGGGATAGCCCCGAGCTCGGCCGCGTTTCGCCCGGCGAGTTCATTCCCCTGGCCGAGCAGACCAGCCTGATCAAACCGCTCACGGCCTGGGTGATAGAGGAGGCGCTGCGCCAGCTGATCGCCTGGGAGAAGGCCGGTATCCACACGCGCGTCGCCATCAACTTGTCCGCGCGCAACCTGGCGGATGAAAAGCTGCCCGAACGCGTCGCCGAGCTGCTCGCGCAGGGCCAGGTGCAGCCGCACCGCCTGATGATGGAGATCACCGAGAGCGCGGTGATGGCCAACCCGGAGCGAGCCGCCGTCGTGCTGGAGCGGCTGCGCGAGATCGGCGTGGAGCTATCCATCGACGACTTCGGCACCGGCTACAGCTCGCTCACCTACTTGCGCACGCTGCCCGCGCGCGAGCTGAAGATCGACCGCAGCTTCGTGCAGGACATCGATCAGAACGAAGGCAATGCCCTGATCGCGAGCTCCGTCATCCAGCTGGCGCACGGGCTGGGCCTGGAGGTCGTGGCGGAAGGCGTGGAGACAGAAGCGGAGCTCCGGCGCTTGCTCGTGCTCGGCTGCGATCTGGCGCAGGGCTACCTGATCAGTCGTCCGGTGCCCGCGAGCGACTTTGTGGCCTTCCTGGCCAACCACGGCAAGAGCCCGATCGCTCGCTCGCTCGCCAACCTGCGCATCGCGCCGGCTCCGATCCTCACCCCCATAGTGACGTCGCCTCCCCAGTCATCCGTGCGTCCGTCGCTGCGCGACTCGCTGCGCTCGATCCGGGCGTAAATCTCGGCCCGAGCGCGCGAACGCTGAACGATTGCACCCCGGTGGCGCGACGGAGGCGCTTTTTTGGGCCATTCCGAGCCAGTTCGAAACACGGCCGCCTAACTGGGCGTGCTAAGGGCAGCGGCATGGCGAAGATGAAACTCAGGCCCGGCATCGTTACTGGCTCAGCACTCCAGGAGCTCTTTGGCTACATGAAGAGCGTGCCCTGCGCTTTGCCCGCCGTGAACGTCATCGGCTCGAACGGCGTGGTCGCGGCTCTGCTGGCGGCCCGGGAGGCACAGGCCCCGGTGATCATTCAGTTCTCCAATGGTGGCGGCCACTTCTTCGCGGGCAAGTCCCTGGACAACAAAGGCGAGAAGGCGGCGGTAGCGGGCTCCATCGCCGGTGCGCACTTCGTACGCCACCTGGCGGAGGCCTACGGCGTCGCGGTCATCTTGCACACCGACCACGCCGCGAAGAAGCTCCTGCCCTGGATCGACGGCATGCTCGACGCAGGGGAGAAGTACTTCAAGGCCGCGGGAGAGCCGTTGTTTTCCTCGCACATGCTCGACCTGTCCGAGGAGCCGCTGCACGAGAACCTCGAGATCTGCGGCAGGTATCTGGCGCGCATGGCCAAGCTGAAGATGACGCTGGAGATTGAGCTCGGCGTGACGGGAGGGGAGGAAGACGGCGTGGACAACACGGACGTCGACAACTCCAAGCTGTATACCCAGCCCTCCGAGGTGCTGGCGGCGTACGACGCGCTGAAGCCCGTCGGAACGTTTACCGTGGCTGCGTCGTTCGGCAACACGCACGGCGTGTACAAGCCCGGTAACGTCAAGCTGCGCCCGCCGATCCTCAAGAACTCTCAGGACGCGATCCAGAAGCAACGCAAGACCGGGCCGAAGCCGGTCGACTTCGTGTTCCACGGCGGCTCGGGCTCGTCACCCGAAGAGATCAAAGAGGCCGTCTCTTACGGTGTCATCAAGATGAACATCGACACCGACACGCAGTGGGCCTTCACCCAACCGGTGAAGAAGTACATGGACGACAAGAGCCCCTACTTGCAGGGCCAGCTGGGCAATCCCGAAGGCCCCGACAAGCCCAACAAGAAGCAGATCGATCCGCGCAGCTGGCTACACCTCGCCGAAAAGGGCATGGCGGCGCGCCTGGTCGAGGCCTTCAAGGACCTGAACGCCTTCGGTCAATTCGAGTTCTGAGGGGGCTCGCCAGCGCGCGACCCTGCGCTCACCAGAAGGGCCCGCTGCTCTCCTTGAGCAGCGGCTCCCGGGCGCGGCTCAAAACGGCTCCGGAGGGCCTTCGGCCCAGGGCAAGCTCACCACTTGACCGGGCTCACGAAAACCGAGGCCCACGCTCAACACCTCGGTCACCGTCGCCAGCTCGCAACGCACGGGCTCGGGCCAGTAGCCCTGGCCCCAGCAGCCCGGCGAGATGACGTCGGTGGAGGTGCCGAGGCCGAGGAACAATCCTTCGGTCGTGAAGATGCGCGCCTCCGCCGTCGTGCCGTTCGCGGTATAGATGAAGCGGCGACCATTCGAGCACTCGCCCACCACGAGCCCCGCGAAACTACCGACACTCCGGGCCCAGCTCTCGCGCGTGGCCGCGTAATTCGGGAGCTCCTCGAAGCGCAGCTCCTCGCAGTCACCCGCGAGCTCGCACTGGTCCCGGCAAGCACGCGGATAGTCGGGAGCGCTGCTGCAGCCGCAGCCGCAGGCATCGAAAAAGGCCTCGCTCCCGTCAGGGCATTCGGGCAGCTCGCGGCCGAAGCAGAGCGTCGGTTCAGCCTGGATGTAGTCGTTCGCGGGGTGTGAGCAACGTACGCCCGAGCCAGCGGCGGGCATGCACAAGCGAGCTTCGGCGCAGCGGTCCGAAGTCGAAACGCACTGCGCGCCCGGCGAAACTACAGCGCAGTCCGCGTCGACGCCGCACTCATTCGTGCAGCGCCCGCACGAGCAGCTGGAGCCAATATCACACTCCGCCTCGGTCGAGCAGCTCTTCAGCCAGTTGGTGCTGGTATCGGTGCCGGAAGGCGGCGTGACGGCCGTGCCGCAGGCAGTGGCGGCACCCCAAGCCAGTGTGAGCGCGAGCAACGGTAGTGAGCTTTTCGTCATGGCTTCTCCACGAGCTGGGGGTCGCTCTCGGCGGCTTCTGTGGCGCTCGGCGGCGGCGTCGATCCTGCGCAGGCACTTACCATGGCGCCTAGGCAAGGAGTGGCCTCTCAGCGGGCAGCGTTGCCCGGTGCCACGAACGGATCGGCGTGAATGCGATCGAGCGAGGCACCGGCCAGGTAGACCTTCTTCTGGAGCTTCCGGACCAAATCGGGGTGGCCGCACAGGTACACGCGTTGCTTGCCCCAGTCGATCGGTGCAGCGAGGACCAGCTGATCGAGCGCCGTGTTCGAGATCGCGCAACGGCCGGCGCTCTCTCGAGCCGGCAGCTCTGGAGCTGGAACCTCTGGAGCTGGCAAGAGATCCAGAGAGATCACACTGCCGACGACCTCGAGCCC
>Ga0207675_100004896_pt1 | contig 12908 bp, 6 predicted proteins | sample KBSSwiS42_FD_184305 | JGI IMG/M metagenome (GOLD analysis project Ga0207675, IMG submission 184305) | Switchgrass rhizosphere microbial communities from Kellogg Biological Station, Michigan, USA - KBS Switchgrass S4-2 (SPAdes) (version 2) | ecosystem: Host-associated > Plants > Roots >... | reverse complement strand
AACACGGGCTTCTCGTCCGAGCGCCAGGAGGCGCGCGAGCGCACGGCCGCCGTCGCCCGTGCCGACGACAACCTCGCGGGCATGGCCGGCGATCCCGGCAGCCAGAACGCAGCTGCGCTGATCGCGAGCCAGCAGGCCTTCGACCAGGTCCAGGTCAACATGATCCGCACCTTCGACGCGCTGGAGCGCGACCAGCAGGGGTACGCGACCACGAACGGCCTCCTGGCCGTGGTCAACGGCCTCAAGGCCATTCCCGGCCGCAAGACCGTGGTCTTCTTCTCCGAGGGCCTGGCCATCCCCGCCAACGTGCAGGCCCAGTTCCGGTCCGTCATCTCCTCCGCCAACCGCGCGAGCGTCAGCGTGTACGCGATCGATGCCGGAGGGCTGCGCACGGAGAGCGGGAACGAGGAGGCGAGAAAGGAGCTCAGCCAGACGTCGCGGCGCCGGGCCGACCAGGAGGGAAGAGGCGACACGGGCCGGGGCGACGCCATGACCCGCGGGCTCGAGCGCAACGAGGACTACCTGCGCCTCAACCCCGAGAGCGGGCTCGGCCAGCTCGCGGACGAGACGGGCGGCTTCCTGGTGCGCGACACCAACGACGCCACGCCCGGGTTCCGGCGCATCCAGGAGGACATGCGGTTCCACTACCTCGTGTCCTACACGCCCACCAACATCTCCTTCGACGGGCGCTACCGCACGATCGCGGTGAAGGTGGCGCGGCCGGGCGTGACCGTGCAGACGCGCAAGGGGTACTACGCCGTGCGGCCGGAGTACGCGGTGCCCGTGCGCGGCTACGAGGCGCCCGCCCTCGCTCTCCTCGACCGCTCGCCGCGTCCGGACGCTTTCGCGATCCGTCTCGGCGCGCTCAGCTTCCCCGAGAACGAACGGCCCGGGCTCGCGCCCGTCCTCGTCGAGATCCCGGGCAATACCATGGCCTGGGTCCCCGAACGCACGGGCGGCGCTTCCCGTGCCCAGTTCGCGGTGGTAGTGCGCATCAAGGACGCGCGGGGCAAGGAAGCGGACCGCTTGAGCCAGGAGTATTCGCTTCAGGCGGCACCGGACAAGGTGAAGCAGGTGCGGGCGGGCGGCGTCCTCTTCTATAGGGAGGCGGACCTGCCTCCCGGCACCTACACCGTGGACGCCGTTGCCTACGACGCCATCGCACAGACGGCCAGCACGCGCACCTCGACCTTCGAGGTGCCGAAGGCGTCTCCCGGCGCAGTTCGCCTCTCCAGCCTGATGGTGGTGGGCCGGGCGGAGAAGCTCACCAAGGAAGAACAAGATGGCAAGAACCCGCTCCAATACGGCGAGGTGATGCTCTACCCGAACCTGGGCACGCCCATCAAGAAGTCGGTGGCCCCCGTTCTCGGCTTCTTCTTCTCCGCGTACGGCAAGGGAGCGGGTCCCGGCCAGCGCGCCACCCTCGAGATCCAGCAGGGGACGAAGGTGGTGGCCAAGACCAGCACCGAGCTCGGGGCGGTCGATGCGAAGGGCCGGTCGCTCAACGCGGGCGTGCTCCCCTTGAACAACATCGCTCCGGGCGCCTACACCTTGAAGGTATCGATCGCGGACGGTCAGGGCGTGCAGTTCCGGGAGGCGCCGTTCACCGTGGCGGAGTGAAGCGGCCCCTCCGCGGACGGGGCCACGTGACGCGCGGCGCGGCCCTGGCCGCCTGTCTCTGGACCTTCGGCGCGAGCGTGCTCGCCGCACCGCCGGCGGCCCGCCCTTCGCCGAGCCCGTCTCCGCCCGCGGGCACGTTCCCGGCGGCGGTCGACCAGGTCACGGTGGATGTCGTCGTGGCCCGGCGCGACGGTAGCACCGTGGGGGGGCTCACCGCGGACGACTTCACGGTCCTGGAGGACGGCCGCGAGCAGAAGGTCGTGAGCTTCGACGTGGTCAAGCAGGACCCCGCCCTCGGCTCCGCGAGCGGTCCCGATACCGCGTCCTGGCCCGTAGCTACGAACGTCGGACCCGCGGCTCCGCGCGGCCGCACCTTCGTCATCGTCTTCGACAACATCCACATGTCGCCGCTGGGCGCGCGTAGCGCCAAGTCCGCCGTCGCCGCCTTCCTGGAAAAGGGGACCCGGCCCGGGGACGACGTCCTCCTCGTCTCGACCGGAGACAACTTCTGGTGGAATGCGCGCGCGGGGAAAGGCCGCGCCGATCTCCTGGCCGTGCTCAAGGACCTGGAAGGCCGGCGTTTCCTGGCCCCCGCGGGCGACCGCCTGACGGACTACGAGGCGGTGCAGATCACCGTCTACCGCGACGTGCGAGTCGCGGGCCAGGTCGCCAGCCGCTTCGACCGCTACGGGGTCACGTCCCGGGACCAGATGCTCCAGACGCAGCAGAACACCACGGAGCCGGGGATGATCGACACCTACGTCGATCAGAGGGCCCTCGAGGCCTACCTCCAGCTGCGGAACCGTCTCAACGTGACCTTCGGGATCCTCGAGCGTTCCTTCCAGTCCCTCCAGGACAGCCGGGATCGCAAGACGGTGATCCTCGTGTCCGAGGGGTTCGTCTACGACCCGAGCAACCGGCGCCTGCGCACGGTGACGGAGGCGGCGCGGCGCGCCAACGCGGCCCTCTACTTCGTGGACACGCGGGGCCTGGAGGCGCTCAGCCTGCAGTACAGCGCCGAGTTCGGGCCGCCCATGGCGGACGCGGACCGGCTGGGCGCCATCGCGGACATCGGACGGGAGGGTGACGGCGCGGAAGCCCTGGCCTCGGACACGGGCGGGTTCTCCGTCCGGAACACGAACGATTTCGCCTCCGGCCTCGTGCGCATTGCCCGTGAGTCCGAGAGCTACTACCTGCTCGGCTACGTGCCCGCCGCGCGCGCTCCGGAAGGCAAGTTCCACAAGATCGAGGTGCGGGTGCGCGGCCGGGGCCTCGTCGTGCGCGCGCGCAAGGGCTACTACGACGCGGGCGGGCCCGGTGCCGATCCCGCGGCCGCGACCGCCAGTGACGGAGCGCCGCGCGAGCGGTCCGATCCCCCCTTGCAGCGGGCGCTCGATTCGCCCGGCCTCCTGGACGGCGTCCCCCTGCGCATGAGCACGTACGCGCTGGGGCCGTCGGCGGACGGAAAGGAACAGGTCGTGATCGCGGCCGACGCGGACGTGGCCAAGATCGCCTTCGCGGAGGGCACCGGGAACGCGGTGCTCGACACGCTTCTCGTCATTGCCGCGCAGAAGGGCGGGGGAGTCGAGCGCGCGGACCGTCAGGTCGAGCTGCAGCGGCGCGCCCAGGCGCCTTCCGAGAAACCCGTCTGGTACTCCTTCGTGCGCGACTTCACGCTCGTGGAGGGGCGCTACCAGGCGAAGCTCGTGGTGAGGGACGCCGCCACCGGGAAGATCGGCACCGTCCGCTCCAGCTTCGAGGTGCCGGCGCGGGACGAGCTCCACCTGTCGACGCCGCTCCTCACGGACACGCTCCAGAAGGACGCGGGCGGCGTGGTGGCGCCGACGGTCCTCGCGCGGCGTGAGTTCCGGCGGGACGGCCAGCTCTACTGCCAGTTCCGGGTCTTCGGAGCGGCCAAGGGGCCGGACGGGCTGCCGCGCGTGAAGGCGGGACACGAGCTCCGGCGGCGGGGCGGTGGCGTGGTGGGACGCGTGGTGCCCACGACCGTGACCCCGACGTCGCTGGGCGCCGTGATCCGCCTCATCCAGATCCCGCTCTCCATCGCGCTGCCGGGCGAATACGAGCTCGTATTGACCGTCCAGGACGAGATCTCGGGACGGACGATCGAGAAGGCGGAGCCGTTCGTCGTGACCGCGGCCCCCTGAGGCGCCGTCCGGGACCTACGAGAGCGGCGCCGTGACTTCGAAGCGCTCGCGTGACGTGAACGTACGGTTGGCGAGGTGGTCCTCGACGGTGAGGACGAGGTCGTAGGCACCGGGCGAGAGGCCGGCGAGCGGCCAGGCCAGGCGCCGCACGATCCGCTTCCCGTCCCCGCCGATGAGGGTCGGGGGCGCGGACGCCACGGCCTCTCCGTTCACCCGGGAGAGGGTGTAGCTGCCCGTCACGCGGGGCACCCCCTCGAGGTCCCGCCCGCCGAACATGAAGAGCTCGTATTGGCAATACAGCGTGCCCCGCGCGGCGAACGTCCGGCGCGCGGTGGGCACGAGCTGCGGCGGCTCGCCCTTCTCGCGCGGAGGCTGGGTCGCGTCGGCGAGGAGCGGGGTCGAGAGGTAGGGCGCCTCCACGTCCGGGATCTCGACGCGCTGGGCCACCGCGCCCTGCGCCCCCGAGGCCGTATCGCGTACGCGTACGCGGAGCTGCGCGACTCCGGGCGGCAGCCTCACCTCGCGGAAGAAGGCCCACCATCCCTTGTCCTGCGGCCGGAGCTTCATCTCCACGGTCTGGGCGAGGGGCAGGACCTTCGGCTGGTCGCGGCTGACGGCGAGGATGCTCAGCTCCAGGCGCGCGATCTCGCTCCCCGCCGCCTCCGCGGTGCGGACGCGGTCCCCGTCCACCTCGATGACCATGAGGACCGTCGCGCCTCCGGCGCCGTCCGGGCTCTTGAGGTACGAGGCCACGCGCAGGGGGATCTGGGCGTGCGCGGCCGCGGACAGAAGGGGCAGGCGGGGGGCGTCCTTCTTGGCCCGCGCCGTCGCGCGGTCCGCGGGAACGTCGGCCGCGGCCGCCGCCGCGGCCACGTAGCCGCGCCGCGCGCGGACTTCGAGCCCCGGACGGCCGACCTTGACCTGCAGCCGATGCCACTTGCCGTCGGGCGCGCGCTCGGGCTGATAGCCGAGGAGGTAATAAGACGACGCGTCGCGCGCCATCCGCGCGAGGCCGGCGGCCAGATCGTTCGAGGTGGTGATGGAGGCCCCGCCCGTCTCGTCCGCGAGGTGCTCGCCGCCCGCCACTGCCAACTGCGTCTCTTCCACCTCCAGCGAGCCCATGTCGCTCGGGTGGGCGACCACGCCCCCGGCCGCGCTGAAGGACGTGGGGCCGGTCAAACCGGCGGCGCGCGAGAAATAGAGAGAAATATTGCTGCGCTGGGCGGCGGCCACGACGTCGCGGAACTTCACCTCCATCGACAGGTCGCGCAGCAGCTCGTCGGAGACGACCAGCACGGACTTGCGGCCGGGAAGGCCCGCCAGGTCGGCGGATATCCGTTTCGTCATGTCCAGCACCGCGGCCGCCCGCCGCGTCCACTGGCCGTAGGCGTGATCCGCAAGCGTGACCGCGAGCTGCTTGCACTGGTACATGACCGGCCGCGGCGAGCGCAGGAGGACGCAGGAGTGTGACTCGAGGAGCCGATTCGCGACGCGGTCGATCACGGTCGCGTTCGCTCCCAGGAGCGGCGGGGGCGACGGCTCGCTGGGTCCTATGGTGATGTCGGCCCGGTCGCCCGTGGGTGAATCGACGTCCGCGGCCTGGAGCCGGCTCTCGTGGACCACGATCCGGTAGGCCTCGACCTCGCTGATCCATTCCGTCGAGGGCGGCGGCATCTTTTTGCCCCGCAAACGGTCGAGCACGGCCACGAGGTCAGCGCGGCCCGTGCCTACCGCCGCGCTCCACCAGAGATCGCCGCTCGAGGTCTGGACCGTGATCTCGTCGTCCGGCTCCGCCTTCTCGCGGATCCAGCGCGCGAGCGCGGGCCCCAGCTGCTGGGCCGTCGTCGCGGTCAGGCCGAGGTCGTCGATCAGGATGACGAGGACGCGACCGCGAGCCGGGCCGCTGGAGATGTTGGTCGCGACACGCTCGGCGACGGCATCCGTCGCGGCCGCGGGTGCCACCGCCCCCGTGAGGGCCCGGCGTTCCTCGAAGCCGACGATCGGCTGCGGACGTCCGCCGTCGAGGAGCGTGAAGTCTTCTTTCGTGAGACCGGCGACGGGCTGGCCGTCGCGGTCGAGCACGACCACGTCGACGGTGATGGCTTCGGCCTGGGCCGGGAACGACGGCGGCGACGGGCCGGCCTGTCCGAAGAGGGTCGCCGCCGCGGCCGCGGCAAGCGCCCCCGCCAGCCACGCGACCCGATGGTGGCCGCAGTGCAGGCTGGCCAGGACCGCGGGTCGAGCCGCCGGCATGGGCCTACTTCTTCTTCAGGGTCTCGATCAGGGCCTTGGCCGCGCCCAGGTTCGGCGCGTTCGCGGGGGCGAGGCTCACGTATTTCTCGAGATACCCCACGGCCTTCTTCACGTCGTTGGCGCTGATGGCGAGGCTGCCCAGGTAGAAGTTCGGCTCCGCGCTCGCCGGATCGAGCTCGACGGCCTTGAGGAACGCGGCCTCGGCCTCGTCGCTCTTGCCCAGGTTGAAGGCGGTGGCACCCAGCGCGAACTGCACGAGGGCGTCCTGGGGAAACTTCGGGGCCGCATCCTGCAGGGCCTTGAACGCGTCCTCGTTGCGGCCGACGGTGGTCAGGAAGTTCGCGAGCACGAGATGGGACACGGAAGTGTCAGGATCCACCTCGACGAGCTTGCGGTATTCGGCCTCCGCGCCCGCGGTGTCGCCGCGGCCGGCGAGGACGGACCCGAGGGCCTGGTGGGCGGGACCGAACCCCGGCACCACCGCGATGAGCTCCTTCAAGAGCGTCTCTGCCTCCGCTGGCTGCCCCGCCTTCATCGCGGCGATGGCCGCCGTGTATTTGGCGGCCAGCTCCTTGCTCTTGTCGGCGCTGACCCCGGGCCCGGCCGAAGGGCCGGCAATAGGCGCGGCCGCCCCGATGGCCCCGGCCACGGAGCTGTCGCCGCCCGACGCCGCCATGGTCACGGCCTCGATGTCGGAGATGCCGCCCAGGGAGATGCTCGTGTTGAGCTGCGTGGTCTTGTAGCCGGCCTTCGTGAAGTGGAACGTCCAGGCGCCGGGCAGGAGGCCGGAGTAGATGTAGCCGCCCCTCTTGTCCGTGGTCGTCTTCTTGACGATCTTGACCCGGCTCTCGCCCTTGAACTCCAGCTCCACGTTCACGCCGGCCAGGGGCTGCCCCTGCTCGTCCTTGACCTGGCCGCGGACGGCGGCGGCGTTGTTGAGCTGGGCCGCGCTCTCGCGCGCGGCGAAGACCGCGAGGAGGAAGACGGCCGACGACACGAGCCCGGACGGTCGCTTCATGAGTGCTCCCTTGGATTTAGCCAACAATATACACTGCCCCGAATGCGCTCGACGGGGGCGTTCGCGGTGTTGCTGGCCGCCGGTTTGCCGCTCGCCGGCGCCCCCGGCGGCCAGGAACCGACGCCGCTACCGCCGTCGTTCCCGGCCCAGGTCTCGGCCATCACCGTGGACGTCGTGGTCCTCGACAAGTCGGGGGCGCCCGTGCGCGGCCTGACCCGCGACGACTTCACCGTGCTCGAAGACGGCCGGCCCCAGACCATCGTGGGCTTCGAGGCGCGGGACCTCCAAGGCGGGCGCCCCGCGGCCGAAAGGCCCGTCACCTCGCCCCTCTTCGGCACGAACGAGGACGCCGCCGCGCGGCCGGGACGGACGCTCATCCTCCTGATCGACGATCTCGGCCTCACGCCGATCGTCGCCGGCCAGGTGCAGACAGCGATCGGGAAGTGGCTGCGGGCGAACCCGGTCCCCGGAGACGAGGTCACCCTGATCAACACCAGCGGCGACATCTGGTGGGTGGACAAGGTGGGGACCGGCCGTACGGACCTCCTCGCCGTGCTGGAGAGGCTTCGGGGCAAGCGGGAGAGCCGCTCCCAGAGCGAGCTCACGATGACGGACGAGGAGGCAGCGGTCGTCGAATACGCGTCGCCGCTCGGCGCCGGCGACAGCCAAGGGGGCGGGCCGGGCACCGCCGGTCCCCCCGACGGCGGCGGACCCCCGCTTGTGGCCAGCAGCGGATCCGTGCTCGAGCGCGTGGCCGGGCGATTCCTCGCCGCCGGCCTCTGCTTTCGCTGCATGAACTGCGCCGACCCCATGGCGTCGTGCAAGTCGGCGGCGCAGACGACGGCGCACCTCGTCAACACGACGACCCGGGGGAGGATCGCCGCCGTTCTTGGCACCATCGAGCGGCTCTCCCTCGGCCTGGCCCCGCTGCCGGGGCGGAAGTCGATCCTGGTCCTCAGCGAGAACCTCCTGCGCGAAGAGTCCATGGAGGCGCGCTTCCGGGCGGCGATCGACGGCGCCCAGCGCGGCAACACGTCCGTTTACTTCACGGCGGCGCGCGGCCTCGTCGGGCCCTCCAGCTTCTCGGTGGACGCCCGCACCGCGGCCGCGCCCGGCGATCTCGCGGCCATGAGCGTGGAGCAGAACCTGATCGCGTTCGCCGGGGCCGAGCAGATCACGGAGGCGACGGGCGGGACCATGTCGCAGTCCAACGATCTCGCCGCCGGACTCGATCGGATGGCCACGGACCTCTCCGCCTACTACCTGCTCGGCTACCAACCGGAGCCAAGCGCGTCCGGCAAGTGGCACAAGCTCGAGGTCCGCGTGAATCGTCCCGGAATCGAGGTGCGCGCGCGCCGCGGATACCGAGCCGGTCCGCCGAAGATCGAGCGCGCGCCGGACAAGAAGGGCGCTCGCGGCGCCTGGCAGGATCTCGTCGACGCCTCTCTCGCAGGCGGCGCGCGTGACATCCTCCCCCTGCGCCTGGCCGCGAGCCTGCAAGCGCCCGACGGCGCGGGGAAGGCCCGCGTCCAGATGGTGATGGAGGTGGACGGCTCGCGGCTGCGGCTCGAGGAGGTGCCGGAGGGAGCGAAGGCCGCGCTCGATCTCACGGTCCTGGCCGTGGCCCGCGATCGCCCGACCGTCGTACCGTTCGGCGAGACGATCAACGTCGCCCTCACGTCGAAGAAGGGCGCGGAGTGGTGGACATTCGTCCGCGAAGTCTTGCTGCCCCCCGGCGTGGCCCAGATCCGGGCGACGGTCCGGGACCATGCCGGCGCCGCCGCGGGCACGGTCACCGCCCGCATCGAGGTGCCCGACGTCGAGAAGCCGTATCTGGGAACGCCGCTCCTCACCGACCGCACGCAGCCGCCGCTCGTCCGCGGTGACGCCCCCCGCCTCGTGCCCACCGCGCGGCGCCGCTTCACGCAGGGGCGCCCTCTCCATTGCCAATACGAGGTGTTCGGGTTCGGCGGGCGCGACATGCCCGGCGTGCCCCAGGTCGCGGGGGGCTACACGCTGCAGGCCGCGGACGGACGCGTGATCGAAATGGTGCCGCCCACGCTCATCGGAACGGACGGACGTCGCGTCGTGCGCCGCATCAGCCTTCCCACCGCCCGCCTCGAGCCGGGGGCCTACGAGCTCCTCTTCGACGTCCAGGACCGCCTGGCCCGCCGCACGTTCTCGGCGCGCGAGGCCTTCGTGATCGAGCCCGAAACGCCGCCCACCCCCGCCGCCCCCTGAGGCCACTCCTTCAGCGCGCTTTCGCAGACGGGAGTACCATCGGCCCCCGGACGTCACGCAGGGGGGAGGCGGGCCATGAAGCCACGGGGAACCGGAGAGAGCCAGCCCGGCCAGGTGACCATCCTGGACATCGCCGCCCGCGCGGGCGTCTCCGTGAGCACGGTCTCGCGCGTCCTGAACAAGACGGTGCCCGTGGCCCGGGCCAAGCGGGAGGCCGTCCTGGGCGCGGTGGAAGTGCTCGGGTATCGTCCGAACGTCGTCGCCCAGGAGCTCGCACGCGGGCGGTCGCTGGCGGTGGGCGTCCTGCCCCAGGGGATCTGGAACCCCTTCTACAGCCGCCTGCTCAAGGGCGTGGAGCAGGGGCTGCGCGGCACTGCCTTCCATCCGATCTACGCGAGCGGGGAGCAGCCGGTGGAGGAGGCCCAGGCCTTCGAGCTGCTGCTGGCCAACCGCGTCGAGGCCATCATCCTCATGGGGGGATCCGCCCCCGACGACAAGCTGGTGGCGCTGTCCCAGCGCGTGGCCATCGTCGCCATCGGGCGCAACGTGGCCGGGCTCGAGCACCGCTGCGTGCGCGTCGAGAACGCGGAGGGCGGCTACAACGCGACGCGGCACCTCATCGACCTCGGCCACCGGCGCATCGTGCACATCACCGGCCTCAGCTGGCACGCGGACGCGGTGGCGCGCCGGCAGGGCTACGAGCGCGCGCTCGGCGAAGCCGGGCTTCCGATCGATCCCAGCCTGATCGTGGAGGGGGACTGGGAAGAGCAGTCCGGATTGACCGCGGTCGAGCGGCTGCTGGCTTCCAAGACGCGCTTCACCGCCATCTTCTGCGGCAACGACCAGATCGCCTTCGGCGCCGCCCTGGGCCTCTTCCGGGCCGGCCTGCAGGTCGGACGCGACGTGTCGATCGTGGGCTTCGACGACCAGCCCAGCGCCGCCTTCAGCTGCCCTCCGCTGACGACGATGCGTCAGCCGGCGGTGGAGATGGGCATGGCCGCGGCCCGGGCCGTCGTCGAGGAGCTGCGCGGCCGCGGCTTCGTCCAGCCCGTGTTCCGCACCGAGCTCGTCCTGCGCGCCTCCACCGGCCCTCTCGCGGTGGCGGCGGAGCGCCGCGTGGCCCGCCACTCCGTCAAGAAGCCTCGGCGCAGTTCGAGTCAATGACCCGGCGGTACCAGCGCGCGCTCTCCTTCGGGATGCGGCGCTGGGTCGCGTAGTCCACCCACACGATGCCGAAGCGCTGGGAGTAGCCGCGGTCCCACTCGAAGTTGTCGAGCAGCGACCAGACGAAATATCCGGCCAGGGGCACGCCCGCGGAGATGGCCCGGCGCGCGGCCCGGAAGTGGTCGCGCAGGAAGCGGATGCGCCGATGGTCGGGCACGCGTCCGTCCGGCCCGGGAGCGTCGGACCAGCTCGCGCCGTTCTCGGTGACGTAGATCCGCGCCGGACCGTAGTCGAAGTGGACGCGGCACAGGGTCTGGTAGAGGCCGTCGGGATGGACCTCCCATCCCATCTCCGTCCATTCCGACTCCGGAGCCAGGAAGACCGTGCGCGGGAGGTTGTCCGACTCGGGCAGCGACTCGCTGCGCACGACCGTGCGGTTGTAGTAGTTGACCCCGAGGAAGTCCGTCGGCACCGCGACGGCCTCGAGGTCGCCCGCCCGCACGACCTCGTCCCACTCCTTCGGCAAGCGGCCGTCGCGCGCGTAATCCGCGATCATGTCCGCGGGATAGCCGCGGCCGTAGAGAGGATCCAGGAACCAGCGGTTGAAGTACCCGTCGAAGTGCCGGGTGGCCTCGCGGTCCCCGCGGCTGGGCGAGGCCGGCTCCGCAGGGGTGAGGTTCAAGGTGATGCCGACCTTCGCCCGCGGGCTGTGGGCGCGCACGATGGGCACGGCCCATCCGTGGGAGAGCAGGAGATGATGGCTGGCCCGCAGCGCCGCCGGCCAGTCGCGCAGGCCGGGCGCATGCAGGCCGATCTGGTGGGACTGCAGGGCCGCGCACCAGGGCTCGTTGTGGGTGATCCAGTTCTCCACGCGATCGCCCAGGCGGCGCACCACCGCCTCCACGTAGGGGCGGAACGCATCCGCCGTCTCGCGCGCGGGCCAGCCGCCCGCCTCCTGCAGCCGCTGCGGGAGGTCCCAGTGGAAAAGGGTCGCGTAGGGGACGATGCCCGCTTCCAGCAGCCCGTCCACGAGACGGCTGTAGAAGTCGAGGCCCTTCACGTTCACGGGCCCTCGTCCCTCCGGGATCACGCGCGGCCAGGAGATCGAGAAGCGATAGGCCTTGAGGCCCAGCTCCTTCATGAGCGCGATGTCGTCGCGCCAGAGGTGGTAGTGGTCGCAGGCCACGTCGCCCACCCCGCCGTCGCGGATGCGGCCGGGGGTCCGGCAGAACCGATCCCAGATGGACTCGCCGCGCCCGTCCCCGTCCGCCGCTCCCTCGATCTGATAGGCGGAGGTGGCGGCGCCCCAGACGAAGCCGTCCGGAAAGGGCTCGCTCGCCGGCTTATCAATTTCGGTGCGCGTGAACCGATGCGATTGCGCGGACATTTTCGATGGGTAGCGTATGGTCCGTTCTGTCGAGTGTCAACGCCAATGGCGCGGCGGCCGCGATGACAGCGCTTTCGCGGGCTGACAGCGCTTTCAGCATTTATCAGCGCTCTCACGCCCGCTTTTGCTTGACGGCCGGCGCGGGCGCGGGCTAGTGTGCGAGCCGCCGTCCGCGACACGGCGCGAGGTCGACGATGGAGGCCGCGTCCCAAGCCGTCGCTGCCGTACCCGCCGTCCCCGCCGCCGCCCCCGTCGCGGCCCGGCGCCGCTCTCCCGCCCTCTGGGTGCCTTCGCTCTATTTCGCGATGGGCACGCCCATGACCGCGGTGACGGTCATGTCCGCCGTCATGTACAAGAACCTCGGCCTCTCCAACGCCGAGATCGCGCTCTACACGGGCTCGATGTACCTGCCCTGGGTGATCAAGCCGCTCTGGTCACCCGTGGTCGAGATGTTCCGCACGAAGCGCTTCTTCGTGCTGGCCATGGAGCTCGTGATGACGGTGACGTTCGCGGGCGGGGCCCTGGCCCTGGGCCTGCCGCACTGGCTCACGGGCACGATCGCGCTCTTCTGGCTCACGGGCTTCGCCTCCGCCACCCAGGACATCGCGGCCGACGGCGTCTACATCAGCTCGATGAGCCACCGGGAGCAGGCCGCCTACGTGGGCATCCAGGGCATCTTCTGGAACCTCGGCCGCATCATCGCGACCGGACTCCTCGTGAGCCTGACCGGCGTCCTGCACGGACGTATGGGGCTCAGCTGGGCCCAGGCCTGGACGCTGATCATGGGCGCGCTGGCGGTGGTGATGGCGCTCTCCTGGATGTGGCACCTGCGCGTGCTGCCCACGGGCGGAGTCGCGGCCTCCGCTCCCCAGGGGCTCGGCGACGCCGTGCGCACGTTCAAGAGCGCGTTCGCGACCTTCTTCGCCAAGAAGATGATCTGGCGGATGATCGCGGTCGCGTATTTCTATCGCTTCGGCGAGGGCCTCATCGACAAGATCGGGCCCCTGTTCCTCCTCGACCGGCGCGCCCTGGGCGGGCTCGAGCTGGACAACGTGCAGCT
>Ga0207675_100004892_pt1 | contig 12913 bp, 14 predicted proteins | sample KBSSwiS42_FD_184305 | JGI IMG/M metagenome (GOLD analysis project Ga0207675, IMG submission 184305) | Switchgrass rhizosphere microbial communities from Kellogg Biological Station, Michigan, USA - KBS Switchgrass S4-2 (SPAdes) (version 2) | ecosystem: Host-associated > Plants > Roots >... | reverse complement strand
CCCCCGAGTTCGACGAGGACGACCTGTGATGTCCATACACACCTTGTCGGTCCTGGTGGAGAACAAGCCGGGTGTGCTGGCGCGCATCGCCAGCCTGTTCAGCCGCCGCGGCTTCAACATCGACTCGCTCGCGGTGGGCCCGACCGAGCACCCAGAGATCTCGCGGATGACGATCATGGTCAACGTCGAGGACTCCCCTCTGGAGCAGGTCACCAAGCAGCTCAACAAGCTGATCGAGGTGATCAAGATCGTGGAGCTCGAGCCGGGCGACGCGGTCGAGCGCGAGCTGCTGCTGGTCAAGGTGAAGGCCGACCCCGACACCCGGGGGCAGGTGATCGATGTCGTCCAGCTGTTCAAGGCGAAGGTGGTCGACGTCTCCGTGGACGCGGTCACGATCGAGGTCACCGGCAACCACGACAAGCTCGCCGACTTCCTGCGGGTGCTCGAGCCGTTCGGGGTCCGCGAGCTCGTGCAGTCGGGCATGGTGGCGATCGGGCGCGGGTCCCGGTCGATCACCGAGCGCACGCTCCGCCCGATGCCGGTCGCCGTACCGGCTCCCGCCAGCTAATTCCCCGCCGTACCCAACGAAGAAGGAGAGCCCACCCGTGGCTGAGATGTTCTACGACGACGACGCCGACCTGTCCGTGATCCAGGGCCGCAACGTGGCCGTGCTGGGCTACGGCAGCCAGGGACATGCGCACGCGCTGTCGCTGCGCGACTCCGGCGTCGACGTGCGCGTCGGTCTGCCGGAGGGCTCGAAGAGCCGCGCCAAGGCCGAGGCCGAGGGGCTGCGCGTGCTGACGCCGGAGGAGGCCGTCGAGGAGTCCGACCTGATCATGATCCTGGCGCCCGACCACATCCAGCGGAAGCTGTACGCCGAGGCGGTCGAGCCCAACCTGGTCGAGGGTGACGCGCTGTTCTTCGGGCACGGCTTCAACATCCGGTTCGGCTACATCAAGCCGCCGCCCGGCGTCGACGTGTGCATGGTCGCGCCGAAGGGGCCCGGCCACCTGGTGCGCCGTGAGTACACCGAGGGCCGAGGCGTGCCGGTGCTGGTCGCCGTCGAGGAGGACGCGACCGGCAAGGCGTGGGACCTCGCGCTTGCGTACGCCAAGGGGATCGGGGGCCTGCGCGCCGGCGGCATCCGGACCACGTTCACCGAGGAGACCGAGACCGACCTGTTCGGTGAGCAGGCCGTGCTCTGCGGCGGCGCCTCCCAGCTGGTGCAGTACGGCTTCGAGGTGCTCACCGAGGCCGGCTACCAGCCCGAGGTCGCCTACTTCGAGTGCCTGCACGAGCTGAAGCTGATCGTCGACCTGATGTACGAGGGCGGCATCGCCAAGCAGCGCTGGTCGGTCTCCGACACTGCGGAGTACGGCGACTACGTCTCCGGCCCGCTGGTGATCGACGAGCGCGTGAAGGAGAACATGAAGGGGGTCCTCGAGAAGATCAAGGACGGCTCGTTCGCCCAGCGGTTCATCGACGACCAGGACGCCGGTGCGCCGGAGTTCAAGGCGCTGCGCAAGAGGGGCGAGGAGCACCCGATCGAGGGCACCGGCCGCGAGCTGCGCAAGCTGATGGCGTGGGTGAAGTCCCACGACTCCGACTACACCGAGGGCACTGCTACGCGGTGATGCTGGGTGGTGGGGCGTCCGGCTGTCGAATTCCCAAGGTATCGAGGCGTTTGTCGGGCATCGGGGTGCAAACGGACATCCAACTTCCCAATCTCTTCTGACTTCCCAATGAGAACTGGCGCTTCCAGCGGCGTACTCACCGCTGGAAGCGCCAGAAGACGTAGATACCTTGGGAATTGTCCCCCCAGAGCGCTACTTCACCTCCGACCTCAACACCAGCCGGACCCCTACCAGCAGCGGGACCAGCACCCAGATCGCGCTGGTGACGCCGAGGTGCGCCCACTCGGCCGCGGTGAGGGCGCCGTCGTAGAGCCGGGTCTGGGCGAAGTTGAAGTCGACCCAGGGCTGCAGGTCGCGGAACCAGGCCTGGCTGCCGGCCAGCAACGCCGAGAGCGTGGGGAGCACGAAGGCGAACACGAAGTAGCCCACGACGGCGCCGGCCGAGTTGCGGATCAGCACCCCGAGCATGAAGCCGACCAGCATCCCGAGGACGTTGGCGAGGATGATCGAGAGCACCTGGTTCAGCGAGATGTCCCACACCGTGTCGACACCCTTGATCGTGGACCCGAGGACGTTGCCGACGGCACCGATGCCGAGCGCGACGAGCATCGAGGTCACGCCGACGACCAGGGTCGCGGCCAGCTTTGCGGTGACGATCCGTCCGCGGTGCGGGACCAGGGTGAACGTCGTGAGGCCGCTGCGCTGGCTCCACTCGCTGGTGACGGACAGGATCGCGACGACCGGCAGCAGCACCGTCATCGGGACGCCGATCGCCGCGCCGAAGGAGTCGTAGGTGATCGAGCTGTCCGAGGCGAACAGGATCACCGCGCCCGTGGCCAGGGTGGCCGCGATCGCGATGCTCGCCATCAGCCAGAAGCCGGATCGGGTGTCGAACATCTTGCGCAGCTCCACGCCGACGATCCGACCCATCGGGATCCCGTCGATGCGCTTCGGGCGCGGGAGGACCCGCTGCGTCTCGTCCACGTCAGGGTGGGTGGTCAGGGTGGTCATGCTGCTGCTCCTTCTCGTGAGGTGTCTGCGGTGAGCTCGAGGAACATGTCCTCGAGGCCGGCGCCGTCGGCGGTCCGGAGCTCGACCAGCGGTACGCCGGCGGCCTGGGCGACCTTGCCGACGTGCTCGGGGTCCGCGTCGGTGCGGAACCCGTCGCCCGAGCGGGTGAACTCGATGCCGGAGCCGGTGAGGGCGCCGGCCAGGTCGGCCTGCCCGGTGGCGCGGACGTAGGTGCCCGCGGTCTGCAGGAGCTCGGCCTTGCTGCCCTGCGCGACGATCCTTCCGTTGCCGATCACGACGAGGTCGTCGGCGATCACCTCGATCTCGTGCAGCAGGTGCGACGAGAGCAGCACGGTGCCACCCTGGTCGGCGTAGTCCCGCAGAAGGTCGCGCATCCAGCGGATGCCGGCCGGGTCGAGACCGTTGGCCGGCTCGTCGAGGATCAGGACCTCCGGCTCACCGATCAGCGCGGTGGCGATCCCGAGGCGCTGCCGCATACCCAGCGAGTAGTTGCGTACCCGGCGGCCCGCTTCGGCCGGCGTGAGGCTGACCCGCTCCAGCATCTCGTCCACCCGGCTTCGGGGCAGGCCCATCATCCGCTGGGCGAGCGTGAGGATCTCGCGGCCGGTGCGGCCCGCGTGCTGCGCGGAGGCATCGAGGAGGACACCGACCTCCAGACCCGTGTTGGGCAGGTCGGCGAACCGGCGCCCGCCGATCGTGGCGCTGCCGGCCGTGGGCGGAGTGAGCCCGACCATGACACGCATCGTCGTGGACTTGCCGGCCCCGTTGGGCCCGAGGAAGCCGGTGACGCGACCGGGGTGCGCCGTGAACGTGATGTCGTCGACGGCGGTGAAGCCGCCGTACTTCCGTGTGAGTGACTCGACCTTGATCATGTCGAGAAGACTGGCCGCGACGGGCACCCGCGCACATCAGGGAAACTGCTGAAGACTCCCCGGAGGACGCCCCCTGAGTTCCCTCAGGGTCGACCCCGGGACCACTCCGCGGCGGTGATCCGCATCACCTGGGACTCGCCCGGGTACCAGCGTTCGTGTACGCCGAGGTCGGTCATCCCGAGCCGGGACATCACCGCCCGGGACGGCATGTTGGCGGGGTACATGAGCGCCCACACTTCGCGTAGGCCACCCGCGAAGGCGTGGTCGAGCACGGCGCCCGCACCCTCCGTGGCGTAGCCCCGGCCGTGGGAGTCGGGGTGCAACCACCACCCGATATCGACCTCTCCGTGCTCGGCGTTGGGCAGGGTCTTGAGCAGGATGGCGCCGGCGGGCACCTCGGCGGCATCGCGCGGCACGATCGCCCAGATGCCCTGCGGCGGGTGCGCGAACGCCTCCTGATAGCGCGAGATGCGATCCCGGGCGTCATCGACGTCGGTGAGCAGCCGCGGGTTGTCGAAGTCGTCGCTGATCCACTGGACGACGTCGACCCGGCTCTGGATGTCGTAGAGCCGGGCGGCGTCGGAGTCCCGCCAGCGCCGCAGGACCAGTCGGTCGGTCTCGATCCTGTCCTCCGCGATCTCCACGGGAACACCCAAGCACCGCGGGCGGTTCTCCTCACGTGCTTATCGAGATCTGGAGCGACGTGGTCTGCCCGTGGTGCTACATCGGGAAGCGCCGGCTGGAGAAGGCCCTCTCGTCTTGGGCCTCGGCAGGCTCGACCTCCGTTGGAGGCTCGACCACAGGCAGAGAAGTCGACATCGTCTACCGCTCGTTCCAGCTCGACCCGTCAGCGCCGACGGAGCCGACCCAGACAGTCGCCGAGCACCTGGGCGCGAAGTACGGCGGGGGACTGGAGGCAGGCAAGCAGATGGTGGAGCGGACCGAGGCGGTCGCGGCGGAGGAGGGCCTGCCGTTCCGGCTCGCCGAGGCACAGCGGGCTAACACCGCAGACGCGCACCGGCTGCTCCACCTGGCGCTCGCGGAGTCGCCCGAGGCGCAGGCGCGGCTGAAGGAGGAGCTGCTGGCGGCATACTTCCTGCGCGCCGAGAACATCGCCGACCACGACGTGCTCCTGGCCGCCGCGACCGAGGTCGGCATCGACGAGGTCGCGGCGAAGGATGTCCTGGCCGGCGACGCGTACGCCGACGCGGTCGAGCGCGACATCCGCGAGGCGGCGGCACTTGGCGCCACCGGGGTGCCGTTCTTCGTCGTCGACCGGAAGTACGGCGTCTCCGGCGCCCAGCCGGTCGAGGTCTTCACCCAGGTGCTCGATCGCGCCTGGCAGGAGGCGCAGCCGGTGCTCGACGTCGTCGCCGGCGACGACGCCTGCGGCCCGGACGGCTGCGCGGTCTAGAGGACCAGCCGTCGGGTCACGCCGACCTCCTCGAGGAAGGCCTCGTCGTGCGATACGACGAGCAGTGCGCCCCGGTACGACATGAGCGCGCCGACCAGCTGGTCGCGGGTCGACCCGTCCAGGTTGTTCGTGGGCTCGTCGAGCATGAGCAGCTGAGGTGAGGGGTCGGCGAGCAGCAGCGTCGCCAGCGTCGCCCGGAACAGCTCGCCACCCGAGAGCGTGCCCACGACCTGGTCGCCGGCCGTGCCCTTGAAGAGCAGCCGGGCGAGCTGGGCGCGCAGCCGGTTCGCCTCGACGCCCGGAGCTTGCGCGGCGACATTGCCGAACACGCTCAGGGCCGGGTCCAGCACGTCGAGGCGCTGGGGGAGCAGGCGCAGCGGCACCCGCACGTCCGCCGTTCCTGCCGCGGGCGGGATGAGTCCGGCGAGCGTGTGCAGCAGGGTCGTCTTGCCGCTGCCGTTCGGCCCGGTCACGGCGATCCGCTCCGGGCCGCGGAGGTCGAGGTCGACTGCGCGGCCGGTGCGCAGCCGGAGCCCGTCGGTGGCGAGCACGATCCGACCCGGCGGGACCTCCGTCCCGGGCAGGTCGATCCGGACCGTGTCATCGCGACGCATGCGTGCCTCGGCGTCGTCGAGGCGCCCGCGAGCGTCAGCCAGCCGGTCCTGGTGGGTGGCCCGGTACTTGGCGGCCGACTCCTGGGCCGCGCGCTTGCGCGCCCCGATGACGATCTTCGGCAGGCCCTGGGTGGCGGCCGCCCGGGCGCCCTGCTTCTTGCGGCGCGCGAGCACCTCCTGCGCGGTGACCAGGTCGTTGCGCTGGCGACGTACGTCGGACTCGGCAGCGCGCACGGCCTGCTCGGCGGCCGCCTGCTCGCCCGCCACCTGCTCGGCGTACGACGACCAGCCGCCGCCGTACCACCGCACCTCGCGCCCGCCGGCCCACTCCCGCAGCTCGCCGACGCGGTCGACGTGCTCGAGCAGCTCGCGGTCGTGGCTGACCACGAGCAGAGACCCGCGCCAGCCGTCGACTACCTCGACCAGCCGCTCGCGGGCGTCGCGGTCGAGGTTGTTGGTCGGTTCGTCGAGGAGCAGCACATCGGGGGCGTCCAGCAGCAGCCGCGCCAGCGCGAGCTGGGTGACCTCGCCGCCGGAGAGCTCCCCGAGTCGGCGGTCCAGGACGTCCTCGGGCAGTCCCACCCGGTGCAGCTCGGCGCGCGATCGCTCCTCGACATCCCAGCGGTCGCCCACCACCTCGAAGTGGTCGGGGTCGGCGTCGCCGCCCTCGATCGCGTCCATTGCGCGGCGCACCTGCGCAATCCCGAGGTGCTCGTCGACGCGCACGTCGGCCCGCAGCACGAGGTCCTGCGGCAGGTAGCCGAGGCGACCGCGCACGGTGACCGAGCCGGAGGCTGGAAGGAGGTCACCGGCGGCGAGTCGGAGCAGGGTCGACTTGCCGGTGCCGTTGTCGCCGACGAGGGCGGAACGACCGCGAGGCACCTGGAGGTCGAGCCCTGAGAAGACCGGGCTGCCGTCGGGCCAGGCGAAGGTCACGGCGGACAGGGAGAGAACCGGGGCAGCCATGGAGACCTCGCTCGAACGGACGGGAACCACCCGCCGTCGGCGGGCTTCACGGGCGTCGGCTCAGATCTCCACGGGAGGATTGTGGCGGCGCTCCGGCTGTCGGGCAAGTTCTTTTCCGCGTGTCCGCGTCGGGTAGTGTCCAAGACGGGCACAGCGTCGTGCACCGGCCACCCGGATCCCAGCACGTGAGGACCTCCCTTGTGACCCAGTCCCCAGACGCGACCCGCACGCGGCCCGTCGTCCTGATCGCCGAAGAGCTCAGCCCCGCCACGGTCGACGCGCTCGGGCCGGACTTCGAGATCCGGCACTGCGACGGCGCCGACCGGGCGGCCCTCCTGCCCGCGATCGCCGACGCCGACGCGATCCTGGTGCGCAGCGGCACCCAGGTCGACGCCGAGGCGCTCGCCGCGGCCCGCAGGCTCAAGGTCGTCGCCCGCGCCGGCGTGGGTCTCGACAACGTCGACGTCCGCACCGCGACCCAGAGCGGGGTGATGGTGGTCAACGCCCCGACCTCCAACATCGTCAGCGCCGCGGAGCTCGCGGTGGCGCTCATGCTCTCCGCGGCTCGGCACATCAGCCCTGCGCACGCCGCCCTGCGCAACGGCGAGTGGAAGCGTTCGCGCTACACCGGTGTCGAGCTCTACGAGAAGACCGTGGGCATCGTCGGGCTCGGCCGGATCGGGGTGCTCGTCGCGCAGCGGCTGAGCGCCTTCGGGATGCGCGTGATCGCCTACGACCCCTACGTCCAGGCCGGCAGGGCCGCGCAGATGGGAGTGCGCATGGTGAGCCTGGACGAGCTGATCGACGAGGCCGACTTTCTCAGCGTCCATCTGCCGCGCACCGCAGAGACCGTCGGGCTGATCGGCGCCGAGCAGCTGGCCCGCGCGAAGCCGAGCCTGGTGCTGGTGAACGCGGCGCGGGGCGGCATCGTCGACGAGGCGGCGCTCTTCGACGCCCTCAAGACCGGCCAGATCGCCGCCGCGGGACTCGACGTCTTCGCACAGGAGCCATGCACGGACAGCCCGCTGTTCGAGCTCGAGAACGTGATCGCAACCCCGCACCTGGGCGCGTCCACCGACGAGGCCCAGGAGAAGGCCGGCATCGCGGTCGCCCGGTCGGTGCGGCTGGCACTGAGCGGCGAGCTGGTGCCCGACGCGGTCAACGTGCAGGGCGGCGTGATCGCCGAGGAGATCCGGCAGGGGATCCCGTTGACCGAGAAGCTGGGCCGGATCTTCACCGCGCTCGCCGGCGAGGTGGCGCAGCAGGTCGACGTCGAGGTGCGCGGCGAGATCACCGAGTACGACGTGAAGGTGCTTGAGCTTGCCGCCCTGAAGGGGATCTTCTCCGACGTCGTCGAGGACCAGGTCTCCTACGTCAACGCGCCGCTGCTGGCCGCCGAGCGCGGCACCGCAGTGCGGCTGGTGACAGAGACCGAGAGCCCCGACCACCGCAACCTGATCACGATCCGGGGCACGCTGGCCGACGGCACGCAGCTGTCGGTGTCGGGCACGCTGGTCGGGATCGCCCAGCGGGAGCGGCTGGTCGAGGTCAACGGCTACACGGTCGACATCGAGCCGACCGTGCACCTCGCGTTCTTCCGCTACGAGGACCGGCCCGGCATGGTCGGGGTCGTCGGCCAGATCCTCGGCGACGTGGGCGTCAACATCGCCGGCATGCAGGTGTCCCGCGACGAGAAGGGCGGCATGGCCCTGGTGGCACTCAGCGTCGACACCGCGATCCCGGCCGAGGTGCTGGACCGGATCCGCGAGGCGATCGACGCCGACCAGGTTCGGGGCGTCGACCTCAGCGAGTGAGCGGTCCGGTCAGGCCACGACCGGCGCGCGCCTGACCTCGGCGCCGTGCCGCCGAGCAGTGGCCGGCGGGAGGGCTGCCCAGGCCCGCGCGAGGCGCCGTACGGCCTCGGTCATCACCGCGGGCGGCTGGGTGTGCGGGAGCCGGAGCCAGTGCTCCAGCCCACCGTCGGCGGCGAACGCCGGCCCGGAGGCGAGGTGAAGGCCCTCGTCCTCGGCCTGGACCGCGAGGTCGGTGGAGCGCGCCTCGGGCAGCCGGCACCAGAGCGACAGCCCGCCGCGACCGGGCGTGAGCTCCCAGTCGGGCAGCGCCATGGCGAGCGCACCGGCCAGCGCGTCGCGCGACGCGGCGATGGTGGTGCGGTGATGGCGACGCACGGACGCCTCGTCGGCGAGCATCTCGAGGAGGGCCAGCTGCTCCAGGGGCGGTGAGGCGAGGTCGAGGCTGAGCCGCGCGGCCGTCACCTCCTCGACCCGGTGATGGGGTACCCGGATCCACCCGGTTCGCAGACCGCCCCAGAAGCCCTTGGAGGCGCTGCCCACACTGAACGCCTCGGGCGCGAACGAGCCGAACGGCGCGGGAAGGGGCTTGTCGTCGAGGCACAGGTCGACCAGCGACTCGTCCACCACCGGCACCACGCCGAGCCGGTCGAGCCCGGCGGCCAGCTCCAGCCGCTGGTCCGCCGGCATCAGTGCGCCGGTCGGGTTGTGGAAGTCCGGGATCAGGTAGGCCATCCGTGTGCCGCGGGCCGCTCGAAGGGCGTGGGCGACGTCCCAACCGTGCGCGGGGTCCACCGGCGTCGTGACCAGTCGGGCTCGCCGGGCGCGGAGGGTCGTGATCGGGTTCGGGTACGTCGGCGACTCGACCAGCACCCGCTCGCCCGGACGGGACAGCACCTGCGCGGCGAGCGCGACGCCGGCCAGCGCCCCGGCTACCACGATCAGCTGCTCGGGGTCGGTGGGCAGCCCGCGTGCGGCGTACCGGCGGGCGAGCGCCTCGCGCAGCGCGGGCACTCCTGTGGGGTAGTAGCCGCTGCCGGAGAGGTACGCCGGGAACCGCTCGACGGCGCGCTCGAAGGCGGCGGCCGTGCCCGGAGGTGCCAGCGGGGTGGCGATCGTGAGGTCGATCTGGTCCTGGCCCGGCCGGTCACGGACCATCAGCAGATGGTCCGTGCGCCCGGCGCGGGACACCGGCAGCCGGGTGACGCTGCCGGACCCCTGCCGGCTCTCGAGGTAGCCCTCGTCACGGAGCACGTCGTAGGCACGCGTCACCGTGGTGCGGCTGACACCGACCGCCTCCGTGAGGTCGCGCTCGCTCGGCAGCCGGACCCCGACCGGCACCCGGCCCTCCGCGATCAGGGTGCGGAGGCCCTCGGCCAGCCCGCGAAACGCGGGTGACCGGGGGAACTCCCCGACGAGGGCCGCCACCCTGGGTGCGGCGAGGGACACGGGTGCTGGCGGGACGCTCACCGGACCAGCCTCTCATTTTTGGTCTCACATTGGCATCATCCACCGAGGCCAATGTCGGTCGGGCTAGTGTCGCGTGATGCGTTCCCTGCTCGGTGCGCTCAGCTGCGCGGGCCTGCTCCTGGTCGCTGCGCCACCAGCGGTGGCGGACGGGTCGGCGCCTCCCACGATGGCCGCGCAGTCCGCCGCGACCGCGGGGAACACGCGCCCGCTGGCCGGCCGGACCGTCGTGGTCGACCCCGGCCACCAGCTCGGCAACTCCCGGCACCTGCGGGAGACGACGGTGCTGGTCGGCGACGGCGCCGGAGGCCGCAAGGCGTGCAACACCACCGGCACCGCGACCGACGCCGGCTACCCGGAGGCGACGTTCGCGTGGCAGGTCGCGGTCGCCGTTCGCGACCGGCTCCGGCGCCTCGGGGCGACCGTGCTGATGACCCGCACCGAGAACAGCGTCGAGGAGTGGGGGCCGTGCGTCGACCGGCGGGGCCGGTTCGGCAACGTGGGCGCCGACCTCAAGCTGAGCATCCACGGCGACGGATCCGTGGCCGGCAACCGCGGCTTCCACGTGATAGTCGCGACCCGGCCGGGGGAGCGGGCCGCGTCGGAGCGCTACGCAGTGCTGACGAGGGACGCGTTGCTGGGCGCGGGCTTCTCGCGGTCGAACTACGTCGGCGGTGGCTCCGGCCTCGACACCCGCGGCGACCTGGGCACGCTCAACTGGTCCCGGATCCCGACGGTGATGGTGGAGCTGGGCAACATGCGTGACCCGGCTGACGCGGCCCGGATGACCTCGCCGGCTGGACAGCGCGCCTACGCGATGGCGCTCGCGGAGGGCGCCCGGCGGTTCCTGGCGCCGTGAACGAGGGGCCACTCGTCAGCGATTGGCTCTGTGGCGCGAGGCCAATCTCCTCGACACTGGGAGCATGACCTCGACCACGCCCGTGCGCCGCGTCCGCGCCCGTCGTGAGCTCGACCGCCTCGGCCCGGTGGAGCAAGTGCGGGCCGGCCGGCTCGGCCGCCGACTTCCGCAGCTGCTCGCCGGTCTGATCCTGTACGGCGTGACGCTGGCGATGATCATCCGCGGCACGCTCGGCAACGCCCCCTGGGACGTGCTGCACCAGGGTCTGGCGCGGCACCTGCCGATCAGCATCGGCACCGCGGTGATCGCCGTGAGCCTGCTGGTGCTCGTGCTGTGGATCCCGCTGCGCGAGCTGCCGGGGCTGGGCACGATCGCCAACACCTTCGCGGTCGGCATCTCGGCGGACGCTGCGCTCGCCATGATCGCCCCGGCCGACCGGCTCTGGGAGCGGGTGGCGCTCACCCTGGGTGGCGTGCTGCTCAACGCCGTCGCGACCGCGATGTACATCGGCAGCCAGTTCGGACCCGGCCCGCGTGACGGGCTGATGACCGGCCTGCACCGGCGTACCGGGCTCCCGATCGGGCTGGTGCGCACCTGCCTCGAGGTGACCGTGGTCGGGATCGGGTGGCTGCTCGGCGGCGTGCTCGGCCTCGGTACCGTGCTCTACGCCGTCGCGATCGGACCGCTCGTGCAGTGGCTGCTGCCGGTCTTCATCGTGGATCTTCAGGAACATCTTCGGGAATGACCAGCATCGGCCCGCCACCGGAGGTCTAGCGTCGAATCGCCCGGGCTGCCGGTCTACCTGGTGCACGGGGCAGGTCGAGGAGATGAGCTCGGAGGTGGTGCTGCCGGAGGAAGAGGGGCCTGGAGGTGCCGGCACACCGAGACCTCCCGGGGAGGGTGGTCAGCGCTTCGTCGCGATCAGCACCGACGCGTCGCTGGCCACCATCACCTCGGCGGTCGTGAACCGCTCGTCGCTGAGCCACTCCTCGCGCAGCGAGTCCACCCGGCCGGCGAACATCGGGGGCCACGACTCGCACGGGGTGAAGTCGTCGAGCACGACGATCCCGCCCTGGCCGACCAGGTCGACGACTGCGTCGACACCGGCGTCCTTGGGCTCGCGGGCGTCGAGGAACAGCAGCGTGAAGGGCGCCCGGTCGCGCAGCGTCGACCAGTCGGCCGAGACCACCTCGACCTGGTCGTCGTCGTCGAAGATCTCCGCCGCGGCGGTGGCCAGCTTCGGGTCGAGCTCGGCGCTCAGGATCTGACTGCCCGCGGGCACGCCGGAGCGCAGCCACGCCGTGCCGACGCCGCAGCCGGTGCCGAACTCCGCCAGGGTGCCGGTGCGTGTGGCGGCGAGCGCGGCCAGCAGCCGACCGGTTTCGTTCCGGCAGAAGGAGACGTAGCCGGCTCGCCGGGAGACGTCGAATGCCCGCGAGACGATCGTGGGCAGGACGGGGAAGGCGCTCATCGCGAGAAGTCTGTCACGCGGCTTCGGGGTCGCAGCCCCGTGCGGGGGAGTCTCGCGATGTGGAACACCCGCCCAAAGGGCGGGCACGAGGGCGCGGGGCGGCGTACCGTCATCTCCATCATGCGGAGCGTGTTCGTACTTATCGAGCGCCGCGGCGAGGCCTAGCAGGTAGGCCACCTCGCCGCGGAGTTTCTTACGTTCTGGCTTACCACCCTCCGCAGCGAGATCCGCCGGTCCCACGACCTGGCACCAGCGACGTACCGCTGTCGGAAGCGCCATCTGGCCCTGTCTCAGGTGCCGGGGCAAGCTCCGCGGCGATCCCGTTCCGCTTCTCCCGGCCCTGCAGGACCTCATCCATCCAGCAGAGACGCAAGGAGCACGACGATGTACGACATGTACCCCGAGTGGGGACCGTCGAAGAACGACCCGGAGAGCCCGAACAGCCCCGAGGCCGTGCAGCAGGCGCTTGACCTGCGAGACAACGGCGGCGAGCGGCCCGACGACAACTAGGTTCGACCGCATGCCGCCCAGCGACGCCGTCCCGAACAGCACCGTCCAGCTCGCCGTGATCCCGGGTGACGGGATCGGCCCCGAGGTCACCGCCGAGGCGCTGAAGGTGCTCGAGCGGGCCACCCCCGGCTCGACCAAGTTCGAGGCGACGCGCTACGACCTGGGCGCCGAGCGCTACCTCGCCACCGGCGAGGTGCTGCCGGACTCCGTGCTCGCCGAGATCCGGGGGCACCACGCGATCCTGCTCGGCGCGGTCGGCGGCC
>Ga0207675_100004891_pt1 | contig 12915 bp, 14 predicted proteins | sample KBSSwiS42_FD_184305 | JGI IMG/M metagenome (GOLD analysis project Ga0207675, IMG submission 184305) | Switchgrass rhizosphere microbial communities from Kellogg Biological Station, Michigan, USA - KBS Switchgrass S4-2 (SPAdes) (version 2) | ecosystem: Host-associated > Plants > Roots >... | reverse complement strand
CATCGACATCACGCACATCCCGTACAAGGGCAGCGGCCCGGCGATCCAGGACACGATGGCCGGCCAGGTCGACATGATGTTCGACACCACCGTCGTCGCCGGGCCGCACATCGAGAGCGGCAAGCTGCGCGCGCTCGCGGTCTCGTCGGCCAAGCGCGTGGCGAGCCTGCCCAACGTGCCGACGGTCGCCGAGAGCGGCGTTCCCGGCTACGAGGTCGTGTCGTGGCAGGCGATCTTCGCGCCCGCGGGGACGCCGAAGGCGATCGTCGACCGCCTGCACAACGAGATCGCCAAGATCCTGCGCGAGCCCGACATGCAGGAGCGCCTCGGCAAGCTCGGAATGCAGGGCGCCGACATGACGATCGAACAGTTCGCCGCCTTCCAGAAGGCCGAGGTCGCGAAGTGGGCGCAGGTGATCAAGAGCGCGAACATCAAGCTCGAGTAGTCCCTGGCCCGAACTGCGCGCGCAGCGCCTGCTCGCCGCGCGGCGTGAAGACGACGACGCGCGAATCGGCGGCGCGGCGGGCCCAGCGCAGCGCGTAGAGCCGGTCGAGCAGCGCCGCACCGAGCGCGCCGCCGAGATGATGGCGGCGCTCGCCCCAGTCGAGGCACGGCCGGCAGAACGTTCGCCGCTCGCTCGCGGCGAGCGTCGGATCGATGCCGAAGGCGGCGAGCCCGTCGGCGCCGGCGTTGGTGAGGAAGAGGCTGCCGCCGCGGTCGGCGAGCCACCCGCGCGCGACCAGGCCGTCGTACGCGAGCACGCCGAGCTCGCCGGCGAGGTGGTCGTAGCAGACGCGCGCCTTGCGCAGCGCCGGCTCCCGCGGCCCGGTGACGAGGCGGACCGCGCCGGTGCGAAAGGCGACCCCCATCAGCGACTCGAGGAGCCGGGCGACGTCGCTGCCGGCGAGGCGGAAGTAGCGGTGCCGGCCCTGCGCCTCGACCGCGAGCAGGCGGGCGTCGACGAGCTTGGCGAGGTGCGCGCTCACCGTCTGCTTGGTGACGCCGGCGACGGCCGCGAGCTCGGTCGCCGTCAGGGCGCGATCGGCGAGGAGCGCCGTCAGGATCTCGGCGCGAGCCGGGTCGCCGATCAGGGCGGCGACGCGGGCGATGTTCGGCCCGTCTTTCATGGTTCGATCGTAGCCGAACCGTCGCGGCGCCGCGCGACGCTATCGTGCAGCGCCATCCTCCAAAAGAGCACCGCCATGACGATCACCTGCTTCATCCGCTACCGCATCGACCCGTTCCAGCGCGACGCCTTCGCGGCCTACGCTGCCGCCTGGGCCGACATCATCCCGCGCTGTGGCGGCCACCTGGTCGGCTACTTCCTGCCCCACGAGGGGACCAACGACGTCGCCTGGGGCCTGATCGCCTTCGACTCGCTCGCCGCCTACGAGGCGTACCGGGCCCGCCTCAAGGCCGATCCGGCCGGGCGAGCGAACTTCGCCGTCGCCGCGGCGGGCCGCTTCATCCTGAGCGAGGAGCGCACCTTCCTCGAGACCGTCGAGGCCACGTTCGGCGTCGCCGCCCACGGCGACCCGCGTCAGCACAGCGGCTGAAACACCGGCAAGCGCTGAACCTCCGGCGGCGGCCGCGAAAACCCCGCATGCGACGTGCCGCGGTTTGTGATGTGATGGCGTGACGCGGCGGGACGCCGCCGCAGGGGAGAAGCCCGTGCGCATTGCCTCGCCCGCCGTCCTCGTCGCCGCCCTGCTCGCCGGCTGCGCCGCCGCGCCGCCGCAGGCGCCGCCCGATTCGCTCCTCGCCGATCGCCTGTTCACGCCGCCGCGCGAGGCCGTCCGCAGCGACGACATCTTCGCGCTCAGCGATGCGATGCGTCGCTATCTGGCGGTCGACATCGCCGACCAGATCCGGCTCAAGGGCGCGCAGTTCGGCCTGGCCGAAGCGCTGCAGAAGGACTCGCAGCTGAAGCTCGAGTACGACGCGGCCCGGACGAAGAACGCGGCGGCGACGTTCGCGAGCCGCACCGGCAACTGCCTGTCGCTGGTGATCATGACGGCGGCGTTCGCCAAGGAGCTCGGCGTTCCGGTCTCGTACCGGGCGGCCTATCTCGACGAGACGTGGAGCCGCGCCGGCAACCTGCTCATCGCGAGCGGCCACGTCAACGTCACCCTGACGCGGCGCCTCCTCGACGCCAAGACGGCGCGCGATCGCACCCCGCTGACGATCGACTTCCTGCCTGCCGAAGACGTGCGCGGCCTGCGCACGCGCGAGATCAGCGAAGCGACGATCGTCGCGATGTACGCCAACAACCGCGCCGCCGAGGCGCTCGCCGACGGCCGCCTCGACGACGCCTATGGATGGGCCGCCGAGAGCGTGCGCCGCGATCCGCAATTCGCAGGCGCGTACAACACCCTGGGCGTGATCTACCTTCGCCACGGCGACTTCGCCCAGGCCGAGCGCGCGTTCGAGCGTGTCCTCGCCGGCGACGCCAGGGACACGCGCGCCCTCGCCAACCTCGCCGAGACCTACAGCCGACAAGGTCGTACGGGCGACGCCGACGCAGCGCGCAAGCGCCTGGCAGCGCTCGAGACGTACCCGCCGTACCACTTCTTCGATCTCGGCATGGCGGCGGTGCGCCGCGACGACTGGCGCAGCGCGCGCGAGATGTTCGCGCGCGAGGTGGCGCGCGCCGACGCCAACCACGAGTTCCACTTCTGGCTCGGCATCGCCGACTGGCGCCTCGGCGAGGAATCGGCAGCGCTGCGCCAGCTGACGCTGGCCAAGGACAACAGCGTGACGCGCGACCAGCACAACCTGTACGCGGCCAAGCTCGCCTGGCTGCAGGCGCGCCGCCAGCCCTAGCGTCGCTGGCGAGGCGGACGGCGGTGCCGTGAACGAAGGCGACGACACTTTCGCCGCGCGGCGCCGGTCGATGGTCGACCTGCAGATTCATGCGCGCGGCATCCGCGATCCGGCGCTCCTGGCCGCGATGCGCGACGTGCCGCGCCACGAATTCGTCGCCGCGTCGCTGCGCCGCGACGCCTACGAGGACACGCCGCTGCCGATCGAGGAGCGGCAGACGATCTCGCAGCCGTACATCGTCGCCCTCATGCTCGAGGCGGCCGAGATCGGCGCGCGCGACCGGGTCCTCGAGGTCGGCGCCGGCTCGGGCTACGCGAGCGCGGTGGCGAGCCGGCTCGCCGCGCATGTCGACGCGATCGAGCGCCATCCGAGCCTCGTCGAGCTGGCGCGCGAACGGCTCGCGCGGCTCGGCTTCGCCAATGTCGACGTGCACGGCGGCGACGGCAGCGTCGGCTGGCCGCAGGGCGCGCCGTACGACGCGATCGTCGTCGCTGCCGCCGGCCCACGCGTCCCCGCTGCGCTGCGCGAGCAGCTCGCCGTCGGCGGCAGACTGGTCATGCCGGTCGGCGACGAGCACCGCACCCAGCGCCTCGTGCGGCTGGTTCGCCACGACGCCGATCGCTTCAGCGAGACCGACCTGGGCGGCGTGATGTTCGTTCCGCTCGTCGGCGCGCAGGGCTGGCGCGCCGGCTCCGACGATGCCTGACAGGGCGGCGCGCCGCCGTGCCCGCGCGGTCAGGCGCGTGTGAAATCTTTCACTCGCTATGAGCGACACGCTCACTCGGCAATGGGCGGCGCGTTTCCTACATTGACGTCGTCGACCGCAGCGAGGTCGACAGCCTGAGAAGGTCCCCGGCCATCCGGCCACGTCATTGCCAAGGAACTGTCATGAGCGCCCTGCGTCTTGTCTCCCTCTCGATCGTCGCCGCGACCTTCGCGGCCGCCGCCAGCGTCGCCCTGGCGAGCGAATCCGAAGCCACCCAGCGCGCCGAAGTCAGGCGGCAAGTCCTGCAGGCGCGCGCCGACCATCAGTTCATTCGTGCCGGCGAAGCGATGCAGGAATTCCCGCTCGCGCCGACGACGAGCGACTCGATGCTGACGCGCCAGCGCGTCCGCGAAGACACGCTCCTGGCGCGTTCGCTCGGGCAGCTGGTTCCCGCCGGCCAGGGCGGATCGGCGTTCGTGCCGCCGACCGGAACGCCGATGGCGCGTGCCGAGGTTCGCGACAGCGTCCGCCAAGCGAACTTGAACGGCCAGCTGGCGCGAGCCGGTGAAGCCATGGGCCCGGTCGACGGCGTGGCGCGCGCGCACATGAGCCGCGCCGAGATCGTCGCGATGCGGACGCACCGCTGAGCGACCCGCCACGCGCGAAGCCCGTCGCGGCGGGCTCCAGACAAACCCCCTGCCCGCCGGCGCGCGGGCGGGGCAGAGTCGGGAGCTCGCCGCGCGCCTGTGCGGCATCCTTGCGAGAGCGCCGCCCATGAATCGCCGCATCCCTTTCCTCGTGTCGTCGCTCGCCCTGTCGGCAGCGCTCCTCGTGCCGGGCGCGGCCCGCGCGCAGGAGACGACGCTTCGCCTCGTCAGCGCCTTCGCCGAGAACGGCATCTACGTCGTCCATCTGCAGAAGTGGCTGCAGAAGTTCAACGCCGAAGGCAAGGGGACGCTGCAGATCAACTTCATCGGCGGCCCGAAGGCGATCCCGACCTTCGAGGCCGGCAACGCCGTCAAGACCGGCGTCGTCGACATGGCGCTCGCGACCGGCGCGTTCTATACCAACGTCATGCCCGAGGCCGACTTCCTCAAGCTCGCGCAGATCCCGGTCGCCGAGCAGCGCAAGAACGGCGCGTTCGCGGCGATCAACGAGCTCTGGATGCAGAAGGGCAACCTGGTCTACCTGGCGCGGATGGTCGAGGACCAGCCATTCCACCTCTACCTCAACAAGAAGATCGACAAGCCCGATCTCACCGGCCTGAAGATCCGCATCACGCCGGTCTACCGCGACTTCTTCGCCGCGCTCGGCGCCAACGTCGTCACCACGCCGCCCGGCGAGGTGTACTCCGCGCTCGAGCGCAACGTCGTCGACGGCTACGGCTGGCCGATCGGCGGCATCTTCGACCTCAACTGGCAGGAAAAGACGAAGTACCGCGTCGACCCTGGCTTCTACGACGCCGAGGTCTCGATCGTCATGAACCTCGACGCCTACAAGCGCCTGACGCCGGCGCAGAAGGCGTTCCTCGACAAGCAGGCGCTCGCGCTCGAGGCGATGAACGGATTCTGGAAGACGTACGGCACCGAGGAGACGGCGCGCCAGGAGAAGGCAGGCATCCAGGCGATCAAGTTCGACGCCGCCGCCACCAAGGCCTTCGTCGACAAGGCCTACGACGCCGGCTGGGCCGGGGCGATGAAGGCCAACCCCGAGTTCGCGAACAAGCTGAAGACGCTGACGGCGAAGTGAAGAGCGGCGGCGCGGCGGCGCTCGAGGCCGGCTTCGGCAAGGCAATCGAGTTCCTCGCGCTCGTCGCCAGCGTCGCCCTGCTGGCGATGGTCGCGATCATCTGCGCCGACGTCCTGACGAGGAACGTCGCCATCCCCGGCCTGCCGCGCGGCGTCGCCTGGAGCAACGAGATCTCCGAGCTGCTGCTCTACGCGATCACCCTGCTCGCCGCGCCGTGGCTGCTGCGCGAAGGCCGCCACATCCGCGTCGACATCATCCTGCGCGCGCTGCCGAAGCGCTCCGCCTACGCGTGCGAATGGCTCGCCGACGTGCTCTGCCTGGTCTCGTGCCTCTGGCTCGTCGTCTACGGCGCGTCGGCGGCATGGAAGAGCCAGCAGAGCGCCGCCCTCTCGATCAAGACGCTGGTCATGCCCGAGTGGTGGTTCCTGGCGCCGTTGCCGATCTGCTTCGCGCTGCTCGCGGTCGAATTCGTCTTTCGCATGCGCCGGCTCGGGCAGGCGGAGATTGGGCCGCGCGACGATGCGGTGAGTGCCGCATGAGAGGCCGATCGTGATCGGCTGGGTCGGCGCCGCCTGGCTGCTGCTGGCCGGCTCGACCGTGCTGCTCTTCGTCGGCCTGCCGGTCGCGTTCGCCTTCCTCGTCATCAACCTGCTCGGCGCGTGGCTCTGGCTCGGCGGCGAGCCCGGGCTCACGCAACTGGCGCGCAACAGCGTCAGCTCGGTGATGAGCTTTTCGCTCACGCCGATCCCGCTCTTCGTCCTGATGGGCGAGGTGCTCTTCCACACCGGCCTCGCGGTCAAGGTGATCGACGGCATCGAGCGGCTGATCGCGCAGGTGCCGGGACGCCTTGCCGTCGTCGCAGTCGTCGCCGGCACCGTGTTCTCGGCGATCTCCGGATCGACGATCGCGACCACCGCCATGCTCGGCTCGCTGATGGTGCCGGTGATGCTGGCGCGCGGCTATCACCCGACCCTCGCCACCGGCCCGGTGATGGCGATCGGCGCCGTCGACATGCTGATTCCGCCTTCGGCGCTCACAGTCCTGCTCGGATCGCTCTCCGGCATCTCGATCTCGAAGCTGCTGATCGGCGGCGTCGTTCCAGGCCTCGTGCTCGCGCTCGCCTTCGTCGCCTGGATCGTCGTGCGGGTCAGGATGAAGCCGTCGCTGGCGCCGAACGCGCCGCTCGTTCGCCATCCCGGCTTCGCGCGCTTCAAGCCGTTCCTGCTCTACGTGCTGCCGCTGGTCTCGATCTTCGCCGTCGTCGTCGGCGCGATGGCGGCCGGCTGGGGAACGCCGACCGAATCTGCCGCGGTCGGCGCGCTCGCGACGATCGTCTTCGCGATGGCCTACCGCGCGCTCTCGTGGCGGATCCTGCTCGCGTCGCTGAAGGGAACGGTCGCGATCTCGGCGATGATTCTCTTCATCATCGTCGGCGCGACCACGTTCGCGCAGATCCTCTCGTTCTCGGGGGCGTCGAACGGGCTGTCGCAGGCGATCACCGGCGCCGGGCTGGCACCCTGGGCGGTGATCGCGGCGATGATGCTGATGCTGATCTTCCTCGGCATCTTCGTCGACCAGGTCAGCATGATGATGATCACGCTGCCGATCTTCATGCCCGTCGTCCAGGCGCTCGGCGTCGACCTGGTCTGGTTCGGCGTGCTGTTCCTGATCTGCATGCAGATGGGCCTGCTGCTGCCGCCGCACGGGCTCCTCCTGATGACGATGAAGGGCGTCGCCCCGCCGTCGGTGACGATGCTCGACATCTTCCGTGCCGTCGTGCCGTTCCTGGTCATGAGCGTGCTGCTGCTCGCGCTCGTCTTCCTCGTGCCGGCGGTCGCGACGTGGCTGCCGGCGTTGATCGGCTGAGCACCCCACGCGCGAGCGCGCGGGCGAGGCGTGCCGCCTCAGATCGTCATGCCGCCGTCGACGCAGAAGGCCTGCCCGGTGGCGAACCGCGACTCGTCGCTGGCGAGGTAGACGACCATCGGCGCGATCTCCTCGGCCTGCGCGAGCCGGCCCATCGGCTGGCGATCGACGAAGGCCTGCCGTGCCGCGATCGGATCGGCATGGACGTTGATCCGCCCGGCGAGCGAGGGCGTGTCGACCGTCCCCGGGCAGAGCGCGTTGCAGCGGATCCCCTCGCGGACGTAGTCGGCGGCGACGCTCTTGGTCAGTCCGATCACCGCGGCCTTGGTGAGCCCGTAGACGCAGCGGTTGGCGAGCCCCTTGATGCTCGAGGCGATGCTCGCCATGTTGATGATGCTGCCGCTCTTGGCGGCCCGCATGCCGGGCAGCGCCGCCTGGATCGTCCACAGCTGCGAGCGCACATTGAGGGCGAAGGCGAGCTCGAGGTCGGCGTCGCTGGCGTCGAGCGCGCTGCCGTTGTGGACGATGCCGGCGCAGTTGAACAGCACGTCGACGCGCGGCAGCGCGGCGAACAGCGCGCCGATCGCGGTGCGGTCGAGGACGTCGAGGCGGGCGACGCGGACGTTGGCGACGCCGGCGTAGCGCTCGATCAGGGTCGCATCGACGTCGGTTGCCCAGACCTCGGCGCCCTCGGCCGCCAATGCCAGCGCGCTGGCGCGACCGATGCCCTGTCCCGCGGCCGTGACCAGCGCCGTCTTGCCGTGCAGTCTCATGGTGTGTCCTCGTCGGTGCGTCGATAGGGGAAACTTGGCCGCCGCTTCAGGGTTTGCACCGTGCTGTCCGGCCCGCGCCGGAACGTACCGTGCTTCGGCTTCGCCGAGCGGGCGCCAGCGCCCCCGGCGACTTCCCTTCTACCTCACGGAGACAGCAGATGACCAGCCACCGATTCGCACGCAGGACCCTCGTCGCCTGCGCCCTCGCCGCAGGCGCGCTCGGCGCGCTCGGCACCGCCCAGGCGCAGACCAAGCTCAAGTGGGCGCACGTCTACGAGACCTCGGAGCCGTACCACAAGTGGTCGGTCTGGGCCGGCGACGAGATCAAGAAGCGCACCAACGGCCGCTACGAGGTGCAGGTGTTCCCGGCGTCCAGCCTCGGCAAGGAGTCGGACATCAACCAGGGCCTGACGCTCGGCACCGTCGACATCATCCTGACCGGCGCGAGCTTCGCGGCGCGCACCTACCCGCCGCTCGCGGTGTCGTACTTCCCGTTCATCTTCCGGGATGCGGATCACATGCTGAAGTACGCCAAGAGCGACGTCTTCAAGGAGCTCACCAAGGGCTATGACGAGAAGAGCGGCAACCATGTGACTGCGCTCACCTACTACGGGGCGCGCCAAGTCACCTCAACGGCGGCCCGGCCGATCGCCAAGCCCGAGGACATGAAGGGCCTGAAGATCCGGGTGCCCGACGCGCCCGCTTACCTCGCGTTCCCGAAGGCGCTCGGCGCCAACGCAACCCCGATCGCCTTCGCCGAGGTCTACCTGGCGCTGCAGAACGGCACCGTCGACGCCCAGGAGAACCCGCTGCCGACGATCGAGGCGAAGAAGTTCTACGAGGTCCAGAAGAACATCTCGCTCACCGGCCACATCATCGACTCGCTGCTGACGGTCGTCTCGGGACAAACCTGGAACAAGCTCTCCGACGCCGACAAGAAGACCTTCACCGAGGTGATGGAAGAGGCCGGCGACAAGGCCGGCCGCGAGATCGCCGCCTCGGAGGTCCGCCTGGTCGACGAGTTCAAGAAGAAAGGCAACAACGTCATCATCGTCGACAAGAACGCGTTCCGCGACGCGGTGCTGAAGACCACCAAGCCGACCGACCAGGGCTACCGGCAGCAGGACTACGACCGCATCGTCAACATCAAGTGAGAGACAGCCGTCGCGCGCCATGGCCGAAGAAGAAAAAATCATCGACGAGGAAGGCCACTTCCATCTCCACGACGAAGCCATCGACCTTTCCGACACGATCGCCGAGGGCTGGGTCGCCCTCGGCATCTTCTGGCTGCTGGCGCTGACGGTCTTCTATCAGTTCGTCACGCGCTACGTGTTCAACGACTCGGCGTCGTGGACCGAGGAAATCGCGCGCTACCTGCTGATCGGCGTCGTCTTCGTCGGCGCGACCATCGGCGTCGCCAAGAACGCGCAGATCCAGGTCGACTTCTTCTATCGCCACATGCCGGCGGCGCTCGGCCGCTGGCTGTCGCGCGCGGTCGACGTGCTGCGCATCGCGTTCTTCGCCGGCGCAGTGGTTCTGACCGCGCAGATGATGTGGAAGCTCGGCAGCAACACCCGCATGACCGTCGTCGACGCGCCGATGAACCTCGTCTACGGCGTCGTCCTGCTCGGCTTCACGGCGATGACCTTTCGCTCGATCCGGGTCGCGCTGATCCATTGGCGGCGCGGCTGGAGCGTCCTCGAGCGGCCGATGACGACGTTCGCCGACCGCTGAAAACCCGGCCCGCTCCATGCTGAAAATCTTCTTCCTGCTCTTCATGAGCAGCGGCATCCCGGTGGCCATCGCCATGGCCGGGGCGTCGCTCGCCTACATCCTGATCTCGGGCAATCTACCGCCGTTCGTCGTCATCCACCGGATGGTGAGCGGCATCGACAGCTTCCCGCTGCTCGCCGTGCCGTTCTTCATCCTGGCCGGCAACCTGATGAACAACGCCGGCATCACGACGCGGATCTACAACTTCGCGCTCGCCCTGGTCGGCTGGATGAAGGGCGGCCTCGGCCATGTCAACGTCATCGGCTCGGTGATCTTCGCCGGCATGAGCGGCACCGCGATCGCCGACGCCGCCGGCCTCGGCACGATCGAGATCAAGGCGATGAAGGAGCACGGCTACTCGACCGAGTTCTCGGTCGGCGTGACCGCGGCCTCGGCGACGCTCGGGCCGATCATCCCGCCCAGCCTGCCGTTCGTGATCTACGGGATGATGGCCAACGCCTCGGTCGGCGCGCTGTTCCTCGCCGGCATCCTGCCCGGCGCGCTGATGGCGGTGTTGATGATGCTCACCGTCGCCTACTTCGCGCACAAGAACGGCTGGGGCGCGGACGTCAAGTTCTCGGGCTCGCGCTTCGGCAAGGCGATGGGCGAGCTCGCGGTCGTCGTCGGCTGGCCGCTGCTGCTCTGGGCGGTGGTGTCGCGCATCGGCGCGCCACCGCAGATCTCGGTCTTCGTCGGCTTGGCGCTGCTCTTCGTCCTCGACCGCATCTTCCGCTTCGAGGCCCTCTTGCCGATCATGACGCCGGTGCTGCTGATCGGCGGCATGACGACGGGCCTCTTCACGCCCACCGAAGGCGCAATCGCCGCCTGCGTGTGGGCGATGATCCTCGGCTTCGCCTGGTACCGCACGCTCAACTGGAAGATGTTCGTCAAGGTCTGTCTCGACACCGTCGAGACGACCAGCACGGTGCTGTTCATCGTCGCGGCGGCGTCGATCTTCGGCTGGATGCTGACGGCCACCGGCGTCACCGCCGACATCGCCGCCTGGGTGCTCGCCTTCACCAAGGAAGCGTGGGTGTTCCTGCTGCTGGCCAACCTGCTGATGCTCTTCGTCGGCTGCTTCCTCGAGCCGACGGCGGCGATCACGATCCTGGTGCCGATCCTGCTGCCGATCGCCGTCCACCTCGGCGTCGACCCGATTCACTTCGGCCTGGTGATGGTGCTCAACCTGATGATCGGCCTGCTCCACCCGCCGATGGGAATGGTGCTGTTCGTGCTGGCGCGCGTCGCCGGGCTGTCGTTCGAGCGCACGACGATGGCGATCCTGCCGTGGCTGGTGCCGCTGCTCGTCAGCCTCGCCATCATCACCTACGCGCCCAGCCTCGTGCTCTGGCTGCCGAGGATGTTCTTCTGATCGACGCGGCTGCCTGCCGCGGGCATTGCATCAGGAGGGTTGTCGGTCAGAGCTTGAGGAGCGCCGGCACTTCGGCGTCCGTGAACGGCTCTGGGCGACGTCGAGCCCGCGCTCGATGGGCTGGACCAGGCCTTCCTCGCGCGCGACACGCGCCTGGTCTTCCTGAAGGACGACCCGCGCCTGGCGAGCTTGCGAACGGCGCCACGCTTCATCGCCCTGATGCACAAGCTGAAGCTCGACCAGTTCGGTCCCGGATTGGCTCCGACTGAGGTCCGAGTCGACCGGATCCGCTTCCGCCTGACGATCGCGATCACGGCTACTTGCGGCGCTGCTTCTCTTTCTCGGACTTGCGCCAGTAGCCGAACTCGTCCTCGTGGACCTCGAGGTCGAGCTCGGCGACGCGCGCGCCGAACCGCTCCTGGACGTCGGCGACGGCCTTGTTGTAGACCGACGGCCCGATCTCCGCGAGCAGGAAGCCGAGGAGCGCGCCGGCGGCGATGTTGCCGATCCGCTCGCCGCGTTCCTCCTGGAACCAGCGCTCGATCGACTTGATCGCCTCGTCGCGAACTTCCCTCGGCAGCTCGATGGCCATGCGCCGATGCTAGGCCCTAGGCGCGATAGAAGTACGGATCGAGCACCGACACTTCCGTGATCCGGTCGACCGGCAGCTTGTTGCGCTCGGCGACGGTGCGGATCGCCTCCGGCGACGGGCCGTCGTAGATGCAGAAGGTCTTGGTCTTCTCCGGGTTGACGTACGAGTGGACCCAGGTCATGCCGTCCATCGCGTTGTGGGCGCGTGCGGCCGTGCCAGCAGCGAGCGCAGCGCGCTGCCGCCTTGCGCGGCGACGTCGTGCAGCGGCCCGATCGGGCGCGGCGTCGCCAGCGATTCGCAGCCGCCCAGAGGACGCGGCCGCGCTCGTTGGCGGCAGCAAAGCGTTCGAGCAGGCTGGTCTTGCCGATCCCCGCCTCGCCGCTCACCAGGACCGTGCCGCCCTGCCCCGCCGCGGCCGCTCGCGCGCACGCCGCGAGCGCGGCGAGCAGGTCGTTGCGCTCGAGCAGATCGGCCGTCACGGCGACATCAGCGGCGGTCGCGCGCGACCTCGGGTGAGGTCAGAGGCCGGCCTGGGTGACGAACTTCGAGTTCAGGTACGACTCGATCGCCTCGCTGCCGCCCTCGGATCCGTAGCCCGAGTCCTTGACGCCGCCGAACGGCGTCTCCGGGATGCCGAGGCCGACGTGGTTGATCGAGATCATTCCGGTCTCGACCGCGTTGGCGATCGCGTTGGCGGTCTTCGCCGATCTCGTCCACGCATACGCGGCGAGGCCGAACGGCAGCCGGTTCGCTTCCTTCACCGCGTCGTCGAAGGTCTTGAACGGATTGATGATCGCGAGCGGGCCGAACGGCTCCTCGTTCATCGCCTTGGCGTCGTTGGGCAGCTCGGTGACGACCGTCGGCTCCCAGAAGTTGCCCTTGTTGCCGATCGCATGACCGCCGGCGACGACCTTGGCGCCGTGCTTGCTCGCGTCCTCGAGGTTGGCTTCCATCGCCTTGCTGCGGCGCGGATTGGCGAGCGCGCCCATGTTGACGCCGGCCGCGAGGCCGTCGCCGACCTTGAGCCGCTTGGCGTTGGCCGCGAACTGCTCGACGAAGCTGTCGTAGACGCCTTCCTGGACGAGGAAGCGGGTCGGCGAGATGCACACCTGTCCGGCGTTGCGAAACTTGCTCGACGCCATCGCCTTGGCGGCGATCTGCACGTCGGCGTCGTCGAAGACGATCACCGGCGCGTGGCCGCCGAGCTCCATCGTCACCCGCTTCATGTGCTGGCCGGCGAGCGCGGCGAGCTGCTTGCCGA
>Ga0207675_100004889_pt1 | contig 12921 bp, 11 predicted proteins | sample KBSSwiS42_FD_184305 | JGI IMG/M metagenome (GOLD analysis project Ga0207675, IMG submission 184305) | Switchgrass rhizosphere microbial communities from Kellogg Biological Station, Michigan, USA - KBS Switchgrass S4-2 (SPAdes) (version 2) | ecosystem: Host-associated > Plants > Roots >... | reverse complement strand
AATTAATAATAAAGAATCAGCGTAACGAAATCCGGGTTTATTTTCCAAAAATTGAAGAATAAAATCTGGTGACGCCGCTAATCTTTTATAAACAGCAATATCATCAAGCACATCATGTTCCTCATATTGACTGAATGCTGCCGATATCAGGTTACTTCTTTTCGATGCTACTGTTGTCATCGCTTCAGCAAAAGAAGTGTTCTGCAACAATGCTTTTAAAACATTTTTATATGATTGCACAGCATCAGGGATATCATACATATCAACTTTTTCCTGCTCAACACTTTTATCAAGATGCTGAATAAAATATACTAAACTCCATGTCGCTTTTTCTTTATCGGCAACTGTTGCACCGGAGTTTGAAATAAATGTGTAGATCTTATCAGTTTCGGCTTGCATGAAACGAGTTAATGGATAATTAATACTCGTATCTACAGAAATACTTTTCAAGTGTCGAATAAATTTCTCCTTTTCCTCACGAAGAGTCTTAGATGCGATGGAGCCTGTTTGTGCTTTTATTAAAAAAGAACAGCAGAAAAAAAATAAAAAGGATACGGAATAAGAAATTAGCTTTTGCATATATGTATTTACTGTCTAGCCAGTATGATTTGCAATAATTGTTGTAAAAACGTGCCAGATTTAATTAAACTTGTATTTCTCAATAAATCATAACACTCATTCAATTTAATGTGGAGTAAGTTCCCAATTTTAGAAAATGGTATTGAATCTGCCAATGATCAAAATCATCTTACAACTTGTTTGTTACAACTCCGGTGCTTCAAAATGTTGAAGCATAAATAAATCTTTTCGGTTGTCGTGAGCTTAATCACATTGCATTATCCCGTTCATGTAAAAAAAATTGCTGTACTGGTACAGAATTTGAAACCCGCATATGAAATAAGCTCACATACAAATGAAGATTAACAATAAGGCTGAATGTTGATCAGTAAGATGGATGTGAAGAATGACACCATGTGGTATTTAATTTCTATAATCTAAAAATTACTTTATGAAAAAAATTTTTCTAGTGGTTCTGTCGGGTTGTATCGTAGCCTCGATCAACGCACAGAACATTGTAACAGAGCATTACACTGTTTCAGGTGGTCTGTTAGGCGCTTTTAATTCGAGTCAATTCAGAGTAACGGGTACCGGTACTGCTGATTATAACTTTGAACCCGGTTGGTCAGCTGGAGGCTGGGTTAATTTCCCCGTAACAAAAGGATTTTCGGTAGAGCCTCAATTGATGTATAGTTCTTACGGTTATCATACTAATGCAGATGCAGCATCAGTATTATTGAAAGATGGAAAGATCCGTTACATATCTGTTCCGTTACTTTTGAAATTTCATGCTGGAGAAAAATTTGCGATCACGGCGGGTCCTCAAATAGATTGGTTCTCTTCATTTGAAGATAGAAACAATGTTGCTGTAGAAGAAGACTTCAAAAAAACAAGTGTTTCAGCTTCCGCAGGATTGGAAGTATTCCCTCATGGAAGAGTAACGTTGTTTGGTCGTTACATTTTTGGACTCAGCAATATGGATAATAGCGATACTCACGGCGATGCAATGAAATATAAAAATCAAAATATCCAGGCTGGATTGAAACTAAGATTGTTTGGTAAAAAAGTTGAGGCTGACTCTGATGGAGATGGCGTTATTGATAAGAATGACAAATGTCCGAATGAAGTTGGTTTAGCAAGATATAATGGATGTCCAATTCCTGATACAGATAAGGATGGAATTAATGACGAAGTTGATAAATGTCCTAATGAACCAGGAACAGCCAAATATAATGGATGCCCAATACCTGATACAGATAAGGATGGAATTAATGACGAATTGGATAAATGTCCTAATCAACCAGGAACAGCCAAATATAATGGATGCCCAATTCCAGATAGCGATGGTGATGGAATAAATGATGAAGAAGATAAATGTCCAAGCCAGGCTGGCCCAGCAAGCAGGAATGGTTGCCCTGTTACCGATAGAGATAATGACGGCGTTGACGATGAGTCAGACAAATGTCCTGATGTGGCAGGATCAAAAACAAATAATGGTTGTCCTGATGTACCAGCAGATGTAAGTAAACTTTTAAGTGCTTCTTCTCAGAGTATTTCATTTACTTCAAACAATGCGAAACTTTCAGCAACAGCAAATACTTCTTTAAGTAAAGTAGCAACTGTGTTGAATGAACATCCTGAAATGAAGTTAAAAATTGAAGGACATACAGACAATATGGAAAAGAATGCAGATGCATTAAGTCAGCAACGTGCCGAAGCAGTAAAAACTTATTTGGTAAGTAAAGGTATCAGTGCAGATCGCATCGAAGTACAGGGATTTGGTTCTTCAACACCGATCATGGACAATAATACTGCAGCGAACAGAACGAAGAATCGCAGAGTGGAATTAAAGATCGTCTATTGATCATTGAACTATAACTATGAAAATTCAAGAAAAGGAGACCGAATACTCAGTCTCCTTTTTCATTATTATAATCAAATCACTTTAATAGGATCATTTGCCCGATATGATTAGCCATATGAGCAGTACGATTCATTATCACATTTAGTTTATTACGATGTAGCTCTTTTGCAAAATCCTCAGGTGAAACAGACATATGTCTACTGAACCAGCCATCAACATCGGTTGATTCGAAATGTTTATTTAGCTCTGCATTTACTTTTTCAAGTCTTTGCTTTAGTTCTCCCACAGGAGGAAATTTTAATCCTGATTTATCAGGAGTTCTTAAGAACATTTCTTCCATTTCAGGATATAAACGATCGCCAAAACCGAGCAATGGTAATAATCCATCACTGACTGCGATCAAATGACCTAATAAATAAACACCAGTATTCTTGCCAGGTGCAATTTCCTTTTCCAATTGCTCATCGGGTAATGAATTGATCAGCTTAGTGAGATAACCATTTTGTGTGTCCCATGCCATTAATGCCATTTTAACCAGTAGATTTTCTTGTGTTGTTTCCATTTGTTTCAATTATTAATTATTTATTTTAATGCTTCCCTAACTTTCGGAGCTATCTTATTTCCAAATATCTCAATTGATTTCATCAATGATCGATGTGAAGGCCCGCCAACATCCATATGTGCAGAAAAACGGGTGAGCCCAAATAACTCATGCATGTATAAAATTTTATCGATCGATTCATTTGCATCGCCAATAATCAAATGTCCATCCTTCGATCTGCCCATTTCGTATTGTTGTGGTTGGTAGGGAGGCCATCCCCTGCTCTTGCCTACCCTGTTCATTTGTGTTGAATATACAGGATAATATTCATCAGCGATTTTTTTGCTATCGTCACCAAAAAGAGCATGCATATGCACACCAACCTGGAATTTATTCATGTCGTGACCAAAGTGCTGGTAAACGTTTTTATAATATTCAAACAAAGGTTTGAATTGGGCGGGATTTCCCCCGATGATAGCAAATACTACAGGTAATCCGTGTTTACCTGCACGCATAACTGATTCAGGGGTACCGCCAACTGCGATCCAAATATTGAGATGATCGTTCACAGCTCGCGGCAATACCAATTGTTTATTTAATCCAGCTCTGTATTTTCCCTTCCATGTTATTGGATTTTCTTTATTGATCTTTAACAGCAACTCAAGCTTTTCCTCAAAGAGTGCGTCATAGTCATCCAAACTATACCCAAACAAAGGAAAGGATTCTATAAAACTTCCTCTTCCCGCCATAAGCTCTGCTCTTCCATTTGACAAAAGATCGAGTGTTGCAAAGCTTTGATAAAGTTTTACCGGGTCAGAGGAACTTAATACAGAAACTGCACTTCCTAATTTTATCTTTTTAGTAATTGAAGAAGCCGCTGCCAAAACTATTTCAGGAGTGGATACTGCATAATCAGGGCGATGATGTTCGCCGATACCAAAAAAATCAAGACCCACATCATCCATTAATTTTATTTCTTCTATTAATTCTTTCAATCGTTCACCAGATGATTGTGATTTACCCTCTTTATCATAATGATTGTCGCCAAACATTCCAATGCCTAATTCCATTAATTGTGCTTTTAAACAAATTTACGATGAGCAAGCCAGAGAAATTGAATGAAGAAATAAAGGTGTTATTTTCTCCTTGACCTTTTAATTAATGAGTCAATCCTTTTTTTGAACGAGCTATCATGCATGATCCTTGTGCTTGAATCTGTTAATATTTTAAAAGTAGAGTCTGGTATTTTGAATGGCTCATAGATCGGTTTATAATTATTAAAATCATAACTACTGCTGCCGCTGCTACCACAACCCCCACTTGCTGCCCTGATTATCATAAACAAGATCCAGATCGCCCAGAAAATATTTCGCCCCCAACCTGATCCACTTGATGAAGATGCGCCGGTATACACTCCATGATTAGAAACAATAATACTTCTTAGATTTGCCGGGGTATCATTTAACGAGATCAATTGCTCACTCATCGCACGACAATCCTTACGATGTTTTTTTTGAATGCCTACCCCTATGTTAATGATGAAAGTTGTTATGTCATTTTTTATTTCATAAAACTCATGAGGTAGATAATTAAAGAACAAATACCAGTCAGTCTCGATCCAATGCGCAAACTTAGGCCGCATCATATCATAATTGTCCTTATTGACATTGCGCAGTATCCTTACGTTTTCATCCAAATAAATACGGATCGGCCGAAATGCTTCTTCTCTTTCTGCAGGTTGCAAAAAATCTTCGTACGCCAGGAGAGTTCCCACGTCTCTCAATTTGTTCTCAGCAAGAAAATTTCGTGATAAATAAGTAAATGGCCCAACGAAATAAGGCGAAAAGAATTCATCAAACTGTTTATTGCCAAGAAATGGTTTGAACTCGACATGTATTACAACAAGATCAGCTGAATTATTTTCCAATAAATTAAGTACCTCGGGACTTTTCCATATTTGCTTATGAAAAATTAATCGCTGTGCAAAATCTGGTTGTTCTATCTCTTCAAACACATCATGACGGGTATAAGTAAGACCTTCAACTTCAATAAAGCCACCTTGTGCAATACCAAATTCAGCTTGCAACTGCTTTTTTGCCCTTGATAAATTAAAATCATCTGTGCTAATACCACAGTGATCAAAAAGCCTGATGATCGATATATATTGTTTATTAGCCAATGCCAGTGCCTTTGAAATCTTTATTGACCGTAAAATCGGCAATTACCATTAGGTGAGTAAGACTAAAAACCTGTTGCCTGAATTCGGTAAATCGTTCTTTTTCCAATGAAGCATCAGCCATTTTGATCAGCGATTTTGCCGCATTATAATCTTTGAATGCCTCTTTTGGCAATCCCCGCCACAGTATAAAACGACTTATCAAAAAACTTGTTGTATTAAAGTATGCTTCCCAATGAAGGTCATTTAACTGTTTCACCTTGTTCTCTATGAAGGAAACATTTTTAGAACGAATGAATGATTCTTCGCTTTGCTCGATCTTTTGAAATTTCTTTTTCATTTCATCCTTTTCAAAATCGCTTGCGTTGATCGCAGAAAGTACAGATTGTTTCGTTTCAAAATATTCTTCGATCAACATTGATATTCTTTCATTACCTCCCAATTTATCTGCCTCCTGTGACACACTCATGATCTTCTGCGCTATAATATATTTCTCGTCTGATTTATCACCGTCTTTAAGTTTAAATAATTTATCATGTACGGAACGAAGATCTTCCAGTAAAGCATTTGCTTTTATTTCCCAAATATCGTTGTCATTATGCTGAAACTGTCTAACTGTTTCCATTAATTCTCCTTCCAGCTGATTGTATTGTTCACGTAATCGATCGAGGCTTATCTGTTTTTCAGAAACAGAAAAAACATTTTTGAATTCCTGTTGCGTCATTACAAGAAAAACAGAAGTGTTCAATACTCTTGAATCGGTAATATGCAATTGGATCTCGATATCGGAGCCTTTTACGAGATCCGTGCTCAGGTCTTTTCCAGTTATTTTAATGCAGCCGATAGTAAGATTTGAAGATGGTCTTGAATTCTTGTCCCCCTCCATAATATTAATCACCACCCCTTCTTTTGATCCTTTCTTTATCGTTTTTGAAATAGAACGGTATAAGGTTCTTTTCTTCGGCAATAAAGAATTTCGCTCAAAGATTACTTCAAGCCTTGTGGTTTTATTTTCTACATCATCTACTTCAATTGATATATCATGAGGTAATGGCTGACCATCTACTGTATACTTCCCTTGTGTAATACTTAGTTGACGGGAAAAACTTCTTATCTCATGATGATCTCCATCATAAATACTCAACGTAAACAAGTTTGTAACAGAAGGTATCAGCGGAAGAAATTCTGTCTTCTTTGCTTTTAATTGAATTAAGCCGGTATCAAAACCTCCATCACTGCGTATAATACGAAAAAATTTATTTTCATAGTTGCCTTCGCAAAACAACAACAATACTTCTTCTTTATCCCGGCTTGACTTATTATAAGATGTTTCAATTTTTAATTCAGGTTCTTTGAATTCAATATTGGAAAGAATCTCTTCAGCCACCTCTTCTGCCTTTGTTGTTTCTTCTTCTTCAACTGATTCATAATATTTATTAGCCGCATAATATGCAGCACCTGCAGCTATCGATGTAGTTGGATCTGATGAATAATTCAACTGTATACCTGTTTGCATGGCTAATTGCTCTCTTACCTGTGGTACAAAAGTGCTGCCACCAACTAAAACGATCTGATTAATATCTTTTGCAGTAAGCCTGTTATTCTCCATCACCTTTTTCAAGAGATTGATCGTTTCATTTATTATTGGAAGAAATATCTCGTCCGTTTTTTCTCTTGTAACAGGAATTGAAAAATCATATTTTTTACCGTTCAATTCAGCAGTGAACTCGATCATTACCGATGGTGAATATGAAAGCTCTTTCTTTGCTTCTTCAGCATAATACATTATTTCATAAAAAAGTTTTTCATATTTTCCATATTTCACTCTTAGCTCCTGTTCGAAATTTTCAATCCCGGTTTTCTTTGCGATCTCAGGAACAATGATCTTTTCAATGATTGCAAAATCGAAATCAGCTCCTCCTAAGAAATTGTTACCCTCATGATCTACTACTTTCAATTCTTGTTCCGTTGATCGAACAAGTGCGGCATCAAATGTGCCGCCGCCAAAATCATAGATCAGCCAATGACCATTTTTCTTTATCTCTTCAGCTGATTCATTAAAGAATGCAAGACTTGCTGCAATAGGCTCCTGCAACAAAAAAATGGTTTTAAATCCAGCTTCCTCTCCTGCTTTAAGCGTTGCATTGCTTTGCATGGTATCAAACGAAGCTGGAATTGTAATGACACAAGCTTCGGGTACTTCACCGGTATGAACAAAATTTTTTAGCTCTTTCAATACCAAAGCTGATAATTGAACCGGAGTTACATTATCATCTATATTCACGACATAATACTTTTCATCAGTTCCCATTTTGCGTTTGAAATTTCCAAACACATTCACCGGATCTTTGGTTAGATATTCTCTTGCTTTGTCTCCCACCAAAATGCGATCGGGCCGATAAGCAACAACAGAAGCAAGAGTTTCTTTTTGTCCAACGGGGTTTTTAAACACATGCACTTTTGTTCCGTCGAATTTTGCGATCAGCGAATTCGTAGTTCCCAGGTCTATTCCAAAATTCACAGGTTTCATCATAACACTTAATTATTCTCTGCAATTACTACAGCTTTTTGTAAAAGTTGCACATTGCCATCTCTTTTTTGGTAAATAATAGGTTTGATCGTTCTTGTTATTTTCATTTTTGATCCAATTCGGCCGCTGAGGCTGGCTTCACAATCAGTTCTTGTTTCCGCATACGCTTCACCAGTCGGGTCCTGTATAATATATCCATCTTCTTCAAAAATATTGAAGAGACGATTGAAGTTCCTTTCAAAATTTTGAGCAGCTCCAGTCTCTTTGACTTTCGCCTGCATTTCGAATAATTGGTTAATGATTAGAACAGGATTGATCATAATTAAAATAAAGAGGTGAAAATATTAAGCAACTATCAAACTGCAAAATCAACACTCGTATTATTTCTCCGTACCTGTACATATTATTAAATATGAATTGTCCCAAAAAAATTTAATACTGTCCTCGTTCCTGTTTTCTTCCTTCTCAATCGATTATCTTGTATGTAAACTGATACCCTGTGAAACGAAAAATTGTGGCAATACCGCTTCTCGCTGCGACATTGGTATTTATTATTGCCTATACAACAATTGAAAGAGGCAGCCCCGATAAAACAATAGTTTCCGCGAAAGAGCAAAAGAAATTACCAGAATCAAAAAAGATAAAAAGCCAGAAGAAAAAAACAAAGTTTAAACCAGCCGCAGTCAGGCAAACACAAAAAGAAGATACCCCTGAAGAAGTAGAAACCAAAGAACAAGAAGAACAGGTTTCAACATCACCCCAGAATATTGCAATAAGAAATGTCATCCTAAAAAATGGAATGGAATATTCTGCAAAAAATAATTTATCAACTGAATATTGTTTTCTTGTGGACATGAGTTTGCCAAGCGGCCGCAATCGTTTCTTTGTTTATGATCTTAAGAAAAACTCAATTATCCTTTCCGGTCTTGTAGCCCATGGTAGTTGCAATGAAACCTTTATCGCTCATCCACGGTTTTCCAATTCGCCGAAAAGTGGTTGTAGCTCTCTTGGTAAATATCAGGTTGGAGAATTTTATACAGGCAAATATGGCAAGTCATACCGCCTGGCTGGACTCGACAATAGCAACTCTAATGCGTACAATCGGGCTGTTGTGATTCATGGCTATGATTGTGTGCCAGACCAGGAAATTTATCCAAGAGTTCTTTGCAATAGTCTTGGTTGTGTGATGGTTTCTTATAAATTCTTTGATAAACTTTCCCGTTTGATCAAATCCTCTGACAAGCCGATCTTATTATGGATGTACCAATAAAACGGAAAAGTCACAAGTAAATCTCCAATATACAAGGCACTGTCATTTTACTATTTTCACTCTACAAATCCATCCGATGAAAAAAGCTTTACACCTATTTCTTATCAGTTTATTTTTTCAAGTCGCAAATGCACAACCGCCCCGTGATACTCTTGTAACTGATACATTAAAACTCATTCAGCAAAAAGAAAATATAATTACTGCATCTACTATTGTAAAAGTAGAGAATATGGGTGCAGTCGTAAATACTGATCGCAATGAATTGAGACCAACAATTTCTGCTGATGGTAACCTTTTATTTTTTATTCGTGAAAATGATCCACACAATACAAACTATAATTCTGTACGGAATTCACAGGATATCTGGTTTTCTATGCGGGATGAAAATGGCACATGGAGTAAAGCTGTCCATCTTGGTTATCCTTTAAATACTGCATTATATAATTCTGTCTTCTGGATATCTCCTGATAACAATCGAATATTGATCCGTGGCGCTTTTGTAAATGGGGACTATGCAGGAAATGGTGTAAGTATGTGTTATTTACAGGAAGATGGTTACTGGAGTAAACCGGAGGGATTGATGATAAAAAATTATTGGAAATATGACAGAGGTGTAAGATCGGGAGCAACGATGACTCATGATGGCAAAGCATTACTTCTTTATATGTCCCCAGATAAAGGAAGTCCAATAAATGATATCTATGTAAGTTTTCATCAATCAGATGGCACGTGGACAGAGCCAAAGTCACTTGGTAAAAAGATCAATTTGGAAAAGTATGATGAAATGACCCCATACTTAGCAGCAGATGGAGAAACACTTTACTTCAGCAGCGATCGGCCGGGCGGACTTGGTGATAATGATATATGGATGACGAAACGTTTAGATAATACCTGGCAAAAATGGAGTGATCCTGTAAATCTTGGCGCACCTATCAATACTCCCGATTGGGATGCATTCTTTACTTTGGATGCAGGAGGCGAATATGCTTACCTGACAAATATTGAAGATGGATTTGGTGAATCTGATATTGTAAAAATTAAATTGCTGGAAAAAGAAAAACCAAAACCGATCGTGATGGTTACAGGAAATGTTTACAATGCTAAAACAAAACAACCTTTATCTGCTTCACTGATATATGAAACATTACCAGATGGTGCTGAAGCAGGTAATGGGATATCAAGTGCTATCGATGGTTCATTCAAGATCGTTTTACCTTATGATAAAAATTATTTGATAAGAGCGACTGCTGATAAATTCTTTGCTCAATCAGAGAATTTGAATCTCGATTCCTTGATCAAAGTTGGATATAAAGAGATCCACAAGGACCTTTATCTCGTTCCGATAGAAATTGGACAAGTAGTTAGATTAAATAATGTCTTCTTTGACTTTGACAAATGGGATCTGAGACCAGAGTCATTTGTTGAGTTGGATCGTGTTGTGAAATTGCTTGAGGAAAATCCTGCAATTGAAATTGAAATGAGTGCCCATACTGATAGTCGTGGTGCTGATGAATATAATCTTAAACTAAGTGATAATCGTGCAAGATCAGTTATGGAATATATCCTTTCAAAAGGTATTGCTTCAAATCGTATTACTTCACATGGGTATGGTGAAACAATGCCTGTAGCGCCTAATGCAAATGCCGATGGAAGCGATAACCCTGAAGGCAGACAATTGAATCGAAGAGTAGAGTTTAAGATACTGAAGAACTAAGAATGATTGATGAGTGATCAATGAGGAGTTGTTAAACGAATACAAGCTTCCCACTCATGCTCATCATTCATCACTCTTTATTGAACAACTTTGTAATAGCTGACTGTCATTTTACCATCAACACCAGCGTTTCTAAGTATTTTCCTTAATTCAGAAGAGGCTAATCTTGCCCTGGCTTTTCTCATATCTGAAACAGCAAACAAAATATAGACAGTATTCGGATCTTCTATTCCTCTTCCCAATCCACGATCAATGAGTCCATGTTTTTCTCTTGTCGCTTTTCCTCTTTCATCGTAAACCTTCAGCCATGCATCGAAATCTTTTACATGATAAGATACCAATGCTCTTTCATTTATATCAGTGTAACTGCTATCGTCACGAAGAACATTGAAATAAGAAAACCTGGGCTCTACAGTTCTGCCTGCATTCTTTAGATCTTCTTTCATTGCCTTAGCAAATTCTTTTGCTTTATCAAAGTCATCAGCCTTCATTCTTATCAATACTGTATTAGAGTCTTCAATGCTTCTACCAATACGAAGCACGGTCAAGCCACTTGCTTTTCTATCGGCATCATGAGCATTAAAAACAGGCAACCACAGATCGAAACTTGGAATTGGTTGTTCGGCTACGAACATTAAATAAGGAGTGAATCCTGATTTATCCGGAACAGAGGTAGTAGCAGAAGCAGTTTTTTCCTCTACCTTATATGTTGTTGGCTCTGCCTTTTTTTCCCTATCACTTTTACAGGAAAAGAAAAATAAGATCGCTGGTAAAGTAAGAAGTAATAAAGCCTTTCGCATGATAAATTTATTTGATTAAAAACTTTATCATGAAAAATACAAATTTTTGGTCAATACTACGAGTCATTCAACTGCTCCAAAAGAACTGTTGTTGGCTTTCCCGAAGCTGATTCATCGACGAGGTACGTCCTCAAACAGGTCCAATCTCTTTTTCAATCTTGCAATTTCATCTTGCATCTCTTCAATACGCTGAAGAAGATCGTTGATCACTTCAATGCCTTCCAAATTAATATCGAGATCATGATGAAGTCTTACAATTTGTTCCAGCCTCGGCAATTCCTCAACATGAATACACAATGCCTGGTCTACAAAGATCGTCTCGATCATGCCATGATCTTTTAAGGAATGAATAAAAGAAATTTCGAGGTGATGGCTTGCACAAAACTCGTCGGCTATTATAAAGTCCTGTGTCATTTAGATCATAGTTTTGAAAGTTGTTCAAATAGTTCTTTTTGCTTTTCGGTAAGATCAGTTGGGATATTGACGTTTAAAGTAATGATCAGGTCACCAAACTCACTTTCTTGTTTATAAACCGGGAATCCTTTTCCTTTCAATCTGATCTTGGCCCCGTTCTGAGTTCCCGGTTGTATTTTCAATTTTACTTTCCCATCAAATGTATCAGTAGTTATTTCTCCACCCAGCACGGCCGTATAAAGATCGATATCAGCATTTGCATAAAGATCTTTTCCATCACGTTTGAACTTAGTGTTATTAACGATATGAAACTCGATATAGAGATCACCATTGGGTCCTCCATTTATACCGGCACCACCATGTTCTTTTACCCTGATGCGCTGACCATCCTCTACACCTGCAGGAATTGTGATCCGAATATTTTTTCCATTTACTGTTAATACTTGCTGATGTGATTTAAAAACATCTGCAAGATTTAGTTGAAGCTGTGCATGATAATCTTCTCCACGAAACCTGGTCTCTCTTCTCGTTTTACCTCCACCCGTTCCACCAAACATTGAATTAAAGAATTCTGAGAAATCGCCCTGCTCAAAATCGCCACTGAAGCTTTCGCTAAAACCTCCACGATGCTGTTGTGATTGCCTTGCCTGCTCAAATTGCTCAGCATGTTGCCAATCTTTCCCATATTTATCATACTTCTTTCTTTTCTCAGGATCACTCAACACTTCATTTGCTTCGTTAATCTCCTGGAATTTTTTATGCGCTTCTTTATCATTGGGATTAAGATCGGGATGCAGTTTCCTTGCCAGTTTACGATAAGCTTTTTTTATTTCATCTTCAGATGCATTCTTATCTATACCGAGTATCTGGTAATAATCTTTGAATTCCATTCTGCAATTTAATTTGAAACTACAAAGTTAGAATCTCAATCAACATGACTAATCTCAAAAGTCAAACCAGTTTTAGCGAACCCTTGTTTTTTATAGGTTCTGTCTTATTTTCACCGCATGCATCCCGACATTCAAAGATTATTGAGGTGTATAGAACTGGAAGA
>Ga0207675_100004883_pt1 | contig 12930 bp, 10 predicted proteins | sample KBSSwiS42_FD_184305 | JGI IMG/M metagenome (GOLD analysis project Ga0207675, IMG submission 184305) | Switchgrass rhizosphere microbial communities from Kellogg Biological Station, Michigan, USA - KBS Switchgrass S4-2 (SPAdes) (version 2) | ecosystem: Host-associated > Plants > Roots >... | reverse complement strand
TCAGCGTTTTGTAATTCACGCCGACGTTGTTCTCGGGCCTGTTCGATGGCAGCGGAGCGGCGTGGAAGGACCCGGAGCGCGAGCGCGCGCTGATCTTTTCGCAGCCGTATCTGGAGAACCGCCTCGTGCTCGTCGGACGCCATGGCGCTGACGTGTCGGCGAAGACCCCGGCCGAGCTCCAGGGCAAACGGATCGCGATCGTCGAGGGCTACTCGTACGGCGACGCGATCGACAAGGCCGGACCGCTGTGGGTGCGGTCGCGCAGCGAGGAAGACAGCCTCACGCAGCTCCTCAAAGGCGCCGTGGACTACACGCTGATGGACGAGCTCGTCGTCCATTACATCGTCAGCAACTACCCGCAGGAATCGGGCGCGAAGCTGGAACTCGGATCGACGCCGCTCGTCACGCGGGCGCTGCACTTTGCCGTCAATCGGGCGCGCGCGGACGCGGCATCGATCGTCGAGCGGTTCAACGCACAGATCCGCAACATGATTACCGACCGCACGTATCATCGCCTGCTGCACGTGGACTGGATCCGTGTGGACGTCGACGGAGACGGCATTCCCGAATACGTGCCGGTGAACGATCGGCTCGGGCCGTCGGAGCCGCGGCACGCCTACACGCTGTTCACGCCGCCGGCGGCGTCCGAGCCGGCGGCCAAGCCGGGCTTCTATCTCGGCGGCACCGTCTACAGCGACTGGGCGAGCGTGCCCGAAAACTACAAGCTCAGTAATTCGGACAAGCCGGATCCGCGGCGGGCGACGGGCACGATTTTCAAATTCACCTGGTGAGCACCCGCGCGGATCGGGAGGCGCTCACGGCCGGTACATCATCGCCGCGATGCTCCGCCGGACGCTCTTCGGACGCTTGTTGCGCGCCAGATTCATCGCGTACGCCTTCGTCGCGACGCTGACCGCGACGGCCAGCGAGATCTTCCTGATGTCTCGTAACGGCGGGTAGAGCGAGCCCTGATGGAGGTCGCTCGGTCGAACCAGGTCCGCGAGCGTGCGGGCGGCGGCCAGGAACAACTCGTCGGGCAGCCTGCGGGCGCGGCAGGCGACGGCGCCCAGGCCGATACCCGGGAACACATACGCGTTGTTCCCCTGTGCGGGCCGCAGCATTCTTCCCCCATACGTCACCGGTTCGAAGGGGCTGCCGGTCGCGACGAGGGCGCGCCCTCCGCTCCAGGCGTACGCCTGTTCAGGCGTGCACTCGGCGCGCGATGTCGGGTTCGAGAGCGCGAAGATCGCCGGGCGATCGTTGATCGCGCTCATCCGCTCGATCACCGCCCGCGTAAATGTCCCGGGCGCGCCGGTCGCGCCGATCAGCACGTGCGGCCGGATGGCGTCGATCGCGTCGACGAAGCCGAGCGCGGGGAAGTCGTGTGCGTACGGGCCATGGTGCTCCATCAGATCGGTGCGCGTTTTCACCACCAGCCCGTTGACGTCGACGAACCAGAGACGCCGCCGCGCCTCCGCCACGGTAAGCCCTTCGTCGACGAACGCGGCCGTCATCAGATCGGCAATGCCGGTGGCCGCCGAACCGGCGCCCAGAAACATGATTCGCAGGTTCCTGAACGGGATGCCGGTGATTCGCGTGGAGGAATAGACGCCCGCGAGCGCGACCGCCGCCGTGCCCTGGATGTCGTCGTTGAAGCAGAGCACGCTCTCCTTGTACTTGTTCAGCAGCGCGTACGCGTTCGGCGTCAGGAAGTCCTCGAACTGGATCAGCGCATCGGGATAGCGCGACTGCACGGCAGCCACGAACTCGTCGACCAGGTCGAAATAGGCGCTCCCCTCCAGCCGCCGCCCCGGATATCCGAGGTAGAGCACGTCGTTGCGCAGTTCCTCGTTGTTGGTGCCGACGTCGAGCGTCACCGGCAGACAGATCTGCGGGTCGACGCCGGCACATGCGGAGTACAGCGCCAGCTTGCCGACGGGAATGCCCATGCCGTTGGCGCCCAGGTCCCCCAGGCCGAGGATCCGCTGCCCGTCGGTGACGACGATGACGCGAATGTCCTTGGCCGGCCAGTTGGCCAGGATGCGGCGGATCTGGCCGCGATCGTCTGGCGTGATGAAGAAGCCTTTCGGCTCCCTCACGATATGAGAGAGCTCCCTGCAGGCCTGGCCGACCGTCGGCGTGTAGATGAGCGGCAGGATCCGATCGACGTGCTCGATCACCGTCTGGTAGAACAACCGCTCGTTCCGCTCCTGCAGCGACGACAGCAGCACGTAGCGATCGATGTCGCGCGGCAGCCGCTCCAGGTTCGCCATCACCCGGTCGACCATCTGCCGCTGGGTGGAGACACGATGCGGGAGCAGTCCCCTCAGGCCCAGACGGTCCCGTTCCTTCCGCCCGAAGACGAGCGATCGATTGAGTGCCTTGTCGCGAAGGACGTCGAAGCCGCGCTTCATGGTGTTCGCATCGCATGGACGATCGCCACGACGACCGGCCCCCAGACGGTGAGCAGGATGTTGCCGATGGCGTAGGGCACGGTGTAGGCGAGCGACCCGACGTTGCTGCCGCTCGCTTCGCGCAGCGCGTTCAACCCGGGTGTGCACGTCTGCGCGCCCGCCAGGCCGCCGAGCGTCATCAGCGGGCTCATCTTCAGGACGTACCGTGCGGCGATCGTCCCGGCCGCGAGCGGCAGCGTCGTGACGATCATCCCGGCGGCGAGAATGCGGGCGAAATAGACGCTGCCGCTCACGCGATACGCGTCGACGGCGTGGGGCCCGGCGTGCAGGCCGACCACCGCGATGAAGACAATCAGGCCGATATCCATCAGCAGGCGCTGCGCCGGCTCCGGGATGGCGCCGAAGACGGGATAGCGGCTCCGCGCCCAGCCCGCGACCAGCCCGACGACCAGGATCGAACCGGCGGTGCCGAGCCCGAGCGTGACACCGGCTGCGGTCACCTTCAGCAGTCCCAGAAGCATGCCGGCGCAGATGCCGCCGGCGAGAAACGTCAGGTCGGTCGCCGACAGGTCGCGCTCGACGAACCCGATGTAGGCCGCCGCGCGTTCGACGTCGTCCGGAGCACCGGTGATCTGCAGGATGTCGCCGCGCTCCACGATCGTCCACGGCTCGTGCGGGACGAGCTCGGGGCCTCGCCGCAGCGACTCGAGATAGACGCCGCGCGTTCGTCGATTCCGTGCGAGCTCGCCGACCGTTTTCCCATTCACTTCGGCGCTGGTGACGACCACCGCCGCCGCCTTCACCGGCACCGACAGCAGGACAGGGTCGTCGATTTCCGGCCCGATGTCGCGCTCGGCGAGGAGGAAGGCCGCGCGGCGCGCGGAGACGACCACGCGATCGCCGCCTTGGAGGATCAGGTCGGGAGTCGATTTCAGCAGGTGCTCACCGCGCTGCACACGATGGACCGTCAACCGCGCGTCGGCATAGCGGTCTTCCAGGGCCTCGATGGTGGACGCGCCAACCTGCGCGTTCTCGATCGCGTGCGCCCGCAGGCTGTAGTGAGCGGCGGAAAAGATCTGCCCGCGCGCCCCGCCTCCGGCGAGCTCCTCTTCGAGCGCCTTCGCCTCGCGCTTGAGGTCCGCGCGCAGCATCTTCGGACCGAGCCAGGTGAGAAACAGGATCAGCCCGAGGTCGCCGAACCCGTAGGTGATCGCGTCAGCCAGCGGCGCGTTGGCGATCAGCGTCGCCTTGAGTTCGTCCGGGATCGGCAGCTCGGCGATCGCGCTGAGCCCGGTGCCGAGCGCGGCCGACTGCGTCATCCCGCCGGACAGCAGGCCGACGGCCACGCCTTCGTCGAAGCCCCACACCGCGGTCACGCCAATCACCGCCGCCAGCCCGGTGACGGCGACGACGACCGCCAGCGCGATCTGCGGCATCGCGTCCGACTTCAGGCTGCCGAAGAACTGCGGGCCGACCGAGTAGCCGATGGAGAACAGGAATAAATAAAAGAAGGCCCACCGCAGCAGTTCGGGCAGCTGCGGCTCCGCCAGGATGCCGACGGCGATGCCGGCAATGAGCGTGCCCACCACGGACCCGAAGCCGACGCCCTTGAAATGGAATCGGCCGATGATCGTCCCGAGGAGAATGCTGACGAACAGGCACAGCGCCGGGAAGCCGTGGAGAAATGCCGCGAGCCCTTCCATCATGAATTCCGGAGCCGTGCCCCCTCAGCCGCGCGCAATCGCCGCCGGACCGCAGCCGCCGGCGCCGTCAGTGGGCGAGCGGAATCTTGGACGTGAACATGACCTGGTGCGCCAGCGACAGCCGCCGGTCGATCTGCATCACGCGAACGGCCAGCTTCGTGTTCAGCGCCTTCTGAAACTCGCCGAGCCACTTCTGGCGGAGCGCCGCCATCCGCGCGTCGCGATCCAGGTGCGCGTGCGCCAGGCCGAGCGCGCCCGCGTCGTCCAGCGTGTCGAAGTTCTCGATGAAGCGCTGGATGCCGCGCAGCTGCTCGTCCATGATCACGTTCTGTTCTTTCTGGTAGGCCTCGTACAGGGGCCAGAACTTCGCCGCCTGCTCGCTGGTCAGCGTCAGGTTCTTCGCCATGATGTCGGCGCGCTCGCCCTGCAGATCCGAGCGGACCGCGACCAGCACCTCTTCGATCGACGTTGGAGCAGCCGTGCTCACGGTCTTGACCTGCTGGGCCGCCGTCCATGCCATCGCCGACACGCTCAAGACACACACACCCGCACCGAGCAGAAGAATGTTGCGCACAGGTTCCTCCGGTTGCCCAGGCGACAGAGCAGATGCCGTGCCCGCCGGCCCTGGCGGGAACCTGGTTGGAAGTCGCGCAAACGACAGGGTTTGTGCGTTCGGACTGGACGGCTGATGGCGCCGCACCTCCATCCACTCGGAGATGCGCTCCACTCTGTCGGGCTCGCCTGGATCGCAGCGCAGCCCTTTAGAGTGGGTTTCAAAATTACTCGTAGCGCAGCCCTTCAGGGCTGCCCGCGATTACTCGTAGCGCAGCCCTTCAGGGCTGCCCGCGATTACTCGTAGCGCAGCCCTTCAGGGCTGCCCGCGCGGCGGTTGCAGGCCTAAAGGCCTGCGCTACATGAGCCCGCGCGCAATTTTGAAACGGACTCTTAGGGCTGCCCGCTGTTTCAGGGGACGACCGAAGAACGGGGCGCGAGACGTTCGACGTAGACGTGCTGAGCGGGGAAGCGTCGAACCAGCCGCGAGGTCGGTTCGAGCGCGTCGGCGTAGCGGCCAGCCTTGAACGCGGCGTCGCTGAGCGCGAGCCAGCTCTCGACGCCGCCTGACAGGGTGTCGCGCGGTGAGACCGTTCCAGCCGGCGGTTTCAGGATCCAGGCGTAGAGCGTCAGCACGAGCACGCCGCCGGCGAGGCGCCACGACGCGGTCATTCAGAAGTGCACCGAGAGACCGGTGATGATCGTGGTTTGCCTGAGGGGCGAGCTGACCGGACGTTCCGTGCGGCTCCGGCCGCCGCTGCCGAAGAGGCGCAGTCGCGTGCCTAACAGGATGTCGAACTCGCCGCCGACCGTGTCGGAGGGCAGCGTCGCCAGGTCCACCAGGTTCCGGATTTCACGGCTGAACCCGTGGCTGTATACGAGACCTGCGTAGCTGGTGCCGTCGCTGCCGAAGTAGCGGCGAAAGCCTCCGTGGTAGGAGGTCGAGTTCAGAGGCCCTTCGCCTGGCACGTAGTACACCTTTCCCGTGAACATCCAGCTGCCCAGGTATTTCGTCAGCGTCCCGACGTAGATCTGCGTGCTGGTGTCGAACTCGAGCTGGCGCGCGCCACCGGACACCTCGAGCCCCCAGCCGATCGACTGATAGAGATCGAAGGCGAACCGGTGTTTCGGATAGAGCGTGGCGTCGGTTGCGAATCCCGCGTTGAGGAAGGCATAGGTGCCGGGCCTGAAGCGTGGATAGAACTCGATCTCCATCAGCTGATCGTCCATGTCGAATCGCGACGCGCCGCTGCCGCGGACGATCAGCGAGCCGACCGGTGTCCGGCGCGTGACGTACAACGCCACTTCATGCCACGGCTCGGTGCCGTCATCGAACGAGTCGGACCGGTAGCTGGTGGTGGCCCACCAGGGACGGGCGGCCGCTTCGAGCCGTTCTCGCATCGCGCGCGCGGTCGCATGGCCCGGGTTGGCCGCGAGGATCTGCCTGGCCTGCGCCAGGGCCTCGGTGGAATGGCCCGACCAGTACTCGACATTCATCAGGGCGACGCGCGCATCGGTGTACCCCGGCGCCTGCGTCAACACCTGCTGGAGAACACGACGCGCTTCGTCGTATCGGCCCTCCCACGAGAGCACCAGGCCGTAGAGCAGCCTCGCGTCGCCGTCGCGCGGTGTCTCGGCAAGACGCGCTTCCAGCATCGTCAGCGCATCCGCGCGGTGTCCCGAGGCGGCCGCCGCGCGCGCCTTCACCAGCACGTCGTCCTGTCCGGCGGCGGCACGCACCGAACCGATGACGATCAACGCCAACAGGAGAAGGGAGCGCCGGCGTGCTAGACCGGCGTTTTCTGACCTTCGAAGACGCGCCGCTTCATCAATCCCCATTCGCCTCTCCCGGTCATGGTCCGCACCGTGCCGACGGACGACCACCAGGAATTGAGCTGCCGATAGCCGCAATTCTCGAGGATCGCGGCGACGACCAGCAGGACGAGGTCGCTGCCGCCCATGTACCGTCTCGTCACGACATCGTTCAGGAACACCGCGACGAGGGTCGCGGCGACGCCGAAGAGCACCGAGACGGCGATCAGCAGCCCGAAGGTGGTCCAGTCGAGCAAGCCCGTGATCGCCGCCGCCGCGGTGATGGCGTAGCCGGCGATCTCGAACAGCGGCCCAACTCCTTCGAAGAAGATCACGTACGGAAGCGCGCCGATACCCACCAGGCCGCAGCGCGGGTTGCCGATCATGCGGCGACGGCGCCAGAGCACCTGGAGCAATCCGCGCCGCCACCGGAGCCGCTGCGACCGCAGCGACGCCCAATCCTCGGGCACCTGGGTCGAACAGAGCGGAGACGGATCGAAGACGATCCGGTACGGCTGGCGTCGTGCCCGGTAATACGCGTGCAGGCGAACGGTGACGTCCATGTCTTCGCCGATCGCCGTCCGATCGAATCCGCCGACGGCGATCATCGCGTCGCGACGAAACAGGCCGAAGGCGCCGGAAATCAGCGTCAGGGCATTCAGCGATCCGCAGGCGACCCGGAACAGCAGGAAGGTCCGCATGTACTCCACGACCTGGAACCGCGCCAGCCAGCTGCGGGGCAGCATGACGGCGGTGATCCGGCCGGACTGCATGCGGCAGCCGTTGGCAATGGCGATGTATCCGCCGACCCCCACCGTCGCCGGGTCTTCCAGGAACGGCAGCACTGCGCGTCGCAACGCCGCCGGATCGATGATGGTATCGGCGTCGATCGTCAGGACCAGCGCGCCTGCGGCGGCGTTGATGCCGGCATTGATCGCATCGGCCTTGCCGCCATTCGCCTTGTCGATCACGACCAGCGCCGGTTCGTCCATCGATCGGTAGATCCCGCGCACCGTCTCGCTCGGCAAGGGCTGGGCGAACGCCACCGGTGCCGCCAGCAGGTGAAACGCGCCTTGCAGCACGACCAGGGTATCGTCCGATGAGCCGTCGTTGACGACGACGATTTCGCGCGGCTCGTAATCGAGCGCCAGCAGCGCCCGCACGCTTTCCACGATCGTCAGCGCCTCGTTGTGGGCAGGGACGATCACGGAGACGAAAGGAGCCGCCGCGACGCGAGCGGTGAGGGCGACGTCCCGGCGAGTCCGTGTCCGGACGTAGTTGCCGATGAACAGGCCGGAGACGAGACCCATCAGGATCTGCGATCCATTGAAGAGGACGAAGTACGCGGCGACCGCGAGGGAGAACGCCATCAGGGCGGCCTGCCAGATGGGCGTCAACATCGGGCGGCCATTTCCCAGAGTGTCTGCCGCGCGAGCTCGCCCGCCAGATCCGGGCGGGATGCCGCAGCCTGGAGCGCCGCGACCCCGCCGTCGCGCATCGTTTTCAACGAAGACGCGGCCTGCACGGCAACCGGCCACCGATCGTCGAGATGCTGCGCCAGCTGCACGGCGATGTTGCCGGGACCGGCCCAGTCGTGCAGCGCGTAGGCCGCCATCGCCCGCACCGTGACATCGTCGGCCTCCAGCCCCTCGAGCGCCAGCGGCGCAGCGTGCCGGTCGAGCCCGATGTGCCCGAGCGCTTCGAAGGCGGCGGCGCGGACCTTGACGTCCGGGTCCAGCGTCCACAGCGACAGCGTCGGCAGCGATCGCGCCGTGCCGCAGATCCGCAGCGCCCGGGCGTAGTTCAGGCGGTTCGCGGCATCCACGCCGGCCATCTCCAGCAGCGATGGCTCGATCTCGGGCCCGAATGCGGCAATCGCCGCGAAGCGGCGGCCGCGGTGGAGCGACTCGTCATGCAGCCGGACGACGACCGCCATCACCGCCTGCGGATCCCCCAGGTCGGCGATCGAGTCGAGCGCCGCGGCACGAACCTCGGCATGGTCGTCGTCGAGCGCGGCGACGATCGCGGCCGTGCGGTTCTCGATCTGGAACAGCCCCAGCGCGCGCACCGCAAGCGCGCGCCGCGGCCACCAGCAGCTGTTCACCCAGCGGTCGGCGACCTCGACCAGCGACATCGCCTGGAAGATCGTGCGCGCGCGGGCGACGCGCTGACGATCGCGATCGTCGTACAACGGCCTGACCAGCATCCAGGCGATGGCAATGCGATGTCGCCGTGGGCTGTTCGCCAGCTGTTCGACCGCGGCCTCGTCGCCGTCGAGGGCGCGCCGTGCAACCGGCTCATAGCGGCGGTCGATGCGCCGGCGTCGCGCCTCGTTGCAGGCAAACAGCGCGCGCTCGACGACGACGGCGGCGGCGTTCAGGAGCGCGAGAAACACGCCGAGCCAGGCGGTCTGGCTCGCGAAGCGGTGGAAGTCGAACAACGACGCGTCAATGGAAGACACGATCGATGCCGTATCCGGTCACAGCCGGTCTCAATAGCCCGGCCGGCGGATGCCGAGCTTGCCCATCATCGACTGCAGCGTGGTCCGCTTCAGCCCGAGCCGCGCCGCGGCGCCGGCGGGACCGCCGACCACGCCTCCCGACTCGCGCAGCGCGCGAATGATGCTCTCCCGTTCGATCTCTTCCAGCGTCGGCGGCCGGGCGGCCGGCGGCAGCGCCATCAGCTGGGGCCGCGGCCTGCGTTGCAGCAGGTCGTCGGGCAGCTGCAGCGTCGGGCCCCTGGAGAGAATCACGGCGCGTTCGATCACGTTCTCGAGCTCGCGGATGTTGCCCGGCCAGTGCCAGTCGCGCAGCGCCTGCAGCACCGGCGGGGGAATCGACGGCTCGCTGCGGCGCATGCGGCGGGCGTGCCGCGCGACGAAGTGGCGCGCGAGTGCGGGGATATCGTCCGCGCGCGCCGACAGCGGCGGAATCCGGATCGGGAAGACGTTGAGCCGGTAGAACAGGTCGCGGCGGAACGATTCCTCTTCGACCATCGCATCGAGGTCGCGATTGGTGGCGGCGATGACCCGGACGTCGACCCGGCGCGTCCGCGTGCTGCCGAGCCGCTCGAACTCGCGCTCCTGCAGGACGCGCAGGAGCTTCGGCTGGATCTCGCCGGGAATATCGCCGACCTCGTCGAGAAACAGCGTGCCGCCGTCAGCGACTTCCAGGCGGCCGATCCTGCTGGTGGTGGCGCTGGTGAACGCGCCTTTCTCGTAACCGAACAGCTCACTCTCGAACAGGCTGGTGGGCAGCGCGGCGCCGCTGAAGCGAACGAATACCCGGCGATGGCGCGGACTCAGCCGGTGGATGGCACGCGCGATCAACTCCTTGCCGGTGCCGGTCTCGCCGAGCAGCAGCACCGTGGCGTCGGTGGGCGCCACCGTCTCGACCTCCTGGAGCACACGCTTCAGGGCCGTGCCGCCGCCGATGATCTCGTCGAACTTGTGCTCGAGCTCGATTTCCCGCTCGAGATACTGGTTCTCTTCCAGCAGGTGGTCGCGACGCTCCTCGATCGCCTGGTAGGCGATGGCGTTGTCGACCGCGATGCCGATCTGCACCGACATCTGCAGCATCAGATCGATCGCGTCCTTCGCGAACGCGCCGCGGTCGCTGCTGGCCACGTTCAGCGTGCCGATGACCCCGTGGCGCGACACCAGCGGCAGACAGCAGAGCCGCTGCATCTCGTCGCTCCCGAGCGCCTGTCGTCCGGCCGGGTCGAACGCCTCGATCTCGGCGCGGTCGAAGACGCTCGGCAGCCGGCGGTGAAACGTCACTCCCGCGGGTGAACGATCGACGGGCCAGACCAGATCGTGACTGCTGATGCCGCGCTTGACGTCGTAGGTGTGGCGCAGCCGCAGGCCGCGTTGAGCCTCGTCGTAGATCGCGACGCTGACGTAGTCATGCCGGACGACGCGGTTGAGGACGTCCGAAACGGCGCGCAGCAGCGTCGCGTGGTCGAGCTCGGACACGAGCAGGTTGTTGACCTGGAGCAGCAGGTCCAGTCGATCGCGCTCGCCCCGCAGCTCGCGCTCGAACCGCCTCGCCTGATCGAAGTTGAGGGCGTTGTCGAGCGCCACCGCGACGTGTGATGCCACCTGTTCCATGAACGCCATCGCGTCGGGTGGATAGTCGATGGCGTCCGAGGCGCCGAAGCTGAGGACGCCGAGCCGGCCATGCGCCGTCGTCAACGGCAGCCAGCTGGTGACGGTTCGCCCGAGGGCGCGGATGTACTCGAGTGCGGGGACCAGCGGAACGTCGCGCTCCAGCGGAATCACGGTCGCTCGCTGCGTCTGCCAGACGATCGCGGCGGGTCCGCCGGCCGCCACCGGCATCCGCAGCACCCCCGGCAGCGGCAGGTCCGCCGGTTCCAGCACGTACAGCTGCATCTCGTCGGTCGCCGGGTCGTGCAGGACGACGGCGAGGTAGTCGAACGGCACGACGCTGTGCAGGTGAGCCGCGAGCGCGTGGATCAGATCGGCGAGCGATTTGTGGAGCGCCAGCGCTTTCGAGACCCGCAGCAGCGCCTCGTAGCGGGCGACCACGCCGACTGGATTCAGCCGGTAAACGCCGTCTGCAAACGAGTGCGCCTCCATCATGACCATGGCCTCGTCGACGCCTCTCGCGCGTCAGTAGTCTTCGAACAGCCGCTGCAGCTCCACCGGCGTTCGCGGCCTGGTCAGCGCCAGCCGCAGCAGCACGCGCGCCTTCTGCGGGTTCAGGTCCAGGGACGCGACCAATCCCAGCTTGTCGTCGTCGATCTCGACGTTGCGGCCGACGCGCCCGGTGGCGACGCGCGAGGCGCGCACGCACACGATGCCGTTCTTCGCGTGCCTGGTCAGCGCGTTCAACGCCGCATCCGACAGGTTGCCGTTGCCGACCCCGGCAACGACCACGCCTTTCGCGCCCGCCGCCACCGCCGCGTCGACCAGCGCGCCGTCCATGTTCTCGTGCGCCATGATGATGTCGACCCGCGGCAGCGTGGTGACGCCGTCGAGCGAGAACTCCGAGTCGGTGGTATGACGGCCGACCGGGCCGCGGTAGAACTCCGGCACGCCGTAGGTGACGGTGCCGATCAGGCCCGAGAGCGGCGACAGGAACGTCTGCACGGCGGTGGTACTGGTCTTGGTCAGCGACGAGGCGCCGTGGATCCAGTCGTTGACCACCACCAGCACGCCGCGCCCGGCGGCGTTCGGGCTCGCCGCCACCGCCACCGCGTTGTAGTAGTTGAGCGGGCCGTCGGCCGACAGGGCCGTCGACGGGCGCATCGCCGCCGTCAGGACGACCGGCTTCTTCGAGCGGACGACGAGGTTGAGGAAGTACGCGGTCTCTTCGATCGTGTCGGTGCCGTGGGTGATGACGACCCCGCTCACGTCGGCCATCGCGGTCAGCTGGTTGACCCGGCGCGCCAGCTTCAGCCAGACCTCGTCGTTCATGTCCTGCGACCCGATGTTCGAGATCTGCTCGCCGCGAAGCGTCGCCAGCTTCCTGGCCTGCGGCACCGCGGCGAGCAGCTGCTCGACGCCGACCTGGCCGGAGGTGTAGGCGGCCTGCACGTCGCTGGCCGCGGCGCCGGCAATCGTGCCGCCGGTCGCGAGGACGACCACCGTCGGCTGCGCCGCAGGCGCCGACGTATTGTGCTGATCCCCGGCGGCGAACGCCGCACAGACGAGGACAAGAATCAGTGCGAATACCGGCGCGCCGAAGCTTCGTTTCCACATCGTCGACCTCGTTCCTTTCCGAGTGAGCTGAATCGCGGCGTTTGCGCGTCCTCCCCGAGTCGTCGTGTCAGCGCGCGACCAGCAGCAGCCACGGCGTGCCGATTGCGAGATACACCAGCATCGTGAACGCCGTCGTCAGCGCGCCGAGGCGATAGAGGTCGCGCTGCGACAGGAAACCGCTGCCGGCAAACAGCAGGTTCGCGCTCGATCCCTGAGGCGTGATGGCCGAGAAATAGTTGGTGGCGAACAACAGCTGAAACGCGAGCGGCGCGGCCGGGACGCCGAGCTTGACGCCGACGTCGAGGAACACGCCGAACAACGCCAGCAGATGCGCCGTCTGGCTGACGAAGACGTAATGGAGCAGCACGTAACTGGCGACGAGGACGATCCCGGCGGCGGCCGGCGGCAGCCCGCCCATGGCGCCGGCCAGGCGGTGGCCGACGAGTCCCATGAAGCCGAGCTCGTTCAACTGGGCGCTCAGCGTGTAGAGCACGGCGAACCAGATGAAGGTCGCCAGCACGTCGCCTTCCCTGGCGATGTCGTCGAGCGTCAGGACGCCGGAGGCGAGGAGCAGGCCGAGGCCGAGAAACGCGACCGCGGTCGAGTCGAGGTGCAGCGTCGCCGCAGCCGCCCACAGCGCCACCATGCCGACAAACGCGCCCAGCACGATCTTCTCGTCGCGGCGAAGCGGACCGAGCGCGTCGAGCGCGCGACGAGCCGCTGCGGG
>Ga0207675_100004882_pt1 | contig 12931 bp, 9 predicted proteins | sample KBSSwiS42_FD_184305 | JGI IMG/M metagenome (GOLD analysis project Ga0207675, IMG submission 184305) | Switchgrass rhizosphere microbial communities from Kellogg Biological Station, Michigan, USA - KBS Switchgrass S4-2 (SPAdes) (version 2) | ecosystem: Host-associated > Plants > Roots >... | reverse complement strand
CAGCCAGAAAACACGGTGGTCATCACCGGGCGAGATGAAATCGCCTTGGCTGATGCGTGCTCGGAAATCGAGCAACGGGGGGCAAAGGCCATTCCGATCCGTTGCGATCATAGCGACGATGCGCAGGTGGAACAGGCGTTCGCCGCCATCTCAGAAAAGCTCGACGGGAAGATCGATGTCCTCGTCAACAACGCCGCGGCGGTATACCCGCAGGACTTGCTGATGCCGGGCGGGTTCTGGGAGAAACCGCTGAGACTTGCCGACATGATCAATGTCGGCCTGCGATCCAGCTATACGGCGACATACTTCGCCGTGCCGCTGATGATAAAGCGGAGCAAGGGCTTGATCGTCAATGTGTCCTTCTACGGGGCGCGATCATATTTTCACGGCCCTGCTTACGGCGCGGCCAAGGCCGGCACGGACAAGATGACTGCCGACATGGCAGTCGATCTTGCCGGCACGGGCGTGACGGTGGTGTCCTTTTGGCCGGGCTTCATCCTGACCGATGCCGTGCGGGCCACGCCGCCGGACATGATTCCGGAAGAATTTCGCCAGCGATTGCGATTGTGGGAAACCCCGGAATTCTCCGCTGTAGTACTGAACGCTCTGGCGGAGGACGCTGCCCTGCCCGCCTTCAACGGTCAGGTGGTTATCGGCGCCGAGTTGGGTGTGCGATATGGCATCAAGGATAGCGACGGCAAACAGCCCATATCCTACCGGTCGACGATGGGAGAGCCGCTTGTCTTCATGGGAGCCCCCGCCCCGAGGTAACCCTTCAAACGCAACACAGCACCCGTAGCAACGCTGAGTTTTCCGCGGGGTGGCTCGCGATTGCCCTGCCGATGCCACCGCTCAAGTGAGCCCGCGGTTGCTCAAGACTCAACAGACTCCCAGGAGGCGCGCGTGAATCAGGTAAGGCTGGACAGCAAGGTTGCCATCGTGACTGGCGGTGCGACGGGCATCGGACTGGGTATTGTCAGGGCGCTGGCGGAACGCGGCGCTAAACTCGTCGTCAACGGGAACTATCGGGAATCGGGAATAGGACCGGAAGCCGAGGTCGCCCAGCAAATCCGCGACAGCGGCGGAGAGGCGATTGGCGTCAACGGCGCGGTCCACCACGAGGGGACCGCGGATAAGATCGCGCGAGCGGCGATCGAAGCCTTTGGCGCAATCGACATCCTCGTGAACAATGCCGGGGTCGGCGTTCGTGGCAGAGGGAACCCGCTGCCCTGCCCTGCCGACGCCGCAGTGCAAGAGCAGATTGATGTTCACTGCTACGGCGCGATGAACATGGCCGCGGCCGTTTGGCCGCATATGAAGGCTGGCGGAGGCGGGGCGATCATCAATGTAGGATCGATAGCCTCGATTGGTCTGCAACCGATGGTCCCAAGCCATGGATGGCAGGCCGCCTACCCGCTCGCCAAAGCGAGCCTATTCGCTCTTACGCGGCAGATGGCTGGCGCCGGAATGCCCAACAACATCAAAGTCAATCTGGTGCTCCCGCGAGCGGTTACGCCGTTGAAGCGACGCAACTTGGCGGGATCGAAATTGCTCGAATGGCAGGCGGACCGTCTTCAGATCGAACCGCTCGCGCACAGCGTCGTCTGGATGGCGCATCCCGATTTTCCGCTGAGCGGACAGTTCTTCTCATCCGCCGGCGGCCTCGTCGCGCGCGTCGCAATCGCCGAATCCCCAGGTTACTTTAATCCTAAACTGACGCCCGAGGACTTGCGGGACAATTTCGATCAGGTAACGGGCGTAGTCGGCGCAGACGGTTATTTGAGCGGTTTCTACGAGTTGTTAGACCAAGACACCGAACACCAGCACTTGGTGAAGCTGTACGAGGAGTACGAGAAGACGAGGAAATTGACGTGAGCGGCCTGGCCGAAGCGGCATTGAAACGAAAGGGATATATCGCGCGCGCGGATCCACTCTGGCATGTGGGCGAACGACACCGCTGCACACGCGATCGCGTATAACGAGATGGAAAGGTAGGGAGCTGACGATGATGAAATCCACGCTGCAACTGGTGCCCGGCGTCAGGTATGACATGCCGGCTTCATTCGGCCCGACCATCTTGCCAGCGGCAACTGCCGTCCCGAACGCAACGATGATCAGCACCGCCTTCGATTCCACTCCCGAGGCCGTGGCAGCGATCCTTGCGCCGCACCTGATGGTCGGCGACGTTCCTACCGTCTACGTCAATCGCATCAGCTACGATTCGTTGGACTACCTCTATGGGCGCGGCTACGAGGAAGTCATCGTGGCGATGAACGCGCGCTACCGGGATGACTCGGAAGAGATCGCAGCGCCATATGTCTGCGCTGTTTGGGTCAACCAGGTCGCCCCCCTTATTCCCGGCAGGGAGTTGATGGGGCACCCGAAGGTATACGCCGATATTCCCGAAGTGGTGGAGGACGGCACCGGATTGCGGTTCGAGGCGTCTGAATATGAGACCTGCTTTCTACGTGGCGAGGTGCGGGCTCTCAAGGAACTGCCGGCGGCGACTGTCGCCAGGATCCGCGGCAGCCAGACCCCGTACTCGTTCGGCTGGAAATACGTCCCTGGTCCTGATGGGACGGTCGATGTCGACTACGGAACTCTTGCGAGGACGGACTGGAATTACGAGCGCTGCTGGGTGGGTGAAGGCGAGAGCTGGTTCCTGGTCGCGCCTCCGGAGCAACTGCCCGTATCGTCCCGTGTCGTGAGCACGATCGCCTCGATGCCCGTTGTGAAGCGGCGTCCGGCTTTTGTTGGGAAAGGGCAGGCCATCATCGATCGGGCAGCGACACGCCGGCTCGGCGCGACGGCCCGAGCTCAACTGCGGCAGAGCGGGTGAGATTCGATCTCGTGCCACAGGTCGCCGACCCGCTTCTGCGGACGGCGCAGGCGATCGGGATCATTTTGGATGTCCTGTCGCGCCACGACTTTCGGGCAGATGTACCCCCTGGAGAGTTCATTGCTCGCGTCCCCCGGATCGGCAGAATGGCGTCTCCATCCACGCGGATGACCAGTCCGCAATGCGCCTCGCATAAATGGCAAGTGCGGTGATGATCAAGGGGTATAAGTTCAGGTTACACGCGCGGCGTTGTCCCTGCGCAGGTCGCGCCCCTCCATCTGGCACGGCGGATTTGCAGGTGCCAGGGCAATCGACAAGGCTCGACTCGTATTCCGCCGAACGCGGTTTCGCCACCAAGTGCCGGAAGACGGAGCGGCCGGGCGCTGCGACACGCGCCATGCTCATCTATGTGAGGAGCCAATGAAGGCCATCGAAATCAAGTCGCCTGGAGGTTTGGACAAACTCGTTCTCGTCGACAGACCGGAGCCGCGAGATCCCGGGCCGGGCGAGATCAAGGTCAGGATTCGGGCCAGTTCGCTTAACTACCACGACTACGTCGTGGTCATCGGCATGACATCGCCAGCAGACCGGCGCATTCCGATGTCCGATGGCGCGGGAGAGGTTATAGCCGTGGGTCAAGGCGTAACGGAGTTCCGCGAGGGCGATTCCGTCATGTCGCTGTTCTTCCCGACTTGGTTTAGCGGGCCGCGGCTGGGCCACGAGTTCGAAAACGTCCCCGGCGATAGCACGAGTGGCTGCGCGTGTGAATTTGTCACTACGCCGGCGACGTGGTTCACGCGCGTCCCCCGGGGTTTCAGCCACGGAGAAGCAGCAACGCTGCCTTGCGCGGCGCTGACAGCGTGGCGCGCCCTGGTGGTGAACGGCGGCCTCGCGCCGGGACAGAAGGTTCTGGTCATGGGCACGGGTGGGGTTTCGATTTTTGCGCTGCAATTCGCCAAGGCGATGAACGCCACCGTGATCGCGACCTCGTCCTGCGAGGCGAAACTGGCCCGCCTACAGCAGTTGGGCGCGGATCACGTGATCAACTATCGGACGACCGAGTCGTGGGGGCGGGAGGTCTTCAATCAAAGCGGCGGCGTCGATCATGTCGTCGAGATTGGGGGGGCGCGCACTCTCGATCAATCCTTGGCCGCCGTGCGCATCGGCGGCCACATCGCCCTGATCGGCCTTCTCGGCGGGTTGGAGAGCACCGTTAACACGACGCTGATGATCGGCAAAGAGCCCCGAATTCAAGGTTTGACGGTCGGCAACCGCGCGCATCAGCTCGACATGGTGGCGGGCATCGAAGCGATCGGGCTGCGCCCGGTCGTCGATCGTCACTTCCCTTTGGCTGCTCTGGCTGACGCGTTCCGCTACCAGGAGAGCGGAAGGCATTTCGGCAAGATCGTCGTCGATATCTGAGCTGCCAGCCGCTGGCATGATGGGTCATGAAAATGGACCTACCATTAGTTCGGCCCGTTTGTTAGGCTGCGGGCTAGCCGCCTCTATCCTCGTCCTGCTGGATCGAGATAAGACCTTGCAGAAGCGACCTCGTGCAAATGAACTCGATCGCCGATCAGAATACCGGCACCGGCCCGGTACGCGATGCGCATCGCTTCGATGAAGTGGCACTGGCGCGATGGATGAGCGCACACGTTCCCGACTATGCCGGGCCACTTGCAGTTGAGCAGTTCAACGGTGGTCAATCCAATCCGACATACAAACTCGTGACGCCCGAGCGATGCTATGTGCTCAGACGCAAACCACCCGGCGATCTGCTGAAAGGCGCTCACGCCGTCGAACGTGAAGCGCGGGTCCTCGAAGCTCTCCACGCGGCGGGGTTCCCGGTAGCGAAGGTGCATGGACTGTGCACGAACGATGACGTCATCGGCACCTGGTTCTACGTCATGGAAATGGTGGAGGGACGCGTATTCTGGGACGCCACGTTTCCTGACGTACCGCGCGCGCAGCGGCCTGATTACTTCGACGCCATGAACGCCACGATTGCGAAGTTGCATATGCTTGATCCGGAAGCGATCGGATTGGGAGATTACGGCAAGCCAGGAAACTATTTCGCCCGTCAGATCTCGCGCTGGTCGCGCCAGTATCTGGAAGACGCCGACGCCGGTCGCTACCCGCTGATGGACCGGCTGATCGCGTGGCTACCTGCCAACATTCCGGGCGGTGAGGAAAGCGCTATCGTTCATGGCGACTTTCGCTGCGACAACATGATCTTCCACGCGAGCAAACCTGAGGTACTGGCCGTGCTGGACTGGGAGCTCTCGACCCTTGGGCATCCACTTGCCGACTTTGCCTATCACGCGATGATGTACCGGATGCCGGCGCATATCGTGGCCGGGCTGGCCGGCGCTGACCTGGCCGCGCTCAATATTCCTGCCGAAGAAGACTATGTCACGGCTTACGCGCGTCGCACCGGCGGGGAAGAGCTTGCAGGATACGACTTCGCAATCGCGTTCAACTTTTTCCGGCTCGCGTCGATCTTCCACGGTATCAAGGGGCGCGTCCTGCGCGGCACGGCCTCAAACTCCCAAGCCCGACAGCGCGTCGAGGTGTTGCCCGAGTTGATCGAGCTTGCTTGGGCGCAAGCCCAACGCGCCGGAGCACGTTGATCGCCCTCGACCCGACGTTTTAGCTGCCCCAATCCGCGAATGCCGCGCCCTCGGCGAAGCATTTTATTGCCCATCGCTCCCTCGGGTATTGCGCTTCCTGTTGCAGTGATGCATGTTCCTACCTATCGCTCTATAGACAGTACGCGGGGGAGAACGTCATTGAGCAGCGTGGGCACGATCACAATCGAGGACGGCGTCGGGATCATCACGATCGATTCGCCGCCAGTAAACGCTTTGGGCATTCACGTGCGCCGCGCCTTGCGGGATTGCTTCACCGCCTGTGCCGCGAAGGACGAGGTGAAGGCCGTGGTGCTGATCTGCAACGGCCGGACCTTCTTCGCCGGGGCGGACATCAGCGAATTCGGGAAACCCCTTGAGGAACCCACCCTTTTCGAAGTCATGGACCTGATCGAGAACGGGGTAAAGCCTGTGATCGCGGCGATCCACGGGACCGCGCTCGGCGGGGGATACGAGCTCGCGCTGACTTGCCATTACCGGATCGCGGTCCCCTCCGCGAAAGTCGGCCTTCCCGAGGTGCAGCTCGGATTGCTGCCCGGCGCCGGTGGAACCCAACGCCTGCCGCGTATCGTCGGCGCCGCGGCCGCACTCGACATCATCGTGGGCGGGGCGCCGATACCTGCCAGGAAGGCGCTGGAGCTCGGCATGATCGACTGCTTGGCTGATGAGGGAAAATTGCGCGAGGATGCGGTCGCGTTCGCGCGCCGGATCTTGGCTGAGGGCAAGCCCCTGCAGCGCGTCCGCGACCGTCACGACAAGATCGACGCCGACAAGGGCAACGTCGCCCTGTTCACGGAATTCCGGGCGAAGAACGCCCGCGCGTTCCGTGGGTTCAAGGCTCCTGAAAACATCATCAAGGCGGTTCAGGCTGCGGTCGAGTTACCGTTCGATGAGGGCCGCAAGCGCGAGCGGGAGCTGTTCGAAGAACTTCACGACTCCATCGAGTCCGCCGCACAGCGCTATTACTTCTTCGCGGAGCGTCAGACGGCCAAGATCCCCGACGTGCCTGCCGACACCCCGATCCTGCCGATCACCTCGGTCGGGATCATCGGCGCGGGTACGATGGGCGGCGGCATCGCCATGAACTTCCTGAATGTCGGGGTTCCGGTAACCTTGATCGACACGACCCAGGAGGCCTTGGACCGAGGAATCAGGGTCATTCGCAAGAACTACGAGATCAGCGCGAGCAAAGGCCGCCTGACCGCGGCGGACGTCGAGAAGCGCATGGCGCTGATCACGCCGGCCATCGACCTCGGTGCGTTGTCGGACGCCGACCTTGTGATCGAGGCGGTGTTTGAACGGATGGAGATCAAGAAGGATATTTTTGCCCGCCTAGACCGCATTGTGAAACGGGACGCCATTTTGGCGAGCAATACGTCCTACCTGAGCATCGACGAGATCGCCTCGGTCACGTCGCGGCCGGAAAATGTTCTGGGCCTCCACTTCTTCTCTCCCGCCAATGTCATGCGGTTGGTAGAAGTCGTCCGTGGCGCAAAGACCCGCAATGAGGTGATCGCCACCGGGATGGCGCTGGCAAAGAAGATCGGCAAAGTCGCCGTGCTTTCCCGCGTCGGACCGGGTTTCATCGCTAACCGTGTGCTGGGTCCGCGCAAAGATCATGCGGAAGACTTGATCCTCGAAGGGCCAACGCCGACCGAGGTGGACCAAGCTATCTACGATTACGGATTTGCCATGGGTCCGTTCCAGATGCTCGATCTCGTGGGGCTGGACGTGATCCTCGACGACACCCAGCGAACGCTTCGAGGCGATCTGATCGCCGCCGGACGGCGGGGGCAGAAGTCGACCGCGGGCTTCTATGACTACGACGAAAACCGCAAGCCAAAAGTCTCGCAAGCCGCTCTCGACATCATTGCGGAATTCGCGAGGTTCAAGGGCGTCACGCCCAAGGGATCGCTGCCGGCCGACGAGATCGTGGCCCGTCTCCTCTACCCCGTCGTCAACGAAGGGGCCAAAGTCTTAGAGGAAGGCATCGCGTCGCGCGCGTCCGATATCGATGTCGCCTGCATCCTCGGGTACAACTGGCCGCTCTATACCGGAGGCCCCATGTTCTGGGCCGACACGGTGGGCCTGCAGAAGATCGTCGCCAAGCTGGAAGAACTGGAGCGGGAACATGGGGAAGCGTTCAGGCCCGCCAAACTCCTGAAAGAGAAGGCCGCTTCGGGCGGCAGCTTTACGCGCGGCTGATACCACCGATGCCGTGTGTGACACTTCGGAGGAAACATTGCACGAAACAATTCGATCGAGCCAGACGCAGCCGATGTCATAAATATCAACATCGCTAATTAAAAAGAGGCAGCGAATGTCAAAGAATCAACTTTTCTGGATTCGAGGGTGCTTGCTATCGTTTTTCCCCTATTCGCTCATAGCAGGATTTTTTTGGGGATATTTGGCGCATAACATTCCCCCCTTTCCCGCATCGATCCCGGCGGAGGAACTTGCGCAGTATTTCCGGGATCATGCCTTCTCCATGCGTCTTGGCTATGCAGTGTCCGAGGTGTTTTGGAGCATGTTGATGGTCTGGGCCGTCGGCGCATTCTGCATCATGCGGCGGGTCGAGGGAGGCGACGGAGTTCTCTCGTACATTCAGTTGTTCGGCGGCGCCCTCACTACTGTCGTGATGTCGGTGGCCGGCGGGTTCTGGCTTGCGGCCGCCATGCGACCGGAAACCGATCCCAAGATCATCCAGATGCTCTACGACGTGGGCTGGCTGGAAGGCGACCTCTTCAATGGGATTTCGATACTGCAAAATCTTACTTTTTTCTTCTTATTTTACAAAGACCATCGTCCGGTGAGGCTGATTCCGAAGTGGGCGTTGTGGTTCGGTTTCTTTCTCTCTATGTCTTACTTTCTCGAAATTCTCATAGTCTTTTTCCGATCCGGTCCGTTCGCCTGGAATGGATTGATCAACTTCGGGGTCGGGTTCTGTACACCCTTCCTCTGGATGATCGTCATGACCTTTTATCTCCAGCGTGCGGCCAAAACCCTCTATCATGAGGCCCAGGCCGCAACCGCAAAAGGATAGTCATTGCTGTGAAGTCTGATGGTTCAATTCACAGCGGCGGCAGTCAAGCGAGCACCAAAGGTATTCTGCCGGGCGATGATGGTTTGTGGTTTTTCATCGCCATGGAAATGTGCTTATTCGGAGTACTGTTCGGAGCGTTCCTTAACGGGCGTTCCGACAGCCCCGCCGCATTCCGCGATGCGCAACACCTGATGGTGCCACTTTTCGCGTTTCTTAATACAACCTACCTCATCACAAGCTCCTGGCTCGTTGCACTTGCGGTCCACGCCACTCGCAGCAGTAGATTGCACAACGCAAGGATGTGCGTGGGATGGGCGATTGTGCTCGGCCTGTTTTTCGTGGCAACAAAGATTATTGAGTATTGGCACGAGGTTGAAGTCGGAGCTAACCCCAGCTCCAATGCGTTCTTCATGTTCTATTTCGTCATTACGGGCATTCATCTGGCGCACGTAATCGGCGGATTGGGCCTTCTGACATTCGTCAGAACTCAATTGAAGGACGGCGTCGCTGCGCAAAAGCGCAGGGTATGGATCGAAAGCGGCGCAACCTTCTGGCACATGGTCGATCTGTTATGGTTGATCATACTTTCTCTATTCTATCTCTTGCCTTAGCCCGGATTTGCCGGCGATCAATCATGCAGAAGGCGCAGATCCGAACGGCGATAATTTGGGCGTTGTTGCTCATCGCGACTGGCATATCTTTTTTCACAAGCCACCACCATGAATTGAATCCAAATGTAGCGTACGTTTCGATATGCATTCTCTCTTACTGTAAGTGCAGAATGGTCGTTATGGGATTTATGGAAGTCAATCACGCGCCCGTCGGATGGAAGACCTTCTTCGAACTATGGATGATGGCCGTGATTGGAGAGATTGTGATATTTGGATTCTCCACTTGGTAGGCCATCCGCAGTGGGGACGCCGATCTGATCGCGCTCGGACGGCCCGCGCTCGCAGACGCACACTGCAACTGGTGCATCAGTGGACTGGCCGCGCAAGGTGAGGCAAGGACGCCTTGAGGATGTGCGCCCTTGCACCAGTCTCATCGGATGGGTCGCGCGGGAGTGACGCGCACCTTGTTAACGCTACCCCCGCGCCGACTTCGCCTTTGGCTCGGCGGACTGCGCCTTGGATGAGGCCGCACCGGGCCCGACGCCATCAAAGAACATCCTGCTACACTGATCGGCGATCTCCTCCGGCGGCGCCTCGCCTTTAGGGGAATACCACTCGACAGTCCAGTTCAAAGCACCAATGAGCAGCAGGCGTACGATTGAGAGATCCATGTCTTTGGCGATCGCTCCGTCACGTTGCGCTGCCTCGAGCAATGAAGCCCAGTAGCGACCATATGCGGCCCGGACTTCGCGATTCTTCTGCCTCACATTCACCGGTGCATGTGAATAGTTGATGATATTCGCCGACGAATAATCGTTGTCCCCTAAAATCGTCCGCACATGGGCAAGAATTGCGGCGCGTATCCGCTCACGATGCGTGGCTCCGGGGCCCAGCGACTCCACCGCTTCGAGAACTTCATTGTGCACAAGCTCGATTCCAATGCGAAGCGTCTCTTCAATCAACGCATCCTTGGATTCAAAATGATAATAGAGGCTGCTTGTCTTCACGCCGATGAACTTGGCCAGATCAGCCATACTCGTGAATGCGAGCCCTTTGTGGCGAAACCATGCCGCAGCCGCATCGAGAATGCGTTGGCGAGTCTGCCCGGCCTTCATAGGTGGTTTCATAGAGGTTTTCATAGGTAGTTCCATTGAGATTTCTGGCATAGCCCCATACAGTGAGCCCCTCGACGTCGAGAAACACGAACCTTATGAATAGTAGATAAATTCGGACACCATGGCGATCCCGGAGCGAAGTCGCGATGTTTTTTACGTTTTTCGGGGTAATCGGGAAGGCCGCGCGCCTGCCCGAGCGGAGCGTAGGCGTCATTTGGAGCCAACCGCCCGCGCCAACCCCGTCCGGTGTCAACCAGATGTCGTCCCGCGCGCATCTCTCCGGTGGATCGCCAGCCTTTCAGGCCCGCTCCAGCAGCACGGCAAGGCCCTGCCCTACCCCGATGCACATGAAGGCGAGCGCGTAGCGTCCCTTCGTTCGCTGCAGTTCCTCGGCGGCCGTGAGCGCAAGCCTCGCGCCCGACATGCCGAGCGGATGACCTAGCGCAATCGCGCCACCGTTGCGATTCACCCGCTCATCCGCCGCGTCTATTCCAAGGTCGCGGAGCACGGCGATCGCTTGGCTGGCAAAGGCTTCATTGAGCTCCAGAACGTCGATTCGCTCTAGCGCCACGCCGGTCCGGTCGAGCAGCCGGCGGACGGCCGGAACGGGCCCGATCCCCATCACGCGTGGGGCTACGCCGGCAGACGCCATACCAACGATCCGGGCGCGTGGCGCGAGTCCGTGGCGCGCCGCCGCCGCGGCCGACGCGATCAGCATCGCCGCCGCGCCGTCGTTCACGCCCGAAGCGTTGCCGGCTGTGACGGTGCCATCTGCGCGCACCACCGGCCTCAGGCGTGCGAGGGCTTCGATCGTGGTCGCGCGCGGATGCTCGTCTCGGTCCACAAGAATGGGATCTCCGGTCTTCTGCGGCACGGCGACCGGGATAATTTCAGCATTCAGGCGTCCATTCGCCTGGGCGGCGGCGGCCTTTTCCTGACTGCGCAACGCGAACAGATCCTGCTCCTCGCGGCCGACCCCCCATTCCCGGGCGACGTTTTCTGCAGTCTCTGGCATTGAATCGACGCCATAGAGGCGTTTCATCGCGGGATTGACCAGGCGCCAGCCGATGGTCGTGTCCTCGATCTTCTGCCCGCGCGAGAACGCTGAGTCCGCCTTGCCCATTACATAAGGGGCGCGGCTCATGCTCTCTACGCCACCTGCGATCAACAGAGCGGCGTCGCCCGCGCGGATGGCGCGCGCGGCCGCTCCTACCGCCTCGAGCCCCGATCCGCACAGGCGGTTCACCGTGAAGCCAGGCGCCTCAACGGGCAGACCCGCCAGCAAGGTCGCCATGCGAGCGACGTTCCGGTTGTCTTCCCCCGCCTGGTTGGCACAACCCAAGATCACATCGTCCAGGGCCGCCCAGTCGACTGACACGTTGCGGTCAGCAAGGGCGCGTATAGGCAAGGCTCCGAGGTCATCGGCTCTCAGCGATGCAAGAGCGCCGCCGAAACGGCCGATCGGAGTTCGTATTGCATCGCAGATGAATGCGTCGGTCATGAGGTCCGTCCAGTTCGATATGATGTGCCGCGAGGCGCCGCGCCGGCCTGACGCAGCCAGTTACGCGTTGGAGAGTCCTATGATGGCCACAGCGCACACGTTCTCGCTGGGCTGCCCGCCAATGTTATGGCTGAGCGCCAGGCTGGGAGATGTGTGCAGTTGGCGCCCCCCCGCGCGGCCGAGCAGCTGCAGATAATTTTCATAGATCATGCGCAGACCGGACGCGCCGATCGGATGGCCGAAGCATTTCAGTCCTCCGTCAAGCTGACACGGCACCTTGCCATCGGCGTCGAACATGCCGTCGAGAACGTCACGCCAAGCTTCCCCTGCCTGCGAAAGGAAGAGATCTTCCATCGTCACCAGCTCAGTGACGGAGAAGCAATCATGCACCTCGGTCATGCCGATCTGCTCCGCTGGCTTGGTGACGCCGGCTTCCTTATAGGCCTTGGCCGCCGCAATCCGGGCGGTGTGGAAGTAAGCCCCATTCCATCCCCCGGCCTGCTGCATCTCCCAGCCATTGGACATCGCTATCTGAAGGGCCTTGACGGTGACGAGGTCAGTCTTGCCCAAGCGACGTGCAATCTCCGGCGTGGTTACGATCGCGCACGCCGCACCGTCCGACACGCCACAGCAGTCGAACAGCCCTAGCGGCTCGGCGATCATCGGTGCGTTCAGGACAGTGTCGAGATCGATCGGAGTACGCAGATGAGCCTTCGGGTTCTTGGCGCCATTCGCGTGCGACTTGACTGAGACATGGGCCATCGCTCGCTTCAAGTCCTGTGCGCTCACACCATGCACGCTACAGTAGGCCGCGGCGAGCTGCGCGAAATTGCCGGGGCCCGACCCCTCTACGCCGATCATGTCCAATGTGGATCCGATGGTGCGGAATGGCAGGCCTGCATAGCCCGTGTCCTTAAGCTTCTCGACGCCCATCGCCAGAGCGATGTCGGCCGCCCCAGAGGCCACCGCATAAACGGCTCCGCGGAACGATTCCGTGCCGGAGGCGCAGTAGTTCTCGACCTTGGTGACCCCGATGTTCGGCAGCCGAAGCGCGAATGACATCGGAATTCCCGACGAGCCGACGCTGACGACGTCATAGGCGACGCCGAGCCATGCCGCGTCGATTTGCGTGGTATTAATGCCAGCGTCGACGATTGCCTCGTCGAACGCCTCC
>Ga0207675_100004881_pt1 | contig 12931 bp, 14 predicted proteins | sample KBSSwiS42_FD_184305 | JGI IMG/M metagenome (GOLD analysis project Ga0207675, IMG submission 184305) | Switchgrass rhizosphere microbial communities from Kellogg Biological Station, Michigan, USA - KBS Switchgrass S4-2 (SPAdes) (version 2) | ecosystem: Host-associated > Plants > Roots >... | reverse complement strand
TTGCTCTCATGCAAACCTACGTTTCAGGAGATGGCCGAGATGCCGGTGATGTCCCGGCCGACCAGCAGCGCCTGGATGTTGTCGGTGCCCTCGTAGGTGTGCACCACCTCCATGTCGGTGAGGTGGCGGGCGATGTGGTGCTCGAGCAGCAGGCCGTTGCCGCCGAGGACGTCGCGGGCGTCCAAGCAGATCTGGCGGGCCTTGCGGGCGTGGTGCATCTTCGCCAGCGACGCCATCGGGCCGGTCCAGCGGCCCTGCTCCTGCAGCTGCGCCATGCGCAGGCAGTACAGCTGCATCCCGGTGATCTCGGCGAGCATCCCCGCGAGCGTGTGCTGCACGAGCTGGAAGCTCGCGATCGGCCTGCCGAACTGCTCGCGCGTCTTGGCGTACTCCAGCGCGATCTCGTAGCTGGCGACCGCGTGGCCCAGCGACTCCCACGCCGCGCCGCCGCGGGTGGCGGTGAGCACGCGGGTGGCGTCGCGGAACGAGTGCGCCTCGGCGAGCTGGTTGTCGCGCGGCACCCGCACCTCGCGCAAGGTGACGTCGGGCTGCCACACGGCCCGCTTGCCGATCTTGCCGGTGATCACCTCGGCGGTGTAGCCCTCGGGGTGGGCGCCGTCATCGCCCTTCTCGACGACGACGGCCTTGACCCGGTCGTCGTCGACGTCGCGCGCCCACACCACGACGACGTCGGCGATGCTCGCGTTGCCGATCCAGCGCTTCGCCCCGTCGAGGACGAGCTCGTCGCCGTCGCGGCGCACGGTCGTCTCCAGCGCGACGGAGTCCGACCCGTGGTTCGGCTCGGTGAGCGCGAACGCGCCGATCTTGTCGAGCGTCGCCATCGCGGGCAGCCAGCGCTGCTTCTGCTCCTCGCTGCCGAGCATGTTGATCGAGCCCATGGCGAGGCCGGACTGCACCCCGAAGAACGTGTTGATGCTGCCGTCGCCGCGCGACATCTCCAGCGACGCCATCCCGGCGGCCAACGGCGAAAGGCCGGGGCAGCCGTAGCCCTCGATCGTGCCGCCGACGACGCCGAGCTCGGCGATCTTGGGGACCAGCGGCCACGGGAAGTCCGCCCGGTCCCAGTAATCGTTGATCACGGGGAGGAGGTCGGCCTCGACGAACGCCCGCACGCGGTCGCGCACCGCGCGGGCCTCGTCGGTGAGCAGTTCGTCCAGCAGGTAGTAGTCGGTGCTCATCGCACTCCCTCGCTGACGCTCGGTCGAGCGCTTCGCGGGCGCTCCGCCGATGGTTCGCTCGCAAGCTCGCTCATAGCTCCTCAGCTCATCGTGAGGCCGCCGCTGACGCTGACGGTCTGGCCGGTGACGTAGGCCGCCTCGTCCGAGGCGAGGAACGCGACGACGTTGGCGAGGTCGGTGGGCTGCGCCAGCCGCCGCATCGGGATGGCCCGGATCAGCGCCTCCCGCAGCTTCGGGTTGTCGCCGCCGATCTCGGCGAACAGCGGGGTGTCCGTGGGGCCGGGGCACACGGCGTTGGCGTTGATCCCGCTGCGCGCCATCTCCCTGGCGATCGTCTTGGTGAACGCGATGATCCCGCCCTTGGCCGCGGCGTACACGGCCTCGCCGGACGAGCCGACCCGGCCCGCGTCGGACGCCAGGTTCACCACCGTGCCGCCGCCCTGCCCGGCCATGATCGGCAGCACCGCCTTGCAGGTGTGCAGCACGCCGTAGAGGTTGATCGCGATGACGCGGTCCCAGTCGGCGGGGTCGGAGTCGACGAACGGGCCCACCTTGTCCCAGCCCGCGTTGTTCACGAGCACGTCGATCCGGCCGAACTGGCGGCGCACCTCCGCCACCATCGCCGCGACGTCCTCGCGCGACGTGACGTCGCACGCGATCCCGACCCCGCCGACCGCCTCCGCGGTCTCCTTCGCCGTGGCCTCGTCGACGTCCGTCACCGCGACGGTGGCGCCCTCCGCGGCGAGCTTCTCCGCGATGCCCCGGCCGATGCCCCGCCCGGCCCCGGTGACGATCGCGATCTTCCCGTCCAGCTTCCCCATCGTCGGATCCTCCCCCAGGAGCCCTAAGTTGGTGTTGTGAAGGTAGTTCTGCTGGAGAACATCCACCCGCTCGCAGCCGAGGCGTTCCGACGCGCGGGCTTCGAGGTCGACGCGCGCCCGGGGTCGCTCAGCGAGCACGAGCTGTCCGACGTGCTGCAGGGCGTGTCCCTGCTGGGGATCCGCTCCAACACCACGATCACCCGCAACGTGCTGGAGGCGGGCAAGGACCTGCTGGCCGTGGGGTGCTTCTGCATCGGGACCAACCAGGTGGACCTCGGCGACGCGGCCGAGCGCGGCGTGGCCGTGTTCAACGCGCCGTTCTCCAACACCCGCAGCGTGGTCGAGCTGGTGCTCGCCGAGATCCTCGCGCTGGCGCGCAGGCTCCCCGAGAAGACCCAGCGGATGCACGACGGCGTGTGGGACAAGTCGGCCAAGGGCAGCCACGAGGTGCGCGGCCGCACGCTCGGCATCGTCGGCTACGGCAACATCGGCACGCAGCTGTCCAACGTCGCGGAGGCCGTGGGGCTGCGGGTGCTCTTCTACGACACCGCCGACCGGCTGGCCCACGGCAACGCCCGGCGGGTCGGCACGCTCGACGAGCTGCTGGCCCAGTCCGACGTGGTGAGCCTGCACGTCGACGGCAGGCCGGGCAACGCGGGCCTGTTCGGCGCCGACCAGTTCGCCCTCATGAAGCCGCGGTCGATCTTCATCAACGCCTCGCGCGGGATGGTCGTCGACGACGCCGCCCTGCGCGCCAACATCCTGTCCGGGCACCTGGCGGGCGCCGCGATCGACGTCTTCCCGATCGAGCCCAAGGCGCAGGGCGACCCGTTCGAGTCCCCGCTGCGCGGCCTCGACAACGTCATCCTCACCCCGCACGTCGGCGGCTCCACGCAGGAGGCGCAGGAGGAGATCGGGCACTTCGTGGCGAACAAGCTGCTCGGCTTCGTCACGGCGGGGGGCACGGCGCTGTCGGTGAACCTCCCCGAGGTGGCGCCGCCCTCGCCGCCCGCCGCGTTCCGCCTGGGCTACCTGCACGACAACGTGCCCGGCGTGCTGGCGTCGATCAACCAGCTGTTTGCCGACGCGGGCGCCAACGTCGTGGGCCAGTCGCTGTCCACGCGCGGCGAGCGCGGCTACGTGGTCACCGACACCGACGTGGCGCCGAGCGACGCCGCGCTCGCGGCCCTGCGGCAGTCGCCGCAGACCGTCTGGCTGCGGTCCTGGCGCGGGTGACCACCACCCCGTCCCCGGCCCGTGCGGCCCGACGGCCCGGGAGACGGCCCGCGATGGTCGGGCTGATCGTCGCGCTGCTGTTCGGCGTGCCGTGGTGGACGCTGGTCGGCGCGCCCGGCTGGCCGGTCGCGGCGGTGGTGGCGGGCACCGCCGTGGCCGTACTGGCCGCCGCCGCGCTGCCGTTCCTGATGGTGCACGGCCACGGCCGCCGCCAGCGCGACGCCGCCGCCCGCGTGGGCGACACGCTGCTCGGCGTGATCTGGGTGCTGTTCGCCTGGAGCGTGCTCGGGCTCGTCGCAGGCCTGGTCGTGGGTCCCCGGATCGCCGCGGTGGCCGTCCTCGCCGTGGCGCTGGTGCTGGTGGTCTACGGCCTGGTCGAGGCCCGGCGGGTGCCGCGGGTGCGGGAGGTGTCGATCGACGGGCTCGGGCTCGACGGGCTGCGGGTCGTGGTGCTGACCGACACGCACTTCGGCCCGATCGACCGCGCACGCTGGTCGGCGCGGGTGGTCGAGGTGGTCAACGGCCTGCGCCCGGACCTCGTCGTGCACCTCGGCGACCTGGCCGACGGCCCGGTCGCCCGCCGTGCGCCGCAGGTCGCGCCGCTCGGCGACGTGCGCGCCCCGGAAGGCCGGTACTACGTCCCCGGCAACCACGAGCACTACGGCGGCGCGGCGCAATGGGTCGAGCACATGCGCGGCCTCGGTTGGCAGCCGCTGGTCAACGAGCACCGGACGATCGGCGACGGGCTGGTGCTCGCGGGCGTCGACGACCCCACCGGCGCGCCGGACCTCGCCGCCGCCCTCGCGGGGGCCGACCCCGCCACACCGGTGCTCCTGCTCGCCCACCAGCCCAGCCAGGTGACCGCGGCCGCGGCGGCGGGCGTGGCGCTCCAGCTCTCCGGGCACACCCACGGTGGCCAGATCTGGCCGTTCCACTTCCTCGTGCGCACCAACCAGCCCGTGCTGGCCGGGCTCAGCCGCCACGGCGCGCGCACCCAGCTCTACGTCAGCCGGGGCACCGGGTTCTGGGGTCCACCGCTGCGCGTGTTCGCGCCCAGCGAGATCACCGTGCTGACGCTGGGTGCGTAGGAGGGTGCTGGCGAACTCCGCCGTCGCGCAGTAGGGCCGAGTTCTCCAGCGCGCTCCTACGCCTGCACGACGCGGGCTGGCGTGTTGGGCCGCTCGACCACGACGTTCGTCGACTTCACCACCGCCACCGCGAGCACGCCCGGCTCGAGACCCAGCTCGGTGGCGGCCTCCGTGCTGATCAGCGAGACGATGCGGTGCGGCCCGCACTGCATCTCGACCTGCGCCATCACCCGGTCCTTGACCACGGCGGTGACCAGCCCGACCAACCGGTTGCGCGCCGAGCGCTCCACCCCGGACGGGTCGGACGGCGGCCGGGCGGCCGAGCGGGCGAACTCCGCGAGGGCGATGCCGTCGATCACCAGCCGGTTGGAGTCGTCGCGCTTGGACGGCAGCTTGCCCGCGTCGATGTTGCGCCGGACGGTGTCGTCGCTGACGCCCAACAGCGCTGCTGCCTCGGACACCCGGAAGTACGCCACGTGCGCAGCCTAGGCCGACGGGCGCACCTCCTTCGTGGTGGGCAATTTGGGTAGTTTGTTCGCTATGTTCCGCGTGACGGTGGTCGTTGGCTTCGTGCTCGTCGCTATGGGGTTCATCGGGTACCTGGTCACCGGCGCGAGCAGCCCCACCGCGCTGATCCCGAGCCTGGTGGGGCTCCTGCTGTTCGGGTGCGCGGCGGTGGCGCGGGCCCGGTACGCGCTCGGGATGCACCTCGCGATGGCCGTCGCCCTGCTCGGCGCGCTCGGGGCGCTGCCCAACGTCGCGAAGGTCGGCCAACTCCTGGACGGCACGGCCGCGCGCCCGGCGGCCGTGGTCGTCAGCACGCTGCTGTTCCTGGTGCTGCTCGGCTACCTGGTGGCGGGCATCCGGTCCTTCGTCGTGGCGCGCAAAGAAGGCGCGCGCCCGGCGTAGACCGCACGCTCAGCCTCAGCACAGCGTCGTCCACGGACACTGGGTCCCGTGGACGAGCGAGCAGTGTGTGTCGAGGCCGAGCGGCCCGCCGTCGCGAAGCGCGGCGGTGTGGCGGGCCTCGACGACGGACTCGCCCTGTCCATCAGCGCGGCCATGGGATCGGTCGCGGGGCTCCTGGGGTGGGTCGTCTCGACCCGGCTCATCGAGCCGTCCGAGATCGGCAGGGCCGCCGAGGTGGTCGCCGCCATCCTCATGATCGGGGGGATCGCCCAGCTCAACCTGAGCGTCGGCATGCTGCGGTGGATCCCCGGGGCCGGGCGCTTCACCGCGCGGCTGACCTGGGTGGGGATGCTCACCGTGATCCCGCTCGGCGCGCTCGTCGCGCTGGTCTGCGCGCTCGTCCTCCCGTCGATCGCGGCCACGACCGCCGGGGGCCTGCCGTGGTGGGTTGGCGTCGTCCTGTTCGTGGCGGTCACCGCGGGGTGGACGGTGTTCGTCGTGCACGACACCCTCCTCGTGGCGCTGGGCAAGCCGTGGTGGGCGGTGTGGCGCAACGCGCTGTTCGCGGCCGTCCGCCTGGGACTGATGATCGTGCTGGGCCTGGTCGGGTTGGGCGCGCAGGCCATCGTGCTGTCGTGGGTGCTGCCCATCGTGGTGTGGATCGGGCTCGGCTCGGTGGCGCTGGTCGTCATGACGCGGGCGGTCAGCAGGCGGTCCCGCAACGGCGCCCTGCCGGGGTGGCGACCCGCGGCGGCCTTCCTCGGGCCGACGTCGGTGGCCGAACTCGGTCCGGCGCTGCTCTACAACGTGGTCACCGTGATCGTCACCGAACGGTTCGGCAGCGCCACGGGTGCCCTGTTCTTCATGGCGTGGCAGGCGGTCACGGTCGTCGACAGCAGCGCGAGCTTCTTCATGAAGTCGCTGGTCGTCGGCGTCGCCCGGGAGCCCGGCCGGGTGGCCGAGCTGGCCGCGGCCACGCGCAAGCGGCTGCTCATGATCTTCCTGCCGCTGCTCGCGCTCGGTTGCCTGATCGCGGGCCCGGCGCTGGGGCTCGTCTTCGGGCCCGAGTACGCCGCGGCGGCCGACGTGCTGCGCCTGCTGCTGCTGGGCCTCGCGCTGCGGTTGGTCGTGCTGATCGAGCTCGGCGTGCGCCAGGCGCTGGGTCGGGCGGTGGCCTACGCCCGCCTGCAGCTGGTGAGCAGCGTCACCGTGGTGCTCGCGGTGGCGCTGGTGCCGGTGGGCGCGTCCGACGTCGACGCGCTGGTGCCGGTCGCGGCCGTGTACATCGCCGTGCAGCTGGTGTGCGCGGTGGTCGCGCTGCGGGCGCGTCCGGCGGCCGCGTGATCGGGGCCGTCAGGGCTTGGCGCGGTCGCCGGACGGGCTGATGGCGTACCACGCCTTGTCCAGGCCGTTGCCGTAGGTCGTGGCCAGGCCGCCGTCGTCGCCGGTGTGCCGGTAGAGCGGCCAGCCCGCCAAGGTGAGCTGGCGCTGCCCGTCGGGCCGCTGGATGGTGCCGACGAGCGCGGGGTCGATGCCGTCCAGCTCCGGCTGCTTGTCGCCCGCGAGCACGACCGGCGGCCACTGCTTGGTGCAGTCGCCGGTGCAGGTGCTGGTCGGCGGCTTCGTGCCGTCGCGGTCGTAGCGGTAGATCGGCAGGCCGCCCCCGTCGGTCACGACCACGCCGAGCGGCCCGGACTGGACGGCCCACAGCTCCACCTTGGTCGCGGTGGGCTGGGGTGCGGCGGCGCCCGCCGCTTCCGCCTCGGCCTGTGCGGTCGCCGCCGCGGCGGCGACGGCCGCGGCGCCGCTCTCGGCGTTGTTCGGCGCGGCGGCGGGGACGGGCTGGTTCGCGCAACCCGCGAGGGCGAGGGTCGCCAGCGCGGCGAGGATCCAGCGGGAGTGGGGAGCTCCGTTCACGTTCCGGAACGGTATGAGCCGCCGCCGCCCGGGTTGACCGGGCGGAGCGGGTTTGCGGTGGCCGTGGTCGAGCCGACGGTGAACGGCAGCGGCAGATCCGCCGTTCGGCGCAGGTGCGGGGGCCGAACGTCAGAGCGTGCCGGTCGTCCCGTCCGTGCGCACGACGAACGCGGCGCGGTGACCGCGCGTGGTCAGCCAGCGCTCGCCGTCGGCGCCGAGGGCGAAGGCGGCGGTGGCGTCCACGTCGACGGCGGTGAGGGAGCGCCCGACCACGGTCACGGACGCGAGGCCGCCCGGCGCGCGACCGGTGCGGGCGTCGACGATGTGGGCGCCGCGGTGGGCGGTGCCGGACGTCGCGACGGCGCCGGTGCGGATCGGCACGACCGCGACGATCCGGGTCGGGTCCCGCGGGTCCTCGATGCCGATGCGCCACGGCGCGGCGGCCGGGTCGCCGGTGCGGCAGGTGATGTCGCCGCCCGCGGAGAGGCAGAAGTCGGTGTCGGGCAGCGCGGCGAGCGCGACCGCGGCGCGTTCGGCGGCCCAGCCCTTGACGACGCCGGACGGGTCGAGCACGCCGTCGCGACGCAGCGCGAACGCGCCACCCGACGACCGCTCGGCCGCGGCGCCGATGGCCAGCACGTCGGCGACCTCGGGCGGGGTGTCGACGGGGACGCCGCGGTTCATGCGGGAGATGACCGAGTCGGCGCGGTAGGTGCTGAACGTGCGGTCGGCGGCCCGCAGCACCTCCAGCGCGGCGGCCCAGGCGGCGTCGCCGTGGGCGTCACCGGCATGCCGCCCGCGCAGCGCGAGGCTGATCGGCATGCCCATCACGTGCTCGACCCTGCGGATCACGACAGCCCCGCCTGGTCGAGCGCGCTCTGCAGCGACTGGACGTAGCCGGTCGAGGTCACCGTGGCCCCGCTGACCATGTCGACGTCCGCGCTCTGGGCGGAGATCGTCTCCTGGACCAGCACCGGGAGGGCGTCGTCGTTGATCTCCCGGTCGCGGTTGTTGCCGTCCGGGTACTGCACCACGTCGACGGCGCTGATCTTGCCGTCCGCGAGCGTGAGCCGGACCTGGACGGGGCCCCACCTGGTCTGCGCGACGGCGCCGGTGACGGTCGAGCCGCCCGCCGGTGCCACTGCCTGGGTGACGACGGGAGCCGGGCCCGACGTGGAGGTGTGGTAGCCGAAGAGCAACGTGACCACGGCGACCGTGGAGAGGAACCAGAGGCTGATGCGGCGCACGGTCACCACCCGAACGTCTCGACGTGCAGCCGCGCGGCGGGCAGCCCCGCGGCGGCCAGCGTGGCGCGGACGGCCGTGGTCCAGGCTTCCGGGCCGCAGACGTAGACGTCGCGCTCCGCGATGTCGGGCACCCAGCGGCGCAGCAGGGTGAGGTCGTCGGCCGGGTCGTTCGTCGCGCCGACCCAGGAGTCGCGCGCGCGTCGGTGCCCGGGCAGCCAGCGCACGTCGAGGCCGCGTTCGGCGGCGAGGACGTCGAGCTCGCGGGCGAACAGGGGCCGCTCGGTGGCGCGCTGCAGCAGCACGGCGTCGCCGGGGGCGTAGGGCAGGTCCTCGGCCAAGGCCCGCAGCGGCGTGACGCCGACGCCCGCGCCGAGGAACGCGACCTTCGCGCGGGTCCGCGGGCGTGCGGTCAGCCTCCCGTACGGTCCCTCGACGAGCACGCGCGTGCCGGGGCGCAGGGACGCGACGAGGCGGCTGCCGTCGCCGAGCGCCTTGACGCTGATGCGCAGGCTGCGGCCGTCGGGGGCGGCCGAGAGCGAGTAGGGGTGGCCGCGCGACCAGCCCGGCCCCGAGCGGAACCGCCAGATGAGGAACTGGCCCGCGGCGACGGGCAGCCGGTCCAGCCTGCGGCCGGTCATGTAGATCGACCAGACGGTGTCGTCCTCGCAGGCCACGGACGTGACGCGCAGGTCGTGGCGGAGCGTGCGCAGCACCGGCAGCCCGACGCGCCAGACCAGCACGGCGACGACCGCCGCCGCCCACAGCGTCCACCAGTAGGCCGTGGCGACCGGCGAGGAGAGGAAGTCCTGGCCCGCCCACAACTGGTGCGGGAGGGCGAGCCCGACGCCGAGGTAGGCGTAGAGGTGCAGCAGGTGCCAGGACTCGTAGCGCAGCCGCCGTCGGGCCGCCCGCACGCTGGTGACGACGACCATCACGAGGCACGCCGTGCCCGCCACCGCGAGCAGCACGCCGGGTTCGTCGAGGGTGAGCGCCCAGAACGTCGCGGGCGCGGCGGCGAGGCGGCCCGCCGCGTCGCCCCAGCTGATGAGCCCGATGTGGGCCACCATCAGGGTGACGGACGTGCCGCCTGCGAGTCGGTGCCAGCGGGCGAGCCGGTCCTGCCCCACCGCCCGCTCGACGACCGGGATCCGGGCCATGAGCAGCACCTGCACGAGCAGCAGGTCGGCGGCGAGGAGGCCGGTGAGGCGCCCGAGCGAGGTCAGGCCGTCGGCCCAGCTGCCCGACGCCGTGATCCCGCCGCCCGCCCACAGCGCGACGACGACGGCCAGGCTCGCCACCACCGCGACGCCCGCCCCGGCGCGGGCGACGACGTCGACGCGCGCCGGTCGCGGGTCGACCGGGTGGCCGCGGATCGGGTGTTCCAGCAGCACGGTCACGCCTGCGCCCCGGTGCCAGCCGCCTCGGTGTCCGAGGTGCCGTTGCCCGCCGCAGCGGCCGACCCGGCGAGGCCCGATCCACCGGTGCCGGACGCAGCGGTGCCGTTGCCCGCCGTAGCGGCCGACCCGGCGGGGCCCGATCCACCGGTGCCGGATGCGGCGGTGCCGGACGTGCCGGACGCGGCGGTGTCCGACGTGCCGGATGCAGCGGTGCCGGCGCTCGACCCGGCGCCGGGCGCTTGGCCGTCGCCCGGTACCTGCAGGCCACCGCCGGGGCCACCGCGATCGCGGTGCTGGTGCGCGCCGATCCCCGCGCCCGCCCCGGCAGTGGGGCCGCCGGCCGTGGTGTGCCCGAGCCAGTAGCCGCCGACCCCACCGAGCACCAGCAGGCCCGCGGCCGCGGCAGCGAGCTTCGCCCGCGCCGGGCGCGGCCTGGGCGCCTCGGCCGGGGCGGTCGACACCGTGGTCGGGAGCGGGGCGGCTGCTGCCTCCGCTGCGGCGTCCGGCTGCGCGGGTGGAAGCGGGGCGGCTTCTGTCCGCTGCGCTGCGTCATCCTGTGCGGCACCGGCGTGTGGAGCATCGGCGTCGCGGTCGGGCTGACCGGGAGGGGGCTGCGGGTCGGACGGGCTCGCGGACGGCTCCCACCGGGATCCACTGCTCGGTCGGTCGTTGCTCACGGTTCTCCTCGATGTGCGGTTCGAGCACCGAGGATGGCCGGCCGGGATGGGTGGCTGCGGTGAGCGAGCTGTGCGCTTCCTGTGTGCGCCGCACAACCGATTCAGCCTTTGGCATTGCTCACTATGACGTGATAGTGCGGTTGCGGCGGTGGAAGATGAACCCGGTGACCCCGACGACCGTGCCCGCCCGCGTTGCCGTGGCGCCGGCGCTGCTCGTCGCAGCCATCTTGCTGCTCGCGCTCAACATGCGCGGCCCGATCGTCGCCGTCTCGCCGGTCACCGAGGCGATCCGCGCCGACCTCGGGGTGGACGGCGGCACCGTCGGCCTCCTCACCAGCCTGCCGGTGCTCTGCTTCGGGCTGGCCACACCGCCCGCCTCGGCGCTGCTGGCCCGGCTCGGCCTCGGCCGCGGCGTCCTCGTGGCACTGGCGGTGCTGCTGGCAGGCATCGTCGTGCGCTCGCTCGGCGGCCTGCCCGCGGCCCTCGTGGGCACCGTGCTGATCGGCGCCGCGATCACCGTCGCGAACGTGGCGGTGCCGGTCGTCATCGGCCGTGAGCTCGCGGATCGGACGGGCCCCGTCCTGGGGGCGTACACCGCGGCGTTGAACGTCGGGTCGATGCTCACGCTGTCGCTCACCGTCCCGATCGCGGACGCCACCGGGTGGCAGATCGCCCTCGCGGTGTGGGGGGTGCTGGTGGTCGTCGCGGCCGCCGTCTGGTGGTGGGCGACGCGCCCCCTGGTGCACAGCCCGGCCCCGCCTGCGCCCGCCGAGCCGGTCGACGCGGGCGACCGCTGGTGGCGCCGCCCGGTCGTGTGGGGCCTCACCATCGCCTTCTCGGGGCAGGCCTTCGCCTACTACGGCTTGACGGCCTGGTTGCCGGTGCTGTTGGCCGACCGGCTCGGGATGACCCCGGCACAGGCGGGCGTGAGCGCCTCGATCTTCCAGATCGCCGCGCTCGCGGGTGCGGTCGGCGTGCCGGTGCTCCTGCGCCGGTGTTCCGGGCCGCGCACGGCGATGGCGGCGGTGTGCGGCGCCTGGCTCGTCTTCCTGCTCGGGCTCCTCGTCGTCCCGGCGGGCTGGGCGCTGTGGTGCGTGTTCGGCGGCGCGGCGCAGGGCGGTGGGCTCACCGTGATCTTCGCGCTGGTTGTCCGCAAGGCCCGCGACGCCGCTGAGAACCGCCGGATGTCGGCGCTGGTGCAGGGCGGCGGCTACACCGTGGCGGCCACCGGCCCGTTCGTCCTCGGCGTGGTGCACGAGGCGTCGGGGGAGTGGACGGCGCCGCTCGCGGTCGTGATCGGCTCGATCCTGGTGCTCACCGTCGCGGGCCTGCTCTCCTCCCGGGAGCGCGCGACCCGGCCGGGCTGAGCCCCGTCGAGGCGGCAGGCGAGCGCTGCCAGAGTGGGGGACGTGCCCAAGAAGATCATTCTCGACTGCGACCCCGGCCACGACGACGCCATCGCCCTGCTGCTCGCCCACGGCAACCCGGAGATCGAGCTGCTCGCGATCACCACGGTGATGGGCAACTCGACGCTGGACAACGTCACGCGCAACGCGCTCGTCGTCGCGACGATCGCGGGCATCCGCGACGTCCCGATCGCCGCGGGCTGCCCGCGCCCGCTGGTCGGGGAGCTGTCGACCGCGCACACCATCCACGGCAGCACCGGACTGGACGGGCCGGTGCTGCCCGCGCCGACGCGCACGCTCGACTCGCGCCACGCCGTCGACGTGATCATCGAGACGGTCCTGCGCGCGGAACCCGGCACGGTCACGCTGGTGCCGACGGCCGCGCTGACCAACGTCGCGCTGGCCGTGCGCAAGGAGCCGCGCCTCGCCGACCTGGTCGCCGAGGTCGTGCTCATGGGCGGGGCCGTGACGGGCGGCAACTGGAGCGCGGCCGCGGAGTTCAACATCGTCACCGACCCGGAGGCCGCGCACATCGTGTTCGGCGCGGGCTGGCCGGTCACGATGGTCGGGCTCGACCTCACGCACCAGGCCCTCGCCACCCCGGACGTCGTCGACCGCATCGCCGCGCTCGGCACCCGACCGGCCCGGTTCGTCACCGAGGTGCTGGAGTTCTTCGGCACGACCTACCGCGCCGAGCAGGGCTTCCCGCACCCGCCGGTGCACGACCCGTGCGCGGTCGCCCGCGTGATCGACCCCGCGGTGCTCACGACCCGGCGCGCGCCGGTCACGGTGGAGCTGGCCGGGAGCCACACGCGGGGCATGACGGTCGCCGACCTCCGGGCCCCCGCGCCGCTGGACTGCCGCACGCACGTGGCGGTGGACCTGGACCACGGACGGTTCTGGGACCTGGTGGTCGATGCCCTGGAGCGGATCGGCGAGCCGTGACGCGTCACCGGCGGTGGGTGACCGCGGCCGCGACGAGGCAGGCGCAGGCCAGCGCGAAGAACGCCACGCGGAAGGAGCTCTGCGCGGCG
>Ga0207675_100004880_pt1 | contig 12931 bp, 11 predicted proteins | sample KBSSwiS42_FD_184305 | JGI IMG/M metagenome (GOLD analysis project Ga0207675, IMG submission 184305) | Switchgrass rhizosphere microbial communities from Kellogg Biological Station, Michigan, USA - KBS Switchgrass S4-2 (SPAdes) (version 2) | ecosystem: Host-associated > Plants > Roots >... | reverse complement strand
TGGAGCCTGGTGCGGTGCAGTGGATGACCGCGGGCCGCGGCATCGTGCACTCGGAGATGCCCGAGCAGCGCGAGGGTCGCATGCGCGGCTTCCAGCTGTGGATGAACCTGCCGGCCAAGGACAAGATGACCGCGCCTAACTACCAGGAATTCGGCGGCGATGTGCTGCCGGTGGTGGAGCGGCCGGGCGTGCAGGTCAAGGTCATCGCGGGAACACTCGATGGCGCGACCGGCCCCGTGAAGCAGCCGGCCACGGATCCCATCTACATGGACATCCGCCTGGACGCCGGCGTGGATTTCGCGCTGCCGGTGCCCGCCGGACACTCGGCCTTCGTGTACGTGTACGAGGGTTCGCTCGCCATCGGCGTGTCACGCGAGACTGCGATCATCAATGCACAGGAACTGGCGGTGCTGGGCGACGGCGGCGAGGTGCGGCTCGAGGGCCGCGCGCCGCGCACGCGCGCCATCCTGGTGGCGGGCCGCCCGCTGCGCGAGCCGGTGGCACGTTATGGTCCATTCGTGATGAATACCCGCGAAGAGTTGCACCAGGCCTTCGCCGATTACCAGGCCGGGAAGTTCTGAGACCCGGGGCGCGGTTCCCCCACCCCGCCCCGCAGTTGGGACGGCGCAGTCAAATGCGCCGTCTGTTTTTTGGCTAAGATCCCGCGCATGCGCACCGCTCTGGCCGGCATCCTGCTCTGCCTGTGGCATTCCACGGCCTCCGCGCAGTGCGCGCCAGCACCCGATTCGGCGTACTTCTTCCGCGACCTATCCGAGGAACGCGCCGAGGCCAAGATCGCCGCGGACCGCGCGGTCTATGAAAAGCTGCTGAGCCCGGGCTTCGAATCGAAGTCGGCAGACGGCCGGCAGATCTCGCGCGACGCCTACATCGCGTCCGAAATCACTCCCGTGGCCGAAGCCGCGAGACGCCGCTTCTACTCCATCAGCAACTACACGCTGGTGGAACATCGCAAGGGCCACACCGTGGCCACCTACCTGCTGCGCGAGGGCACCTCGGGCAACGGTGAGACGCGCATCGTCGAGAGGCAGGTACGCGAGACCTACGAGGTCGAGAACGGCAAGTGGCGGCTCGCGGGAGTCGAGTCCTCGCCGGCGACGAGCGCCGCGGCCACGCAGGCCGCGCGTTAATCGGGCGCGACGAACTCTTTCGGCTTCGCCGACCCGTCGCCAAAGAAGAATTTTTCCATTTCGTATTCGAGCCGCTTGCGATGCGCGGGCTCGACCATCACCAGCCGATATTCGTTGATCAGCATGACCTGGTGGCGAACCCACATCTGCCAGGCCTCCTTCGACACGTTTTCGAAGACGCGCTTGCCGAGCTCGCCCGGGTACGGCGGCTTGTCGAAACCCGGCGCCTCCTTCTTCAGCAAAACGCAGTTCACCATTCTCATCGCAATGTCTCCAGCAGGGTCTTGATCGGCGCGGGCAATCCTACGCGCGCCGGCTGCCCAAGGTCGTACCACATCTGCGTCGACACGCCCGGGCCGCCCGCCTGAACGCGCCGCCCACCCCCGCAGCGCGCCACGATCGGCGTGATCAGCAGGTCGAAGTGCGTAAAGCTGTGCTCGATCTCGGGCAATGAGGCCCCCGAAAGCGATGCGTGGGCGAGCTCGAGCGAGGCATAGGCTTCCGCCGCCGCCCGATCGTCGAACTCCGGCAGGCACCACAGCCCGCCCCAGATGCCGCTCGACGGCCGCTGCACCAGCAACACCGACGATTCGTGCCGGGCGACCAGCATGACGGCGTGACGCGTGCGGCGTGCGGCGCGACGTTTCGCCGCCGGCAGTTCGCCCTGGCGCCCCTCGATCCGCGCACGGCAGTCGACGGCGATCGGGCAGTCGGCGCAGCGTGGCCTGGCGCGCGTACACAGCGTCGCGCCCAGGTCCATGATGGCCTGCGTATAGATGTCCACGCCGTCGGCCGGAGTGTTGTGCTCGGCGAGCTCCCAGAGGCACGCGAGCGTCGCTTTGTCAGCGCCGTCGATGGCGTAGTGACGCGCCAGCACACGCTTGACGTTGCCGTCGAGGATCGGATGCCGCGCACCCTTCGAGAGCGCGAGGATGGCTCCGGCCGTCGAACGCCCGACGCCCGGGAGTGACATCACCCTGTCCAGGTCGTCCGGAAATTCGCCGCCGTGCTGGTCGCGAATCAGTTGCGCGGCGCGATGCAGATTGCGCGCCCGCGCGTAATAGCCGAGACCGGTCCAGAGGTGCAGGACTTCGTCGAGGCCGGCGTCGGCGAGCGCGCGCACGTCCGGAAATCGCTGCATGAATCGCTCGAAGTACGGAATGACCGTGCTCACCTGCGTCTGCTGCAGCATGATCTCCGACACCCAAACTCGATAGGCCTTGCCATCGTTCGCGCCGTGGCGCTGCCACGGCAGATCGTGGCGTCCGGCGCGTGCGTGCCAGTCGAGGAGGCGTACGGCGATGCTGGCTGGCGCGCTCATGACTTGTCCGGCTGCGCGCCCTGGCTGCGCAGTCCCTGCTCATCGAGCAGCAGGCGCAACCTCACGCCTTTCATCTTTACGTCGTCGAGCGTCGCTTCCTCGAGCTCGAGCACGCCACGAAACTTGAGCGCGCGCAGCGTCGCGGTGGGCAGCACGAAGGGCTCGCTCGCGGGGTCGGTGGGCGGAATGTAGCGCGCAAGATCCAGCTTGTCGCCGTGCAGACCGAATTCGCCGACCGCGTCCTGCCCGGCGGCACGCCGCACGTAGCCCGACAGTTTCGTGTCGTCCAGCGTCAGCTTCGACGAAGTTCCCACGGCGCCGTTGTCGAAGCGCCAGTCCATGACGATGCCGACGCGCGTCAGCGCCTTCGGGTCCGTGGTCCTCGGAGCTTCGACTCCGATCGAGGTCAACAGGGCGCGGGCGTCGAAGATGTTGCTCGCGATGTTGCCGATCACCACCGGCGAATCGCCGAGCTTGCCGTTGACGTCGCCCTTCGCTTCCAACCCGCCAAACTTCACCGAGAAGTTCTGCACGCTGAACGTCGAGTAGTCCCCGGCCATCTCGGCCCGTGGCACCTCGAGACGAAATGGCACGCCGCCGGCGGCGAAACCCTGCATGTGCAGCACGCCCTCGATCTCGGTGTCGGTGAACGGCTGGTCGGGAGCGATTTCGCTCGTAGTTAAATTCAGAGCCGTCACCTCGATGCGCCGCGGGACGGATTCATCGACGAAGGTCACGTGGCTGTCGGAGAGGTCCACGCCGTCGATGGTGACGTGGCGGGTCTTCGCATTCGGGTCGGCCGCCGCGCCCGAACCGATGCCCTGCCAGTTCGCGGTGCCGTCCGCGTGGCGCACCAGCCGCACCTCGGCGCCTGTCAGGTGCACGCGATCGATGACCAGGTCGCCCCCCAGCAGGGGGAACAGCTTCGCGCCGAGTTGCGCGCTCTGCCAGTCGGCCATGGGTTCGGGACCGAAGCCGGGCGCGTTACCGAAGGTGCCGGCGCCGGTGCGTACCGCCAGCCAGGGAAAAAAGCCGAGCTCGATGTTGCCCGTCAGTTTGAATTCCCGCCCGGTGGCTTCGCGGACGCGTGCCTCGATGGTGGGCTTGAAACCGTTGGGGTCGACGACCCAAACGAGGACAACCAGGCCCAACACGATGAGCACGAAGAGTCCCGCGAGACCCCATGAAATCCACTTGAGAACGCGCACGCGGCCGACATTGTAACGATGTCGGCCGCGCGGGTCGGGAAGGATGCGCGTCGGACGACGCGCCGGGCGGGATCTACTTGTTGCAGATCTCGATGTCGCCCGACAGGGTCTTGGCGCGCACGCGCGGGCCGGCTTCCACGTTGCGCACATTGAGGCGCACACCGGGTCCGTACTTGCTCACGCGCTCCACCGAGCCGGCGAGACAGCCGGTGATGTCGCCGCTGAACGACTCGATCTCCAGCGACAGTGCGCCGGGCGAAGCCAGCTGCAGCGTCAGGTCGCCGCTGACGGCTTCGGCATCGACGCGGCCGTCAGGCGTCATCTTGGCGTGCACCTCGAGATCGCCCGAGGTGGTGCGTGCGCGCACGTCCTTCGCGTCACCCATGGTGACACGGGCGTCGCCACTCACCGTCACCACGTCGAGCGAACCCGCGGCGTTGGTCAGGTCGAGGCTGCCGCTCACCGAGCTGGCGCGCAGCGTGAGAGGCTTGCCGCTGCCCCGCACCGTCAGGTCGCCGCTCACCGAGCGGACTTCGGAATCGTCACCGGCGATGTCGGCGGAGATTTCACCGCTCACGGTCTTGAGCCGCTGCGTGCCCAGCACGCCGCGCGAGCTCACATCGGCGCTCACCGCTCCGACTTCGACCGAGCTCATTTTCGGCACCTGGATCGTGAGATCCGCATCGGAGTCATTGTGGCTGCCGTGGGGCAGGATCACCTTGATGATGGTGCGGCCGCCGGAGGAATCCACGTCCACGCGCTCCACGTCGGCACCCAGCTCGCCGGTGACACGTACCTCCGGCTTGTCCCAGCCGCGCACGTCCACCGTGCCCGACACGTTGGAGATCTCCACCTCGCCGTTGGGCGTGGCGGCCACCGTGCGATCCACCGAACCGCCGCCGGCCAGGGCGACGAGTGGCACGCCCAGGGCGCCCAGCACGGTGACGAAACGAATTCCAGACTCTCTCATGATCAGATCTCCTCGCGGCCGGAGTCGCGCACCGCGATCAGGGCGCGCATCTCTTCCTGGCTCGAACTCACTAACAACTCTTGCAACAATGCGTTGGCCGGGTCGTGACCAAGCGCGGCTTCGATATCCTTGATGGACTTGCTCAGCGTCTCGAGGCTGGCCGCCACCTTGGCGCGGTCGGCCGGCGGCATGGTCGCGAGCTTCGCGTTCACCTCGCGCAGCAGTTCTTCGCGCTGATTGGTGTACTTGGCGTGGCGCAGCTCGGGCGTGTTCTCATTGCGGGGCGCTGGCACGGTCTGGGCCACCCCGCGGTCCAGCGGCCCCCGCTTGTTCCCGATGATCTGGCCGATGTAAACGCCCAGCGCCACCAGCAGCACGGAGGCGGCCAGGCCGGCAGCCGGCATCCAGAACGAGCGCCGGCCGGACTGCTTCTGGGCCGGGGCGGCCGCGGCAGCCTTGTCGGCCTCGATGGCCGCAGAGATGCCCTGCCACAGGTCGCGCGGCGGCGGGATGTCCTGTGCCAGTTCGTCGATTCGCTTGATGCGCCGATTCATCGCACACCTCTTTCCAGTCTTTCCTTCAGCAGGCCACGCGCCCGATGCAGCTGCGCCTTGCAGGTGCCGACGGCGATGCCCAGCATCGACGCGGCTTCCGAATGCTCGTAACCGTACACACCGCACAGGACCAGCGCGTCGCGCGCGCCCTGCGGCAGCGATTCGATCGCCGCCTCGAGCTCCTCTTCCTCCACCGGCGTATCGAGGACCATCGTCGGTTCCTCGTACGCGGTCGGATCCTCGACCGCGATCTCGTTGTTCGACGAGCCGCGGCGCTTCTCGAGCACCGTGTTCACCGCGATCCGGTGCAGCCAGGTGGAGAAGCTCGCGCGCGCCTCGAACTTGGGCAGGGCCTTCCAGGCCTTGATGAACGCATCCTGCGCACAGTCGGCTGCCAGGTCCGGGTTGCGCGTCATGCGCAGGCAAAGCCCGTGCACGCGACCCACGTGTTCGCGGTAGAGACGTTCGAAGGCCTTGGAATCGCCCCGCCGCGCGCGCTCGATGAGCGCCACGTCGAACTCGACGACTGTGTCGGGCTTCGTCATCAGGGCTGTCGCTGAACCATCGGCCAAACGTCTCTCCCTCGTACGTACCTTAGAGGGAGATTTGCCTTCACGGGTTTGAAATGTGGATTTTTCTTACGAGAAATCGCGGGGTTGCGAATTCCGGTGCCGGGTGAGGAAAGTGGGGAAAAGCTCAAAAGTCAGCCGCTTTTCCCCACTTTCCTCACCCGGCACCATGTTCTCAGCTGCGTTGGGTCCCGCCGCTGAACCACTTCATGGCGTACTGGAGCAGCTGGCTGTTGGTGGCGAGGCCGAGCTTGTGTTTGATGGTCTGGCGGTGGGACTCGATGGTCTTCACCGACAGCGTGAATTCCTGCGCGATCTCGCGCGAGCTCATGCCGCGGCCGATCATGTTGAGGATCTGCACTTCGCGGTTCGACAGGCGCGCCACCGGGTCGTTGGTCTCAGACCGGTTCTCGCCGGCGCGCTGATCGAGGGAACGCTGGACCGTCTCACTGACGTAGGTGCGGCCGTCGAGCACGCGGCGCACGGCGATCAGCAATTGGTCGGAAGCGGCCTGCTTCATGATGTAACCCATGGCGCCTGCCGCGAGCAGCCGTTCCGCGTAGATGGTTTCGTCGTGCATCGACAGCACCAGCATGCGCAGCTCGGGCATCTCGGCGTGCATCTGCCGGACTAGTTCGATGCCGTCGCCGCGCTCCAGCGACAGGTCGACTACCACGATATCGGGCTTGCGGGCGCGAATGGCCTCGCGGGCCGCGGGCTCGCTGTCGGCCTCGCCGCAGACGGTGAGATCGGGCTCCGCCTCGAACATGCGCCTGAGACCCTGGCGGACGATCGGATGGTCATCGACGATGAGGATCTGACGCTTGGTGGCCATGGCTGCGGTCATGATCGCTCCCCTACGAGCAATTATTAGGATTGGGACCGAATCATACGGCGATGTGGCGGAGCGTCAATCCTCTGACTTACGTACCAACCCTATAGTTAGACCAATTGCAATGCGACTTTAGTCCTTGGAAATCAATCCTTGAGCGGGAACCCGCCACGGGGTGCGGCGTCGCCGCCGAGCGGCGCCCGATGCGGGCAGGTACAGCGCACGATCACGCCGCCACCCTCGTTGTTGGCGATGGTGACGTCCCCGCCCAGCATCTGGGCGCGGTACCGCATGAGCTTCATGCCCATGCCGTTGCTGACGTTTCGCTCATCGAAACCCCTACCATTGTCCTGGACGGACAAGGCCAGGGTGCCGTCGGCGGTGGCCAGGTCGATGGTGACCTGGGTGACGCGCCCGTGCCGGATTGCATTGGTGAAAGCTTCCTGGGCAATCCGGTATAGATGCGTCGCAGCACCGTCATCCAGGGTCAGCGGTTCCTTGAGCGAGGTGCTGAAATGCGCGCGCACCCCGTAGCGTTCCATGCCCCGGACCGCCATGGACTGCAGGCCGGCGATCAGGCCGCCGCGATCCGCGCCCACCGGCGCGAGACCGCGCGCCATGGCGCGGGTGCTCTCGATGGCGCCATTCACCAGGCTGATGATGTCCTCGACGTCACCGCGCGTGGCGGAGTTCTCCTTGCGCAGTTGCGCGACCACGCTCCGCAGCATCAGCGCGACGCCCGTGAGGTCCTGGCCCAGGCCGTCGTGCAGGTCCGAGCCGATGCGCAACTGCTCGCGGCCGGCGATCTCCAGGATCTCGCGTTCGAGCCCGCGCCGCTCCGTCACGTCGGTGATCACGGCGAGCCTGTGCGTCATGCCGTCGAGATGTGTGAGCGTGGCGACGCAGGCGGCCTCGAAGGTCGTACCGTCGCGGCGCCGGCAGTTGAATTCGACCGGCGCGGAGCCCGGCGCGCCCGCGGCGGAACCTAACAACTGCGCCGCCAGCTGCTCGCGGCGCGCGCCCGGCGGCAATGCGATCAGGTCGTCGACCGCGGTGTCGACGGCCGTTCCCGGCGTGAAGCCGAACATGCGCTCGAACGCCGGGTTCGCCATGCGGATGATGTTCCGCTCGTCGATGACCACCACGCCTTCGTGCAGCAGCTCGAACATGCGCGCCTGGGTCTCGCGCAGGTGCTGCGCGGCCTGGCGATCGGTGATCTCCGTGATGTTGACCACGGCGCCGCTGATGCCGCGAGCCGAACGCACCGGTCGCACGCGCGCGTCGAAGGAGCGGCCGTTGTACTTGTTGGTCGACGAGGCGAGCAGCAGGTCCACCGACTCGCCGGTGGTGAGCGCCCGCGTGAGTGCGTCGAGAATCGGCGGCTTGTCCTCATCCACGGCGAAGTCTTCGAGGCGCTGCCCGATGATGTTCTCGCGCGGTTGCTGGCGGATGCCGCGGTTGATGAACTGCACGCGCCGTTGATCGTCAACAAGTATCAGCCAGTCGCTGGTTCCCGCGGCCACCATCTGCAGCATTTCCTGCGAGTTGCGCACCGCCTCCTGCGCGCGCGCCTGCTCGCTGATGTCGATGGCGACGCCCACGATGCGCACCACCTTGCCGGCGGCGTCGCGCACCACGCACGGCGAGTCGAGCAGCGTCACGTAGTGGCCATCGCGGTGGCGGATGCGGTATTGCAGCGCAACCATGGATTCGGTGCTGCTGTCGAACCATTGCTTCAGCAACGGCTGGTCGTCCGGGTGCACCAGCGCGGCGTAGTCCTCGGGCCGCGGCAACTCCGCCGTCGAATAGCCGATGATGCGATCGGTGCCCTCGCCGCTCGATACGCCGTTGACGGTGTCGATTTCGTAGATGAGGCAGTTGAGCTCGCGCGCCACGGCACGGAACCGCTGGTCGGCGGCGGACAGTGCGCGCTCGCGGATCTTGCGCTCGGTGATGTCGACCACCAGGCCGACCACGCGCCGCGTCGACCCGTCCGGGTTGCGCTCCAATACGTGGGCGCGATCGAGGGCCCAGTGCCAGGTGCCATCGGTGTGCCGGAACCTGTACTCGGTTTCGAGCACGCGCGCGCCCGGATCGATCCGGCGCAGCGATTCGCGGAATTTCTCGATCTCTCCGTCCGGGTCGGTGCCCAGCATCTGGCGCCAACTGCGCACGTTGGCGCGCCCAAAGGCCGGGTCGACGCCGAACACGTGGTAATAGCCGTCGGTGTGGTTGGTGACGTTACGCTCGACGTCCCAGTCCCACACGCCCGCGGTCGTCAGCTGCAGCGCCGCTTCGACGCGCTCGTTGCGCGCATTGGCTTGGCGTTCGGCGACCTTGGTCTCGTCGAGGTCCATGCACACGCCGAGCATGCGCACGGCGCGGCCCTGCGCGTCGCGTTCCACCACGCGGCCACGCTCGAACACCCAGCGCCAGGCGCCGCCGCGCGTCTTGATGCGGTACTCGGCGTCGTAATACTCGGCCTTGCCGTTGACGTGTTCGTAGAACTTGCGCGTCGCCTCGGGGCCTTCGTCCGGGTGCAGGTTGGCGTCCCAGCGCGACACGTGCTCCTTGTCGTCGCATGGATCGATGTCATGGCGTTCGCACCAGTCGTTGAACCAGCGCGTGGTATCGGTGGCGAAGTTGGTTTCCCACAGCCCGATGCCCGCGCCCCAGGCGGCGGTCTCGAGCATGTGTTCGCTGGAACGCAGGTGCGCCTCGGCGTGTTTCGCCGAGTCGATGTCCAGCGTGACGCCGATGACCAGCACCGGGCGACCGGCGAGGTCCCATTCGACCGCGCGGCCGCGATCCTGCATCCACCGGTACTCATCGGCCGCGGTCTTGAAGCGGTATTCGAATTCCACCGAGTCGCGCGATCCCTGCGCGTGTTCGCGCAGCTGGCGATCGACGCTCTCGCGATCCTCGGGGTGCAGGTTGCTGAACCACGGATTCGGCGTGGCGTCCCATTGCGCGCGCGAATAGCCGGTCATCGCCAGCCACAGCGGACTTGCGGTGCGCGTGTTGCTGGGTATGTGCCACTGCCAGAACGCGGCACGCGCGCCCCACAACGCCGTGGCGAGCCGTGATTCGCTGTCGCTGCGCGCAACCTCTTCGCTCTTGCGCCGATCGATGTCGAACAGCAGCCCAGTGATGCGCGCCGCCGCGCCGTCGCGTTCGCGTTGCACGACACGCCCCCGGTGCAGCACCCATAACCAGCGATGTCCGGCGGCGAGCAGGCGGTACTCGCACTCGAAACGGTCGCCGCCGTGCTGGCAGGAATCAGTGGCGGCATTGAAAGCGCCCAGATCGTCGGGATGAATTCGCCGTTGCCAGTCGCGAATGGCCAGCGGCCCGCTGCCGACGTCGACGCCGAAGGCGCGGATCCACACGTCGTCCACCAGGAAGTGATCGGCCGCCAGGTGCCAATCCCACACCGCCGCCTGCGCCAGCTGCAGCGCCGAGCGGAACTCGGCCGGCAGCAGCGCTTCGGGCGAAGCCAGTGCGGTTTCGGGACGGGCGTTCATGACCGATTATTGTTACCTGCGAAGCGCCTGAGCCACATTGATGTATCTCCGGTTTCCGGTCCGCCTGATCGGAACCGCTGCCGATTTCAGCGCCACCGCGCCTCCAGTTTGCGAGTTTCCCGCAGCCGACAGGGGTTCCAGTAAGGGACGTACGGCTATTGGTTGTGTGACCACGTAAGTATTCTCTGACAAGAGGAGTTGACAAAACTCCAGTGCGAAATCTAACGGACTAGCAAGGGGAAGACAGTGGTTGACGGAAGCACGACACGAAATCCCCTGGTCGCCGACTACTCCGAGTGGCGAGCGCGCGATTACTTCCAGACCTACTACAGCGAAGTGGTGCTGCCCGACGAGCAGGCCGTTCTCGCGTACCAGATCGACGTGCTGCGCGCCGCGCGCGCACGCTTCGGCCGCGGACTCGAATACGGCTGCGGCCCCACACTGCATCGCGCGATCGCGGCCGCGAAGTACGCGTTCCGCATCGACATGGCCGATTGGCTGGCTGACAACCTGACCGAGGCACGTGAATGGCTGTGCGCGGATGAAGGCGCTGCCGACTGGAAACGATTCACGCGCTACGTGCTCGCCTGCGAAGGCAATGCGCGCCCCGACAATTCGCAGGTCATCCAGCGCGAAGCGCATACCCGCAAGGTGGTGCGCGGCCTGTACGTGAGCGACGCGCGCCTGCGCCAGCCGCTCGGCCCGGCGCGCAACGGCTTCTACGATCTGATCATCACCGGCTTCTGCATCGATGCGATCTCGAGTGACCGCTCGGTGTGGCGCCGCTGCATGCGCAACGTGACATCGATGCTGCAGCCCGGCGGCACGTTCATCATCCACGCCTTGCACCAGTGCAAGGCCTACAAGTGCGGCGATCGCATGTTCCCGGGATCCAACCTGACGATCGACGACATGCAGACGGCAATGATGGAGAACGGCTTCACCGCCGCGAGCATCGATGCGCAGGTGATCCCGTGCCGCGACAACGCGCAGTACGGCTATTCCGGAATCCTGACCGCATCCGGCCGCAAGGCACCCGCGCGCGCGCGTAAGTAGCTAGAGACGCTGCCACAACCAGACGAGGCCGGCGGCGCCCAGCGCGCACGAGCCCAGCGGCAGCACGCCGCCCGCGTACCAGCGACGGTTGCGCGCCAGGTAGATGAGCGGCAGCACCGCCGAAACGATCGCGAGCTGCGCCAGCTCCACGCCGATGTTGAATCCCGCGAGCAGCGGCAGCAGCGCAGTCCCGGCCGCATCGATCCCGCTCAGCGCATTCGCGAAGCCGAAGCCGTGCACGAAGCCGAACCCGAACGCCAGCGGTAGCCGCAACCGCGACAGCTTCGGCAGCAGGTTGAGCCCGCCGGCCACGGCGATCGACGCGGCGATGGCCACCTCGATTGGCTGCGTCGGCAGGTGCACCGTGCCGGTCACCGCGAGCGCCAGCGTGGTTGAATGCGCGATGGTGAACGCCGTGACGATGGTGACGATGTCGCGCGCCACCTGCGACAGACTTCCGGCGCTGCGCCACTTGCCGTCCTCCGAGCGCAGTACCGCGGGCAACAGCAGCAGCAGGATGAAGGCGATGTGGTCGTAGCCGATCAATACGTGCCAGATTCCTTCGCGCACGAAGCGCGCGAAGCTCGCCCATGCCGAGGGTCGCGACGGCTCGAGCCACGTGGGCGACTCCGCGCTCAGCACGCCGGCGAGTTTCTCCTGGCCGCGCGTCGCGCTCAGCAACACGCGCTGCGAGGCGTCGCCGCTCATGAACAGCGAGCCGCTCACCGCGAGCAGTCCTTCCTTCGGGCACTCGCCCACAAGGGAGACGGACAGGAAGTTCTGCCCTGTGTGTTCGGCCAGCGCCACGTCGCGGAAACGCAGCGTGCACGCCGTACCGCCACGCGCCAGGGTGATCTCGCGCAACACCGCCGGCTCGAGATAGCGCCGCGCCTCGGTCACTTCCTGCCAGGTGACCACGCCGTCGTAGTCCTGGTCGATGTACACCGACCACACGATGTCCTGCACCGCCAGGTCCCAGCGCAGCGTCACCGGTGCATCGGGCGCGGGCGCTTCGAGCAGCAGATAACTCGTGCTCGTGGAATGCGCGAACGCGGGTCGTGCCGCGCCGAGCGCGAGGCAAAACAGTACGAACAGGATCCGTTTCACGGCGCGACACTCTAACCGGGTGCCGCGTTCGCGAGCAGCTTTTCCGTGACGGCGTCGCGAAAGCCCGTGTCCCGTAGCCAGGTCTCGAGCTCGTGCCGGGCGGCGGCATCGTGCGCAGCCAATGCAGCGCGCGCCAATACGCGGACGTCGGGCAGCTCCCGCTGCATCCTGAAGTTGGCGCGCGCGGCCGCGACGGCGCGCTCGCCCTCACCCGCCTCGAGCGCCAGCAGCGCCGCTTCACGGTAATGCAGGGCGTCGCCGCGCGCCGCTTCGAGGTCCAGCCACCCCGTCGCCAGTGCGCGCAACCGCTCGCGCTCCGCGCCCTGCGCGCAGGCCGCGTGGCGCACCGCGACCGCCAGGCTCGGTCGTTCGATGGCGAGCAGTTCGGCCGCCTCGGCGGGGGAACCGCGCGCGATCAGCGCATCCGCGAGTGCCGCGCGCACCGCGTCGGCATTGGGCGCGAGCATCAGCGCGGCGGCGTAGTCGGCGATGGCGCGATCGGAATCCGCGCCACGCTCGTGGAGCTCGCCGCGCACCGCGAGGAAATAGGCGCGCGCCTCGGCAGGCTCGCCGTCGCGCAGTGGATAGGCGTCGAGCAGCGCCCGCGCCTGTGGCAATTGACCCGCGCCGGCCATGGCCTCC
>Ga0207675_100004876_pt1 | contig 12933 bp, 16 predicted proteins | sample KBSSwiS42_FD_184305 | JGI IMG/M metagenome (GOLD analysis project Ga0207675, IMG submission 184305) | Switchgrass rhizosphere microbial communities from Kellogg Biological Station, Michigan, USA - KBS Switchgrass S4-2 (SPAdes) (version 2) | ecosystem: Host-associated > Plants > Roots >... | reverse complement strand
GCTCCCTGGGTGGGGGATTTATGGTCGAGCCTTCTCCAACCCGAGAGGTTCCATGACCTTTGCATCACTGCGTTTTTCTTCACGACTGTTTCGTTTCGTGCCGACTGCTGGCCTGTCGCTCGTCTTGGCTGGCGCCGCAGCCTGCGGGGTGAGCCCGGACGGCCCGGACGTGACCCGCGCCGAGGTCTCCGACGGTGCCGTGGAGGTCGTCGAACACGGTACGGGTGACACGACCGTCGTCTTCGAATCTGGTCTCGGCAATGACTGGACGCCCTGGGAGCCGGTCGCGAGCGAAGTAGCCGCCCAGGCACGGACGTTTGCCTACTCGCGCCCGGGCTACGGGCGGAGCGCTCCTTCCCCGCAGGCGCGCGATGCGGCGCAGATCGTGCAAGATCTCCGGGCACTGCTGGCTGCCCGGGGTGTGGCGCCTCCATACGTGCTCGTTGGTCATTCGTTTGGCGGCGCCTATATGGAGCTCTTCGCGAAGGCGTATCCGGAGGACGTCGAGGGGGTGGTGCTCGTCGACCCGCGTCACCGCGATTTCACGACCGCCTGCCAGGAAGCTGGCCTCGAAGGCTGCGTGATACCCGCCTCCGTCGTGGCCTCGTTGCCCCAGGTGCAGGCCGACGAGTTCGAGGCCTTCGCTCACACGTCCGAGGAGATGGGCGCCCTCGGCGCCTTCGGGCCGTACCCGGTGCGTGTCCTCACTGCCACGGTGCACGGGTTCACGCCGGAGCTCGAGGCCCTGTGGGTGTCGATGCTCGGGTCACTCGCCGACGAGGCAGCGGACGGCGATCAGAGCCTGTTCGTCGGAGCGGGCCATTTCCTGCAGGTGGAGCGGGCTCACGAGGTCGCCCAGGTGATTCTGAGCCTCTTGCCCGCGCCGGAACGCTGATGCGGGCGCGCGCGGCGATGCCTTCTCCGGAATTGCGGGGTGTCGGTCTAGTGGCCGCACTTCTGCCTCGCCTACGACGGCGTCGCAGCTCGTCACCCGGGCATCCCGCTGCGGCGCTCGAGGACGGTGCGCTGATGGGGCGCGCCTCGTGGTGCACGATCCCGCGTCGTGGCCGATCGTTTCCGGTAATCTCGCCGGAATGGCTACGAAGGCACACGGGCGCATCCTGTTCTGGGAGGGAGCGAGCCTGTGGATCTTCAGCGCGCCTCCCGGCCAGAAGTACCCGAAGACCGATCCGCACTGTCATCACGTCGTCCAGGTGACGCTCGCGCTCACTGGGCGAATCAGTTTCGATGGCGAAGCCGAGCGGGCCTCCGGTGTAGCGATCGCGATTGCGCCGAACGCGCGGCACGCCTTCGAAGGGACGGGGCTCGTCGCTCACCTGTTCGTCGCCTCCGATAGCAGCGCGGGTCGGCAGATCGCGCGCGGGCTCTTCCCGAATGGGCCGATTGCGTCGATCCCCGTCCGGCAGCTGGGCGATCTCCCGGCGCGGCTGAAGGCGACGTTCGAGGATCCGCAGCACACGGACGACGACCTGCGCGCACTGGGCCGGAGCTTGATTGCGCGGCTCGCCGGCGAAGGCGCGCACGCGGGCGCGCCCGATTCACGCATCGTGAAGTTGCTCGCGTGGTTGACGCCGCGGCTCGACGAGGCCGTCAGCCTGAGCGACGCTGCCGTGTTCATGGGCTTGTCGCCGGGACGGGCACGCCACCTGTTTGTCAAGCAGACGGGGCTGCCGTTCCGCACGTTCGTGCTGTGGCTGCGACTCATGCGCGCGGTCGAGATTTACGCCGCACACGCCTCCCTCACTGAAGCGGCGCACGGCGCGGGCTTTGCGGATTCGGCACACTTGAGCCGGACGTTCCGCCGCATGTTTGGTGTCGCTGCCGCCTCGCTTCGCGTGTCGTAAACCGAATCGCTGCCGCGCCATTGATGAGGAAGGTCCGAAATGAACCGCTTGAACCCGAGGCCCGCGCCCTATGATGAGTTCAGCGACGCTTACGCCGCGCACGCTGCTTCCAATCCCTACCAGGCGCTCTACGACAGGCCGGCGATACTGGCACTCGCTGGAGCCGTCGCCGGCAAACAGGTCCTGGATGTCGGTTGCGCCGCCGGGCACCTCAGCTCGAACCTGGCGGACGCTGGCGCCCGCGTGATCGGACTGGACCTCAGCCAAGGCATGATTGACCGCGCACGCCGGATGTTTGGAGACCGGATTCGATTCGAATGCGCCGACCTCCGAGAGCCGCTTGCGTTCCTCGAGAGCGAATCGGTTGACGTGATCACTGCCTCGCTCGTCCTGCACTATCTGCTGGATTGGGGAGCGACGCTCGGTGAATTTCGTCGCGTCCTGCGCAGCGGCGGGTTGCTGGTCATGTCTGTGCATCACCCCGAGGATTGGCACTGGTTCGACCGACCCAACTACTTCCGAACTGAACAGGTGACGGATGAATTCGAGCTGGTCGGGCAGCCTCATCGCGTCCAATTCTACCGGCGTCCGTTGAGCGAGACGTTCAAGGCCCTGCGCCAAGCTGGGTTCGCTATCGACGAAATCGCCGAGCCGATGCCGTTGCCTGAATGCAGGGACGTAGCTCCAGACGCACACGAGAATCTGAGCACGAAGCCGCGGTTTCTGTACTTTCGAGCGATCAACCAGTAGCCGTGGGTCGTCGGGAATCGATCAATGATCAGCTCACGGTCCCACTTGGCTGTCGCGCACGAGTCGACACCAGCGCCGAAGCGGTCGTCGTACTGGACGCTGCCGTCGCGTGAGCGCTCCCGGGCAGCTTGTTCTCCCGGACAGCTGTCCACCCGGGCGCCTTGTTTCTGCCAAGTGGCGGTGCTAGAGTTGCCATATGGCAGAAATCCACGAAGCCGCTTCGGGCGAAGACGTTCTGCGGCTCTTGGGTGCGACCCGCATGATGAAGAAGGGCCAGATCTCGCCTCTAGAAATCCGAACCGCCGTCAGGAAGGGTCTGCCGTTTTCTGCGCTGGAGGCGCTGCAGAAGGAGCTCGAGCTTACTCTGAAACAGCTCGTGGTGGTGCTCGGCATACCCGAACGTACGATTGCGCGCCGCAAGGAGGACCAGTACCTGACGGCGGCCGAGTCGGACCGCCTTTACCGGGTCGCGAGGACTGTGGCGCATGCCGACGCCGTTCTAGGGGGCATCGACAAGGCACGGACCTGGCTCAAGCGCCCGAACCGAGCTCTGGGCGACGAGGCGCCGCTGACGTTGCTCGACACTGACATTGGGGCGCGTCAAGTGGAGGAAGTTCTGCTGCGTGTTGCCTATGGAATCCACAGCTAGTGCGGGTCTGGCGAATATGCGCTCAGGCAGACGTCGCCTCCGGCCTGACCGGGACGGGTGGGTTGTACGTGTCCGGGCGATGGCACCACAAGGGAAGGCCTGTCGTGTACACGTCAGCGACGCCGTCGCTCGCCGCTCTCCAGGTACTGGTTCACGTGGATCCATCTTTGGCTCCTGGTGATCTGCGCCTTGTCGAGATCGACATCCCGGACAAGGTTCCCGTCGAGGCCTGCGATCCGCTGAAGTTGACGGCGGACTGGCAAGTGTATCCAGGGCCGCTTGCGCTCCAAGACTTTGGGTCTTCTTGGCTGTCGAGTCTGCGCACGGCAATACTGAGCGTGCCATCGGCGGTGATGGCGATGGAACGAAACTACATACTGAACCCCCTACACCCGGACGCGCAGCAGATGCGGGCCGTGCGCGATCTGCCGTTCTCTTTCGATGCCCGCTTGCTACAGCCCTGAGCTCGTGGCTCAGTTTGGACGGCGTCAGCCACAGGCGCCCCGGAAGGGAGGAAAGACGTGGCGAGAGCACCAACACAGCGAGCTGCTGCCGTCGGCGTCGCCGAGCACGGTAACTCGGCGGTGCTCGTCACTGTCGCGCCCGGCGGCGAGCTCCTCGATCGCCGGCGCATCGACCTCACCGAGCGCGGTCTGCCGACGCACCCGCATCACCACGAAGGGTCGTGGGCGGTCGGCCGCTACCTGAACACCCCGGGAGCGCGAGTGCTTTCGCTCGCTGAAGTCGTGGCGCTCGTCGAGCGCGTGCGAGCGTCCGCCGCGCGCGGTGCGCGCGAGAGCCTGGAGGCGCTGGCCGCGGCGCTGCCTGTGCCGATTGCGAGCATCGCGATCCGTGCGTGCCCCCCGCTTCCGCCGACGATCGAGCAGCGGATCGCCGACAATCGCGCGCAGACCTTTGCCGACTCCGTCATGTATCGACAGGCCCTCGCGACCGCAGCCGAGGCGCGCGGCTGGTCGGTGCACTGGTACGACCGCGAGCGCGTGTTCCACGATGCGGCAGCGGCGCTCGGCGGCGAGGACATCGACGCTCTCCTGCACGCGATGGGCCGATCGATCGGGCCGCCTTGGCAAGCCAAGCACAAGCTTGCGGCAGCCGCGGCGCTTGCCGCCACAGGGCGACACACGCCGCGGCCGACCGCCGGGTGACGAACAGGCGATTTGCCACGCGCTCGTCCAGGCTTCGCTCGCGCTCGACAGATTGTCATTGCAGGGCGCCCTTCGTTGACGTCGAGTCGCGCGTCTCTGCTGGAAATGGAGCTCGCAGTATCGGACACCGCAAGCAAGGGCATCTAACGGATGCCGGACGAGCGTGGCGCACGATTTGCAGGGCCCCGAGTTGATCCCGTTCCCTCCGAACGTGGATTCTCACAGAACTGGAGGCAATACGACCATGTCATGGTTTCGCATCGCAGCTCAGCAGGTCTACGCTCGCGCCATTGCCGGCCCGAGTCCGGGCGTCGTGGCGCGCCTGCTCCGCCAGGTCGCGCGGGCAGCACCTGTGGCCGCAGCGCTCTGGGGTTGCACTGCCGGCGATTCGGCGACGTCCGGAGCAGGCGGCACATCGGATGCCACTCGTCCCGCCCCGAGCGCGGGGAGCGACGGACTGCATCCCGCCCCGTCGATGCGAGAATCGGCAGTGAGCTCTGCGCCGCTCGACAGCGACGTGCGGCGCACCGTGGTCGAAGCCATCGCGCAGCGACTCGCGAGCGACTACGTGTTCGAGCCCGTTGGCGTACGCATGGAGCATCTGCTCGAGGAGCGCCTCGAGGCAAAGACCTATGACACGATCGCGGATGCGGACGAGTTGGCCCGCGTGTTGACGAGCGACCTGCGTGCCGTCGCGCAAGACAAGCACCTGAACGTGCGGCATCGCTTGCCGGGTTCCCTTACCGCCCCACCGCCGGCAAGCGCCTACGCCGACACGGGCATCCGCAAGGTGGAAGTCCTCGATGGCAACATTGGTTACGTCGGGCTGGATGGCGTGTCCCGGCTGGAGATAGCGCAGCGAGCGGTCGAAGCAGCCTTCGCGATGCTCCAGGGCAGCGACGCGTTGATCATCGACAACCGCGAGAACACCGGTGGGGACCCACGTACCGTCGCCTGGTACGTCAGTCATCTCAGTGAGGGGTCGCCGTTCGTCGTGAGCGAAACGCACGCACGCGGCGACGCGCGCGTGAAAAAAATCGCGACCACCAACGTCGGCGCGCGCAGCTACGGCAAGGACCGCCCGGTGTACGTGCTCACGTCGCCCCGAACATTTTCGGCGGGAGAGAATCTGACGTACACGCTGCAGGCGCTCGGCCGCGCGACGGTCATCGGCGAGCGGACGGCTGGCGGGGCACACCCGACGCGGCGGGTCTCGCTCGGGCACGGCTTCATCGCCGGTATTCCCTTCGCCGAAACGATCAGTGCCATCACAGGTACCAACTGGGAAGGCGTGGGCGTGAAACCCGATGTCCCGGTGCCGGCCGAGCTCGCGCTCGAGGAAGCAGAGCGCCGTGCCCGCGAGGCCATCGCCAGCGCCGCCGCGCTGCGCGAGAGCCGCGGAGAGCCTCCCCCGCGTTACGGTCTGAACCCTGCACGCCGCGGACCGCCGGAGCGATCCGCGCGCCGCCTGCTGCCGCTCTATAATGGTGACTTCTCCCACGGCCTCGCTGCCTGGGGTGTCAGCGCTGGCCGGGGAGCTTCTCCCAGCTACGGCATCAAGGGCGGCGCGCTCTGCGTGGCCGTGGCGCCCCGAGACCACATCCTCGTCGGTTGGCCCCCCGAGACCAGCGCCCACGCGGTCTCGCTCGAAGCGGGTGGGCGCTACCAGCTCTCTTTCCAGGCCGTAGCCAAGGGCCCTCTAGCGCTCGACGCCGAGGTCGGCGTGGGCCACCGGCTTCCGCCCTACACGCGGGTCGTCGACGCGGAGATCCCGCTGGACGCGACCCGTCGATCGTACACGGTCGACTTCGAGCCCGACGCCGATGAACCCAACGGGGGGATCGCGTTTCGCGTCGCGGCACGCGGGCAGGCGGGCCCCACCGAACTGTGCATTGACGACGTCACGATCCGTGAGCGCCAAAACTGAGTCAGCGCGACCAGGCACGCAGGGTCCCGAGGGGCCGTGTTTGGACCGCTCGTGGCAGGCCCGGCCAACCTCCTCCTGAAGCCGTCACGGCTTCGCGGTGGCGCTCGCCCCCGAAGCGGGGCTGCGCGCGACTAAGTTCCCGCCCGGCGGATTCGTCGAGCCGCCGCGAACAGGCGCGGACCGAAGAAATCAATGAAGGCGCGCAGTTTCGCCGGAACATGTGTGCTCGAGGGCCAGAGCAGCCAGAACGAGCCGTTCGGGCCCATCTGATCCTCGAGGACATACTGGAGCGCTCGGGAGGCGACCGCTTGACGCGCCATGAAGTCGGGGACGTAGGCGAGGCCGAGGCCCTCGGTCACTGCGGACAATAGCGCTTCGAGATTGTTGCAGACCAGGACCGCCGGCGGGGCGTCGAGCGTCGAGCGCTTGAACACCCAGGGCTGCAGCTTGCCGGTTGTGTCGAAACGCAGGCGCAGGCACCTGTGGTATGCGAGGTCGGTGGGCGCATGCGGCGTGCCGTGCGCGGCCAGATACGACGGCGCCGCGCACACGCGAAACGAAAAAGCACCGAGCCGGCGCGCGACGAGCTGCGAGTCCCGAGGGCGCACGCTGCGAATCACTGCGTCGAAGCCCCCCGCGATGACGTCCACGACGTGATCGGTGTAGTCCAGGTCGAGCAGGATGTCGGGATAGCGGGCGACGAACCCGGGCAGATGAGGCGAGAAGAAGTGGTATCCCGCAGTGGGCAAGCTGACGCGCAAGCGGCCCGAAGGCTGCGCCGCCGCGAGTGACAAGGCGGCCTGCGCGTCGCTCAGCTCCTCGAGCAAGCGCCGGCAGCGCGCATGAAAGGTCGCGCCCTCTTGGGTGAGGCTGATGCGGCGCGTACTGCGGTGAAGGAGCCGAACGCCGAGCTCGGCCTCCAGCTTGGCGACGGCCTTGCCGACCGCAGAGGACGAGACGCCGAGCCGGCGCCCGGCCTCGACGAAGCTCGAGGCGTCCGCCGCCTCGGTGAACACCAGAAGCCCGGCCAGATTCCGCATCGCCCGATGATTGCGGAATTATTTTCCGGAGTCCAAGGAACTCGAGCGCATTGTTCTTTACTGTCCCCAAGCGGATATCCCACCTGCGAGCCGCGGGTTCGCGAAAAGGAGAACGCTCATGCGCTACCGAGTGCGATGGATTCCGGCGGGCCTTGCGGCATTACTACTGTCAGTGCTTTGGCCCGCTTCCGGCAAGGCCGACCCGGCGCCGCTCGGCGTGACTGTCGGCGTGCAGAGTCCGGAGGACCTGCTGCAAATACCGGGGACGCCATGGGTCGTGGTGAGCGCGATGCGCTCTAAGCAGACGAAGGGTCGGCTCCTGCTGATCGATAGCCGCAAGCCGCAGGCGTTCGAGCCGCTCTACCCGGCGGAGAAGGCCGTTCCGGGAGGGCCGCCGGCCACGACGTTCGCACCGCATGGACTATCTATACGGTCGCTCGGTGCCCGCCACGAGGAGCTCCTGGTGATCGATCACGCCGGCGACTTCGTCGACCGATTCCTGTTGCGGGTGGAAAGGGACGTGCGCCCGTCGATCGAGCGGGTGACGCGCGTCGCTCTGCCGCCCGCATGTTCGGGCAACAGCGTCGCGGCGATGCCCGACGGCGGCTTCGCGGTGACGTGCATGTCCGACCCGAAAGACGCGGCGTTCGTCGAGAAGTTCGTGCGCGGCGAAGCGACGGGCGCGGCCTTCCGCTGGTCGACGGCGAAGGGTTGGAGGCGGCTTTCCCGCCCAATGTCCGCAGCCAACGGTATCGCCGTTTCGAACGACGGGAAGACGGTGTTCGTGTCGGAGTGGGCGGCGCGCAAGCTGTGGCGCATTCCTCTCGACTCGGGCGAGCCCGTCTTCGTGCCGACGCCATTCCTCCCCGACAATCTGCGCTGGACGGACGCGGGCAAGCTGCTCGTAGTGGGTCAGACATCCGACCCGCGTTCGCTGTTCAGCTGCCAGGAAAAGAAGCTCCCCTGCCCGATGGGCTATGTCGTCGCAGAGGTCGATCCCGCATCGCTCTCGCTCGACGCGCTCTTGACGGGGACTGATGAGACCTATGCCGCCTCGGGCTTCGGTTCTGGTACAGGGGCAATTCAGGTCGGTGATGCCCTCTGGATTGGTACGTTCTTCGGTGATAGCGTCGCGAGGTTTCCGATGCCGAAGCGCTGAGGCACGCTCGCGGGTTCGCGACCAATGCCATTGGGTGGTAGCCTTCTTCACGGTGAGCTGAGGGCGATGAGTTGCAGAATGATCTTCGCAAAGGAATTTTTCGATCTGCAGCTTGCGTTTGCACAGCACGTTTGCGGCTTGTTGGGGATCTCTCTAGATCGGGCGCTACTGGAGTACACGAACCTCTACATTCGGTTCGGTCTGGGGCGCGAGCTCGATGCGAACGACGCCGTTTGGCGCGCGTACTTGGCTGGCCTGCGCACGACCGCCGATGTGGGTGGATACACCTATGAGTTCTACCTCAGGGACGCAGAGGCAACGACAGCGCCACCTACCTTGGGAAGATTCGGATGCTTCTCGTGGGCCTGCGAAGGGGACGAAGCGATTCGCTTGCACTTTCGCAATCAGGAGCAGGGCGACGTATCGCCACTGAGCAACGGGCAGAGCGACGCGCGAAGGGCCGAGCTGGCAGCCTTGTTCGCGCACGCCCAATCGGTCGTTGGCGGTGTTCGGACGGTGCTGGGGATCTCCTGGTTGTACAACCTGGAGGCCTACCGGAGGCTGTTCCCGCCCGCTTACGGCGAGTCTCGCCGGGTGATTCGCGCGCGATTTCGAGGGATGTCGCTGTGGGGACAGTTTCTGAACTATCGCGGAGACATCAAACAAGAGGCGGCGCGCCAGTTTCTGAGTGCGCTCGCCCGTCAGTCGTCGTGCTGCGACCTAGATCGTTGCTTTCCGTTCCAGGTGCTCACTACCGAAGCACCGATTCAGCGGTTCTATGCGTTTCACGGGCTCTGACTGCAGGTGGCCACCCGATGCGGGGAGGGTCGCAAGCGCGGGACGAAGGGCTGCCGCTGATTGTTGTGACTGGTGGCGGCAGTGGCGGGCACACCGTGGTCGAGCAGTAGGAGGGTCGGGCGATTGCCAGGCGTTCACAGCACTCGGAAGCCGAGGTGCTCGAAGCCGGGCAGCACGAGCTCTTGCAGCGCTGCTTCGACGATGCGGGCATGACGGAAAAACCCCAGGCAGCCGTGCTCGGGGCAGTCCAGGTCGCCGCTCTCGGGCGCCTTCAGCCACGCCTCGCGGCCCAGTCGAATCAGCGTGGGGAGCGCCGCTCGCACGTGTCGGCGGGCTTCCTCCGTCAGCTCCGGCGAGGCGAGGTGCGCCCAGCCGATGCGCGCGTGCACCAGGTCATCCTGCAAGAGCTCGTGGATCACACGGTGAGCCGCCGTCGCGCGCACGAGCCGCAAGTTTTCTTGCAGGTACGCCGCCGCGATGCCCTCGTTCACGCACGACTGAAAGATCAGAAAGAGGCAGCGGTTGATGGCAGCGGGGGCGTCGCCGAAGCGCGCCTCGTCCACCTCGGGGGCGCGTGGTAACGGGACGCTGCGACCGAGATAGAGCTCCGCCAGGCCGTGGCACAGGCGCGCGTGGTGGACCTCCTCCCCGACCGCACGCGCCGTGAGCGACAGCACCTCGGGGGCGGCGCCGATGGCGAGCACGCCGCTCGCCACGTGGGCGAACACGGCGGCTGTCGAGAGCTCTCCCCGGGCGCGTTCCAGCCAGAGCTGCCCGATCTGCTCGCGCTGCTCGGGAGCCAGCGCCTGCACAGAAACGTCCTCGATCATCGCAGGATGATCGGCATGACGCAGCGGCAGCTGGTGGGAGGATCATAGCTCCGACACGAAAAACGCTGTGAAGCGGGACAGGCGCTTGCATCGAGTGGTGCATCGGAGTTGCACACGCAGCTCGTGTCTGGAGCGCTCGCGGAGCATTGAAACTGCTGGGGCTGATCGCATTCGGCGGCCTCGACCGGCGCCATCGCATCGCACTCGCAACCGACGACGTAACCGCCGTATTGACCTGGCTCACACTGAAACTGCTGGGCGTGCTCGCAGTCGTCCGGCCTGGTGGGGCGGCTCCCGTCACAGCTGCAGGCGGCCAGCTCACAGTCGACGCCGTAGTACGCGCAGGCCGGGTAGGCAGTGAAGCTCTCGCAGCTGAACTGCTCGGGGCTGTCGCAGTCGTCCGGGCGCGGCGCGCCGGGGAACGTCGCGGGGGTCGTACTCGCGGGTACCGCCGGCGCGAACCTCAGCGCGGGGTCTGGCTCTGGAGGCGCCGGCGACGTATCGGATGCCGCGGGCGCCTTGCGGTCTCCCGCATGCCCGCCGCAGCCGAGCGTCGTACCCACCACGACCACTCCATGAAACAGCCGGCTCACGCGCTGGCTCAACATACGGCAAAGTCTATCCGGGGCGGGGGGAGCCGCCAGCACCGATCGGGCAAATCCCACGGCGTTCACCGATCCCCTGCGTTGTGTCACGGATTGTCTTGCGGCTGGCCATGGCGCAGCTAGCGCCGAAACGAGTGCCGAGGGGCCTCCAGCCGGTGCTAGCCACCAAGCTCGCCCCAGAGGTCGCTCAGGTTCTCGACTATGGCTCCGTCCCACTCTCTTGCGCCCTCAGGCAGGCCTTCAAGGGCGATCTCCCGTGCATGCCGCAGGAATACCGCTGTCATGCCCACTTCGCGTGCACCCCTGAGCTCGTTGCTGCCACCGTCGCCGACGTACACGCAATCCTGAGGCTCTACTCCGAGCCTGCGGCATACCTCCAGGTAGGCGAGGGCCGAGGGTTTCATCATGCCGAGCTCGCACGAGAACCCCAGAACGTCAAACATCGCAGCGATCGAGAGCTCCCGAAAGATCCGCGGGACGTCGTCATTGCAGTCGCTGAGTAGCCCGACGCGAAGTCCACGGTCGCGGCAGTCTTCCAAGACGTGGGGCACCAATTCGCGAGGAGCCAGTCTCTGGCGCACCAGCTCGAGCCAAATGTTGGTCGCCTCGTCTACGCGCTGGTGAGCAGTTACATTGCATGCCTCTGCAGCCAACTTGAAACCTTGCTCGATTCTGATCTGCCCCAGCTCGCGCGCAACATCGGTTTGCCGCCACGCACGCGTAAAGGCGACGTGGTCGACGTTGATAGTGACGGACATTCGGCGAAGCGTATCGCTCGCGAGAGCGCTCGACCATTTGGGCACCAACGTTCCGAATAGATCAAAGATGACGGCTTTGACGTTCATGCGGTGGCTCGCAGTGTACCACTTCCGCCCTGAGCCCAGCAGCGCGATACTGCCGCAACGGCGCGGGGCCATCCCGGGCCGCGCAGCGTCGCGAGGGGTTGGCGCGCTGTCCGCTCGGTTGAGGCCGGGCCGGCCGAGCCCCCCCTTGCTCCGGACGAACGGGCGCGGTGTCTGCGCGTCGCGCCTTCAGCGCACTTGCACTCTGCGCGTGGTCCAGCTGACACCGCCACGGACGTCGCGGGGATGTGGTGATGCCCACCCCCCGCGTGCTCGCCCCCGAAGCGGGGGCTGCGCGCGCGGCCCCTCCCCGGCGCCGTCCTCGCGCGCAGCGCGCTGCGGGCGGGCGCGGGAGGGGCCACCCTCGATTCGCGGTCGCGACCTTCCGCGATGTCGATGGTTCGGGCGTCGCTGTTTAGCGCGCCGACCACGGTGTCCGCGCTCCTGATTGCGCGCTATACTGGCTCGACAGTTGAGAGTTTCTACGGACACATGACCTTGAGAACCGTCCGCGGGTACGGGTGCAGCGCATGAGTGATAGGTGAGTGAAATGATGGCGAAGGAGCAGGGGCAGATCGTCGTCCTCAACGGCGTGCCGCGATCAGGCAAGACCTCCATCGCGCGGGTCATTCAGGAGACCTTTCCAGACGTGTGGATGAATCTGGGCGTCGATTTCCACATCAAGTGCACACCGCCTGCCTTTCGTCCCGGTGTCGGACTTCGTCCTCAGACACCCGAGTGGGCGCGCGCCACGCCAGGGCGCGTTGGGCTCGAGGTACTCGAGGAGCACGTGCCGCTGTTGTATGCAGCGCTGTACGAGTCGGTTGCCGCACATGCGCGGCTTGGGTTAAACGTCGTCATGGACGTTGGTCACCACGACGCGTACTCGAAGCCGCGAAGCATCCTGCCTGATTGCGCCCGTCGTCTCAGCGGCCTGCCAGTCCTGTTCATCGGGGTTCGTTGCCCGGTCGAAGTCATCTGGGCGCGTCGCGAAGCAACTTGGAGTCAGGTCCGCGGAGAGCTGGATGAGGGCGTGGTGGGCTCGGTGGAGTTAAGCCAGCATGCTGTCCATTCGCATGGCAAGTACGACCTCGAGGTCGACACCTCTGTCCTGAGCCCCGAGGCGTGCGCTGGGCTGATTCGACAGCGTCTCGAAGAGGGACCTCCGGGCACGTGCTTCGCCGAAATCCGAGGAGCGTAGGGTTGGCTACCGACGTGCCGATGAGCGCGAGGCGTAGAGCTCGACGCTGCAGCCGACCCCTCGCTACGCTCGTGGCGGCTGAGTGCTCGTGTCGTTGGACC